>ERZ1034713.736-NODE-736-length-17523-cov-15.480250_pt1 | contig 17523 bp, 10 predicted proteins | sample MGYA00520692_ERZ1034713 | MGnify/ENA primary metagenome ERZ1034713 (study PRJEB33766, sample SAMN09781717) | gut metagenome | biome: gut microbiome | host: Homo sapiens | place: Madagascar | study: EMG produced TPA metagenomics assembly of the PRJNA485056 data... | reverse complement strand
GTTGTATACTTCTCCGCCAACGGATCCACTCCATACCAAATACTTGCCATAGGATACATGTACCTTGCACCATAATAGTACAAGCCTGTTTCCTCATCAAACTGTTTGCCATTGAACTTGTACGGTAGGTCTTCGGATGAAGAATGCTCATCAACTAACAGTTCACCGTACGGTAGGTAAGCATCATATTGCGTGATGTTGGCTTTATCATCTGTGATGTAAGACGTACTACCGAGGTGGTCACTGTGATAGAAGAAGGTTTCTTCTTTCGTAGTGTCATTAGGGATGTAGCCATAACCAGCTTGTGGGTCATCAGGGTTACTCGGGTCGTTCCAGCTTACAGGTGGACCAGGGTTGGTATTCGGCGTAGTGTTCGGGCGTGGAGTCTGAATCCAACCCTGTGGCACATCATGGTTGCCGAGTTCTGTGAGGACGGCATTATAACCAACACCCGTGTTCTCTGGGTCACCATACGCACCCTTCTCTGTTGGTACACCAGGGGCAATGCCCTGCTGCTTATAGTATGCCTCTTTCTGCTTCTGAATCTGATTCATGCGTTCAGCATAGTCCTGCTACCAGCTTTACGTATGAGCCGTTGCGTCCGTAAACGTTGTTAAACAGGCCTGTTCCAATCCTTGAAGCAACTCGTTTGTCACAAGAAAGTAATGCTTTGTGAAGCGGTTCTTGTTGACAGAGAGGATACTTGCAGGATAAAGCGTGAAGTTGTCCGTCTCGTGGAAGGTGATGCCCTGCGGAGCACCGTTGATGTACACACCCTCCATCGTACCGTAACTCTTCATGTCTATCCTCTGTGTATATACATGAGAATCTATCATTCTTCATTTACACTCAAATTCAACATTTTGATATTCCACAAAAGATTTGATTTGAAAATCTGATGTATAGTATATTGCCTCAATAAGCTCATATCTTTCGAGAGATTCTTTTACTTTTTTCATTCTCATTGATGAAAAAAGGTTCTCAGTCTCCTTCTTGATAAAAACCGTTTTTTCATCAAAAGGAGAACTTCTATAACTATAGGTAGTATCCTTGAGAGACAAAATGATATGATGTTCTTCATCATAGTATGCATTGGCTTTTCTTGTCAATTTGGTTCTGTTGACAGCTTTCTCTTCTTTCCCATTTTCATCTAAAGATCTTATTATAATTGAATTCCCGGAATATTCTACTTCAATTTGATTTTTAACTTTTCCCATAAATATCTTTTCATTTTGCTGGCTACATGAAGCAAAGCAAAACACAAGACATATTCCTATGGTCTTCCCAACTATAGTAGACTGTAAAATGTGCGAATTGAGATTTATCATTTTATTCTTTTACTTGTTTTTTTTTTGGGGGGGTAAGTCCCATTTCCTTCATAGTGTTTAGATAATTGACAACTCCAATGTTTGATTGGTTGTTGTCTTTCAAATCAGCATGGTCTTTGTTTCCATAAGGATCTTGGGACATCATCCTGCTTATTATTTCATAAGACTTGGCAGTTGTCGTTGAGTCCACCTTCTGTACCTTAGTGAGCGGTTCACTCATCCGTCCGAACGACATTACCATATCGTAACTTGCACTTTTTGCCTTACCGTTTGCATGAACAAGGCGGTTCAGTTCGTCATACTCATACGTATGCGAACTCTTTCCGCCCAGCTTCGCCTTGTTGAGTTTTGTCAGCGATGTTGGGTTGGCAGCATTCGTAATACCGAGGATATTATCCACAGCATCATACTGGTACCTGTTCTCCATGACAGTCTGACCGTCCGCTGTAAGGTTCATCGCCTGCAGACGTTCACGCTGCTTGTCGTAGGTATAGGTAGTCTCCGTGCCATTACCGAGTTTCGTATAGACCGTATGACCCTCCTTATCGTAACCTATCCTGTCAACTATAACGCTCTGACGTCCCTGTTTATTGCTCGTCATGCTCTCTACCTGTCCAGCCGCATTGTAGTGATAAGTCACCACTTCACCATCAGGATAAGTCATCGTCTGCACACGGTTCCAGCTATCATAGGTGGCACCATAGACATAAGTCCTGATATCCGCCACGCTCGCCATGACTGTACGGACAGTCTTCGTCACCTCACCCTGCTTGCCGTAGTAGTAGGCTTCACCGCCACTCGCATCCTCAACGAGGGCAAGACGACCGGCACGGTTATACTTATCGCCTGCCTTACCATAGGTATAAGTAACACGATTAAAGAGGTTTTCCGGATAAAGCACCTCATGCATATTCAGGCATATACTGACGAAAGTCTGTGTACTTCACTACTATTATTTTCTTATATATGGAGAACCTTCATTACTTATTATGTCGTAATATATGTTTTCCTGTCATATCATCAAAGTAATACGTAAATCCATACACAGATAGAAAATAAGCTATATTGTATGCTTCTTCTTCCGTTTTTACATTCATAATAAATGTATCTGAATATTTGTCTAAACTACAAAATTGATCTAATAAGCTCTTGTAACCTCCTTTATCGTAGATCATTTCTATCTTTCTATTTACATGAATTTTTTTTAAATAAAACTCAAATTCTACGGTCTCTTGAAAATCAGGAAAAATCTTTCCGGAGAAAACAAGTTCCTCGAATTTCACGTAAGAATAATATACCCCTTTATATTTTCTTGTGAATAAATCATGAAGCTGCACCCCATTAAACACATATAAATGCCCATCATTCCCTCGTTGTATATGTACATCTCTACCTTTCTTAATGATTTCGTAGATGCTGCTACTGTTTTTTTCAAATGACACATTATTCTTTTTCCTGTCCGTCTTACAACCAGCAGAAAATAGACATATAACAGCTATTAATAATAAGCTATATTTATGGTTTGATGTTTTCATTTTTCAAATCTTCTTTATTGATTGGCATACCACCATATGAGGTTCTTAGTTTCCTTTTTTCTATTTTACGTGCATGATTCTCCGCCTGGACTCCTCGTATTTCAGCAATATCGACATTATGACTTTTTCTCTGCTTATCAGGATTACCCGATATAATTCTTTTATCAAAGTCGTACATGTGCTGCATTTCGTGGGCCATTATATCAAAATCGGTTAAACCTATTGTTGAGAATGCTGGTTCTTTCTCATTTTTATCAAAATTAATGAGCGTTATTGTACTTATAGAATTCAATGGTGAAACTCTGCTACCTATTTCTTTTTCTTCAAATATATAATGTGTTTTAGCATTGGGACTTTCTGATAAATGTTTTAAATTACCTGATAGTTTTTTATCTCCACTACTTTCTATTTTCCTTAATGCCGCTAACACGCGATACATGGTCCTATTTATACTCTGCTTTGAAGGATTATACCTTACATTGGTTCTATATATTTTCCCATTTTTACCAATATTTGCTCTCCAGAAATTACCTCTATAGTACTGATATATCGCAGAACCTGTAACAAATACTATTTTACGGCCATCTGTGTCTTTTAATTTTACAGGATTCCCTGCGCAATACACATAGCTACCAATATTTAAATACTTCTCTACCAACGGATCCACCCCATACCAAATACTTGCTACAGGATTCATGTACCTTGCACCGTAATAGTACAAGCCTGTCTCTTCATCGAACTGTTTGCCATTGAACTTATATGGCAGGTCTTCACTGCTACTATGTTCGTCAACTAACAGTTCACCGTATGGTAGGTAAGCATCATACTGTGTGATGTTGGCTTTGTCGTCTGTGATGTAAGACGTACTGCCAAGGTGGTCACTGTGATAGAAGAAAGTTTCCTCTTTCGTAGTGTCGTTTGAAATATAGCCATAACCAGCCTGTGGATCATCAGGATTGCTCAGGTCATTCCAGGAGACAGGAGGACCAGGGTTAGTATTCGGTGTGGTGTTAGGGTGTGGAGTCTGAATCCAACCCTGTGGCACATCATGGTTGCCCAGCTCCCTGATGATGGAGTTGTAGCCGATGTGCGTGTTCTCCGGGTCACCGTACGCACCCTTCATTGTAGGAACACCAGGGGCGATGCCTTGCTGCTTATAGTATGCCTCTTTCTGCTTCTGAATCTGATTCATACGCTCAGCATAATCCTGCTGACCAGCCGTTACGTATGAGCCGTTACGCCCGTAAACGTTATTAAACAGACCCGTTCCTATCCTTGAAGCAACTCGTTTGTCACCAATAAAGTAATGCTTTGTGAAGCGGTTCTTGTTGACAGAGAGGATACTTGCAGGATAAAGCGTGAAGTTATCCGTCTCGTGGAAGGTAATACCCTGCGGAGCACCATTGATATACACACCCTCCATTGTACCATAACTCTTCATGATACGTTCGCCAGCAGCGTTGTAAGTATAACGACTCGTTTTGCCATTATCAGAGAGTACCATCAGGCGGTTGTCTTCATCCCAGTACATCTCACGGGTAGTATTCGTAGAGTCGTTCGTTACCAGCGTTGGATTACCATTGGCATCATACATGTAATGATCGTGACCAATCTGCGTCGGAGCCGTCGGATGGTTGCTGTCCTCGTACTTATAAGCAAAGTTATAAGACTTCGCAGTTGTCGTTGAGTCCACCTTCTGTACCTTCGTCAGCGGTTCACTCATCCGTCCGAACGACATTACCATATCGTAACTTGCACTTTTTGCCTTACCGTTTGCATGAACAAGGCGGTTCAGTTCGTCATACTCATACGTATGCGAACTCTTTCCGCCCAGCTTCGCCTTGTTGAGTTTTGTCAGCGATGTTGGGTTGGCAGCATTCGTAATACCGAGGATATTATCCACAGCATCATACTGGTACCTGTTCTCCATGACAGTCTGACCGTCCGCTGTAAGGTTCATCGCCTGCAGACGTTCACGCTGCTTGTCGTAGGTATAGGTAGTCTCCGTGCCATTACCGAGTTTCGTATAGACCGTATGACCCTCCTTATCGTAACCTATCCTGTCAACTATAACGCTCTGACGTCCCTGTTTATTGCTCGTCATGCTCTCTACCTGTCCAGCCGCATTGTAGTGATAAGTCACCACTTCACCATCAGGATAAGTCATCGTCTGCACACGGTTCCAGCTATCATAGGTGGCACCATAGACATAAGTCCTGATATCCGCCACGCTCGCCATGACTGTACGGACAGTCTTCGTCACCTCACCCTGACGACCATAGTAATAGGCTTCACCGCCACTCGTATCCTCTACAAGAGCAAGAACAAAAGGGCAAAAATAAGCTTCATTTCTTACTTCCATGATAACCTTTCATATAGAGTCTCATGCAAAGTACTGAGAGCAGGCCTAATGAAAGAATTCCCAACCTAACATATATATCCTCTTTTTCATCATAAAAAAGTGTATCATTCCATTTATTATGGTATAAAATTTTATTTAGATGCCCGTCATTTATATCCTTCCTACTTACTGTGACAGTGTATTCCTTACTCATATAACGTACTATGATATATGAAGTTATATTTATAGCACCACTATGTTCTGACACTATTTTATATGACTTAATTGGACCCGATTTAATTGCTTGAGTATCGTAATAAACAACTATAATACTGTAGAATAAATATATAATACAGCCAGAGATCATCAATAGAAGATATCTACGAACTTGTTTGTATTCCATTTTATTGACCACCATAATCTTTAGGTAATTGTGATTGTACTTTCTTTCCAACTTCTTTTTTTACCGTCTCTACCCCTGTTGTAAATGAGACCAAAGTCTCATATAATGCTCTCGCTTCTCTCATTGCTGATTTAGCATTTCTAATTAATTTCATGTTAGGAGTTCTACGTGACTGTAATTTTTCTAATTTATGTAAAGCAACACTATAGTTATGCCTAGCCTCTGCTGTTGCTTTTTTTAGATAGCTTGACGGGAGAATATGTCCAACTCCTTTGCTTATAAGAGTTTCTGCTATGATGGACTTCACAGACATTTCTTCTTTATTTATAACTCTCCCTACAACATTTTCAAGACCTTCCAATAAGAAGCCAATCCCCTCTTTAGCTATAAACTTTGCTACAGGGTTTTTAATAATCTTCAAAATGCTTGAAATGCCATTATTGATGGTACCTTCCGCTGCACCTGTTGCAATACCCCATGTGATGCTCAAATAATCTCTCCCCTCTAATTCTTTATTTGCATTGATGAAAGAGTTTATAGAGACCTTATCCATCTTATCCATGATAATCGTTAAATATTGCGATAATCCACCAGCAAGCCCTCCGATAATAACGCCATCAATCCCTATTTTTCCATCTTTGTCATAGTATCTAATAGGATTATCAGAACAATAGACATAACTAAGTAACGTTGGCTTTGTGAGGCTCATTGGATCCACCCCATACCAAATACTAGCCACAGGATTCAAGTACCTTGCACCATAATAGTACAAGCCTGTCTCTTCATCGAACTGTTTGCCGTTGAACTTATATGGTAGTTCTTCACTGCTACTATGTTCATCCACTAACAGCTCACCGTATGGCAAGTAGGCATCATACTGCGTGATGTTGGCTTCGTCGTCTGTGATGTAAGACGTTGAGCCGAGATGGTCACTGTGATAGAAGAAGGTCTCTTCTTTCGTAGTATCGTTTGGGATATAACCATAGCCAACCTGCGGGTCATCAGGGTTACTTGGGTCATTCCAGCTTACAGGTGGACCGGGATTAGTATTCGGTGTAGTGTTAGGGCGTGGAGTCTGAATCCAACCCTGTGGCACATCATGGTTGCCAAGTTCTGAGAGGACGGCATTATATCCAACACCCGTGTTCTCTGGATCACCGTACGCACCCTTCATTGTAGGTACACCAGGTGCAATGCCCTGCTGCTTATAGTATGCCTCTTTCTGCTTCTGAATCTGATTCATACGCTCAGCATAATCCTGCTGACCAGCCGTTACGTATGAGCCGTTACGCCCATAGACGTTATTGAACAGACCCGTTCCTATCCTTGATGCTATGCGCTTATCACCGATAAAGTAATGCTTCGTAAAGCGATTCTTGTTGATGCTGATTATTGAGGCAGGGTAGAGCGTGAAGTTGTCCGTCTCGTGGAAAGTAATACCCTGTGGTGCACCATTGATATATACACCCTCCATCGTTCCGTAGCTCTTCATGATACGTTCACCGGCAGCGTTGTAAGTGTAACGACTTGTTTTGCCATTATCGCTTAAAACCATCAGGCGGTTGTCTTCATCCCAGTACATCTCTCGGGTAGTGTTCGTAGAGTCGTTCGTTACCAGTGTAGGATTACCATTGGCATCGTATGTGTAATGATCGTTACCAATCTGCGTTGGAGCTGTCGGATGATTACTGTCCTCATACTTATAAGCAAAGTTATAAGACTTGGCAGTTGTCGTTGAGTCCACCTTCTGTACCTTAGTGAGCGGTTCACTCATCCGTCCGAACGACATTACCATATCGTAACTTGCACTTTTTGCCTTACCGTTTGCATGAACAAGGCGGTTCAGTTCGTCATACTCATACGTATGCGAACTCTTTCCGCCCAGCTTCGCCTTGTTGAGTTTTGTCAGCGATGTTGGGTTGGCAGCATTCGTAATACCGAGGATATTATCCACAGCATCATACTGGTACCTGTTCTCCATGACAGTCTGACCGTCCGCTGTAAGGTTCATCGCCTGCAGACGTTCACGCTGCTTGTCGTAGGTATAGGTAGTCTCCGTGCCATTACCGAGTTTCGTATAGACCGTATGACCCTCCTTATCGTAACCTATCCTGTCAACTATAACGCTCTGACGTCCCTGTTTATTGCTCGTCATGCTCTCTACCTGTCCAGCCGCATTGTAGTGATAAGTCACCACTTCACCATCAGGATAAGTCATCGTCTGCACACGGTTCCAGCTATCATAGGTGGCACCATAGACATAAGTCCTGATATCCGCCACGCTCGCCATGACTGTACGGACAGTCTTCGTCACCTCACCCTGCTTGCCGTAGTAGTAGGCTTCACCGCCACTCGCATCCTCAACGAGGGCAAGACGACCGGCACGGTTATACTTATCGCCTGCCTTACCATAGGTATAAGTAACACGGTTGAAGAGGTTTTCTGGATAAAGTACCTCATGGAGTCGCTCGAAGTCGTAGGTGTAAGAGATGTAACCCTTGTCAGATATCGACTTCCTAAGCTCTGCAGTGAGCTTCGTCAGGAGGTTACCCGCCGCATCATAGGTCATGTCCGTCTCACCCGCATCAGGATGATTCACCATCAGTTTGCGACCGAGCAGGTCGTAGACATACTTCGTCTCCTTGCCGTTAGGATGCTGAACCGTCATCACCTGTCCGACAGGGTCATAGCTGTACTTCACCGTGATATCCTCACCACGGGCATGCTGCACCGTCTCCCGGTTGCGTCCCTTGGCATCCGTATAGCTCTCCGCATGTCGTCCCAGTGCATCCGTGACTGTTGTCTGGAGCATCGGTTCACCGTCATGACTGCCGATAGAGTAAGCCGTACGTGTCACACTTCCGTCAGCAAGCGTAACACTCGTGGTACGGTCGTGTGCATCATACTCCGTCTTTGCCTGCAGATCACCCGTAGCATGGTTGTAAGTGCCGATGTTACCATAGTTTTCCGTCATTGGGTAATAAGCTGTAATGTTACGTCCGAAGGCATCGATGACAGCCCTTCCACTGACGATGGAGACCTTTTGATTGCTTTCACCAGACCACACCACACCCGTCTGCTTCGTCTGGACAGCACGCATCAGTGAGTCGGCGAATGTATAGGTGTCAATGTTTCCGTCCTTAGAATAATGGATGGTATGTGCCTTACGTTCTGCAGGGAAGTACTCAAAGCGGATAGTAAACGGCTGACCGCTCTCTATCTCATACGGAGCACGGATAGTCATCTGTCTGCCCAGTGCATCGTAGGTGTATTCCATCTTCTGCCCGTTGAGGTCAGTCGTTACAGACGGAGCATTCCAAAGACCATCATAAGCCGTGCTGGAGCTATAGCCGTATGCATCCTTGACACTTGTCACAAGACTATGATAGAGGTCATCATAGGTATAGGCATAGAACATACGCTGATGGTTATAGTTCTCCGGCTTCGTCATGCGTGTGATATTACCATAGCCATCGTATGTCATGTTATAGACAGAAGGCTTGTCACCGTTATGGAGCACGATCTCCGTTATCTCACCGTTGCCGTCCACCTTCGTTGAGCGTTCACGGTAGGTCTTACCGCCACTGCTGACAGTGATATGGCTCGGGACACTGACAATATACTTGTCGGCTATCTTATGATAATTGATGTTTGCCTCTAAGCTATAGCCCGTTGTCGTCTCCTTATATCCCTGTAGGTTACCATAGTCATCGTAAGTATTGCTGACAGCAACCGAAAGACTGTCCCCACTGGCTTCATCAAAGTTACTCTGAACGAGTGTCTTTAGGGCAGGGAAGACAACAGCATCTATCGTATTATTACCAACGGCGAGTGTCTTCAGGTCGTAGTCATAGACAGCGCCCTGCAGTTTCTTTCCATCAGCGGTATAGAGATATTCACTCGTAACAAGCCCATGCGTATAGTAATCCCTGTTCTTGCAATAGCTCTGTACGGAGTAACGATAGAGTCTGTCACCGTTCTCTGTATCTATCTGATTAGTACGTACCAGCTTGAAACCATAGAAGTCACGTTCACGACGATCACGATAGCCACCGCTATATTCGAAGGTGTTCTTGCTTCGTACTGCTCCGTTCTCCTTGTATCCACCTGTCGTCTCAACAGATGACATCACCCAGCGACGTCCCGGCAAGTCGTAACTTGGAGTTGTCTGCTCATAGTTGATATTAATATGTCCGCCGAAAGGAAGTGTCACAGAGCGCAGCATGTTCGTTCTGCCCGTAAGGTTACGGTGGACAATAAGCTGCTTTGCCTTGTCAGATATGATAAGGTCGGGACGTCCGTCACCATCAATATCTCTCAAGGCTGCGCTTGTGAAACTAACGCCACTTGACCAAGATTTGGTAACCTTAGTTGTAAACCTTAATTTTAAAAACAGAATATGTATTGGAATGGAAACAGCAAAATTACCATATTGAGAAACGGACGTTGCCAATGACTCATTGAAACGACCTTGTTGTTCTTCGGAATAAGGAATAAAACCAGAACCCGTATTCAACATTATAGTGAACTTTTCACCACTACGAGTTACCATATCAGGTAAGCCATCGCCATTAATATCTATCATTATGTCGTTTTGGCTTAATCACCAACATAATCAATGTTGTCATGCGGAAAACCTTCCTTTAAAACATATCCATTCCTATAGTCTTTATTCTCATAGGATACCATGATGGATATCCCATCTTCTGTAAAGAAATTCCAGCGCCCAATCCTATTAAAGCTCCCTTTGCTCTTTTTTATAAAACCTTCTTCAGCGATATTCTCATTTATATAATATTTTCGAACGAAGTAGACTGCACCCGTATCTGCGATATAGAATTCTTTGAATTTCCATAGCTGACTCTTAGGAATTAGTCTTACTACTTGTTTCATCTTATTTTGCTTCTCTATCTTATTTACCTCTTTATAGATTTTATCTCTAATAACATTTAAAGTATCTAAGTCTAAATTCTTGCTCCATTTTCTTAATAACGAGCAATAGGTATAGGATGACGAACCATAGTAAAATGATAAGCGGAAATCCCCTATTCCAACGTTAGAATAGCTATACAAAAGACTCTTATATTTGAAACTTTCTCCTATTTTATATTTCTTAATTCCTATTGATGCTAACGAAATGGGATAAACGCGACTTTCCATCTTGTTTTTTTCAATCTTATAAATTAATTCTTCCCCATGATTGTAATATGAATTAAGTATAAAGCTATCATAAGCTATTTTGAGAATAACTATTATAAAGATAGACAACAAACAGATACTTATCTTTTTTTTTCTCATATCATTACTTTGGAATTATAAAATTAAACTTATCCAGACTTTGAACATAGTTAATGGTAGTGTCTTTACCTTTCAAGTTGATAACCATTATTTGCATAGCTGGGTTAAACTTTAAAAGTATCTTTCCAGTATTTCTCTGATTAAATTTATTAATTAGATTAACTGCTTCTGCCTTAGTATTTTTATTAGGACTATAATAAGCATTCATCACATACTCAGAGAATTCTATTGCAACATTCAATTTCCAACTATAAGATGTATGAGCAAAAGTTCTTGTACTACTAGCTCTTTCGTCAACTGACGCATGTAAAAGATGATTTTTATAAGCGTTTTCTTGATCATCAAGCTTATGAAAATATTCATGTTGTAGAGCATTCTTGAGATTATACTTATTATCCAACCAGCTATTTACTGTTCCTTCAGAATTGGATGGTTGCAGCCAAATTCCTTTATCATTATAGTTGTAAAGAGCAAAAGCTCCTGAAATTTTATCGCCTTTAGCCCCAACTATCCCATAAACACCAGCTTGTCTGGCATAGTAACCAGCAATATTAGCGACTATTTGCCGATTATTTCCTCGCCCAATTCCCCAAAAATATGGAGATATATTATAGTTAGATAAACGACGCCTACTTCCATTTGGGTCAACAATTGTAATATTAGAAGATTTATCGTTTACAACCTTTATTATTTTCCCATTACCGTTTACATGCAATTCGTCATTACCATCTATGTCTATAATTTTAATAGGATTACTACTGCAATAGACATATGAACTTGAAAATTGATACTTCTCAGTTAGTGCATCTACCCCATACCACAGTGATGACACAGGATTCATATACCTCGCGCCATAGTAGTAAAGTCCCGTCTCTTGGTCGAGTTCCTTGCCATTGAATTTATACGGCATATCCTCGCTGCTACTGTGCTCATCTACGAGCAATTCTCCATAGGGCAGGTAAGCATCAAACTGGGTGATATTGGCCTTAGCATCTGTAATATAAGAGGTGCTGCCGAGGTGATCAGAGTGATAGAAGAAGATGTCCTCGGTGTTGGTAGTATCCGTAGGGATATACCCATAACCCGGCTGGGCATTATCAGGACTCTCCGGTTCACTCCATTGGATAGGAGGACCAGGGACATCACCTTTGTCGTTGAACTTCGGATGCTGTATCCAGCCTTCAGGAACGCTGTGGTCACCCAGGTCTGTAATGATGCTGTTGTAGCCAATACCTGTATTATCTGGATCTGCAGTTGCACCTTTCATCGTCGGCACTCCCGGCGGTGTGCCGAGCTGCTTGTAATACTCCTCACGCTGCTTTTCTATCTGCATCATGCGGGCGGCATAGTCTTTCTGACCTGCCGTGATGTTGTTGCCGCCAATGCCATAGACATTGCTGAACTTGCCTACACCGAGTTTACTTGCCACGCGTTTATCGCCAATGAAGTAGTGCTTGGTGAAGCGGTTCTTCGTGACTGTGATGATCGGAGCGGACTTTATAAAGAATTTAGTTCTGCTATCAAAATCTATCATGGCTGCAACATTTTATGAAGCAACTCTGCCACGACAAACAAACTGTTGTTCTTTAACTCAATCTAATCTCCGTCTATAGATTTCAAAATCAAGGTTTCCACTTGCCAAGTTGTTGGCTTAGGCCCTGTTTTTCTGTTTTTAATTTACCGTATCGTGATATAAACGACATAAAATCACTAATAGAAATAACTATTTTGGTACCAGAATAGCCGAAATTATATCTTTGAATATTTTCAATGAAATGTGGCATTTCAATAAAATTATTTGAAAGTACTCTTTCTGAACATATTAACAAATGTAAAGGAACTTTTGAGGCAACCTGCTTTTCCTTATCATTTGTAAAAGGAACACCTATTTTAAATTTTTCTTTTGGTTTTAATATTTTCACAAATAGTTCTGGTATAATAGTTGTACTATTTTCAATCGACATATTAGCTTCCCATTCAATCATAGATAAACTAAAATCCCCATATCTACGCAAAAGTTTTCTTCTTAAAAGCTTGACGTTTGACAACGTGTCGTTGTTTTCTTCTATAAAGAATATCAATATTTTTTGTTTGGTTTGAATTATATATAAAAATGAACCCTCAGAGGAGCTTTTACTTGATACTCCCCTGAGATATGTTTTTGTTTTAATCTTATATTTAACTTGACTGTTAATGTCATTACAGTAGAATAACACAATAACCAATAGAAACATATAAAATCTCATTGCTTAATATTTTTAACAGTTTCTTTCCTCGCTGATATTGACTTATCAACTAATTCTCTATTTGCATCAAGAGTTCCGTGATAATGGTGAACAGCTCGATTCCTATCTCCACCAGACTCTACAAAAATCAAGGCATGTCCATAACCTTCATGTGAAAAAGTTTCAGCAGCACCTGTAGGCGATAACGAAGGGTTTATATTAACATGAATCGAGTTTGGATTTTCAGCATCAGCTTTACCTAAACTACCATTAGTTGGCATATAAGTAACTCCTAAGTTACCAGTTTCCCCAGTTGTATTTCCAGTACTACTCGCAAAGCCAGTATCCTTGAAATCATCCTCTATATAAACTGACCGGAATCTTTCTATTCCTACTTTTCCATCATAAACAAATTTTGTCTCTTCAAGGGTAGTTACATATATATTATAATCACTTTCTACCAATGTTTTAAGAGAATTAAAATTTTCACTTTTCCCATTATATTGGTTCATCACGTTTAAATCCAAATACCCATTATTATCAAGAGTAATATACTTTCTGGAATCTTTAGGCAAAGTGTTTAAAATTATGGACATTGCTAATGTTCCATTAGGTTTAACAGCTTTACCATCAGGGTCTATATGCTTTATCGGATTACCAACACAGTAAACATATCCACCATTGCTTGGATATTTCTCTGTCAGTGCATCTACTCCATACCAAATACTCGTAATAGGATTCATATACCTCGCCCCATAATAATACAGTCCAGTTTCCTGGTCTAATTCCTTACCATTGAACTTATACGGCATATCCTCAGATGAAGTATGTTCATCCACCAGCAACTCTCCGTATGGCAGGTAGGCATCGAACTGCGTAATGTTAGCCTTAGCGTCGGTAATATAAGAGGTACTGCCGAGGTGATCAGAGTGATAGAAGAAGATGTCCTCAGTATCTGTCGTATCAGCTGGGATATAGCCATATCCCGGCTGGGCATTGTCAGGACTCTCCGGTTCACTCCATTGGATAGGAGGACCAGGAACATCACCTTTGCCGTTGAACTTCGGATGCTGTATCCAGCCTTCAGGAACGCTGTGGTCACCCAGGTCTGTAATGATGCTGTTGTAGCCAATACCTGTATTATCTGGATCTGCAGTTGCACCTTTCATCGTCGGCACTCCCGGCGGTGTGCCGAGCTGCTTGTAATACTCCTCACGCTGCTTTTCTATCTGCATCATGCGGGCGGCATAGTCTTTCTGACCTGCCGTGATGTTGTTGCCGCCAATGCCATAGACATTGCTGAACCTGCCTGTACCAATCTTGGAGGCAATACGCTTGCTGCCAATGAAGTAGTGCTTGGTGAAGCGGTTCTTCGTGACAGTGATGATCGGAGCGGGATAAATGGTGTAATCCTCCGTCTCATGGAAGGAGATTCCCTGCGGAGCACCATTGATATATACACCCTCCAGATCACCGTGGCTCTTGACGATTCGCTCGCCTGCGGCATTGTAGGTATAACGGCTGGTCTTGCCGTTGTCAGACAGTACCATCAGTCTGTTGTCCTCATCCCAATACATCCTGCGCTCGGTATTGAGGCTGTCATTCTCCACCAATATCGGATTGCCGTTGGCATCATAGGTGTAATGGTCGTGACCGACCTGCGTAGGGGCAGTAGGATGACTGTCGTCCTCATACCTGTATGTGAAGTCGTAAGACTGTGCCGTTCTTGTGGAATCCACCTTCTGCACCTTGGTAAGCGGCTCGCTCATGCGTCCGAAGGTCATCGCCATCTCATACGATGCACTCTTTGCCTTGCCGCTTGCCGTTATCAGACGGTTCAGTTCGTCATAGACATAGGTATGGCTGAAGGCACCGCCCAGCTGGGACTTGCCGCCAGCCTTCGCAGGGTCTATGACATTGGTGATGCCCAGGATGTTGTCCACAGCATCATACCGGTACTTATTGGTCATGACCGCCGCACCGGCAGCCACAAGGTTCATCTCCTGCAGGCGTTCACGCTGTCTGTCATAGGTGTAGGTGGTCTCCATTCCGTTGCCCAGGCGGGTATAGACGGTATGTCCTTCCTTGTCATAGCCCACCTCTTCCACGATGGTTTCCTCCTTTCCTTGTTTGTTGGATTTGACACTAACAATTTGTCCTGCAGCATTATAGGCATAGGTCAAGACCTCTCCGTCTGGATAGGTCATGGTACGCACACGGTTCCAGCTGTCGTAGGTGGCCCCATATACATAGGTACGCACGTCGGCAGTGCTGACCATCACCGAGCGCACGGTCTTTACGACCTCTCCCTGATTGCCGTAATAATATGCCTCACCTCCCGATGCATCTTCCACGAGCACGAGTCTGCCGGCACGGTTGTACTTCTCTCCCGGCTTGCCGTAGGTATAGGTGACGCGGTTGAAGAGGTTCTTCGGATAGAGAACCTCGCTCAGCCTTTCATAATCGTAGGTGTAGGTGACGGGAGCCTTGTCAGAAATGCTCTTCTTGAGTTCCGCCGTGAGCTTCGTCAGGAGATTGCCAGCCGCATCGTAAGTGTAGCTGACTTCACCTGCATCAGGGTGGTTTACCTTGAGCTTATGTCCCATGAGATCGTATGCGTAGGTTGTGACCTTGTCATTGGGATGATGAACGGTGGTTACTTGTCCCACGGCGTCGTAGTCGTATTTCACGGTGATGTTATCGCCTGAAGCGTGTTGCATTGTCTCACGGTTGCGCCCTTTCTCGTCGGTATAGCTCTCGGCATGGCGACCGAGCGCATCGGTCACCTTTGTTTCAAGCATCGGCTCACCATCATGGGAAACGATGCTGTATGCCGTCGTAGTCATAGCCCCATCGGGCAGCATAACCTTTGTCGTGCGGTCGTAAACGTCGTATTCGGTGGTTGCCTGCGGGTCGCCCGTGGCGGTGTTGTACGTACCGATGCTGCCGTAGCTCTCTGTGGTGGGATAGAATGCTTTTATGGTGCGACCGAAAGCATCGAGAATGGCACGGCCGCTGACAATAGATACCTTTTGATTGCTTCCGCCTGCCCACACCACACCTGTCTGTTTAGTCTGTACGGCGCACATCAGGCTATCGGCAAAGGTATAGGTCTCGATGTCGCCCTCGGGGGAGTAATGCAGAGTTCGGGCGTAACGACCGGCAGGATGATACTCGAATTTAATGGTATAGGGCTTGCCTGCGGCTATCTCTTTCGGACCGAGAATCGTGCTTTGGCGTCCCATGTCGTCGTAGGTATAGCGCATCTTATTGCCGTTGAGGTCGGAAGTCTCTAAGGGCACTGCCCACTTGTAGTCGTAGACGGTGGAAGAGGTGTAACCATAGGCGTCTTTTACGCTTGTCACCAATGCATGGAGCACATCGTCGTAAGTGTAGTCGTAGCGCATGCGCTGTCCCCTATGGTTCTCGGGCTTGGTGAGACTTGCAAGGTTTCCGTAATCGTCATAGGTCATGTCCCAGACTGACGGCTTGTCACCGTTGTGCATCGTGATGCTTGTGACGTCTCCCAGGCTGTTGATCTCCGCAGAGCGTTCGCGGAAGATCTTTCCTGCTCTGTCCCTCACAGCAATGTGCTTTGGGACAGAGACGATATACCTTGCCTGCAAGTCATGATAGGCAATATCGGCATCTAATTCATAGTTCGTTGCCGTTTCCTTGTAGGAGGCAAGATTACCGTATGCATCATAGGTATTGTGCACGGTGGTGCTCATGCAGCCCTGTCCGCTGTTGCCGTAAATGCTCTGCTTTACGGCAACAAGTGCCGGGAAGAATACCTCCGTGTCAGCCTGCTGTCTGAGCTCGTAGGTATTCTGTGTGCCTTGCAGTTTGTTGCCTGCTGCATCGTAGAGCGTCTCGGCAGTAACAAGGTCGTGCATGTAGAAGTGGCGGTTGTGTCCGTATTCTGCCACCTGCTTGCGGTACACGGCATTGCCATTCTGCGTGTCTATCTGCTTGGTGATGACCTTCTCAAAGCCATAGAAGTCACGTTCTCGGCGGTCGCGGTAGCCACCTTCATACTCAAACTCATTGCGCATCTTGGTGGCTCCGTTCTCGGCATAGCCGCCCGTGGTCTCCACGGATGCCATCACCCAGCGGCGGCCAGGAGCGTCGTAGCTCGGTTCGGTCTGTCTGTATTCTACGGCAACGTGCCCGCCGAAAGGCAGGGTAACGCCTTTGAGCAGGTTGGTACGTCCCGTTAGGTTGCGGCGCACCTTCATGCTGTTTTCACTGTCACTATAGACGAGGTCAGGCAGTCCGTCACCGTCTATATCCATCAAAGCCGCAGTCGTGCGATTGATGCTTTCGCTGTGCGATCCCTGTATGCTCGGTGTAATATTGATGCCGAAGCCGAACGGCAGCGGTATGCGGATGG
>ERZ1034713.731-NODE-731-length-17577-cov-49.109862_pt1 | contig 17577 bp, 15 predicted proteins | sample MGYA00520692_ERZ1034713 | MGnify/ENA primary metagenome ERZ1034713 (study PRJEB33766, sample SAMN09781717) | gut metagenome | biome: gut microbiome | host: Homo sapiens | place: Madagascar | study: EMG produced TPA metagenomics assembly of the PRJNA485056 data... | reverse complement strand
CCGATTTTTCTGGTTGGGCCTTCTTCTTTGGGGTCACTAGGGGCGAGCAGCCCCTAGTTCGTGCCTCCCGTCCTTGCCGCGCTGAACACGCGGCATTTGCTTCGCAAACCGGACGTCGGCTTAAAAGCCCCGCAGGGGCTTTCATGGCTTCGCCACCGCCGAGCTTCTCAAGCGCGGCTTTTCTGGTTCTCTTTTGGCACGCAAAAGAGAACATCTCCGGATTGTTTGTTGCGTCTTACAGCGCACCGTGATACAATAAAATCAAATCCATTCGAAAAAAGGAGAATCCCAATGAAGCAATATCCCGGTTATACCGTCGTGCGCTGCGAGGACTGCCCCGAACAGCACGGTACCCTGACCGTGCTGACCCACGATGTCAGCGGTGCGACCATCCTGCTGGTGGAGAACGAAGATGTGAACAAGGCGTTCGGCATCGGCTTCGGCACCTTCCCATCGGATGACACGGGTGTGTTCCACATTCTGGAGCACTCGGTGCTGGCGGGCAGCGAAAAGTACCCGGTGACCTCGCCGTTTTTGCAGCTGCTCAAGAGCAGCATGGCGTCCTTCCTGAACGCGATGACCTTCCCGGATAAGACGGTCTACCCCTTCGCCACCCCCAACGAGACCGACTTCCGGAACCTGATGGACGTCTACCTGAACGCGGTGTTCTGCCCGCTGGCCATGGTGGACCGGGCTGTGTTCGAGCAGGAGGGCTGGCACCGCGATGCCGACGGCACCGTGAGCGGCGTCGTCTACAACGAGATGCAGGGCGCGCTGGCCTCCCCGGATGCACAATTGCAGGATGCGCTGGAACGGGCGATGTTCCCGGATACGGCCTACGGCTTTGTGTCCGGCGGCGACCCGGCCTCCATCCCGGCGCTGACCTATGAGAAGTACCAGCGGGTGTACCGCCGCCATTACAGCGCCGACAACTGCTGTGTGACCCTGTACGGCAGGATGGATATGGCCGAAAAACTGGCCTTCCTGGATGAACATTACCTGAGCAGGATGCCCAAGGGCACCAGCCAGCCCAGACTGACGCTGCAGGATGAGCAGCCGGGCGTCTGCGTGAACATCCCGTACTACACCGAAAAGCCGGAGGCCGACCAGGTGCAGTGTGCGCTGGCCTGGTACACCGGCGCATTTGCCGACCGGGAACGCCAGCTGGGCGTGGAGATCCTGCTGGATGCGCTGCTGGGGTCGAACCAGTCGCCGCTGAAGGCTGCGCTGCTGGAACAGCAGCTGGGGGCCGACATCGACATCGGCTTTGACGACAGCACGTTGCAGCCCACGCTGGAACTGGTGCTGCGCGGTGCCACCGAAGAGACCGCAGGCCGGTTTGCGGCCGGGGTCCGGAACGCCGTGGACGACATCCTGGCCGAGGGCATCCCGGAAGACCTGCTGCTGGCCAGCCTGAACGCGGCAGAGTTCGCCTCGCTGGAGCGGCCGGGCAGCCTGCCCGACGGTGTGCTGGACGCCATCCATGCAGCGACCGGCTGGCTCCACGCCGGGGACCCGACCCTGCTGCTCCACACGAATCAGCTCTTCGCCGCCCTGCGGGAGAAGATGGCCTCCGGCTGGTTCAACGACCTGCTGCGGGAGCTGTTCGCGGCTGCGCCGGTGCAGGTCATTCAGGTGCCGACCCTGCCCAAGGCGGAAGAACCCGATGCAGCCCCGGCCCGTACCGACGGCAAGTTGGCACTGGACCATCCGCTGACGGTGGCAGACCTGGGCGAGGGCAGCCCCAGCGCCGAGGGCGCTGTGGGCAGCGTGGCCGGTGCGGAGCTGCTGCACCACCCTTCCAAGGGCAGTTTGTATCTGAACATTTACTATGACCTCGGCGGGCTGACCACCGAAGAAGTGCAGTACCTCGACCTGCTGACCGATGTGCTGGATGAGCTGGACACTCCGCGCCACACGGCCCGCGAGCTGAACACCCTGCGCAGCACCTGGCTGGGCGACAGCCAGGCCTGCATCAGCTTCTGGACCGGGCGGCAGGCGGGGAACCCCTGCCACGCAAAGCTCACCCTGAACATGAGCCTGCTGGAGCGCAGTCTGGAAAAGGCTGTGGAACTCGGCGGCGAGTGGCTGTATGAGACCCGGCTGACCGGCGCAAAGGCCGAAGCGGCCTTCGCCCGTGTGCTGAGCCAGCAGAAGCTGAATATGGAGCAGCAGTTCCTCCAGATGGGCAACCAGTACGCCGCCGTGCGCGCCGGGAGCCACTATTCGGTGGAGTATGCGCTGAGCGAGGCATGCAGCGGCGTGACAGGGTATCACTTCCTGTGCGCGCTGCTGGAACAGGCCGACTGGGCCGACCTGGGCCGGAAGCTGGAAGCCGTGCGGGAAAAGGTGCTGCACCACGCAGCCCTGACCATCAGTCTGCACGGCAGCGAGGATGCCCGGAAGCAGCTGGAAGCCCTGCTGCCCGGCAGTGCCTTTGCCGAGGGGATGCGTTCGCCCGCCCGGCCCTACACCCAGGCGCTGACGGCTCCGGTGAACGAAGCCTTCATCATCGACGGCGGGGTGAACTACGACATCCTGACCTGGCCGCAGGAGCGGAAGCCGGAGCGCCGGGTGCTGGCCCGCGTGATGAGCTACGAGTATCTGTGGCACCACATCCGCGAGGTGGGCGGCGCGTACGGCACCGGCATGGTGACCCGCGCTGAGACGGAGTATCTGTATACCTACCGTGACCCGCATCTGGCCGAGAGCTACGAGACCTTTGCAAAGGGCCCGGCGGAACTGGCCGCCCGCGCGTACACCGAAAAGGACCTGACGGATTCCATCGTGGGCACCGTCTCCGAGATGGACAAGCCCATGAAGCCCAGCGCAGAGGCGCGGGACCTTGACCGCCGGTACTTCTGCGGCATCACCGACGCGATGCTGGCCGCAGACCGCAAGGCCCTGTGCAGCGTGGACGCTGCCGCGCTGAAGGCCATGGCCGCAGAGCTGGGCACCGCGATGCAGCACGGCACCCGCGTAGCTTTTGGCAGCAAGGAGGCTGTGGAAGGCGCAAAGGGCCTGTTTGACCGCATCGAGACGCTGTAACACAAGATAAATAAGAGATCCCCCGGCGGCTGGAACGCTCTGAACGGAGAGCGGCCCGGCTGACCGGGGGATCTTTTGCTTTTTTACGGAGCGTTGTCCAGCGTTTCGGCAATGACATAGCGGGGGCGGTGCTTGACTTCGTCGTAGATCTTGGCGAGGTAGTAGCCGATGATGCCGAGGCTGAACATGAGCAGCGTACCGGTGAAGAGCTGCAGCAGGATGACCGTGGTGAAGCCTTCGAGCGCTTCGCCTGCAAAATAGCGGAACAACGCCTCACCGCCCACCAGAAGGGTGGCAATCAACATCAGAAAGCCCATCAGGATGACGAGGTAGAGCGGGGCCGACGTGAAGGACGCCAGGCTGGAAATGGCGTAGCGGATGAGGCTGAAGGTAGACCAGCTGCTCTGCCCGGCAGTGCGTGGCTGGACGTCGAATTCCACCCGCGCTGTGCGGAAGCCCACCCACGCCGAGAGGGCGCGGTAGAAGGTGTTCCGCTCTGGCAGATTCAGCAGGACGAGCACGGCCTTGCGGTCCAGCAGCTTGAAGTCGGAGCTGCTGCGCAGGTCGGTCTTGGCCGCCTTGCTGATGAGCCCATAGAACCAGCGGGCGGCGGTGCGGTGGGCGGCGCTTTCGGTGCCGCGCTCGCGCTTGACGCCCTCCACGACCTCGATGCCCTGGGTCCAGAGCCGGTACATTTCGGGGATCGTTTCCACGGGGTGCTGCAGGTCGCAGTCCAGCGTGACGCAGCAGTCGCCGCGGGCGGCCTGCAGTCCGGCGTACAGGGCTGCTTCCTTGCCGAAAGCGCGGGAGAACCGGATGCCGCGCACCTGCGGGTACGCCTGCGCCGTCTGGCGGATGACGTCCCAGCTGTTGTCGGTGGAGCCATCGTTGACGAAGAGCACCTCGTAGCGGATGTGGGCGGCGGTGAGGACCTCGGCCAGCCGCCGGGCCATTTTGGGGATGTTCTCCGCCTCGTTGTGGGCGGGGAGAATGACGGAGAGAAGCGGTTCAACGGCCAAGGTGCTCGACTTCCTTTCGATTGAGGGTGTGCAGGGCATGGGCCTCGACTGCCCGGCCCTCGGATAGGTAGAAGGGGTGAAAATCGGTCTTCTGCGGGTCAAAGAAGGGCCCGCCCGGCTCCACGCCGCCGGGGTGGAAGAGCAACTCGACCGGCTGGCCGCGTTTCTGCGCCAGACGGAGGTACTGCGGCAGTACGGCCCGGACGCGGTCGGCGTCCATGTGGCCAGAGAAGAGGATGCCGCAGAACAGGGCCGTGGGGATGCCGCTGCGGCGGAATGCGGGGCGGTCCAGCAGCCAGCAGCCGTTCAGCACGGCCTGCTTGATGGCATTGACGGCGGAATAGCTGCCCCAGAGCCGGGGACAGCCGACAAAGGGCGACAGCGGCTCGGCCGGGATGCGTAGATGCTCGACCAGGAGATGGTGGTCGGCGAGGACCTGCAGAAGAGTCCGGAAGACCAGCGGGATCATGTGGGTGTGCTGGTGGCTGTCGATGCGCAGGGGCGTCCCGGCGGGGAAGAGGGCGGCATAGGCGAGGAGCTGGCGCTCCAGTTCCCGGTAGAGCTGGGCGGCAAAGGCCCTGCGCCGGGGCGTCAGCGAGAGGCGCAGCAATCCGGTGAAGGAGTTGCAGAAGCTGCCGTCCGGCCGGACGAGCAGCGGGATCTCCGCAGCGGGAGAAAGGGCTTTGCCCTCCACCAGATTGAGGTGGACGGCCAGCTTCAGCCCGGAAGGGCGCAGCGCGGCGACGGCTTCTTCCAGCGAACCGTTGGGCACGATGCTGACGCTGTTCAGGCAGCCGTGGGTCTGGCAGTCCCGGATGAGGGCATCGCCATGGGCGGTCATGCCGTAGTCATCGGCGTGAAAATAGAGGATGGGAGGTTCAGTCATTTGCATCGATCCCCTCTCCCGCCCGAATGACGATGGTATCGCCCACGACCGTGACCGAACCGGTCTGCGGCCAAAGGGGCATCTGACGGACTTCGTCCAGCGCGAGGAGCTGCTGCTTTTCTGCGCGGGTGGCAAACGTGTAGTCGGTGGAGCAGTAGTCGTTCAATGCAGCCGTGAGGACGCTCTGGCCCACCGTCGGATCATCCGCGCGGAGGATGAGGCCGGCCGTGTAGCCGGTCATTTCCGGGGAGAGGTCGGCGGAGTAAGCCCTGGAATCGGGCAGGTGGCCGATGACGGCGATCCGGGTGCAGGCGTCCGCGCCGTCCAGCTGCTCGATGCGGTCTGCAATGCGCAGAAGGGTGCCGTAAGAGCGCTCATAGCTCATCTGGGACAGGTGATAGCAGACATTGGCCAGCACGATGCAGTAGAAAACGACGACCCCGCCCACGAGGAGGATGGCCCAGCTCCGGAGCGCGGAAGCGCGCGGCGAAAGACCGTCCAGCCGCTCGTAGAACAGCACGAAGCTCAGATAAAAGGCGGCGTAGCCCATGGTCATCAGGTTGTGGTAATCGACCCAGGGGTTGAGGAAATAGAGGGCCGCGGCCCCCAGCGGCAGTGCGGCCAGATAGACGAGCAGGAGCCAAAAGCGGGCCGGGTCGTGCCAAAGGGCCTGCTGTACGAGGGCGGTCAGCAGGAAAACGGCCAGCAGGGCAAAGACCAGAACGTTGAGTACGAACCAGACCGTGAGGCCGTTGTGCAGGTCAAAAAAGAAGCGGAAGAAGCGGGTGATGCAGCCATGCAGAGCCGACCAGAGATGGAGCGAACCGACGGTGTCGATGCCCTGATAGTCGGACAGGGCGGTGCCGGAAAAAGCCAGAACCAGCTGCAGGGCCACGGCATAGACCGCTCCGGCCAGCACACCGCCTGCCAGAAACCGCCCCGCACTGCGGAGGGACGCGGCAGCGCTGCGGCGGTGAAAGAGCAGATCGTCCAGCAGCCAGACCAGAAGCAGGGTGATGGTGACGGTCAGATAAGCCTGATAGATGCCCACGGAGAACCACAGGCAGGCTGCCCCCGCGAAGAAGGAACGCCGACCCGGCCGGGTGAGCAGAAGCGCACTGAGGCAGGCGGCCAGCATGGCCAGACAGTAGCCGTCGGCGACGTATTCATAGGCAAAGGTGGAGGTGACGGTGGGGAAGACCGCGATCAAAGCCCCGGTCAGCACCAGCGCCACCGGCTTTTTCAGGTGCAGCAGCGCCGCCACACAGACCGCCGAACCAGCCAGGAACAACAAGCCCAGCAGCAGGTTCAGCCATGGTAGGTCGTAATAGGAGCTGAGCCCGCAGGCCAGCGAGAGAAAATAGCGGCCATATTGCAGCATCTGCTGGGCATCGTACCGGAAGACGAGGGAATCCCAGTTGGGGAGCCAGTTGGCCATTTTATAAAAGTGCGCGAGCAGGCCGAACCCGAAGGCGGAGAAAAACACGAGCCGCCATTCGGGCCGGAACCTGCGGGCAAGCTGCGCAGGCAGCTGATCGGGGTGTACCATAAAAAACCTCCGCAGGGCGAAATGAGACGAAGTTTAATTTTAGTATAAACCATTTGAAAACGATACGCCAGCCCATTTTTATGCTTTTCCTTAAAAAATTGAGGGCAGCTCCCCCTGTTTGCGGAAAAAGAACGCGGACAGGGGGATTTTTATGCAGCAAAATTGTACACAAAGGAAAATGCTTACAAAAAACTACAGAGCGGGCCTGCAAAAGGTTGCACTGTTGCGAAAAGATAATTGGTGGTATTATGTTGACAAATCAAAACGAAAGGATGTGAAATGAACTGAATGGCGCAGAAGAAACGACCTTCGGCGGGCAAGGGGCTGGACAACCTGCACCGCGCCACGGACACGCTGAGCACGATGCTGGCGCAGGAGGTGAAGGAACTGAACGCCCGCCAGAAAGCGGCCCGCCGCGACGGTGCAGAGGCGGCCGGGACCATGAAGGGCCTGAAGGAAGCCACTGCGGTGCTCAAAGACCTGGCTGCTGTGGCCAAGGCGCTGAACGAACAGGGCGCGGATGCGGAGGGCCGGGAATGCGGCGTGGTGCTGCTGCCGCCGGTGGAGGATGTATGAAGACAGGAACGAATGCGCCAGTCGTCTGGCGGCCCCAGCCCCGGCAGAGGGAGTTCATGCGCAGGCCGGAGCCGGAGGCTCTCTACGGCGGCGCGGCAGGCGGCGGCAAGAGCGATGCGCTCATCATCGAGGCGCTGCGGCAGGTGCAGATCCCGCACTACCGGGGACTCATCCTGCGCAAGACCTTTCCCCAGCTGAGCGACCTTGTGGACAAGAGTCTGGTCTACTACCGCCGGGCCTTCCCGGAGGCGCAGTACAACGCCACGAGCCATGTGTGGGTCTTCCCCAGCGGGGCAAAGATCTACTTCGGCTCGATGCAGTACACCAAGGACCGCACGAATTATCAGGGCAAGGCCTTTGATTTCATCGGCTTCGACGAGCTGACCCACTTCGAGTGGGAGGAGTACAGCTACATGATGAGCCGCAACCGCCCCACCGGGCCCGGCACGCGGGTGTACCTGCGGGCCACCACCAACCCCGGCGGCGTCGGCCACGGCTGGGTCAAGGCCCGGTTCATCACCCCGGCCCCGCCCGGCACTCCCATCGTGGAAGCGTTCCCGGTGCGGATGCCGGACGGGACGGAAAAGGTGCTGCAGCGGGCGCGGGTGTTTATCCCATCCAGCGTCTTCGACAACCCGGCTCTGCTGGAAAACGACCCGGATTACCTTGCAAGTCTGGCCTCTCTGCCCGAAGCGGAAAAACAGGCACTGCTCTATGGCAGCTGGGACAGTTTCTCCGGTCAGGTGTTCACCGAGTGGCGAAACGACCCCGCCCACTATCAGGACCAGCGCTGGACCCATGTGGTCGCACCGTTCCCCATCCCGAAGCACTGGAAGATCTACCGCGGGTTCGACTTCGGGTTTTCGAAGCCGTTCTCGGTGGGGTGGTACGCGGCGGATGAGGAAGGGCGGCTCTACCGCATAAAAGAGCTGTACGGCTGCACAGGCCGCCCGAACGAGGGACTACGGATCGACCCGGTGGAGCAGGCCCGGCGCATCCGGGAGGTGGAGCAGAACGACCCGCAGCTGCGCGGCCGGGTCATTCAGGGCATTGCAGACCCGGCCATCTTCGACGAGAGCCGGGGCGAGAGCATCGCCGCCATGATGGAGCGGGGGCCGAACTTCCTGCACTGGATGCCCGGCGACCACACCCGACTGGCCGGTAAGATGCAGTTCCACTACCGGCTGGCGTTTGACGGAGAGGGGCGGCCCATGTTTCAGGTGTTCGATACCTGCAGGCACTTCCTGCGCACCATCCCGAATCTGGTGTACGACGAGAGCAACGTGGAGGACATCGACACCCGGCAGGAAGACCACATTTACGACGAATGCCGGTACGTCCTGATGGAACACCCCATCTCGCCGCCCCGGCGCACGGCCCGCCCGCCGGTGGGGGACGACCCGCTGGAACTGCACCGGCAGGCAAGGTTTTATCGGATTTAGAAAGGAGTAGATTTTGGATATCGTGGAAGAAAAACTGCCCATCGGGCCGGAGGAGGTCGCAGAGGCGGCGGCTGTTCTGCAAAAGTACAAGGCAGGCAAGGCGGCGCTCGACAAACGGCTGGTGGACAACGAACTGTGGTTCCGGATGGGGCACTGGAAAAATTACCAGAACCCGATGATGGAGGGCAAGCCCCAGCCGTCCAGCGGGTGGCTGTTCAACTCCATCGCCAACAAACACGCCGATGCGATGGACAACTACCCGGCCCCGAATGTGCTGCCCCGCGCGGCAGACGACGAACAGACCGCGCGGGTGCTTTCCAGCATCCTGCCGGTGGTGCTGGAACAGGCCGATTATGAGCAGGTGTACAGCGACACCTGGTGGCGCAAGCTCAAGCAGGGTACCGGCGTCAAGGGCGTCTTCTGGGACCCGGAAGCGCACGGCGGCCTGGGCGAGATCGCCATCCGGCCCATGAATCTGCTCATGCTCTACTGGGAGCCGGGCGTGGAGGATATCCAGACATCGCCGAACTTTTTCTCGCTGCGGATGGAGAACACCAGACAGCTGGAGACCCGCTGGCCCCAGCTCAAGGGCCACAGCGCCAGTGTGCTGGATGTGCCCCGGTTCCTCCACGACGGCGGGCTGGACACCACCGAAAAGAGCGTCGTGGTGGATTGGTACTACAAAAAGCCGGACGCCGAGGGCCGGGTGCTGCTGCACTACTGCAAGTTCTGCAACGGGGTGGTGCTCTACGCCAGCGAGAACGACCCGGCGCTGGCCGGGCGCGGATTCTATGACCACGGCAAGTATCCGTTCGTGTTCGACCCGCTGTTCATGGAGGAGGACAGCCCGGCGGGCTTCGGATACATTGATGTGATGAAGGAATGCCAGACCGCCATCGACCGGATGAACCATGCGATGGACGAGAACGTTCTGCTCGCCTCGAAGCAACGGTATGTGCTGAGCGACACGGCCGGTGTGAACGAAGAAGAACTGGCAGACCTCTCGCGGGATATCGTCCATGTAGTGGGGCGGCTGGGCGACGACAGTTTCCGCCCCTTGCAGACGGCGGGCCTGCAGGGCAACAGCCTGAGCTACCGCAACAGCCGCATCGAGGAGCTGAAGGAGATCTCCGGCAACCGCGATATGACCCAGGGTGGCACCGCTGGCGGTGTGACGGCGGCTTCGGCCATTGCCGCCTTACAGGAGGCAGGCTCGAAGCTGAGCCGGGATATGCTCAAGAGCGCGTACCGCGCCTTTGCCAGGGAGTGTTACCTCATCCTGGACCTGATGCGGCAGTTCTACGACGAAGAGCGGGTCTTCCGCATTGTGGGGGCCGCAGGCCAGAACGAGTTCGTGCCCTTTTCCGGGGCCGCGCTCCGCCCGCAGCCGACCGGCAGCGTGGGCGGGGTGGAGCTGGGCAGCCGCGAACCGGTCTTCGACATCGTGGTGAGCGCCGAGAAGAAATCGACCTTCAGCCGTCTGAGCCAGAACGAGACCGCCAAGGAGTGCTATCAGCTGGGCTTCTTTGCCCCGGCCAACGCCGATGCGGCTCTGGCAGCGCTGGAGATGATGGATTTTGAGGGCATCGAGAAAGTCCGCCAGCGGGTGCGGCAGAACGGGACGCTGGCCATGCAGCTGGCCGTTTTGCAGAGCCGGTTAACGGCGCAGGAACAGCCGGGGAAGGCCGCTGTGACCGGCCCCGCAGACAATTTGAGCACAAAGGCCGCGGCAGATGCCATGGGCCTTGGAAAGGAGAACCGATGATCCGTGTGATCTACAGTGAACTGGATGGCCCGGAGGGCCTGACCCTGCGGCTGGAAGCGTCCGGTCACGCGGGCTATGCCCCCGCCGGGCAGGACATCGTCTGCGCCGGTGCCAGCACCCTGATGCAGGCTCTGGTGAGCCTGCTGGCAGGGGAAAAGACCGCCCGCAGCGATGCCTGGGATGAGCCGGAAGGCCCCCGGCTGGCCGTGACCGCCGCCGCCCCGCAGGAGCCGTGGGTAGAGGGGGCTTTTGAGCTGGCCAAGGCCGGGTTTGCCCTGCTGGCTGAGCGCTACCCGGACAACCTCCGCTTTGCAGACCTGAGCCGCCGGGGCGAAGCGGCCATGATGGACCTGCAACTGTTCGCAGAGGGCGGCGGCGAGACCGGCAGCGCAGGGAGTACCCCGGCCCTGAGCGAGGCACAGGCCCGGCAGGCCGTCGCCTCCGGCACCCTGAAGCCGGGCCGGGAGGAGGCAGCGCCGCCGGAGACCCCGAAGGAGGAGATCCCGAAGACGAACCCCGGCCCGGAAGCACCCTGTCCCACCCCGGAACCGCCCCGTCCACCGCTGCCGGAGCATCTGCCGGGCCGACAGGCCGTGGCCGTCCTGCACAGCCGCTGGGCAGCCGAAGAAGCAGCGCTGCGGCAGGTGATGCCGGAGTTCTCGCTGAAAGCGGAGCTGCAGCACCCGGAGATGCGCCGTCTGATGCAGCTGCCGGGAATGCGGATGGCGGACGCCTACCGTCTGGCCCACTACGAGGACGCACTGCGCCAGACCGCCCACGCCGTGGAGCAGGGCGTCGTGGAGCGCATCCGGCAGCGGGCGTCCCGCCCGGCAGAGAACGGCACCCGCCCCGGCAGCGCCGCCGTGACCGGGGCGGATGTTTCCCGCATGACCCGCGCCCAGCGGGAAGCGCTGGAACGCAAGGCCCTCCATGGGGAAGTCATCACGTTCTGAACACAGCTCCTCTGGCAGGGGAGCGCGAATCGAAGAAGTCCGTATGTTACACCGCAAGAAAGAAAGGAAAACCGTATGAACGACACTGCAATGAAGTTCGACCTCCAGCTGTTCGCCGACCCTTCCGCCGCGCTGAACAATACCTCCGGCACCATGACCGCCGAGATGAAGACCTTCTATGAGAAGCGCCTCATCGACCAGGCCGAGCCGCGCCTCGTCCACGACCAGTTTGCGGATTACTACCCGGTGCCCCAGAACGGCGGCAAGACCATCGAGTTCCGCAAGTACGACAGCCTGCCCAAGGCCAGCACCCCGCTGACCGAGGGTGTTACCCCCAACGGTCAGGCCCTGAACGTGACCAGCATCACCAGCGACCTGCACCAGTACGGCGGCTGGACCCCGCTGACCGATGTGCTGCAGATGACCGCCATCGACAACAACGTCGTGCAGGCCACCCGTGTGCTGGCCAGCCAGGCGGGCCGCACCATGGACAGCATCACCCGCGATGTGCTGGCGGGCGGCACCAACGTTCTTTACGCACCCAAGCAGAGTGCCGGCGGCACCGAGACGGCCGTGACCAGCCGCGCCGGTCTGGACAAGACCTGCACCCTGACCCCGAAGCTGTTCTTCCAGGCAGCGGCCCAGCTGGGCGCGATGAACGCTGACCCCATCGGCGACAGCTACATCGCCATCATCCACCCCTATGCCGCCTACGACCTGAAGACCAGCCGGGAGTTCATCGAGGTGCATAAGTACGCCGACCCGGAGGCCATGTTCCGCGGTGAGATCGGCAAGCTGGGCAACATCCGTTTCATCGAGACCAGCGAGGCCAAGATCTGGAAGGACGCCACCTGCCCGACCGGTCTGGCCGTGTTCGGCACGCTGGTGCTGGGTGCCCACGCCTATGGCGTCACCGAGCTGGAAGGCGGCGGTCTGGAGCACATCGTCAAGCAGCTGGGCTATGGCGACGATCCGCTGAATCAGCGCGCTTCCGTGGGCTGGAAGGGAATGCGCGCCGCCGAGCGTCTGGTGGAGCAGTACATGATCCGCATCGAGAGCGTGTCCAGCTACTCGGCCAATGCGGCGGCGAACTGACCCTCTTCTTTGGCGGGCTGGTTCTGGCCCTGCGGGACGAGAAAAACGCAAGACACAAAAACAGGCGGGCCCTGCGGACGGAGAGCAGAAAGGAGTTTCTATGAGCGAGAAAAAGGCAGTGCGCATCAAGCTGTTCAAGGACAACAGCCGCTATAAGGAGGACCTGTTCGTCAGCGTCAACGGCGTGAACTACAAGATCCGCCGGGGCGTGGAGGTGGAGGTCCCGCCCGAAGTGGCGGAGGTGCTGGAACACAGCCAGATGCAGGACGAGCGGACGGCTGCCCGCATCGCGGCAGCTGAAAACGCGGCCCAGTGACCTGAGAAAACAGCGGCCCGGCCGGGAACATCGCCCTGCCGGGCTTTTTTCAAAAACGAAAGGAGTTTTGCAATGACGGTAGAACAGGCATTGGCGCGCGCACGGGAGCTGCGGCCGGGGTGCAAGATCTCGGACGAGACCTGCCGCCGCTGGCTCTGCGAAGAAGATGCGCTGCTGCGCCAGCAGCTGTTTGAGAAGAGCGGGGCCGACGAATACGCCGCCGCAGGGGCCGACCTCGCGTGGAGCGGGGAGGCGCTGCCCGACGACACAGTGCTGCTGGTACCGGTGCCCTTTGATGCGCTGTATCCGCACGTTCTGTGCGCCCGCATTGATGCGGCTCTGGGCGAGACCGACCGCTATGCTGGGGAGCAGGCTCAGTGCAGCGGCCTGCTGAACGAACTGGCCGTCTGGCTGCGGCAGAAGCACCCGCCCCGCTGCCGGGCGCAGTGGCGCTGGTGAGGAGGTGGACGCGATGAGCGGAACGAGCCGTGCGGCGGCAGCGACCAGCCGCACCCTGCTGCGGGCCTTTGGCGGCCTGAACGAGACGTACAGCTGCACCGAGGCCGAGGCGGGCAGCAGCAAAAATTTCAGCAGCAGGGACTTCCCGGCGCTGAGCACCCGCATCCCCCGCCGCAGGCTGCGGAGCGTCGTGCAGATGAACGGCATCTACCACCTGAACGGTCTGCTGGTGGCGGCGGGGAAGAACCTCATCTACAACTCGGATGAGACCCCGCAGGAGGCCGAGTTTTTCTGGAACGCGGTGGCGGACAGCAAAAAGAAGATGGTGGGCATGGGCACCAAGGTCATCATCTTCCCGGATAAGATCGCCTTTGACACGCGGGACCGTTCGGTGACGAAGCTCGGCGCCGTGTGGGACAGCGGCGGTGCCGATGTGGTGCTGACCCCCTGCGATGCGGCCGGCAAGACCTATACCGTTTCCGGCAAGGGCACAAAGGAACCGGAAAATCCGGCAGACGGGCAGCTGTTCCTCAAGGTGAACAACATCCAGAAGCCGTACAGCAGCGAGAGCGTGCTGGAAATCTACAACGAGGCTTCGGGCAACTGGTCGGCCATCGAGCTGAAGTGGTGCCGGATCGAGGCGGGCGGCATCGGGAAGAATTTTGCCGTCTGGGATACCGTGACGGTGAGCGGCGTGGAGGACGGCGATGATCTGCACTGGAAAGAGCTGAAAGGAGACCGCATCGTCACGGCGCGCGGCGACGACTGGGTGCAGGTGCAGGCCGAGCCGGGCGGTGATTATTTTTATGGGACCCTGACCAAGGGCCGGGAGATGCTCCGCTGGACCGGCATCGACGGCAAAGGCGCGACGATGGAAGGAAACACCGATGCCTTCCGGCTGGAACGCCGGGTGCCGGACCTGGACTATCTGACCGAGTGCGACAACCGGCTGTGGGGCTGCGCGCAGAATGAGAACGTCATCTACGGCTGCAAGCTGGGCGACCCCACCAACTGGTTCTCCTACCGCGGCATCGCGGAGGACAGCTATGCGGTCACGGTGGGCAGCGACGGGCCGTTTACCGGCGCGGCTACCTGCCTGGGGTCGGTGCTGTTCTTCAAGGAGAACGCTCTGCACAAGCTCTACGGCTCCAAGCCGTCGGATTTCCAGCTCAGCTCCCTGCGCTGCCGTGGGGTGGCCCGGAACGCGGCCAGCAGCCTCTGCGTGCTGAACGAGACACTTTACTATCTCTCGCCGGACGGTGTGATGGCCTGGGATGGGAGCATCCCCACCAAGGTGTCCGAAAAACTGAACACGGCCCGGCTCTCCAACGTGCAGGCGGCGGTGGGCGGTGCGCTGGATGGCCGCTATTATCTCTATCTGGCGCGGGACAGCGGCCGGGAAGGAGACGCGCTCGAAGAGCGGCTCCTCGTCTACGACACCGAGCGGGGACTCTGGCAGGAGGAAGACGGCTGCTCCTACGCCATGGCCAGCACCGGCGGGCAGCTCTACCTCTGGGATGGGCACGATATCTGGGCCGCCGACCCCAGCCGTGAACGGGACTGGAAGACCACCGAGGGTGTGGAGGAAACGGTGGACTTTGAACTCATCACGGGTGCGTTCGGGATGGACGAGGCCGAGGACCGGTATCTCTCCCGGCTGACGCTCCAGATGGATGCCGTATGTGCCAGCACCGTGGAGCTGGCGATCTGCTACGACGACGGCCCCTGGGAGAAACTGGAAGAATGGGCTGTGGCCGGGAAGCAGAAGCGGTTCGACCTGCACCTTGCGCCCCGCCGCTGCGGCATGTTCCGGCTGCGGCTGACCGGCAAAGGGCAGATCACCCTGCGCAGTCTGGCGCGTACCCTTGCGACGGCGCGGGGCAGACTTATGGAACAGGAGGCATGACAGGATGGCAAGCATTTCGGGCCTGAGCAAGCTGGGCCTGCCGAAGCTGAGTGAGAAGATGGACCCGGAGGATGCCCGCGCACTGCGGAACTACCTCTACCAGATGCAGGAGCAGCTGCAATACGTTCTGAGCAATCTGGACGTGGAGAACGTCTCGGACGAGCTGGGGGCGAAGCTGCGGAAACTGCCGTAAGAAAGGAGACTCTATGGCAAGCGACAAGAAAAAGAACTACTCCACTGAGGGGCTGAACAGCCGCCAGGAGGTGCAGGATGCACTGGCGTCGGCGGGGTATCAGCCCTCTGAGCAGGTGACGGAAGCGGAAGCGGCCCTGAAGGCGCAGCAGAGCGCTGCCCCCGGTGACTACCAGAGCCGGTATCAGGACCAGATCGACCGCACCCTGAACGACCTGAACGCGCGGAGAGCGTTCCACTACAACTACGCGCAGGACCCGCTGTACCAGCAGTATGCGCAGGCGTACACCCAGAACGCCCACAACGCCAGCGCCGATGCTGCCGCACAGGCTGCTGCGCTGACGGGCGGCTACGGCTCCAGCTATGCGGCCAGCGTGGCCCAGCAGGCCTACCAGCAGCAGATCGGGGCGCTGAATCAGGCCATCCCGACGCTGTATCAGCTGGCGCTGGACACCTACGACAGCGGCGGCGATGCGCTGGTCTCCCAGCTGGACCAGCTCAACACGCAGGAGCAGAACGCGCAGGGGCTGTATCAGCAGAAACTTTCGGACTATTACACCCGGCTGGAACAGCTGGGCAACGCCTACAACACGGCCTATCAGCAGGACTACGGCCAGTATCAGGACTACCTGAGCCGTCTGGACACCCTGTATGGCAACTACGCCGCGCAGGAACAGGAGGCCGCTGCCCAGAAGCAGCAGCGGTTCAACAATGCGGTCACGGTGCTGGGCCTCATCGGCGACGCGGTGCAGATCGCGCTCTCCGGTACCACGGGCCTCGGCTCGCTGGCGGGGTCGCTCGTGAACACCGGGTACAACATCTACGCGAACAACCGTGCCTATGAGGCAGACCGTGCGGATACGGCCTGGAGCCAGCAGATGCAGGAAAAGCAGGTCCAGAACGCGCAGGCGCAGCAGAAGTATGACAACGACTTTGCGCAGCAGCAGTATCAGGACAAGCTCCGCCAGCAGCAGTTCAATAATCAGGTGACCAGCGAAAAGCTGAACATCGCCAAGGGCGAATGGGCCCTCAAGCAGTCCAAGGCGGCCCAGCAGGCCCAGAAAGCCAGCGCGGCAGCGGCCCAGAGAGCGGCAGCAGCGGGGGCTTCGGGCACGTCGGGTCCGGGCAGCGGGAACCTGAACGTGGGCAAGAGCGGTGTGCTGGGCAGCACGGCGGTGCCCTACACCGCCGCCCGCCTGCGTAGCCAGGGCCGGAGCGATGCCGCCATCCGGACGGAGCTGCTGAAGGAAGGCTACAGCAGCAAGGAAGTCGGGGAGATCATGAAACAGCTCAACAGCTGAAAAAAACCAGCCGCAGCGCAGAAGTGGGGGCTTCTGTGCTGCGGCTGGTTTTGTTTTAGTCGATGTCCTGGTATTCGAGGATGTCGCCGGGCCGACATTGGAGCTCTCGGCAGATGGCATCCAGTGTGGAAAAGCGGATGGCCTTGACCTTTCCGGTCTTCAGGTTGGAAAGGTTCGCCATCGAGATGCCGACGCGCTCGGAAAGCTCAGTCAGCGAGATTTTCCGGTCGGCCATGATGCGGTCGAGTCGTAATACGATTGCCATGTTCCGCCTCTCAGAGAATTTCGTTTCGTTCGGTCTGCAGCGCAAAGGCTTCCGCCAGCAGTTCGGCGAGGATCAGAAGCAGGACACCGGGCAGCAGAAGGGCCGCATCGAAAAAGAAGAAGGTGGAGCCAGACGAGGTGTATCCGGGCAGAAACGGAAAAACGGCCGCCGCAGCAGCCAGCAGGATGCCTTCCGCGCGGGTGCAACGCACCAGCGTCCGAGAGAAGGTGGCATCGCTGAGCATCATCTTCAGAACGGCCGCTCCGGCGATCGACATGACGAGAAAGTAGAGCTCATTGGATGCGAGGTGGGCGATGTTGAGCGCTGCCCCGGCCTTGGCATCCAATGCCCAACGGATGGGAAGGTAGACCGCGCTGATTATCTGGGGGATGGTCAGCAGCAGGGCCAGACCGAGAAGCGTCTGCCGCCTGCGAAGGATGGAGGGGGATGCAGACGGTGTGGTATCCACACGGAAATCATTGCTGCGCATGACAAAAAGCCTCCTTTGCCTTGTTCTGGCTTTATGATAGCGCAGGAGAACTCGAATGTCAATATAAATTTATCGAAAAACGATAAATATGTGGAGGGCGAAGGGAAGGGGGGCCACGGTAGACATTCCTAATGGTCCAGGACCCGCGCACTAACAAACAGCCCACTGGGCTGTTTGTTACCCCGCCGCTGGCGGGGCCGTGCTGTTCGAGTCCCACAAGGCAACCAACGCGGGGCCACGGTAGACATTCCTAGTGGTCTAGGACCCGCGGGCTAAGCGACAGCCCGCAGGGCTGATCGCTTACGGTGCTTACGC
>ERZ1034713.730-NODE-730-length-17650-cov-5.232623_pt1 | contig 17650 bp, 18 predicted proteins | sample MGYA00520692_ERZ1034713 | MGnify/ENA primary metagenome ERZ1034713 (study PRJEB33766, sample SAMN09781717) | gut metagenome | biome: gut microbiome | host: Homo sapiens | place: Madagascar | study: EMG produced TPA metagenomics assembly of the PRJNA485056 data set... | reverse complement strand
TAACTCAGGTCAATGTTAAAGCTGCTGAATCAAATATCCGCGATGTGGATTTTGCAAGTGAAAGTGCAAACTACTCTAAAGCAAATATCCTAGCTCAAAGTGGAGCTTACGCTATGGCTCAAGCAAATGCTAGCCAGCAAAATGTTCTAAGACTACTTCAGTAGCTTATAATCCTAAGCGAGGCTTTATATGGCTTCGCTTTACCCACTCATCTTATACATTCTTTGTGGATAAAATTAGAAACTAGGAATTTCCATTAACTTTAAATGCTATAATCTCTACACAAATTTACCTTAGAAGGAGTTAAAATGCCATTACTAGATAGTTTCAAGGTCGACCATACTAAAATGCCAGCGCCTGCTGTGCGACTTGCTAAGACGATGAAAACGCCAAAGGGCGATGAAATTTGCGTTTTTGATTTGCGTTTTTGTGTGCCTAATAAAGACTTGATGAGTGAAAAAGGCACTCACACTTTAGAGCATTTATTTGCAGGCTTTATGAGGGACCATTTAAATTCAAATGCGGTGGAAATCATCGACATCTCCCCTATGGGCTGTCGCACGGGCTTTTATATGAGCCTGATAGGAACGCCTGATGAAAAAAGTGTAGCAAGAGCGTGGGAAGCAGCGATGAGAGATGTTTTAAGTGTGCAAGATGAAAGTAAAATCCCAGAGCTTAATATCTATCAATGCGGAACTTGTGCTATGCATTCCTTAAATGAAGCAAAAGAAATTGCACAAAAAGTTTTAAATTCTAGTATAGGTGTGATGAACAACGAAGAATTAAAACTTGAAAATATTTAAGAATTAATCCTTGAATTTTCAAGGATTAAGCTTTTTTTAATATATTTTTCTTTACAATTCCTAAAAATCAATTTTTCTAAGGAGAAAGAATGAAACTGATGTGCCAGATGTGTAGTATCTAGTGCGTCCTTTGGCTTGGCATTATGTTTCCAAAGGTCCAAAAAGGTGGATAAGGGGATATAATGTGTAGAAAAGTTAAAAAGTTTATTTTTTCAAAACACAACTTAAAATCCTAATTTTTAGTTAAATCTTACGAAACAAAATCTAAACATTAAGATATCTTCTTATCCTTAAATATAATTTTAAGGAGAGAAAATGGATTTACCTGTACTTGATTTAAAGATTTATGAAAAAGACAAAAGTACCTTTCTTAAAAATCTAAGAGAAGTTACTTCAAATGTAAGTTTTTTTTATCTTATCAATCACGGTATCGATAAAAATTTAAACGAAAAATTATTTAAACTTAGTAAAGATTTTTTCAATCTTCCTAGAAGCTCTAAAGAACTTATTTCCATGGTGCATTCACCTCAATTTAGAGGTTATACAAGCGAAGGCTTTGAATATACTGCTGGAGAAAAAGATTATAGAGAACAAATTGACATAGGTACAGAAAGAGATGCTTTAAACTGGAATTTAAACTCACCCTTATGGCAAAGACTAGAAGGTCCTAATCTTTGGCCTAGTGAAATTCCAGAACTTAAAAAAACTTTCTTAACTTGGCACAAACAAACAAGAAATGCTTGTTTAAAAATTTTACAAGCATTTGCCGAAGCTCTTGATCTGCCTAGCGATGCCTTTGGCAAACTCTATGGTGAAAATTCTTATGAACATTGTAAAATCATACATTATCCAAAAAGCTCAAAAAACACTACTCAAGGCGTAGGTTCACATAAAGATGGTGGGCTTATCACTTTTGTTTTTCAAGAAAAACAAAGCGGACTTGAAGCTTTTATAGATGGTAAATGGCTTAGTATACCACCACTTGAAAATAGCGTTGTAGTTAATATAGGAGAATTTTTAGAACTAGCTACCAATGGCTATTTAAAAGCTACTATTCACCGCGTGAATTTAAGCTCAAAAGAACGCTTTAGCATAGCTTATTTTCTTGGAGTACAGCTTGATAAAGACATACCCATTTTTAAATTAAACCCAGAGCTTGCTAAAGAAAGTAAAGGTGTGGATACAGATCCTAAAAATCCACTTTTAAGAAATGTTGCAAGTAATTATTTTAAAAGAATGATACGCTCACATCCTGATGTGGCAAGTATTTATCATAGTGACTTGATAGAAAAATTTAGTTTTGCATAAGGAGAAAAAATGACTTTATTTACTAAAGCTTTTTGTATCGCTACTCTTTTTACAGGTTTTGCATGGGCAAATGAAGAACTTAAAGTTGGCTCTTCTATAACACCTCATGCAGATATTTTAAGATTTATAAAACCAGCACTTCAAAAACAAGGTTATGATTTAAAAATTTATGAATTCAATGATGGAGTAATCCCTAATGTAATGGTTGAAAATGGTGAGTTAGATGCTAATTATTTTCAGCATGAACCCTATTTAAAAGAATTCAATCAAAGACAAGACACCCATCTTGTAAAAGTTGCCAGTATCCATATAGAACCTATGGCAGTGTATTCTAAAAAACACAAAGAATTTCACCCCAAGGAAGGACAAAGCATTTCTATACCCAATAATCCTACAAATGAAAGCCGTGCTTTACGCATTGTAGCAAGCAAAGGACTTATAGAAGTTAAGGATAATGAGCTCATCACTCCTTTAGATATCACTAAAAATCCTAAGAAGCTTAAATTCGTAGAGTTAAAAGACGCTCAACTTACAAGGAGTTTAGATGATGTTGATTATGCTCTTATTAATAGCAATTTTGCTATTTTAGCAGGTTTAAACCCTGTAAAAGATGGGCTTTATACAGAAAGTAAATATAGTGAATATGGCAATATCATCGCCGTTAAAGAAGGTAATGAAAACCTTCCTAAAATCAAAGCCCTAGTAAAGGCCTTGCAAAGCGATGAAGTTAAAAAATTTATAGAAGAAAAATATCAGGGTGCTTTAATCCCTACATTTTAAGGAGAACAAATATGAAAAATTCAATCATTTCTTACCCAAGAATAGGTGCAAATAGAGAATTAAAATTTGCTATTGAAAAATACTTTAAAAACCAAAGTTCTAAAGAGGAGCTTTTAAAGAGTGCTAAGGATTTAAGGATTAGACACTGGCAAGAAATTCAAAAAGCTGGCATTGATTTTATCCCTAGTAATGATTTTTCACTTTATGATAATGTCTTAGATGTAGCTGTGCTTTTTAACATTGTTCATACAAAGTATAAAAATTTAAATTTAGATGCTTTAGATGAATACTTTGCTCAAAGTCGAGGTTATCAAGGAGAAAATGGAGATGTTACAGCCTTAGCAATGAAAAAATGGTTCAATACAAATTATCATTATTTGGTGCCTGAGTGCGATAATGCTGATATTATAGCTTTAACAGGGGATAAAATTTTTAAAGAATATCTCGAAGCTAAAGAGCTTGGCATAGAAAGCAAGCCTGTTTTAATAGGCATTTTCACACTTTTTAAACTCATTGCCTTTAAAGATGAAAAAACTCAAAAACTCGCTAAAGAAAAGCTTTTAAACGCTTACATAGAGCTTTTTGATAAACTAAATGAACTTAAAGTGACATGGCTTGAACTTGATGAGCCTTATTTGGTTTATGATTTAAGCAAGGAAGATATCGCTTTGTTTGAAGAATTTTACCAAGAACTTTTAAATCACAAAAAAGATCTTAAAATTTTACTTCAAAGCTATTTTGGAGACTTAAGAGATATTTATCCTAAACTTTTAGAAAGCAAATTTGATGCTTTGGGTCTTGATTTTATCGAAGGTAAACAAAGCTTAGCCTTGGTTCAAAAATACGGCTTTGCTGAGGATAAAATCCTTTTTGCAGGCATCATTAACGGCAAAAACATTTACACTAATGATTATGCTAAGAGTTTAAAACTCGTTAAAGAGCTTCAAAAATACACGCAAAACATTGTTTTAAACACTTCTTGTTCGCTTTTGCATGTGCCTTATAGCACTGAATTTGAAAGCAAATTGGATCCAAACTATCTTAAACTTTTTGCCTTTGCTAAAGAAAAACTTCAAGAACTTAAAGATTTAAAAGAAATCTTAAATTCTAGCGAAGAAAATCCGCTTTTCAAAGCCAATCAAGAGCTTTTTACAAATGTCCCCAATCGCTTTGATGAAAGCGTAAAAGCAAGACTTGAAAGCCTGAAAAAAGAAGATTTCGTGCGTGAGCCTAAATTTAAAGAACGCATTAAAATCCAAGAAAGCTTTTTAAAACTTCCCCTTTTGCCTACCACGACCATAGGTTCTTTCCCACAAAGTGCCGATGTGCGTTCAAACCGCCTTGCCTTTAAACAGCAAAAAATTTCAGCTCAAAACTACACGGAATTCAACCAACAAAAAATCAAAGAGTGCATACAAATACAAGAAGAAATAGGGCTTGATGTGCTGGTCCATGGAGAATTTGAAAGAAACGATATGGTGGAGTATTTTGGAGAGAATTTAAAGGGCTTTTTATTTACTCAAAATGGCTGGGTTCAAAGCTATGGCACAAGGTGCGTTAAACCTCCTGTGATTTGGGGTGATGTATCGCGCACAAAGCCCATCACGCTATCTTGGTCTAAATTCGCCCAAAGTCTTAGCTCAAAAATCGTAAAAGGCATGCTCACAGGTCCTGTAACCATACTCAACTGGTCCTTTCCAAGAGAAGACATTAGTCTAAAAGAAAGCACAGAGCAAATCGCCCTAGCTATAAGAGATGAAGTTTTGGACCTTGAAAAAGAGGGTATAAAAATCATACAAATTGACGAAGCCGCTTTGCGTGAAAAACTGCCTTTAAGAAAAAGTGATTGGCATAGTGAGTATTTAGATTGGGCTATTCCTGCTTTTAATCTTGTGCATAGTGGGGTAAAAGCTAAAACTCAAATTCACACTCATATGTGTTATAGTGAATTTAGCGATATCTTAAAAGAAATTGACGCTATGGATGCGGATGTGATTTCCTTTGAAGCGAGCCGTTCTAATTTGGAGCTTTTAGATACGCTTAAGGCTGTTCATTTTAAAACTCAAGTAGGACCTGGCGTTTATGATATACACAGCCCTAGAGTGCCAAGCGAAGAAGAAATAAAAACGACCATAGAAAAAATTTTAGCCAAATTACCTAAGGAGCAAATTTGGATTAATCCTGATTGTGGGCTTAAAACTAGAGGCTATGAAGAAGTTGTGCTAGCTCTTAAAAATTTAGTATCGGCGACAAAAAAAGTAAGAGAGAGTTTGTAAGGGGTTTTTTATGTGTAGTTTTTCTTTTGAAGTTTTTCCACCAAGAAAAGATGAAAATATCAAAAATCTTCATGCTATCTTAGATGATTTAGGGCAATTAAGCCCTAATTTTATCAGCGTAACCTTCGGTGCGGGAGGCTCGATAAACTCACAAAACACTCTAGAAGTGGCAAGTCTTATTCAAGAAAAATACCAAATTCCTAGCATAGTGCATTTACCTTGCATCCACTCAAGCAAGGAAAAAATCACAACCATACTTAAAGAGTGCAAACAAAGAGGACTTAATAAAATCCTAGCTCTTAGGGGCGATGTGTGTGAGGGGACGGAAAAAAGTAAGGATTTTTCTTATGCAAGTGATTTAATTTCTTTTATAAAAGAACAAGAAAGCTTTGAAATTTATGCTGCATGTTATCCAGAAAAACATAATGAGTCTAAGAATTTTATTGAGGATATACATCATCTTAAAACCAAGGTAAATGCAGGAACAGACAAACTCATTACTCAGCTTTTTTACGATAATGAAGATTTTTATAGTTTTAAACAAAATTGTGCTTTAACGGGTATTGACAAACCTATTTACGCAGGTATTATGCCCATTACAAACAAAAGGCAAATTTTAAAAATTTCACAACTTTGTGGGGCTAAAATCCCCAATAAATTTACTAAAATTTTAGAAAAATATGAAAACAATACCCTAGCCCTAGAAGACGCTGGGATAGCCTATGCTACCGATCAAATCGTTGATTTAATCACTAGCGGAGTGGATGGAATTCATCTTTATACTATGAATAAAACCAAAGCAGCTATAAAGATTTACGAAGCGGTAAAATACCTACTTAAAGAAGAAGCTGAGGCTAAAAATCAAAGCTGACTTTCAGGTCTTTCTACAAAAATTGTACAAATTTTACTTTTATTTTGCCTCTATTTAACAGTCACTCAAACAACAAAAATAAATGGCAGAAAGGAAGGGATTCGAACCCTCGAAAGCTTACACTTTACACGCGTTCCAGGCGTGCTCCTTCAACCGCTCGGACACCTTTCTATGATAAGAAGGAAAATTATAACTAAATTTTCATAAAATCAGCCAAATTTTAGTAAAAAAAGATATAATTACACTTTCACAAGTCAGGGTAGCTCAGCTGGTTAGAGCGCTGGTCTCATAAGCCGGAGGTCGGGAGTTCAAGTCTCCCCCTTGACACCACTAAGAAAAATAATCCCACGCTACTTTAATAATCGTCGCTCCCACAACAACTAAAAATAACACTTTAATAAATTTCCCATTTGTTTTTAGCACAAGCTTTGAGCCTAAAAACGCCCCAAAAACCTGTCCCACGCCCATCAAAAGCCCCACAAGCCACAGCACATCATAAAACCAAAGGAAGATAAAAAGGGCGATAATATTACTTGAGAAATTGAGAATTTTCGTGTTAATGCTAGCTTTTTTCATATTAAAACCCAAAAATAACACACAAGCAAAAATCCAAAAAGACCCCGTCCCAGGACCCAAAAAACCATCGTAAAAACCTAAAGTTAGCCCAAAAATGATGTGAAAAATTTTAATATTATGAATTTTAGGCTCACTTTCTCTTTTACCAAGGCTAGGTTTAAAGGCTGTGTAAAGAAAGGTAAGGCTTAAAAAGATTAAAATAATAAGCTTTAAATGCTCATCTTTAATAAGTAAAACGCTCCAAGTCCCAAAAGCCGCCCCAAGTGCTGTAAAAAATACGCCCCAAGCAAGGTGTGGGAGAGTGGTAGAGCGAAAATAAGTCGTTGCCGCTGTGAAAGAGCCAAAAACGCTTTGAAGCTTATTAGTCGCTAAAGCAAGGTGTGGTGGGATACCACTTGCCATAAGAGCCGGGATAGTGATAAGCCCACCCCCACCCACAATAGAGTCGATAAAACCAGCAAAAATAGCAACACAAAATAAAATCGCATAAACGCTTAATTCAAGTTCCACTAGCTCCCTCCCTGCCCTAGTCTATAAAGGGCGAAGTCGTATTTAATAGGATCTTTAGGGTCAAATTCTTTTAATTTTTGCGTAAGTTCTAAAACCGCCTTAAAATCATAGCTTTTACGCTTTAAAAGTTCCCATTTTAACGCCATTTTCTGCGTGTGCGTGTCAAGAGGCATCAGTAAATCTTGCAGTGAAATTTCGCTCCAAAGTCCTAAATCTAGGGCATCTTTACGCACCATCCAACGCAAGAAAAGATTATAACGCTTAAGCGGAGAAGTCGGCTCTTTTTTCCATACTTTGCCAAAAAAGTGCGTGTAACCCTTACTCGTGTAAGCATTAATTTTATAAATTTCTTTAATGCAGTTTAAAATTCCATCCGTGATATTTCCACTTTTTTTATAAGGTTTTGTAAAAATTTCCTCTAAATCATAGGCTTTTTTAAGTCTAGTAAAAGTGATGAAAATTTGCCTAATATCCTCACTTGTTTGAAAGCGGTATTTAAGGTCTTTAACGCCCTCTATAATCTTTTTTTCCTCTTTATCGATGAGAGTAAAATCAAGGCTTTCTAAAAATTTCATAATATTTTTAGCACTTCCATAAGAAAATAAAGCACACATCAAGGCGATATAAGGGTCGTTAAATCGTTTAGCCACCTGCAAGGGGTCGGCAAATTCTTTTAAGCCTCTTTCAGTGTTTTTCTCACTCACAAGGGCATCAAGCTTGGCTTTTAGCAAAGCCCCCCCCCCTCATTTTTCAATTCTTCGCAGTTTTTCATAGTAATCCTTTCAAAAAAATGAAAGGATTATAATATAAATTTTTAAATTAAGATTTAAGTCCTAGTAGCGTATCAAGCATTTGATCGACTGTGGAGACGATTTTCGCCGCCGCACCATAGCTTGACTGCCACTGGATAAGTGCGGCTAATTCCTCATTAGTATTTACCCCACTTTTACTTTGATACTCGGCATAAACAGAATTATAAAGGGTCATATTGCTTTTATGAATCACATTATTATTTTCTCCATCGCTTGCAATTTTTCCTGTAAATTTGCGGTAATACTCCTCCATAGTTAGCTCATCTATCGTGCCGTCTTTATTGTAAAAGCTAACTTTGTCATATTGAAGTTGTATGATTTGATTTGCCATATCATTCCCACTATCTACGCCGTTTTTACTCGCTCTTACCGTGCTTGGGTCGCTTAAAAGGCTTTCCTTAACCCTAATATCACTCGCATCTTTTCCGCTAAAAAAGCCTCCTACGCTGAAAGCACCAGCGAAATTTGTGCCTTTATCCTCTAAAGAGACTTTAAAGCCATTTTTGGCATTGATTTGAAAAAGTCCGCTATTACTTTTAGAATCGAAACTAAAACTTGCATTGATGAAATCATCGACATCGTCTTGGTTATTTTTATTTCCGTTATCATCTGTGTTAGCCTTAATTTGATTCATTAAGTCATTCATTGTAGTTGTTACATCGATGGTAATGCTCTTTCTAACCTTTTCATTACCTTTTTCATCGTAAATGACAATATCAAAAGTCCCCGCCTGTATGGTTCTATCGTAATTCATCAAAGGCACATCGCCCGTTAAACCCTCTAAATAATCCGAAGTTACCGAATTTTTAGCTGAACTTGCGTAAAGATTATTTGTTTCGGTTATTAAAGTCTTTGAAAAGGTATTTAAAGAGTCGATATAGCCTTGTAAAATTCCATTATCATAAGCTCCCTCAAGCTTATCATAATCACGCCCCCTTAAATCAAGCTGCGCTCCAAGCTGACCGCCCTTAAGTTTAGCTGTAAGGTCGTGAATTTTCTCATCTGGAGTTTGATAATAAATACTATAAGATTTATTTTTATCATCATAGTCAAGCTTTAAGGGGTGAAAATTCACCCCATCAACTATACTAAAGCCCTCAATGCTAAGATTATAATGATGTCCGGGGTCAGTTATAGTCTGCTCAAAGCGATTATTTTGCACAATTTCATTTTTACTTGCTACCGCACTTACAAGTTTAGAAAGTGTAAGCTCAAGTTCATCACGCCTATCTCTCAATTCGTTCGCATGGTCAGTCGGTAAAGCCTCCTCGCCATAAATTTGCTTATTAATGTGAGCAATTTCCTCGCCGATGCGGTTAATCTCCTCAACAGTGGATTTAATGTCATCATTAACCTTTTGTTGGATTTTCTTAAGTGTGCTATGTGCTTCATTAATGCTTTCTGCTAAAGTTTTAGTCGCATTAACAAGGGCTATTTTGGTGGCATTTTCATTAGGATTAGAAGCAAAATCGTTCCAAGCCTTATTATAATTTTCTAAATTATTTAAAATCCCTTTATTTTTAAGATCTGGGAAGCGTTGCGAAATTTCTTCTAAAACCTGACCTAAATAGCCTGTGTATTCTTGCTGAGTGCTAGCATTTTTGAGCTTAAAATAGGCATGTTCATCGTGAAGTCTCACTATGCTTTCTATCGCCGTTCCTGTGCCAACTTGCACTCCGCCTGTGGTAATATAGCCATTTGTCGTTTGCACGACTCTTTGGCGCGTGTAAAAAGTGGCATTTGCATTTGAGATATTATTACCCGTAGTGGCGATTTGCACCTCGCTAGCTTTTAAGCCTGTAACTCCTGTATGTAAGGTCGCAAAGATACCCATATTCTCACTCCTTTACACTTTCATTTTAAAAATTTCTGGGATATGCTCTTTATCTCCATAAGCATTATTTGTTCCACCATTGATGTCAAACATTGTATTTACTAAGCCGTCTAAAAAATCTTTCACTATGAAGACATATTTGGCGTATTCTTTATTTTTAGTATGTAAGGTTTGAAGATTTTGTTTAAGTAAATCAAGCTTTTGCTTGTCCTCATCGTCAAGCATTTCGCTAAGTCCCTTTGTAGAGCTGTTATTTAAAGCCACTAAAGCTGCATCAAGTTCTTTTTTAGCTGCTACAAATTTGGTAATGAGTTCATTTTTAGCCTCGACACTAGGGGCGACCTTGTCGTGTTTGGCAACTTGTATATCTTTAATATCCTCTTCGGTTAATTCTATCATCTGTGCTAAGATAGCATTAACCTCATCTAAGCATTTTTTTAGCATTTTTTCTCCTTTCCTAGTCAAAAAGGAGAAAAAATTTAGATTAAAGAGTCTGCTACCGCCGCTGCTGTGGCTTTTAAATCAACTTGATATGTGCCATTTTTAATTTGCTCAGCTATTTTAGAAACTCTATCGTTTTCTACCTTTTGACTTTGCTCTGTTTTTGCTTCTCTTTCGACCTTGCTAGTATTGTTTAAAGAAGCACTAGCGACATAACTTTGTTGTATAGGATTTATCATTTCTGCCTCCTTGATTTATAATCCTCTACAAGCTATATCGACTAAAATTATAAAAACTTAACCCCTCTCTTTTAAAAAATCAAATAATAATTTTGAAAAGCCCATTCCTCCACTTAAAGCCTTGCTCATCGTATCGTTATACATAGAAGAATAAATTTCGCTACTTGCATCTTTACCAAAAAGTGAATTTTGATTTTTCAAAGAAATGTCTAAAACAGATTTAATCAAAAAAGCTTCAAAAGCATCTGTTTGCTCTTTTAAAGCCTTCTCTTCATCTGTTTTAGCGATAGCTTCATTGTCTTGCTCTTTAAAATATGACGCGAAATTTGCGTCCGCTTTTTGCGAATTTGAACCCTTAGCCACCTTTTCTAAAAGCACATTAGAACCCATACTATAAGTGCTTAAAAAATGATCCACTTTCATCATATCACCTCTAAGTCTGCATTGATAGCACCTGCGCGCTTTAAATTTTCCATTATGGCGATAATGTCATTTGGCGTAGCACCTAATTTATTAAGCATTCTTGCGATATTTGCTACCGTTGTTTTTGGATTTGAAATTCTAAGGGTATTTGAAGCTGGATCAATAGCACCGCCGTCCTTCATATCGATTTCATTTTGTGCTACGGCGTTTTGGTTATTTGGGTCGATTTTAATCGTAATATCCTTATGCGTGATTAGCACAGGCTCAACCTCCACATCGACGCCTGCTATCACTGTGCCTGTTCTCTCATCGATGATAACTTTACTTTGTGGAGTATAGGCTATATCTTGCTCTAAAACACGAGCCATAAATTCCACAGCGCTAAATTCTTCTGGTTTATTAAGCTTTATCGTGCGTGAATCAATAGCCCTTGCCACACTTTCATCAAAAACGCTATTTAAAACTCTTTCTATATCGTGAGCTGTTTTAAAATCCGCCGTTTTAAGACTTAAGGTTAAGTCGGTATTTTCATTAAAATTTTGCGGAATTTCTCTTTCAACATTTGCTCCACCCATCACACTTGCAGCTGTGGAGTGTGAGCCTGCCCCACCCGGTCTAGCTGTAAGTCCTCCAGTAGAAAGCGATCCTTGTGCTATGGCATAAATTTCGCCATCAATCCCTCTTAAAGCTGTGAGTAAAAGTGTTCCACCTTGTAAGGATTTCGCATCACCTAAAGATGAAACCGTAATATCAAGCTTATCGCCACTTTTTGCAAAGGCTGGGAGTTTTGCTGTAACCATCACTGCGGCGGTATTTTTGGATTTGATGTCGGCTGGATCGACTTTAATATTCATACCTTGCAAGAGATTTGAAACGGATTGTAAGGTAAATTTAGAGCTTGTGCCATCGCCACTGCCATTAAGTCCTACAACAAGACCATATCCTATAAGCTGATTATCTCTAACGCCCACGGTGTTAGCTACTTCCTTAATAGGCACTGCAAAAAGCATTGCGCTAAAGGCACAAAGGCTTAATAAGAATTTCATAGATTACTCCTTTAATCTTCAACTTAATCACAAATAAGCAAAAAGAGTTCCACTTTTAAAATAGCTTAAAAAAGCTGAAATTTAAAGTTTTATTAAGTATTTTTATATATAATTACATTTCTTTTATTTTGTGTTGGCCCATTCGTCTAGCGGTTAGGACATCGCCCTTTCACGGCGGTAACACGAGTTCGAGTCTCGTATGGGTCACCACTTCCAAACTTCAAATCTTAAATAAATATCTTAATCAAGTCTCTATCAGCCACAGAAGAAAAATTTAAAAGTATATTTAAATTGAAAAAAGAAGGGGCAAGCCCTCCTCTTTTTAATGCTTATAAGAAAAGCTAGGTTCGATTTGTTTCTTTTTAGAAAGCTCTTTATACCAGTAACTATGCAGAATATAAACCTCTTCTTCTTCCTTATAGCCACTTACCATAGAATGGATACTACCCTTAATCGCAAACACAGCCATATAAATATGCACGCCAAAAAACACAGCACACACTATACCTAAAAGATTATGTATAATCGCACTAAGCCTTAAAAGCTCGATATGGCTAAGCCCGAAAATACTTTGCACAGGAGTAGAATTAAAGTCTAAGAAATACATAAACCCTCCTGTTAGTATCATCAAAAAGCCTCCAAAAACAGCGATGTAATACCACGATTTTTGCCCAAAGTTAAATTTTCCTGCTGGCACGGGCTTTTTTTCCTTACTCAAATAGCCACCTACTATCATCAGCCATTTAATGTCATAACTTGCAGGAAGCATTCTTTTAATCCACCAAAAAAACATAGGAATAATAGAAACGATAAATAAGATAGTCGCAATGGCGTGTAAATTTTTACACACTCGCACAAAAAGCCCTCCACCAAAAGTCGTTCCAAACATCATAATAAAACCTGTCGGCACTAAAATCACCCAAGAAAGTGCAGCGATAAAGTGAAAAAGTCTTTCAAAAAGCGAAAAGGCGTAAATTTTCTTTCCTGCGTGAGAGAATTGCTTAGGACCTATAACCATATAATGCAAAGCAAAAGCCGCCAAAACAGCAATCACACTAAGCAAAGCTACAGTAGCGATATACTCGCCTTGTAAAGTCGTCCAAAGCTTACCAAAAGTATCATAATTTGCTATATTTGTAATGCGATTATAATCCCAAATTTGCGTATCTTGCCCCATTCTTTCTTCACCATAGGCAAATAAATTTGCAAAAGAAAGAACGAGTAAAAAAAGCTTTTTCATAAACGCTCCTTTCCTGTATAGGCTATTCTCCACTCCATACTTTCGCTTGGAGCTTTAATGCCGTATTTTCTACTTTCTAAACGATGTGCGTAAATTTCTTCTATCTTAGAGCTTTCTCCAACTAACAAAGCCTTAGTTGAACACATCGCCGCACATACGGGCACTTTACCCTCTGCAATTCTATTTTGTCCGTAAAGCTCTCTTTCCTTTTGCGAATTTGTCGTTTCAGGTCCTCCTGCACACATCGTGCATTTATCCATAATGCCCTTATCTCCAAAGACACTACTTTGTGGAAATTGCGGTGCTCCAAAAGGACAAGCATAAAGGCAGTATCCACATCCTATACAAATTTCTTTATCGTGCAAAACCACCCCATCGCCTCTAATATAAAAACAATCCACAGGACACACAATCGCACAAGGTGCATCATCGCAATGCATACAAGAGATAGAAGTCGAAACTTCTCTCCCCTCCTCACCCTCATTAAGCGTAATGACACGGCGACGGCGTATATTTATAGGTAATTCGTGTGCTTCATCACAAGCGACAGAGCAGCCATTACAATCGATACATCTTTCATTATCGCAAAAGAATTTCAAACGCTCTTTTTCTAAATTTGCAAAATTAATCTTACTCATCTTTTACACCCCATCCTTTGAAATTCGGCACAAGCCACCCTTAGTTTCTGGAATTTGACACATAATGTCATAACCATAATTTGTTACCGTATTTGCACTTTCTCCACTTGCATAAGGCTTCGTTCCTTCAGGGAAATTATGCGTTAAATCCACACCTTGCATGACTCCTGTAAAGTGGAAAGGTAGGAAAATCATATCCTTAGCTACACCGTTATTAATTTTAACTCTAACCTTAATCTTCGTGCCTTCAGGCGAATGCACCCATATCATATCGCCTTTTTTGATATTTTCTTGTTTGGCTAATGCTTCATTAATCTCACAAAACATCTCAGGCGTCAGGCGAGTAAGATACATAGAAGCCCTATTTTCCATACCTGCACCATTTAAATTCACAAGACGCGCGGTAACAAGATTAAGCGGGAATTCTTTGGAATAATCCTTAGCCTGCTGCACGGAAATAAATTTCGTATCCACTCTATAGAGAGCTTTTTGGTCTTCAAAGCTAGGATATTTTTGCACCAAATCATTTCTTGGAGAGTGAAGTGGCTCTCTGTGAAGTGGAATTTGATCTTTAAATGTCCATACCACAGCTCTAGCCTTAGCGTTACCATAAGGCACTATGCCTTTTTGCATACATTTTGTGGCGATGATATTACTCGCGTCTAAAGCCCAAGTTGGACCCATTTTAGCCTTTTCTTCTTTACTTAAAGTGATATTTAAAACTTTTTCTATATTCTCTTTAGTGATTTGCGGATAGCCTGTATTAATAGGCGAATTTAACGGAGCGTTTTTAGCCAAAAGACTTTCGCCCTCATACTCAAGCCCAAAATTATTTCTAAAGCCCATACCGCCTTTAGCCACTTCAATGTCAGTATTATAAAGCACAGGAGAACCCGGGTGCTTTTCGCTCCAACAAGGCCAAGGAAGTCCAAAATACTCGCCTTTTACCTCACCTTCTTTACCCTCGAGTGTAATTTCATCAAATTTATCCCAGTTTAGCGTATGCTTTTTAAGTCTTTCTGCACTCCAGCCATTAAGCCCTATGCTACGAATTGCCCCAGCAAACTCTTTTGTCGCATTTTCAGGCCAAACAATTTTGCCATTTTCATCGCGTAAGGTTTTAGTGAAATCCTCATAAAAGCCGAGTTTTTTAGCAAGTTCAAATAAAATTTCTTGATCTTCCTTACTTTCATAAAGTGGCTCTACAACCTTAAATCTCCACTGACCACTGCGATTAGTGGCGGTTACACTCCCACTTGTTTCAAACTGCGTTGCAGCAGGAAGAAGATAAATTCCATCTTTTCTCTCACTTATAATACCCGCTTCATTGACAAAAGGATCGGCTAAAACTAAAAGCTCCAAAGCCTCTAAACCCTCTTTGACTTTAGCCTGCTGGGCGGTTGAGGTAATACCATTACCCATTACAATTAAAGCTTTTAAAGCCGTTCCCGCATTGTCTATTTTATCATTATCATCCTTGCCATTTAAAGCCGCCGCCCACCATCTAGCAAGGCTTAAGCCCGTTTTGTGCATCCACTCTTTACTGACGAAATTTCCTAAAAGCCACTCATAATCCACGCCCCAAATTTGTGCGTAATATCTCCAACTCGCTTCATTTAAAGGATAATAGCCGGGTAAATTTTCACTTAAACAAGCCACATCGGACGCACCTTGCACATTATCGTGTCCTCTTAAAATATTCACTCCGCCACCAAATTTACCGATATTACCAAGCACCATTTGCACAATAGGTGCTAAACGCGTATTTGAAGTTCCTACGGTGTGCTGGGTAAGCCCCATAGCCCAAATGAGTGTTGTAGGCTTATTTTTAGCGACTTCAAAGGTAATTTCTCTTAATTTAGCCTCTGGTATGCCCGTAACATTTTCAACCTCTTTAGCGTCCCATTTAGCAGCTTCTTCTCTAATTTTATCGATCCCAAAAACCCTTTCATCAAGATATTTTGTATCTTCTAAGCCTTCATCAAAGATGATTTTTAGCATTCCATACATGAAAGCTATATCAGTGCCGGGACGAATTCGTGCGTAAATGTCCGCTTTTGCTGCACTTTTTGTAAAACGAGGATCGACTACGATAAGCTTCGCACCTTTTTCTTTAGCTTTTAAAAAATGTCTAAAGCCCACAGGGTGATTTACAGCTGGATTTGCTCCTATAATGAAAATACATTTTGACTTTTGTATATCGCCAAGATGATTTGTCATCGCGCCATAACCAAATGTATTCGCCACACCGGCGACTGTTGCGCTATGTCAAATTCTAGCTTGGTGGTCTATATTATTTGTCCCAAAAAAGGCGGCAAATTTGCGTATATAATAGGCTTGTTCATTGCTTAATTTAGCAGAGCCTATAAACATCACACTTTCAGGATTTTCCTTACGATAGCCAGCTAATTTTTCTCCTATTTCACTTAAAGCTTGCTCGTAACTTATGCGTTTCCATTCGCCATTTTCTTTTTTCATAGGGTATTTTAAACGCACATGAGAACGCACCATATCGATCATATCAGAACCCTTACAGCAATGTCCTCCAAAGCTCACAGGGTGATCTTGGGCGATTTCTTGTCTAAGCCAAACGCCATTTTGCACTTCAGCAATGATACCGCAACCCACAGAACAGGCTGTGCAAACACTTCTTACCTTTTTGCTTCCTTCAAAAGCCTCACTTAGCTCACTTTCCTTAGCTTCTCTTAACACCTCACTACGCCCCAAAAGCGGAGTTGCAAGGCTTGAAAGTGCTGCCATTTTTAAAAATGAACGACGATTTAATTTCATTATTCAGCCTTTATGTAGTATTTTTCCCAGTTAGCACTTCTTTGATAAAGCACTTCCTTTTTTTTACTCTTTCCGCGAACAAGTTTATTTTCAGCTTTTTCTTCGCCAAAAGCCACATTTGTCGCACCTAAAACACCCACTCCAGCTAAAGCTAGGGCAGAGTTTTTAAGAAATTTCCTGCGTTTTTCCAAGCTTTCTCCTTTTATTAGTTTCTCTCCTTAAAAATTCGGATCTAGAAAGGTCATTTTGCACCTTTTTACTTTGTGTTTTTATAGGCTTTTCAAGCTCAAAACAAAATCTTTCAAATTCCATAAAAGCTGCACCTATTAAAGCGATTTCTTTAAATAATAAGGCAGCCTCATTTGCCAAGATAAGATTTAAAAACTCATCAATGTTAGGATTAATAAGTTTTTCAAAAAGCTCTTTTGCCAAATCATCACTTTTTTCTCTTAAAAATTCACTCATTAAAAGAAAGCAAAAGCCGACACTATCTTCACCTTCTTTAAAAAAAGCTTCATTTCTTCTTAGCTTACTTTTGATAAGAATTTGACGCACTAAAAGCAAGGCATTTGAATTTTCAAAACCTTCCTCTATGTAGGAAAAAGTCGTAGGAATAGCACTTTTTAAAGCCAAAAATAAAAGATCATATTCTTTAATGAGTTTTTGCATATCTTGTGGAGTTTTTAAACTTTCAAGCAAAAAAGCAAAATTTGTCTTTAAAGTATCATTGAAAATACACTCGTTCATCGCATTTAGATACTGGGTCAAATTTGCTAATCTATTTTGAGAAAAAGAAAAGCTAAAAACCTCACCTAAGCATTGATAATAAAGACTTCTAGCAAATCTTAAATTTTCTAAATTCACCACTACTCCCCAACTTTTTAAGACTCGTTTCTAGGGCAAATAATATTATGTAAAAATTGCCTATTACGCACTCTAAGCCCCCTTAAAACTTGCTTGTATCATAATACTATTTGATTTAAAAAAAACTGAAATTTATAAATTTTTTTCACATTTTCACTACAAGATAAAAGAAGTTAAAAATACGAAATTATAGTATTTT
>ERZ1034713.729-NODE-729-length-17684-cov-52.637529_pt1 | contig 17684 bp, 14 predicted proteins | sample MGYA00520692_ERZ1034713 | MGnify/ENA primary metagenome ERZ1034713 (study PRJEB33766, sample SAMN09781717) | gut metagenome | biome: gut microbiome | host: Homo sapiens | place: Madagascar | study: EMG produced TPA metagenomics assembly of the PRJNA485056 data... | reverse complement strand
AGTAGTCGATAGGGGAATCGAACCCCTATGCCAAGATTGAGAATCTTGTATCCTAACCATTAGATGAATCGACCAACGATGCAATCTTGAACTCCGCTTGCGGAAGGTGGGGGATTCGAACCCCCGGTACGGTAATCCCGCACGTCAGTTTAGCAAACTGGTGGTTTCAGCCACTCACCCAACCTTCCAATCGGATATTGTTGCCAAATCAACAAGCATCGTTCTCAAATGCGGGTGCAAAGATACTACATTTTTTTTGTTCCACCAAATTTTTCTGCAACTTTTTTCAAGAAATATGCATATTTTCTTGATTTTTCTTGTTTTTGGGAGGAATTATCGGGGATAAGCTGACTTTGTCAACAAAAAAGGAGGCAGATTTACCAATTATTGGAAATCTGCCTCCTGTAGGAAAGGGTCGCTCGATGATGTGATGAAACTCCGAATGTCATAAACATTTGAGAGCTCTCCGCTTTTGTAATCCACCGGCTTTGCAGCTTAGTTGACAAGTCAGTTTATGTGGCCCGCCATAGGCAAGAGAAGTCTTCTCGGTTTCATAAGTGTAATTTGATGAGTATCCCGATCGAACCGACACGACCCTTATATCTTTGTCGAATAGACATAGCATAGGCTATCATCTATTGATAGAAGTCTTTGGGTTTTCTATACTGCAAAGATAATGCAATCTTTTGAAACTACCAAATCTTTCTGCTGATTTTTTCGAAAAATCTTCTTTATTAAAAGTCAGAACTCCCTTTTCCTTGTTTCTCTCAAGGGTCAAGACTTCTTTTTCCTGAGCTCTTCGTATAATTCTTCGAAATATTTCCTGAGTTCTGTCTTGTCCTCAATGATATTCCGCAGCTCTTTCAGAGCCTTCTCATTGGGTGAGTTGGGAATCCAGAGCTTGATGTAGCCGTTGCGGGAATATTTCTCGTCCATGTGGTCGGCGAACCGCTGCCATTGCTCTTCCTTTCCTTTTCCGGGATAGTTCTCCTCTCCATATTCGATGGCACGAAGAAAGATTTCGTGAACATCGATGTCGCGGTCGGCTTCGGCAACAATCTTGCCATAGATGCTTCGGGGCTGGCGACTGGAGGAGGCGCGGTGATCCTCCACGGCTTCTTTCATGATTTTAATCTGCTCGGGAGTGAACCAGCGCTTCAGTCTGGCATCAGCCTGGAGGATTTTGCCACTGGTGAGGTGGTGGATGGCGCGCGGACCACTCATTCCCAGGTCGTGGTAGGCGGCAACGATATAAACCATGTCGATGTCGGCACCTGTTACAGGTACGAGTTTCAGGGCGTTTTTGATGACACGGGTTACGTGGCGCAATCCGTGGCTCTCGCCAAATTCTGTATATTTGGGCAGGATCTGTGTTTCCACAAACTGCATGATTTCGAGATTTACTTGTTGCTTCATACTTTTTCTTCTTTATATATAATGTACGCGCGTACATTATATAATTATTATTCCTGAATGTTATCTTCTCATTCTAGAATCTTCTCATGCCATTCCAGAGGGGGCGGGGTATCTTCTGGGATTACCACATCATTCCAAGGATGATGAAGGTAGAGAAGATGCCGAAGGCAAAGATGTTGAGAGCCGTGTAGCCCAGCACCTTGTTCAGCATTCTGCCTTCTCCTATCTTCCTCATCTTGGCGAATGTTCGGTTGTGCTGCACGAGGTATGCAGCAGCAAAAGGCAAAAACTTAGTATCTGCATCGTAGGCAAGTGCACCATAGATGTTGATTCCTATCATGATGAGGATGCCGATGTTGCCCAGTGCGCAGTAGAGACGCTCGCCGTTTTTCTTGCCGATGTGAACGATCAGCGTCTTCTTGCCCGCCTTAATATCGTTGTCGTGGTCGCGATAGTTGTTCAGGATGAGTAGCGTATCTACTACCAGACCGCAGGCGATGGAAGTAAGTATGGCTTCCGTTGATACTCTCTGCATTCCTTCAGGCATCACAAGGTAGTAGGTGCAGCAGACTGGCACGATGCCGAAAAAGAGAAGTACCAGCAGGTCGCCCAATCCCAGGTAACTCAACTTGGTGGTATAGAGGAAGCAGAAGAGTACGCAGCAGATACCCACGATGATCATCTCCTTTCCTCCGTAGAAGGCGAGGGGCAAACCGATGGCGCATCCCAGAAGGGTGGTGAAGATGATGCCCCATTTCATTGCTTTCATCGTAATCCAGCCTTCGGCGCAGGCTCTCTTTGGCCCCAATCGGGTTTCGTCGTCGTTGCCATGCTTGAAGTCAAAGAAGTCGTTTACCAGATTTGAGTCTATCTGCATTACCCAAGCAAAGAGCAAACAGAGTAGGGCTGGAACCCATTGGCAGTGGGCGTTGGAATCCTTGTATGTCAGGGCTACTCCCAGCATCACCGGTACTGCCGCTGCCGAAAGGGTGACGGGGCGGGCGGCGAGAAACCATGCCTTGATAGAATTTGTCTTTATCATCATATTGTTGCTTTTAAATTATAAGGAGCGAGGTCTTGGGGAACCTCGCTCCTTGTTGTTATTCATTAAGAAAAGATTCGCTTCTATTTTATTTTAGAAGAATCTCTTGTGGAAAAGATTCGCTTCCTAGTTGAAGAAGTTCCAGCTTACACCCATTCTGAAAACTCGCTGGTTCATCGGATAGTGAGGGGTGAAGAAGTAGTTCTTGTCGCCTTGTCCTGCATTCAGATGGCTCATCATCACGAAGAAGCGGGTGTGCTTGATGTGAACATTGGCGTAGGCATTGACGATAGGGTAGTTGCCCACCTTCACGTTCTTCTCGCCGTTGCCCTGCACGGTATATTGACCAATGTAAGGAGAATAATCTGGAGCCTCGTAGCTGGTGAAGTATCTGGCATCAGCACCCAACTCGATATTCAGTACCTTTACCACCTTGAATTTGATGAAGAGGTTGGTATATACGTTGAGGTCTGGCACTGGCAGGGCACTCTTGCTGCTGGTATGCTGGTAGGTAATCATGTTCTGCCAGTTGAAAATACCGAACTTGAAGTCCTGCTGCAGCTGCGCTGTAATCAGATTGATGGCATCGCCGCTCTGCATAGGGGTCACCATTACGCCTGTGCGCAGACCATTTTCTGTAATCGTATATTGCTGTGAGAAATAAGTATAGTTCTTGATTTCATCCACAGCCACACGCAGCGTGGTGTTGGTCTTGCCGAATCTCAGAGTTCCCATGATGCGGGTATGGATAATCTTGCTCAGATCATCATCCCACCAGAGATGTCGGGCATGATACTTGCGATAGTAGAACGATGGCGTTTCGTGATGGATGAAAGCATCGCCTCTTACCTGTACGGTGTCACCCAGGAATGGCAGGTTGATGTCTGCGCTTCCGTCGATTGCAAAGGTGCCGGCATCCACTCCGGTGAGTCCTACCTCGCCCACGACATTATAGTGAAGGGTCTTGCCCTGAGTCTTACTCAGCTGACCGCCTACGCTCAGAGCATGCTCATTGAACTTCTCAAATCCGCCTTCGGTATTCGGCAGTTCGTAGTGGCGGAGGTCATAGCTGGCGAAAGCTTTCAGACCAGCCTTTGCCCACTTGCTGAATCCCTCGAGCGTTCCCATTGCCAAGGTGTTCTTGATGCGCCAGTGCTTGGTCTGGTCGTAGATGGAATCGCCTGTAAACTTGCCGGCATTGTAGTATTCCTTGAGATAGTAATCCTGTGGAGTCTGGTATGCCTGGTAGATACGCTTGTAGTTATCAAACTGCACGGTGTGGATGAAGCTGGTTACCGGAACATATTCTGTCTTGTAGAAGAGTGAGTCCTGCGCTTTCTTCTTCTCTACGGAGAGCAGGCTGTCTGCCATAGCCTTGCTGTTTACTGCAATTCGAGTGCTGTCGCTCTTGAAGTCCTGGGCTGCCTTGTTTGCAACTATTGCCTTGTTGTTCTTGGCAGGTTCATCGCCGGCAATCTTTGCATCTGTAGGGCGACCTGAGAACTGCTTCTTCTGGTTTTTGTCGAAAGCCTTTTCGTCAAACTCCCTGCCTTGTTCCCTTGCTTTCTTTCTTGCCTCCTCCTTGGCTTCCTCGGCTGCATTGTCCTTTGCTGACTCCATGGCGAATTTCTTGGCCTTGATTTCTTCCTCGGTCATCTTCACCTTGCGGCTGAAGCCCACATTGTAGCGGTGGGTGAAGAAGATGTGTTGGTTGTCGTTGCGATTCCAGTTCTGCTGCAGCACGGTCGGTATTTCGTTGGTGGCAAAACTCTCGGTGAAAAGCTCCGGATGCTTGATGTAGTCATCATTGGTAATACCTCCGTTCTCCGTCACCTTCTGGTGGTTGGTGCTGAAAAGGAAGTGCGCCTGATAGCGGTCGCCCAGATAAGAAGTCCACATCGTATATTTGAAGTGCGCCGTGCTCTGTGCATCATAGTAGCCGCGACCGTATTTGTAGTCAAATCGGAATCCGCCACCCAGCTGCTTGTTGGCATTCACCGCAAAGATTGCCTTGAAGTCATCCTCACCGTTGGTTCTGTCACCGCAGCTATTCAGCGTGATGTTGGTGATAGGCGAGTAGGTGTTGGTGAAGTGGAAGTCACTCACCGGGGTAACGATGTTGTCGTATGGCTCGGTGAAGATGAAGTTGCCCTGCGTATTGCGTCGGTCGATGAAGATGCGGTTGATGCGGGCGGTACCCATGTTGCCCAGGGTGTTGTACTCTCCGCGCAGTCCTTCCGTGAAGGTGGTATTCTGGTACATTGCCTGCATGGTATCGACCACAGCAGCCCGGGTATCTCCAAATCTCTCATCCACAGTCCATACCCTGATTCCCTTCGGAATCTCCTTGTCGGTGCCCAGCGAGTCGGTGTTGATTCGGTTGCCGGTCTGTGGGCGGAACTGCGAGTCCTCGTTATTGTTGAAATCTGTAAAATCACGTTGTGCCGCAACTGGTAGGGTTGCAGCACAAGCTAGGATTGTAGAGAATAATATTTTCTTCATTTCTTATTTTTTGAATAGTCGGATGCAAACCTCGGCAATTTTCAAGACTACGCCGATGATCAGCAGTACATTGGCAATCGTGCGGTCGTCCATCTGTGTCCAGAGGATGACGCCTACGATGGCGAAGAGCATGAATCCGATGTTGAGCCAGTTCCTGGCTACGAGCATGTTGCTCTTGTCTGCATACTCCAATCTTCTGTGGTGGCGACGATTTGGGCGCACGGCATAGCTGGTCTGTGGCTGTGTCTGAGACGCCTCGTGGCTCTCGCTCTGTGGCTGAGTCTTTGCGGTTTCCTCGCTCTGTGGGGTGTTTGTTATATTGTTATCTTTTGTCTGATCCATATTTTATAAGATGATTTTTATTTTCTAACAAGTTTGGTCAGATTGTTGAAGATCTGATCCTTACGGTCGATGGTTCCGCGGCGGAACTTACCGTAGATCTTAGCCAAGTCGTTTTTCTTCTTGGTCAAGGCATATTTGTCGGTGATCACATTCTCTGCAGGCTCCTTGAAACCGGTACTTCTGCCTTCCTCGTAGTTGAATACGATTCGGGTCATGGAGAGGTGGAGATGGTTGTCGCTGATGGTTGCCACCAGCTGGTACTTGGTCTCAGAGCGGTCGAGAGAGATGAACGACTGATTGAAGACAAACCATTCGTCCATAATACAGGCGATGATCTGCTCGTTCTTGTTGTTTCTGTTCACCAGGGCGATGCGGCTGTTGATGTTTTGCTCATTCTTGATGAGCTTGCTCATATATTGGAAAACGATGTTGTAGATTTCGTCTGCACTCTTTCCGCTTGCCTGGGTGTCGAGAACAAATTCCACTTTTCCCTCGGCATTGAGCTGGATGGCTCCCGCCAGGTATTTCGGATCTTCCTTGAGCACCACGCCCTCGGCTGTCTTTTCCACCTTTTTCTCTTCTACCTCCTCTGTCACGGTTGGCACGACCCATCCCGCACCTTCTGAAGTTTCGGTAGTATTCTCCTTCTTGGTGGCAGGCACCAGCTTTGTAGCAGGCACCGAATTCTCTGCATTCTTCTTCAGCTTTTCAGCTTCCTGCTTCATTCTTTCAGCTTCAGCCTTCAATCTCGCAGCTTCCGCTTTCGTTTTCTCGGCTTCCGCCTTTATTTTTTCAGCTTCCGCCTTCACCTTGGCAGCTTCTGCCTGAGCCTTGGCTGCTTCCAGGGCCTTCTTGGCTTCCTCCAACTCTTTTTGCGCCTTTTCCAACTGCTGCTCAGGGGTAAGCACATTCTGCGCCTGCATGGTGAGAGCAGGAATCAGCATCAGTATTGAGATAAATATCTTTTTCATGATTGTTGTTTAAATGTTTAATGTCTTGTCCTCCTCGTCCGAGTATTAAGAACTCGGAGGCACTTCTAACATACAAAGGTATAAAAATAACTTGATATATTTCTATAAGGAAGCGATTATTTATACATTCTTTTGCTAAGTTAACAATATTTTTTAGGGAAAACGCTCCTAGTTTCAAATATTTTCGTATCTTTGCAAAAAAATATAGCTATAATTATGGGATTATTCGGATTATTTAGCAACAAAAAAAAGGAAACTCTCGATAAAGGCCTCGAAAAGACCAAGGAGAGCGTGTTTGGAAAATTGGCGCGTGCGGTGGCTGGTAAGTCAACCGTAGATGATGACGTGCTCGATGATTTGGAGGAGGTGCTCATCACATCCGATGTAGGTGTGGAGACTACCGTGAAGATCATCCGACGTATCGAAGAACGCGTGGCAAGAGATAAGTATGTTTCTACCTCAGAGCTCAACAGAATCCTGAGGGAAGAGATTGCAAGCCTCCTGGAGGAAAATCATACTGATGACAATGAAAACTGGGATTTGCCTTCCGATCATAAGCCATACGTGATTCTGGTAGTGGGTGTGAATGGTGTGGGCAAGACTACCACCATAGGAAAGCTCGCCTATCAGTTTAAGAAGGCTGGCAAGAAGGTGTATCTCGGTGCTGCCGATACCTTCCGTGCCGCTGCTGTGGAACAGATCTGCATTTGGGGCGAGCGAGTAGGGGTGCCAGTGGTGAAGCAGCAGATGGGTTCTGACCCTGCCAGCGTGGCCTTCGATACCCTGCAGAGCGCCAAGGCGAATGGTGCCGACGTGGTGCTGATTGATACTGCCGGACGCCTTCATAATAAGGTGAACCTGATGAATGAGTTGAAGAAGATCAAGGAGGTGATGAAGAAGGTGATGCCTGAGGCTCCGGATGAGGTGATGCTCGTTCTGGATGGAAGTACCGGACAGAACGCTTTTGAGCAGGCTAAGCAGTTTGCTGCCGTTACCAATATCTCTTCGCTCGCCATCACCAAGCTCGATGGTACGGCTAAGGGGGGCGTGGTAATCGGTATTTCCGACCAGCTCAAGGTGCCAGTGAAGTATATCGGACTGGGCGAGGGCATGGAGGATCTCCAGCTCTTCAATAAGTCTGAATTTGTTGACTCCCTCTTTAAGCACTAGAATACAGGTGCTTATAGACTTTGAGAAAAGAATTAGCTGAAGCTCGATGTAAAATAGTCGAGAAAAGAATTAGATTAAGATTATTATAGGATAAGTAGGATAAGAATGAAGAAAAATCAGATAGATATAGTAACCATGGGTTGCTCCAAGAACCTGGTGGACAGCGAGACCTTGATGAAGCTTTTCGAGGACAATGGCTACCACTGCGTTCATGACCCGAAACGCCCACAGGGTGAAATTGCCGTCATCAATACTTGCGGCTTTATCGAGGATGCCAAGCAGGAGAGTATCGATACCATTCTGGAGTTCATCCAGGCTAAGGAAGAGGGACGACTCCGCAAACTCTATGTGATGGGTTGTCTCTCACAGCGCTACCAGAAGGAACTGGAGGCTGAGATGCCCGAGGTGGATAAGTTTTATGGTAAGTTTAATTATAAGGAGTTGCTCAAGGAACTGGGCAAGGCAGAAGTGCCTGCTTGCAGTGGAACCCGCCATCTCACTACTCCTCATCATTATGCCTATATCAAAATTTCTGAAGGTTGCAACCGCCGCTGTGCGTATTGCGCCATTCCTATCATCACCGGCAAGCACGTTTCCCGTCCGATGGATGAAATCCTCGACGAGGTGCGCCAACTGGTAGCCGATGGTGTGAAGGAATTCCAGATCATCGCCCAGGAGCTCACCTACTACGGCGTGGACCTGGACGGCAAGCATCACATCACCGAACTCATCAGCCGCATGGCGGATATTCCGGGTGTGAAGTGGATTCGTTTGCACTATGCTTATCCTAACCAGTTCCCGCTCGATCTGCTCGATGTGATGCGCGAGAAGCCAAACGTATGCAAGTATCTGGACATCGCCCTGCAGCATATCAGCGACAATATGCTCAACAGAATGCATCGCCACGTGAGCAAGCAGGAAACCATCGAACTGCTCAAGACCATCCGTGAGCGTGTGCCGGGCATTCATATCCGTACCACTCTGATGGTGGGATTCCCTGGCGAGACTCAGGAAGACTTCCATGAATTGCTCGAATTCGTTCGTACTCAGCGCTTTGAGCGTATGGGTGCCTTTGCTTATTCTGAGGAGGAGGGTACCTACAGTGCCAATAACTACGAGGATGATGTTCCTGCCGAGGTGAAGCAGCGCCGTCTTGACGAACTGATGATTCTGCAGCAGGAAATCAGCGCAGAGGTAGAGGCTGAGAAAGTGGGCAAGATACTGAAGGTGATTATCGACCGCAAGGAGGGTGATTACTATATAGGAAGAACCGAATTCTGCTCGCCAGAGGTGGATCCTGAAGTGCTGATTAAGGCAGGAGAGAAGCGTCTGCGCGTGGGGTGCTTCTACAATGTGAAGATTACCCAGAGCGAGGAGTTTGATCTCTACGGAGAAGTGGTAAAGTAATATGGGAGGTAATATTTTGACATCAGAATGAATAACAAGGAGTATATTGCAGAACTTGCTCAGCAGACTGGCTATTCACAGGACGACACACAGAAGATGGTGCGCAAGGTGATAGATGCCATGATTGCTGAATTTGAGGATGGTGAGTCTGTCTCCATCCCCAACTTTGGTACGTTTGAGGTAAAGAAGCGCTTGGAGCGTGTGGTTGTTAATCCTACAACCAAGAAGCGCCAGCTTGTTCCGCCTAAGCTCGTACTCGGCTTTCGCCCTGTGGCCAGTGTCAAGGAAAAACTGAAGAATGGAGGTGAAGACTATGAGTAAGATTAGTTTAAGCGACTTGGCGCAGCGCCTGGCAGAGAAGTCGGGAATCAGTCTGCAGGATGCCGAATTGTTTATCAGAAAGATGTTTGATGTTGCCAACGAGGGGCTTCAGTCTGATAAGCTCGTGAAGATGAAGTGGCTGGGTACTTTCAAGGTAATGGCGGTGAAGGATCGTGAAAGCGTGGATGTGAACACGGGCGAGCGTATCATCATCGAGGGCCGTGACAAGATTTCCTTCACGCCCGATAATATTCTGAAGGAGATTGTGAACAAGCCTTTCGCCCAGTTTGAGACCGTTGTGGTGAATGATGGTGTTGATTTCGATGAAATCGACAGAAAATTTGAAAATGCTGAAGAGGACGGCTCTGTATTCGAATCTACGTTAGAGTGTGTTCCTGATTCAGATAATTCTTCCTTGGATTCTTTCGTTGAACAGGATTCTCCTGTAACAAGTGGTGTGATAGATTTTTTGGATGAAGAAAACGATGCTCCTGTTAGCGATGAAATGATTGTGATAGGAGAGAGATTGTCTCAGGAAAATGTTGCTGAACCGGAAGAAAAAAAAACGGAAGGATCAGAACCTGTAGCGACAGAACCTGAACCTGCTGTATTTAAACCTGCAGTATCTGAACCGGTAGAATCTGAATCTGCAACTTCTGAATTGGAAACAAAGGAATCTGAAGTTCCAGCTCAGCATGAAGTTGAGTCTGTTGTTTCTGATGAAGAAAATGAATCGACATTAACAGAGGAAACTCCTATTGCAGAGAAAGTTCCTTCAGATGAAGAAAATTCTATTACTGAAATTCCTATTGTAGAGGAAGCTCCTATTGAAGTGGAAGCTTCTTCAGATGAGGAAACTCCTTCTTCAGATGAGGTAACCGATAAGCGTCATGTTGTTTTGCCTCGTTATCTGGTTATTGCAGCGAGTGTAGTATTCCTGGCAATGATAGGAGGCTTTGGTTGGTTTGCTTTTAATTATGGCAAGATGGCTGCCCAGCGTGATCATCTCGCTCTACAGTTGGATAATTACCAGCAGATTGCGGCAGAGAAGAAGGCGCCAACCAAGTCTGCTTCAACGCAGGAAGAAATTCTTCGCAAAAAGGCTATCGAGGATAGTGTAAGAATGGCGCAGGCAAGCGAAGCCGTCAAGAAAGCCGAAAATGCCGAGCAGAATATGGATGCGGCGGTTGATAAGCAATCGATTGATGTAAAATCGGCTGAGGCTAAGAAGAATTTGGAAGTCAAGAAACTCGCCGATGCGAAGAATTTGGCTGATGCGAAAAGGCAGGTTGATGCAAAGAAACTTGCAGAAACCAAGAAACAGCAGGAGACTAAAAAACTTGCAGAAGCTAAGAAGAAAGAAGAAACCAGAAAGCAGACTGAAAAGCATGCTGCCCAGGCAAGCAGCAAATACGACCAGGATGTTCGTGTTCGAACCGGAGCCTATCGTATTATTGGTGTTTCCGAGGTAGTTACGGCAAGAGAAGGACAAACCATCAAGTCGCTCAGCCAAAAGTACTTAGGTCCAGGAATGGAATGTTACGTAGAAGCTCTGAATGGTACTTCCCAGTTGAAGCCTGGTCAGAAAGTCAAGATTCCGAAGTTGGATTTGAAGAAAAAGAAATAATTTTAAAGAAATTATTTGAAAATACAAAAGAGGGTGTGTCATAAGTCCATGACGCACCCTCTTTTTCGTTTCTTCATCCGATGAATAATGGAGCATCCTCTTACGTAAAAAAACTTTTGAGATTTTATTTCTTCTCCAATTCCTGAAGGCTTTCCATTTTCTTTGTTTCCAGGAACTCGTAGATTCCGCAGAGATGCTCGCGGACGCGACCATGGCCGAATTCGTACACCTTGCTGACCAGACCATCCAGGAAGTCTCGGTCGTGACTCACTACAATCAGCGTGCCGTCGAAATCCAGCAGCGCCTGCTTCAACACATCCTTCGTCTTGAGATCCAGGTGGTTGGTAGGCTCATCGAGAATCAGCAGATTCACCGGCTCCAACAGCAGCTTCAGGATAGCCAGACGGGTTCTTTCTCCACCCGACAAAACCTTTACCTTCTTGGTAGAATCCTCGCCACCAAACATGAATGCACCCAGCAAATCGCGAATCTTATTTCTGATTTCGCCCTTGGCAACATCATCTATCGTCTGGAAAACCGTAAGCTCGCCATCGAGCAGAGAAGCCTGATTCTGAGCAAAATAGCCAATCTGAACATTGTGGCCCAACTCCAGTTTACCCTCGTTCTGAAGCTGACCCATAATGCATTTTACGAGCGTAGATTTACCCTCACCGTTTCTTCCCACGAAGGCAATCTTGTCGCCACGCTCCACGGTAAGATTCACGCCGCTGAATATCTGCTTGTCATCAAACGACATCGCCACGTCACTCATCTGAACCGGATAGGCTCCGCTTCTCGGACTCGGAGGAAACTTCAATCTCAGTCGGCTGGTATCCTCCTCGTCCACCTCGATCAGTTCCAGCTTTTCGAGCATCTTCACGCGGCTCTGCACCTGGAATGTCTTCGAATACGTACCCTTGAATCGCTCGATGAAGTCCTTGGTCTCGGCAATCATCTTTTGCTGTTCCTCATATTTCTTCATCTGCTGTTCGCGGCGTTCCTTGTGCAGTTCCAGATACTGGCTGTAGGTGGCCTTGTAGTCGTAGATTCTGCCCATAGTTACCTCGATGGTTCTTGTTGTAATGTCATCTACGAATTTTCGGTCGTGACTGATCACTACCACCGCTTTCGAACTGTTGATGATGAAGTCTTCGAGCCATCCGATAGATTCGATGTCGAGGTGGTTGGTAGGCTCATCCAGGAGCAGCACGTCTGGCGATTTCAGCAGCAGTTTGGCAAGCTCGATACGCATGCGCCAACCTCCCGAAAACTCGCTGGTAGGGCGGTTGAAGTCGGAGCGTTCGAAGCCCAGTCCGAGCAGCGTTTTCTCTACGTCTTCCTCGAAGTGGGTCATGTCGATGGCATAGAATTTTTCTGATAGAGAAGATACTTTTTCGATGAGCTGCATATAGTCGTCGCTATCGTAATCGGTGCGGGTAGTCAGCTCGTTGTTGATGCGGTCTATTTCAGCCTGCATCTCGTGCAGATGTGCGAAGGCCTGGCAGGTTTCCTCGAACACGGTGCGTCCGTCTTCGGTCATCAGGTGCTGAGGCAGGTAGGCGATGACGCAGTCTTTCGGTGCCGACACCGAGCCTCGTGTGGCATTTCTGACGCCAGCGATGATTTTGAGCAGGGTACTTTTTCCTGCGCCATTCTTGCCCATCAGGGCTATACGGTCCTTCTCGTTGATCTGGAAGGAAATGTCTTTGAATAGGGTGGTGCCGCCGAATTCTACGGTCAATCCATCAACTGTAATCATATTTTTCTTTTGTTCTTAATACTTATTTTATATTATATTCTAAATCACTTTTCTTTCCGATTATTCGTTATCTCCGATATTTTTGATATTTCTGAATGCTACACGGCGATGCTCCCTGATGGAAATTTCCGATAGAAGGGTTACGGAAGTCCAAAGGGCGAGATCGTTCAGCGTGGCGGGATAGTGGATTTCAGCTATCGTTTCTGCTGGATGCTGTACACTTTCCTTCGTTTCTGCTGGATGCTGGGCACCAGCCAATATATCGGCTGCAACGCTTTTCAGCATGATATAATCCATTCCCTGGTGATGGCTGTCGTGCTTCAGGGCTTTCTCGCCCCAGAGCTGCCATTCGCGGCTTTCGTATAGAGCCAGGATGGCGTGGTCGTCTTGCCAGGTTTCCGAGTTCATCTCCTCCAGGTAGATGCGTCGGTTCACGCCGTCCCAGATGCCCAGCGAACCCTGTACCTCAAAGTCGAGGCTTCTTGGGCGAGGCAGGGTCGTGTCATGAGTGAGTGAGATGAGCGTTCCGCCCTGGGTTTCAATCTGCGTAGAGATGATGTCGCCCAGGGTGATGGGAGTATTATCATCTTCTGACATGTGCTGGCGAAGTCCCACCGCCTTGGTTGCGAAGGAAGTGAGCCAGGCGAGATGGTCTGTTTTCCCGATGCCCAGAATCATGCAGAGCGGACCGAGTCCATGGGTGGGATAGATGTCTGCGTTGTGGTGCGAGTAGAAACGGCTTCTCCACACGCTTTCCGTACCTTTTCGTCCACCCAGTACCCCATTGTCATCGAGCAGCAGCTTGCGCAGGTCGTGGCGGTAACCGCCTCTCATATAGATGATTTCTCCAAGTGCTCCTTCATCCACCATTCTTTTTACAGCAAGGATTTCTCGCATGAAGAGGGTGTTCTCCAGCGGAAAAACCTTTACTCCTTTCTGTTGGGCGATTTCCTGTAGCGGGGCATATTCATCCTGGCAGAGTCCGCCTTTGATTTCGAGAGCCACATGGCAGTTTCGCAGTATGCATTCCGTGGCGTGGGTGATGTGGAGGTGCCAGGGGGTGGTGATGAAAACCAGATTGGGCTGTTGCTCGTCGAGCATCATCTTGTAGGCTTCCTCGCCCTGATAGAAGGAAGCGCCCGGAGATTCCGAATCCCCGCAGCCGTTGATGTCGGCGATACCGACAATCTCAAAGTTTTCAATCGTGCGTAACAGCCGCAGCAATTGTTTACCCCGATATCCGAATCCTATCAATGCAGTCTTTATATGTTTCATCAGTTTTTTCTTTGCTTCTGCAAATTTAGATAAAATTTCTGAATTATAAGCCAGTATAATAAAAAACTTTAATGATTTCCCTCGAATTGTGCGAAATTAGCCTTGTTTTTCGAGAAATCAAGACTGTGGTTTTCACAACCACCCCACAGATGCACTGTGCGGCTTGTGAAAACAAAATCAAGAACAATCTCCGTTTTGAGAAAGGAATCAAGAGTATCGAGACTTCAGTTCCTAACCAGACGGTTACCGTAAAGTACAATGCCGACAAGACCACTATTCCTTTCTTTTGATTCCTGGTTCAGCAGCCATCATTGGCTGATTCTCTTCAGGCAAAACATACGGCTTGCTGAAGTGGAGTGGAGAAGAATTGGTTGCCGCCTCAATCTCGCCACGCAACCGTTCTTTCAATTTCGTGTTTCTGCTGCTCACAGTCAGATTTCTTACAGCATAGGCGAGGGCTTTGGGCTGACCGATGAGCACGCAGATTTTCTTGGCTCTCGTGATTCCGGTGTAGATGAGGTTGCGCTGAAGCATTACGAAATGAGTCATCAGGATAGGGATGACCACGATGGGATATTCCGAACCCTGACTCTTGTGGATGGTGGTGGCGTAGGCCAACGTCAACTCATCCAGCTCCGCTGCCTCGTATTCAGCTGAAAGATCCTCGAAACTCACGGAGATGGTGCGGTCTTCCATATTCACCTTCTCTATGGTTCCGATGTCGCCATTGAATACATTCTTGTCGTAATTATTTCTAATCTGCATTACGCGGTCGCCCAGTTTGTAGGCGGTTCCGCCACGGCTGATTCCCAGATTGGATGTGTTGAGTGCCTGCTGCAGCATCATGTTCAGATTGGCTGCACCTACCACGCTTCTCTGCATCGGGGTAAGCACCTGGATGTTACTCTGCGGCTGATTGTAAGCTTTTGGCAGACGATATTTTACAAGATTCACGATTTCCGTAGCCACTTGCTCTGGATCTTCATTCTTGATAAAGAAGAAATCTGTCTGTTTGCCGTTGCTCGTGTCCGGATAATATCCCTGGTTGATGGCGTGGGCACTCATGATGATTCGGCTCGACTGCGCCTGTCGGAAGATGCGGGTGAGTCGGATGACCGGAATTTTCTCTGAGTCGATGATGTCGCGCAGAACGTTTCCGGCTCCCACACTCGGCAGCTGGTCAATGTCGCCCACCAGCACCAGGCGCATGTGCTCCGGAATCGCCTTCATCAGATTATACATCAGAATGATGTCTATCATCGAACACTCATCCACGATCAGCGCATCACCCTCCAGCGGGTTCTCCTCGTTGCGCTTGTATCCGTCCTGCGGATTAAACTCCAGCAGCCGGTGGATGGTCTTGGCTTCCATGCCCGTGGCCTCGCTCATTCGCTTGGAAGCTCTGCCCGTAGGAGCCGCCAGCAGAATCCTCATCCCTGCCGTTTTGTAAGCAGAAATGATACCTTGCGTCGTCGTGGTCTTTCCTGTTCCAGGGCCGCCCGTAAGCACCATCACTTTAGAACGTACTGCCTGCTCAATGGCGGCAATCTGCACCTCGTCGTATCTGATGCCTGAAGCCTTTTCTATTGCCTGGATATCGGCCTGCATATTGAAGAGGGTAGGACCCTGACCTTTCATCAACTCCAGCAGTTTCTTTGCAGTTCCACGTTCAGAATGATAGAAAGGAGGCAGATAGATGGCTTCGTTCTCACGGATGAGATTTTCTGATATGATCATTTCCGCTATGGCTTGTCTGATAGGTTCTTCATCGGCTTCGAGCAGTTTCTTTGCGGCTTCTATAAGCTGTTCTTCTACAGCATAAACGTGACCTTCGTTGGAGAGTTCATTTAGGGTGTAGCTGATTCCGCTCTTGCATCTTCTCAGATCGTTCTTCTCATAACCCATCTTGCTGGCTATGTTGTCGGCAGTCTTGAAACCAATGCCCCAGATGTCATCGGCAAGACGGTAGGGATTCTCCTTCACGTTGTCGATGCTTTCCTTGCCATACTGTCGGTAGATCTTGGCGGCGTAAGCAGTGCTCACGCCATACTGCTGCAGGAAGATCATCACGTTCTTGATGTCCTTCTGCTTCTCCCAGCTGTCGCGGATTTTCTCCACACGTTTCTTGCCGATTCCGGCAATCTCGTAGAGTCGTTCGATGTCATCTTCTATTACCTCGATGGTTTCCGTTCCGAATCTCTCTACTATCAGATGTGCAAACTTCGGACCGATGCCTTTCACCAGTCCGCTGCCCAGGTATTTCTCGATTCCATACACGGTGGCAGGCATTACCTCTTCCCAGGTTTCGCAGGCAAACTGCTGTCCGTATCGCTTGTCCATCTTCCAGTCGCCATTGCACAGCAGTACCGCTCCCACTGGAACATCCAGCAGGTTTCCCACCAGGGTAACCAGGTCGGAATATCCCTTCACCTTGACTTTCATCACGGAATATCCGTTCTCCTGATTCTGGTAGGTAATCCGTTCTACCACGCAGCGTATCTTGATCATACCTTCTTTAATATATTACCTTCTTCAATATATTATCTTTCGATGATGTGATTGATAACGATTCCTGCTATTGCCATTCCGAATGTAGCGGTGATGTGGCAGAGTGAGCCGTTGATCTGCGGCTTCGTAGATGTCCATTCGTCCTCTACGAGTCGCTGGTCGCTCATGTTCTGCATCGGCTTTTCCTCGCTGAACACGCACTGGAATTTGCGGCGAGGGAAGGTCTTGTTCTTCTTGAATTTCTTGCGCAGGGCTCTTGCCAGCGGATCGCCATCAACCTTCCAGAACTCAGCCTTCCTCACCATGAAAGGGTCGCGGCGGAGGGCTGCTCCCATCGAAGATACGAAGGTGATTTCCTTCGGAAGGGCAGTGGCACGCAGAATCAGGTCAGCCTTGTCCTTCAGCGAGTCGATGGCGTCGATGATGTAGTCGTATTCCTCCATGTGGAACTCTTCTGCAGTTTCTGCCTGGTAGATTTTCTGATAAGCCGTGATGTTGGCTTCAGGGTTGATTTCAAGCAGGCGGTCGCGCAGCGCATCTACCTTTACTTGTCCGATGGTTCGGCTTGTTGCCATCAGCTGGCGGTTGCAGTTGGTCACGCATACGCGGTCGCTATCCACGATGGTGATGTTGCGCACGCCGCTGCGCACCAGTCCCTCTGCGCACCATGAGCCCACGCCTCCGATTCCGAAGATGAGCACTCGTGCTTCCTGAATTTTTTCAAGATTATCTTTTCCCAGGAGCAGTTCTGTGCGTCGCTGCATTCCCCGCTCCATTGTTGTGATTTGATTTCCCATTCAATTATCTTTTTTATTATCTTTCAACTTTGCTTTGCGCAATTCAGGTGCAAAGATACAAATAATAATTCGAAAAGTAATCATCCGACTGTTTTTTTGTTTAGAAAAATCTTCCTATTCTTCCATAATCTGCATGATGCGCCTGATGTTTCTGTTGCAATGGTTGATGATGAGCGGAACACGTTCTACCACCACCATGGATGTGTCGAGACCCAAAGCCTTAGGCTCGTCAATGCCTATTTTACCGATAAGGGCATAGATGGTCATCAGCAGGTTCTGTTGACGGTTGTCGGAACTCTCCGGGTAATATACGCGGTGGATGATGATGAAGCGGAAGTCGCCAGGTATTCCGTTTTTGCGGAGTGAAGGATAGGTACTTCTCAGATCTACCTTCTTGCTTGCCACCAGGTCTTCTACCACTTGTCGCAGATAGAGGCTCACCCTAGGCTCAATGCGGAAACCTATGCGCATGGTAACACTGTAGAGGGTGTTGGGAACCAGGGTCTCGCAACTGTACTCCAGCGTGTCAGGAGTATCTGCAAATTCC
>ERZ1034713.726-NODE-726-length-17721-cov-35.106249_pt1 | contig 17721 bp, 16 predicted proteins | sample MGYA00520692_ERZ1034713 | MGnify/ENA primary metagenome ERZ1034713 (study PRJEB33766, sample SAMN09781717) | gut metagenome | biome: gut microbiome | host: Homo sapiens | place: Madagascar | study: EMG produced TPA metagenomics assembly of the PRJNA485056 data... | reverse complement strand
TCATCGCGCTGGGCGTTGGCATCTCCACCGGCCTTGGCTACGGCGATAACGCCCGTGCCGCCCTGATTACCCGCGGCATTGCCGAGATCGCCCGGCTGGGCGTGGCTATGGGCTGCAATCTCCAGACCTTTGCGGGTCTGGCAGGCATCGGAGATCTGATCGTCACTGCCACCAGTATGCACAGCCGCAACAACCGTGCCGGTATCCTGATCGGCAAGGGCGAAAGCCCGGAGCAGGCCGTGAAGGAAGTCGGCATGGTGGTGGAGGGAATCAACGCCTTGCCCGCCGCTATGGAACTGGCGGAGAAGTACCATGTGGAAATGCCCATCGCCCAGACGGTGAACGCCATCGTCAAGGAGGGCATGAGCGCCAGCGACGCGCTGCGCAACCTGATGTCCCGCGACCGCAAGAGCGAGATGCCGCAGGGCTATGAGGGCGTGTGAGCCTGAATGATTAAGAAAGGGATCTCCTGAAACGCCTGCGGGCATTTCGGGAGGTCCCTTTTCTGTTTGGGGGAGCGTGGGAAGTGCAGTAAAATTATTAAAACTTTTTACAGAAAACAGACACAAAAGGGTAGAAGGTCGGCAAACTTTCTGCTATACTGAAAACGATAGAATTTTTGGTCAGTGCAGCCGGAACAGGGCGGCGGGCGCTGGCACTGCAAGAAGGAGGAATGAGAGATGCCCTCTACCTACGCACACCGCCGCTTTGGCGCAAATGTGCTGGATCATCTGCCCGCGCCGCTGCGGGAAAAGCTGAAAGCGCACCGGGAGCTGTACGATATCGGCCTGCACGGGCCGGATCTGCTGTTCTATTACCATGCGGAAAAGTCCACCCCGGTTGCCGCGCTGGGCAACGCCATGCACGACGAGCCGGGCAGAACGTTCTTTGACCGCGCCCGCCGGGTGGTGCATGAGGAAGCCGACCGCGAGGCTGCGCTGGCCTACGCGCTGGGCTTTGTGTGCCATTTTGCGCTGGACAGCACCTGCCACCCCTTTGTGGAGCAGTTTACCCGGGAGAGCGGTGTGACCCACTGCGAGATCGAGACCGAGTTCGACAATATGCTGCTGCGCCGGGACGGCTATGACCCGCTGACCTTCTTTACCGCCAGCCATATCCACCCCAGCGCGTCAAACGCCCGGGTCATTGCGCCGTTTTACAGGGATATTTCGGAGCAGACCGCGCTGGAAGCCCTGAAGGGGATGATCTCGGTGCATAAGGTGCTGCAGGCCTCGAACCCGGTCAAGCGCTGGGTGGTGCTGACCGGCATGAAGGTGCTGGGCAAGTACGAGGGGATGCACGGCCTTGTGGCAAACCCGCAGCCGAACCCGCAGTGCACCGAGAGCAACCGCAGGCTGGACGCGCTGTATGCCAAGGCTTTGCCGCTGGCAGAGCGGTTGATCTTAGAGTATGTGGCAAAGCTGGATACGGATGAGCCGCTGGACGCCGCCTACGATCACACGTTTGGGGAATTTTAAAAACGCGCCGCCCGGCGGTGCAAGGGAAAAGGGAAATACGATGAAAACTGAAAAATTCAAGGTGACACCGCTGGAGCGGGCATGGATCTTATACGATGTGGGCAACTCGGCCTTTGTGCTGATGATCGCCACGCTGGTGCCCATCTTCTTCAATGCGCTGGCCGAAGCAGGCGGCGTGAGCAAGGTGGACTATCTGGCCTACTGGGGCTACGCAAGTTCCATCGTCACGGTGGTCACCGCCATTCTGGGTCCCATTCTGGGCACGCTGGCCGACACCAAGGGATTTAAAAAGCCCATTTTCATGCTCTGCCTCTTTGTGGGCGTTATCGGCTGCTGTGCCATGGGTCTGGCGGGCACATGGCTGGCCTTTCTGGTCATTTTTATCATCGCCAAGATCGGCTTCTCCGGCAGTCTGGTGTTTTATGATTCCATGCTGGGCGATGTGACCACCCCGGAGCGGATGGACATGGTGTCCTCCCGCGGGTACGCATGGGGCTATATCGGCAGCTGCGTGCCTTTCGTGGTCTGTCTGGCGCTGGTGCTGGGCAGCAGCGCAGTGGGGCTCAGCCAGATGACCGCTCTGTCCATCGCGCTGGTCATTACCGCCGTATGGTGGCTGGTGGTCACCCTGCCGCTGCTGAAAAAGTACCGCCAGATCAACTATGTGGAGGTGGAGCGGCACGCCATCCGCCAGAGCTTTGTGCGCATCGGGCAGACTTTGAAGCATCTGCCGCAGGACAAGCAGGTGTTCTGGTTCCTGCTGGCTTTCTTCTGCTACATTGACGGCGTGTATACCATCATTGATATGGCCACCGCCTACGGCACGGCACTGGGACTGGATACCACCGGCCTGCTGCTGGCGCTGCTGGTCACCCAGATCGTGGCCTTCCCCTCGGCGCTGATCTTCGGCCGCCTGAGCCAGAAATATGAATCCAAGACCCTGATTCCGGTGTGCATCGCGGCTTATACCGGCATTGCCGTCTTTGCCTTCTTCCTGAAGAGCCAGTGGCAGTTCTGGGTGCTGGCCGTGGTGGTGGGCATGTTCCAGGGCGGTGTGCAGGCGCTGAGCCGCAGTCACTTTGCCAAGATCATCCCGCAGGAAAAGTCCGGCGAATACTTCGGCCTGTTCGATATCTGCGGCAAGGGTGCCTCCTTCCTTGGTACCATGATCGTCAGCGTGGGCAGTCAGCTGACCGGCAGCGCTAACGTGGGCGTTGGCTCCATTGCCATCCTGTTCGTCGTCGGCTTTGTGCTGTTTGGCATTTCCACCCGGACAGAAGAGACAAAGCAAATCTGACCACTTTATGAAAAAAACGAAGCCCGGAGCGTCTGCGGACGCTCCGGGCTTCGTTTTATCTATCACTCCTGCCCGCAAAAGGAGCCGCTGTACAAAATGCTATCGGGCGGGGGCAGCGTGGACAAAATTATCGTGCAAAAAATACATCCTTGAAAAAAGTAGAATTAACCTATTGACAAACTGGGTAGAACGGGATATAATGCAGATATCCAATCCACCAGTCTTGTAGGAAAATGAAACAGAGGGTTCCCGGCGGGTGGATACCATAGAGAGATGGAAAAGTTTTGCCGGAAGGAGGGCACAAAGATGAAGCTGATCTGGAAAGAACTGCTGCACGCGAATTATCGCTGTGGGCGAATGCATACCCACCGGGCACAGGCATCGGATGTGTACTGTATGTTGCCCTCGGCTGCGCGAATGTGCACCCGAATGTGACAGCAGCAGCTCCGGTGAACCACACTGCCCGGTGCGCCTTTGGAAACGCATCGGGAATTTTTATACATAACAATAATACTTTTAGTATATAAAGAGAGGTAAATAACAATGTCTGAATATAAATTTGAAACCCTGCAGCTTCATGTCGGTCAGGAGCAGGCCGATCCCGCCACCGATGCCCGTGCGGTGCCCATCTACCAGACCACGTCTTATGTGTTCCGCAACAGCCAGCACGCCGCCGACCGCTTCGGTCTGGCCGATGCAGGCAATATCTATGGCCGTCTGACCAACTCCACGCAGGATGTGTTCGAAAAGCGCATTGCAGCATTGGAGGGTGGCGTGGCAGCACTGGCTACCGCTTCCGGTGCAGCCGCCATCACCTACACCATTCAGGCACTGGCACAGGCCGGTGACCACATCGTGGCACAAAAGACCATCTACGGCGGCAGCTACAACCTGCTGGCACACACCCTGACCCAGTTCGGCGTCAACACCACCTTCGTGGATGCCCACGACCTTGCACAGGTGGAGGCCGCCATCCAGCCCAACACCAAGGCGGTCTATCTGGAAACGCTGGGCAACCCCAACAGCGATATCCCGGATATCGACGCCGTTGCCGCCATCGCCCACAAGCACGGCCTGCCGCTGGTCATTGACAACACCTTCGGCACGCCGTACCTCATCCGTCCCATCGAGCACGGTGCAGACATTGTAGTGCACTCTGCCACCAAGTTCATCGGCGGCCACGGCACCACGCTGGGCGGCATCATCGTGGACAGCGGCAACTTCGACTGGAAGGCCAGCGGCCGTTACCCCAACATTGCTGCCCCGAACCCCAGCTACCACGGCGTCTCCTTTGCGGATGCCGCAGGCCCTGCCGCATTCGTTACCTATATCCGCGCCATCCTGCTGCGTGATACCGGCGCTACCATCTCCCCCTTCAACGCCTTCCTGCTGCTGCAGGGCACCGAGACGCTGAGCCTGCGCATCGAGCGTCATGTGGAGAACACCAAAAAGGTGGTGGAGTTCCTTGCCAACCACCCGCAGGTGGAAAAGGTGAACCACCCCTCGCTGCCGGATCACCCGGATCACGCTTTGTACCAGAAGTATTTCCCCAACGGCGGCGCATCCATCTTTACCTTTAACATCAAGGGCGGCCGCGAGGAGGCCTTTACCTTCATCGACAACCTGAAGATCTTCTCTCTGCTGGCCAACGTGGCGGACGTGAAGAGCCTTGTCATCCACCCGGCCTCCACCACCCACAGCCAGCTGACCGATGCCGAACTGGCTGAGCAGCAGATCTACCAGAACACCATCCGCCTGTCCATCGGCACCGAGCACATTGATGACATCCTCGCCGATCTGGAAGCCGGTTTCGCAGCCGTCCGCGGCGAGTAAGCAGCGATTCTCTTTCCCGCAAAGGGAATGTGATCTTCCTTTTATTCCTGTCCAAGCCTCCATAAGTGTGCGACAAGACCCCCGGCTGCCCGCCGGGGGTCTTGTCATCATTAAAAAAGTGGCTCAGAAACGCCTGTGGGCGTTTCTGAGCCACAAATTATAAAACTATTTTTCCGCTCAGCGGCCGATCAGCAGATCGCGGCGGCAGCGCAGACCCACAGAGAGGGTAGCGCTGCTGCCCAGATGCCGCAGGGTGACGCGGGTACCGGACTTCTGTCCCTCGCACAGCAGCGAGAGGTTCAGGGTGGTGGTATTCTTCTCGGTCACCAGCACCAGCGTTTTCACGCCGTTGGCCTGCAAAGTCTGCATATCCTCGATGGTGGTGCGGAAGGTGGCTACCTCGGCGGGCACGTCCAGCGTCAGCACGCCGTCCTTCTGGCGGGCGGTGTACAGCAGCTGCTTGCCCAGCAGACCCTTGACGGTGTAACGTGCCTCGGTCTTTGCGCTGTCGGCCAGCTCATCGCCGGAGATCAGCATGATGTTGCCCTGAATGGGGTTGCCCTCCGGGGCACCGTAGCCGCCGTAGCTGGGGTCCTTTTCGCCCACAGCAACATCACCGCTGTGCAGTGCGATATCGCCCTGCACCATCTGCTCCTGCGGGGGCAGATAGCCCTCCACGCAGGTAGGATCAACCTCGGCGGCAAATGCACCCACGCTCAGCATGGCAGCGGCACACACCGCCACAGCGGCACAGCTCAGGGTACGGACAAACTTTTTGTTCAGCATCTTCATGGGAAATACCTCCTGAAAACGGCAGCCGCAGGGACTGCCTTTGTTTTTTGCATCATAATCGTTTTTTAAACCATGGTCTAGCTGCGGCGCATCCACAATGGAAAACCGCCGTATCTGCTCTATAAACGGATACGGCGGCCGGATTATTGCAAAAGATTCAAAATTTTTTATTTTCAGGAGAAATGATGGCAACAAAAAAGATTGACCGCCACAGCTACCAACTCGTGCAGTCAATCTTTTTGACCAGTGGGACGGAAAATGAAACTTCTTGCAAATCGGTGGCTCTTCTGTTCACCATCGCGTGATTTTCCGTTGTTATACATTGTATTTTACCGGAAAATATGTTATTCTAGCTATAAGGCGCTGATTTGCAAGATCGGTGGTCATGCTTTCCATCCCACACGCTGTTTCACCTACATGGAATGAAGCAGGGGTTCGCGGGAGGAGAACTTTTTTGTAAGTACCCGACCTGGAGCCCTGAAGGCGAAGGGAGGGAGAGATGCTGTGAATCTGACAGAATTGTTGGCATTGCTGATGTTCATCCTCGGTCTGCTTACGCTGATCGTTGAAGTCATCCGGCTGACCTTTGAGGTCACGACCTTTTATCAGAAACAGGAGCATGAAAACAAAAAAGATTGACCGCCTCAGCCACCAACTCAAGCGGTCAATCTTTTTGACCAACGGGACGGAAAGCTGACCGCTTGCAGATCAGCGTCCCTTCTGTTTATAGTATAGTGCCTTTTACCGGCTTTGTCAAGGGCGGTCTGCGGTGTTTTTTACAGCGCGGACGGCTCTTTTTCTGCGTTCTCCGGTTTGTTTTCGGTATCATCGCGGTTGAGGATATCCATGAACTCCTCGCCGGTGATGGTCTCCTTCTGGTACAGGTACTGTGCCAGTTCGTCCAGCTTGGCGCGGTTCTCGGTCAGGATACGGATGGCCTTTTCGTGCTGGGTCTTGACCAGCTCTACCACCTTCCGGTCGATCTCGCACTGGGTCTGGGCACTGCATGCCAACGACATGTCGCCGCCCAGATACTGGTTGTTTACGGTTTCCAGTGCAACCATGTCAAATTCATCGCTCATGCCGTAGCGGGTCAGCATGGCGCGGGCAAGCTTTGTGGCCTGCTCGATATCATTAGACGCGCCGGTGGTGATGGAGTTGAAGGCCACCTCCTCGGCGGCGCGGCCGCCGGTCAGGGTGGCAATCTTGTTTTCCAGCTCGGCTTTGTTCATCAGGTAGTGGTTGCCCTCGTCCACCTGCATGGTGTAGCCCAGTGCACCGGAGGTGCGGGGGATGATGGTGATCTTCTGCACCGGGGCAGAGTTGGATTGCTTGGCTGCCACAAGGGCGTGGCCGATCTCGTGGTAGGCTACGATACACTTTTCGTGGTCGGTCAGGATGGAATTTTTCTTCTGGTAACCGGCAATGACCACCTCGATGCTCTCCTCAAGGTCGGCCTGGGTCACGCTCTTGCGGCCTGCCCGCACCGCACGCAGGGCGGCTTCGTTCACAATGTTGGCCAGCTCTGCGCCGGAGGCACCGGAGGCCATGCGTGCCACGGTGTTGAAGTCTACACCCGGGGCAATCTTCACCTTTTTGGCGTGTACCTTTAAAATCTCCTCGCGGCCCTTCAAATCAGGCAGCTCCACGGGCACACGGCGGTCGAACCGGCCGGGACGGGTCAGGGCAGGGTCGAGGGACTCCGGGCGGTTGGTAGCCGCCAGAATGATAACGCCGGTGTTGCCCTCAAAGCCGTCCATCTCGGTAAGCAGCTGGTTCAGGGTCTGCTCGCGCTCGTCGTTGCCGCCAAACTGACCGCTGTTGCGCTTTTGACCAATGGCGTCGATCTCATCAATGAATACGATGCAGGGTGCTTTTTCCTTGGCCTGCTTGAACAGGTCGCGCACCTTGGAGGCACCCATGCCCACGAACATCTCCACGAACTCCGAACCGGAGATGGAGAAGAAAGGCACATTGGATTCACCTGCCACGGCCTTGGCCAGCATGGTCTTGCCGGTGCCCGGAGGGCCTACCAGCAGAATGCCCTTGGGCATGGAGGCACCGATCTCTTCGTACTTCTTGGGGTCGTGCAGATAATTGACGATCTCCTGCAGATTCTCCTTAGCTTCGTCCTCGCCGGCCACGTCCGCAAAGCGGATGCCGTGGGTGGACTGCACATACACCTTTGCGTTGGATTTGCCCGCGCCGCCGAACATCATGGCACCCGGGCCGCCGCCTGCCTTTTCCATCAGCTTTTTGTTCATCTGGTTGCCGATGAAGCTGAACAGCAGGATAGGCAGCACGAACCACAGCAGAAAGCTGAGCACCGGCGAACCCTGCTCCACGATCTCGCTGGAGAACTGTGCACCCGCATCGTACAGGCGCTCGGTCAGGCCGGGGTCGTTCATCAGGCCGGTCTTGTAGATCTGCTTATTATCCTTATCCGTAAAAATGATCTGGTTGGACTGGATATCCACCTTGCCGATGTTCTCCTGCTCGGTCATGCTCATAAAGGTGCCGTAGTCTACCTCCTGCACCTGACGCTCGGCCAGCCACGGCATGACCACAAGGTTGATGACCAGCAGCACCAGCAGCACGATGGCATAGTAGATGGCCAACGGCTTTCTGGATGGCTTAACTTCTTTCATGGGATCTTCCTCCTTCTATATAAAGTGGGCTTCCATCTGTTTGCTGCGTCCAGTATACCACATCCTGCCGCCCGGCGACAGCGCAGCGAGGGCAACTTTGCAAAAACTTAGCAGTTTCTTAACAAAGAGGGCTGAACCCGCGCAGCGCCGGATGAGGGCGCAGGGAAGCGGCAACCTCAATTTTGCATGATTTACCCTATGGTATTATGAAATGCTTTCATCCTTATCCTGAACGAAACTTCTTGACACTTTCTGGCAGGCGTGCTAAAATTATCTCACTTTCAACAAAGTGCAAATGCGTTGACGGGGATAAAACGATCTTTCTTCTGCGTGCAGAGAGCCGCCGGGTGGTGCAAGGCGGGTGCAGAGGGCTTCGGATACTGGCCCCTGAGCGGCAGAGCTGAATGAACAAGTAGGTTCTGACGGACGCCCACCGTTACAGGGGCAGCGATTCGCCGTTTGGGCCGATCGTGCAAAGTGGCTGTACCTGACCGTGCAGCAAGGAGAGTGGTACCACGGGTGCCCTGTAAAAGCTATTTACAGGCTCTCGTCTCTCAAGGTTTTCGCCTTGAAAGACGGGAGCCTTTTTGTATGATGACATACCCCTTCAGGCATCGCTACGCGATGCCTGATCACCCAAGGGGGAGCCTATGGGCAGTGCCGCAAGCTTTACCGCATGTCGGAAAGCCGTCCCCTTGGGGAAGGTGGATGCGAGTGAAACGAGCAGACGGAAGGGGTGCAATTTATGCACCACAACATCAGGAGGACAACAGGATGATGGACGCTACCAAGTACGCACCGGGGTACTACCCGGTACCCGCCGGTTATGACAGCTGGGTAAAAAAAGACCATATTGAAAAGGCTCCCGCATGGTGCAGCGTGGATCTGCGGGACGGCAATCAGGCGCTGATCGTACCCATGAGCCTTGCAGAAAAGCTGGAGTTCTTCCAGATGCTGGTGAAGATCGGCTTCAAGGAGATCGAGGTGGGCTTCCCCGCCGCCAGCGAGACCGAGTACGAGTTCCTGCGCACTCTGATCGAAAAGAACATGATCCCCGCCGATGTCACCGTGCAGGTGCTGACCCAGTGCCGCGACCACATCATCCGCCGCACCTTCGAGGCGGTCAAGGGCGCACCCCGGGCGGTGATCCACTTCTACAACTCCACCTCCGTGGCGCAGCGGGAGCAGGTGTTCCACAAGTCCAAGGAGGAAATCAAGCAGATCGCCGTGGACGGCGCAAAGCTGGTCAAGCAGCTCAGCGAGGAGTACGAGGGCAACTTCCTGTTCGAGTACAGCCCCGAAAGCTTTACCGGCACCGAGGTGGACTACGCCGTAGAGGTGTGCAACGCCGTGCTGGATATCATGCAGCCCACCCCGGAGCGCCCCATGATCATCAACCTGCCGGTGACCGTGGAGATGAGCATGCCCCATGTGTACGCCAACCAGATCGAGTACTGCGACAAGCACCTGAAGTACCGCGACAGCGTGATCATCTCCACCCACCCCCACAACGACCGCGGCACCGGCGTAGCCTGCGCAGAGCTGGCAGTGCTGGCGGGCGCACAGCGCGTGGAGTGCTGCCTGTTCGGCAACGGCGAGCGCACCGGCAACGTGGACGCCGTAACGCTGGCCATGAATATGTACAGCCACGGTGTAGACCCCAAGCTGGACTTCTCGGATATGCCAGCCATCTGCGCCACCTACGAGCGGGTGACCCGGATGCACATCTACGAGCGCACCCCCTACGCAGGGCAGCTGGTGTTTGCGGCTTTCTCCGGCAGCCATCAGGACGCCATTGCTAAGGGCATGGCGTACCGCAAGCAGACCGGCGAGCATCGCTGGACCTGCCCCTACATCCCGGTGGACCCCCACGACATCGGCCGCACCTACGACGCCGACGTCATCCGCATCAACAGCCAGAGCGGCAAGGGCGGCATCGGCTTTGTGCTGGAGCAGAACTACGGCTACAACCTGCCCCCCAAGATGCGGGAGGCGCTGGGCTATAAGGTCAAGAGCGTGTCCGACCACAGCCACAAGGAGCTGAGCGCCGCCGAGGTGCTGCACATCTTCGAGGATACCTATCTCAACCGCGCAAAGCCGCTGAACGTGGTGGAAGCCCACTTTGCACAGGTGAACGGCATTACCGCCACAGTCACGCTGGAGCTGAACGGCCAGCGCAAGGTGGTCACCTCGGTGGGCAACGGCCGTCTGGATGCCGTCGCTAACGCCATCCAGAGCGCCACCGGCATGGACTTCCATCTGGAAAACTACTCGGAGCACAGCTTGGACGAGGGTTCTACCTCCCGCGCGGCCTCCTATGTGGGCCTTGTCTGGGGCGACAATACGGTCACATGGGGTGCCGGTACCGACACCGACATCATCGTAGCCGGTATCCGTGCCCTTGTCAGTGCGATCAATAATCGATAAAAAGGAGAAAACTACCATGGGAATGACCCTGACGCAGAAGATCCTTGCCGCACACGCCGGTCTGCCGGAGGTCAAGGCAGGCCAGCTCATCAATGCAAAGTTGGACATTGTGCTGGGCAACGACATCACCACCCCAGTGGCCATCAACGAGTTTGAGCGCGCCGGTTTCGACCGTGTGTTTGATAAAGAGCATATCGCCATCGTTCTGGATCACTTTGTACCCAACAAGGATATCAAGAGCGCTACCCAGTCCAAGCAGTGCCGGGAGTTTGCCAATAAGTACGATATCCTCAACTTCTACGATGTAGGCCAGATGGGCATCGAGCATGCCCTGCTGCCGGAAAAAGGCATCGTCACCGCCGGTGACTGCGTGATCGGCGCGGACAGCCACACCTGCACCTACGGTGCGCTGGGCGCTTTCTCCACCGGCGTAGGCTCCACCGATATGGCCGCAGGCATGGCCACCGGCATGGCATGGTTCAAAGTGCCCTCTGCCATCAAGTTCGTGCTTACCGGTAAATTCAATCCCCGGGTGTCCGGCAAAGACCTGATCCTGCACATCATCGGCATGATCGGTGTGGACGGTGCGCTGTATAAATCCATGGAGTTCACCGGCCCGGGCGTGGCTGGCCTGACTATGGACGACCGTCTGTGCATCTGCAATATGGCCATTGAGGCCGGTGCCAAGAACGGCATCTTCCCGGTGGACGAGGTGACCAAGGCTTACCTTGCAGGCCGCAGCCAGCGCCCGCCGGTGTTCTACGAGGCCGACCCCGATGCTGTGTACGAAAAGACCATCGAGATCGACCTGAGCGCACTGGAGCCCACCGTCAGTTACCCCCATCTGCCCGAGAACACCCACGTTGCCAGCGAGGGCAAGGACATCAAGATCGATCAGGTGGTCATCGGCAGCTGCACCAACGGCCGCTTAGAGGATATGGAGGCCGCCTACAACATCCTCAAGGGCAAGCACATCGCCAAGGGCGTGCGCGGCATCATCATCCCCGCCACCATGGCAGTCTATAAGGAGTGCATCCTGCGTGGCTGGACCACTGCCTTTATTGATGCGGGCTGCATCGTGTCCACCCCCACCTGCGGCCCCTGTCTGGGCGGCTACATGGGCATTCTGGCAGCGGGTGAGCGCTGCGTTTCCACCACAAACCGCAACTTTGTGGGACGCATGGGCCATGTGGACAGCGAGGTCTATCTGGCCTCTCCCGCCACCGCCGCCGCCAGCGCCCTGACCGGCTATATCACCGACCCGCGCACGGTCTGACCCGAAAGGAGCATGAGCATGAACGCAAGAGGTTCTGTTTTCAAATACCCGGATAACGTGGATACCGACGTTATCATCCCGGCACGCCACCTGAACACGCAGGACGCCAAAGAGCTTGCCAGCCACTGCATGGAGGATATCGACAAGGACTTTGTGAACCGGGTGCAGCCCGGCGATATCATGGTGGGCGGCTGGAACTTTGGCTGCGGCTCCTCCCGTGAGCACGCACCCCTGTGCATCAAGACCGCCGGTATCGCGGTGGTCATTGCCAAAAGCTTTGCCCGCATCTTCTACCGCAACAGCATCAACATCGGCCTGCCCATCATGGAGTGCCCGGAGGCTGTGGACGCCATCGAGGCAGGGGACACGGTTCAGGTGGACTTTGATACCGGCGTCATCACCGATGAGACCAACGGTAAGGTGTTCCACGCCGAGCCCTTCCCGCCCTTTATCCAGAACATCATCTCTGCCGGCGGCCTGATGAAGGCCATCCAGAAATAACCCCATCCGCTCCTGCGCAAACGGTGCGGAACCCTCTCCGTCATCGCTGCGCGATGCCACCTCCCCCGAAAGGGGGAGGTCTTGCGCATCTACCGGTCAGAAGCATAAAAGCTCCCCCTTCGGGGGAGCTGCTGAGCGCAGCGAAGCTGAGAGGGTTCATCCGGTGAGAAATTAACCAATAAGGAGAACAAACCCATGGAAAAAAATATTGCTGTCATCTGGGGCGATTGCTCCAGCCCGGAGATCGTAAAGCAGACCCTCCGGGTGCTGGATAAGGTGGCTGAAAAGTACGGCCATACCTTCCACTACATCGCTGCCGCCATGGGCGGTGAGGCCATTGATCAATACGGCGACCCGCTGCCCCAGCACGAGCTGGACAAGTGCCTTGCCGCCGACAGCGTGCTGCTGGGCGCGGTAGGCGGCCCCAAGTGGGAGGGGCTGCCCGGAGAACAGCGGCCGGAAAAGGGTCTGCTGCGGCTGCGCGCCGGGATGGGGCTGTACGCCAACAACCGTCCTGCTAAGATCTGGCCGCAGCTGGCACCTGCCAGCCCCTTAAAGCCCGAGATCGTGGCACAGGGCATTGATTTTATCATCGTGCGGGAGCTGATCGGCGGCGTGTACTTCGGCCAGCACCAGACCCACACGCTGGAAAACGGCGAAAAGCAGGCCGTGGACACCATGCCCTATGCAGAGCACGAGATCGAGCGCATTGGCCGCATCGGCTTCGAGACTGCCCGCAAGCGCCGCAAAAAGCTGTGCTGTGTGGACAAGGCCAACGTGCTGGACACCAGCCGCCTGTGGCGCACCGTGATGCACCGGCTGCAGGCCGAGTATCCGGACGTGGAGTACAGCGAGATGTTCGTGGACAACTGCGCTATGCAGATCGTGAAGAACCCCGCCCAGTTTGACGTCATCGTCACCGAGAATATGTTCGGCGATATCCTGTCGGACGAGGCCTCCATGATCACCGGTTCCATCGGCATGATCCCGTCCTCCAGCCTTGGCGACGGCACCCGGGGCCTGTATGAGCCCATCCACGGCTCTGCCCCGGATATTGCAGGCAGGGACATCGTAAACCCCACCGCCTGCATCCTGTCTGCCGCCATGATGCTGCGGTACTCCTTCGGCATGGCAGCAGAAGCCGATGCCATTGAGAACGCCGTGAGCCGTGTACTGGACAAGGGTCTGCGCACCGCCGACAACATGAGCGACGGCTGCACCTGCCTTGGCTGCACCGCCATGGGCGATGCCATTCTGGCAGAACTTTAAGCCGCAGCACTATTTTTAATGAAACAAGCCCGGAAGGTCTACCGACTTTCCGGGCTTGAATTTTTTGGGATATAATTACAGCATCTTGGAGAGGAAGGCTTTCAGGCGGGGATGCTTGGGGTTCGTGAACAGCTCCTGCGGCGGCTCGTCCTCCTGAATTTTGCCGTCATCGATGAAGATGACACGGTTGGACACCTCGCGGGCAAAGCCCATTTCGTGGGTGACCACCAGCATGGTGATGCCGGTGTGTGCCAGCTCCTTCATCAGCTCCAGCACCTCGCCCACCATCTCGGGGTCAAGGGCGCTGGTGGGCTCGTCGAACAGGATCACGTCCGGGTCCATAGCCAGCGCGCGGGCGATGGCTATACGCTGCTGCTGACCACCGGACAGGCTCTTGGGGTAGGCGTTGGCCTTGTCGGCCAGACCTACGCGGGCCAGCAGCTCGTCGGCGCGGGCAGAGATGGCCTCTTTGTCCTTCAGCTTTAGCAGGCTGGGTGCCAGCTCAAGGTTCTTTTTCACGGTCAGGTGGGGGAACAGATTGAAGTGCTGGAACACCATGCCCATCTTCTGGCGCACAGCATCGATGTGTGCCTCGTCTACCTCCACACCCTCAAACTTGATGGAACCGGAGGTGGGAGTCTCCAGCCGGTTCAGGCAGCGCAGAAAGGTCGACTTGCCGCAGCCGGAAGGGCCGATCAGGCACACCACATCGCCGCGGTAGATATCAAGGTCGATGCCTTTCAGCACATCCAGCGTGGGGTCGGCCTTTTTTGCGCCGCGCTTCTTTACGCCGCCATAGGTCTTGGTCAGGCCGCGTACTTCCAAAATCTTATCGGTCACTTTGTGCCAGCCTCCTCTCAAACTTGCTCAGCAGCCATGTAAACAGCATAACAAGGATCAGGTAGATCAGTGCAACGCCCAGCAGGGGGAACATGGCCTCGTAGGTGCGGTTCATAATGCCCTGTGCGGCATACAGCAGCTCCTTGCCGCCGATGGTGGTGATCAGGGAGGTATCCTTGAGCAGGATGATGAACTCGTTGCCCAGTGCAGGCAGCACCGCACGGATGGCCTGCGGGATGATGATGACCACCATGGTGGTCATGTAGTTCAGGCCAAGGCTGCGTCCGGCTTCCATCTGGCCGGGGTCCACTGCCATCAGGCCGCCGCGGATGATCTCGGATACATACGCGCCGGAGTTGATGCCCAGGGTGAGCGCGCCCACCATGGTAAAGTTGCGGCTGTTGGCAAAAATGACCATGCTCATGATCAGCAGCTGCACCATCATAGGCGTGCCGCGGATGATGGTGGTGTACACCTGACACACCGCGTTAAAAAAGCCCAGCACCGCATTTTTGTGGCCGGGGCGCTGCTGGTCGTGGGTCACGCGCACCAGCGCCACCACGCTGCCCAGCACCACGCCCAGCGCCAGCGCCAGTGCGGTGACCAGCAGGGTGGTGCCCACGCCGCTGATGTACTGCATCCAGCGGTCCTTCAGCAGAAAGGCCTGATAAAACTTGAAAAAGAAGTCCTGTCCAAAGCTTAGCTTTGTGCCGCTATTGAGCAGCTCTTTGAGCAGTTCGTATTGCGCAGCCATTCACATCCTCACTTTCTGTTTGTCAATAAATTGTAACCACTTTTTTCTAAAAAAAGAGGTGCCCCGGAGCGGGGCGCCTCCTTGGGTACGGAAATGGTACAGGGCACGCAGCTTAGTTTGCGTTGATGTACTTGTCCACGATGGACTGCAGGGTGCCGTCAGCCTTCAGCTCCTCCAGAGCCTTGTTGACAGCGTCCTCCAGAGCAGAGCCCTTTGCCATGCCGATGGCGTAATCCTCCTCGGCGTAGCTGGTGTCCAGCACCTTCAGGCCGGGGTTGGCAGCCACGAACTCCTGTGCGGGAGCGTTATCGATGACCACAGCGTCCACCTGACCATTGTTCAGTGCCTGCACAGCGGTCAGACCGTTGTCGTAAGCAACCACGTTGCTGTCGCCGAAGTCATCGGAGCAGTAGATGTAGCCGGTGGTGCCGCGCTGGGTGCCGATCTTCTTGCCGGCCAGATCGTCGGGAGAAGCAATGTCGGAGCCCTCGGGCACGATGATGGACTGGATGCCGGTAGCGTAGCTGTCGGAGAAGTCCATCACAGCCTTGCGCTCGTCGGTCACGGTAACGCCTGCCATCACGATGTCGGCCTTGCCCTGCTGCACGCTGAGCAGTGCGGCGTCAAAGTCCATGTCATCGATCTGCAGCTCCAGACCCAGCTTCTCAGCAATGGCCTTGGCGGTGTCCACGTCGATGCCCTCAAACTCGCCGGCATCGGTGGTCATCTCGTACGGAGGGAAGGCGGCGTTGGTAGCCATGGTCAGCTTGCCGGCCTCAACGGTGGTCAGCTCAGCAGCTGCTGCAGAAGAAACAGCCTCGGAGGAAGCGGCAGAGCTTGCCACAGAGGAAGCAGCAGAGCTTGCGGAACCGCCGCAGGCGGTCAGAGCCAGAGCAGCAACGGAAACGGCAGCGGCAGCCATGAAGCTGCGGCGAGAAATCTTTTTCATATTCAAACACTCCTCAATCTATGCAATATAGTTTGCTTTGCCCCGATGGGATGCGATTCATCGCGCTTTCGGGGAACGCACTTAGTATAGTTTGTACAAAACGAAAAGTCAATACTTGTGCATAATAATCCGTGAAATTGAAACGATTTTGCAAACATTTATGCAATAACGGAGAAAATGTGTGAATATATGCGGTATAAACTCCCTCGGGGGACGGCTGAACCCTCTCAGGCTCACTGCGTTCGCCAGCTCCCCCGAAGGGGGAGCTTTTTTGCTACTAACCGGAAGATGCTTAAAGCTCCCCCCTTCGGGGGAGCTGGCACGCCGTAAGGCGTGACTGAGAGGGTGAGTTTCCGGCATAGCCGGAAACTTTGCCTTCTCGGCAAAGGCGTCCCCTTGGGAGAGCTGGCGCGGGAGCGCCTGAGAGGGCGAACTTGCACTGCGGTGCTTATACGCTTCTTGCAATCTCCTCTGCGCTGCGCTTGGGTACGCAGTAGTCGCGGTTTTCGTCCAGATAGTACTTTACGCCGGTCTGCTCGGTCATGGGTACGATACCGGCTTTGTGGGTGGGGTAGCCGAAAGCCACCATAAACGCCAGCTTCTGCGGCTCCTCAATGCCCAGCAGCGCGGTCAGAGCGGGCTTATTGATCGCGCCCATGATGCAGCTGCCCACGCCCTTGTCCCATGCGGCAAGGGTCATGTTGGCCAGTGCAATGCCGGTGTCGGTGGCAAGGTCGCCGGGGATGGCGGTGTCCTGCACCACAGCTGCATAAAAGGTGGGCAGATCATCCGCCTTGGGCGTGCCCTGCTCCGGCGGCAGATAGGCGGCCCACTTGACCAGCGGCTGCACCTTGGCGACCATCTCCGGGCTTTGCACCAGCACCAGACGCACAGCCTGCCGGTTTGCCCCGCAGGAGGACAGCCGCACGGCCTGTACGATATCGTCCACCACGTCCTGCGGCACGGCTTTTTGCGCAAACCGGCGGTAGGTGCGGCGGGTAGTCAGAAGTTCCATTGCGTTCATAGAAATCACTCCTTTTTATATGTAGATCGGAAAACAGAGGGTTATTTCCGCTTTTTCGGGATGGGTACGCACAGCACCAGACTGATGCCGATGGCCAGCGCCACGGCGATCTTAAAGGTGCTGATGCCGTTGGCAAGGGCAAGGGCGTTTTCGTTCTGGATAAAATAGTAGGCGGTGTAGTAGATGCCTGCTCCCGGCACAAGCGGAAAGATGCCGGACAGCAAAAACACCGTGACCGGCGTTTTTTGGGTAATGGCAAACACGCGGGTAAGGATAGTCAGCGGGATGACCGCCAGCAGTGAGGCCGTGGCGGCGTCTGCGCCCAGCAGGGTCAGCAGCTCGTACCCCAGCCAGCCCACAGCGCCCACCAGTGCGCAGTAAGGCAGGCAGCGCCGGGGACACGCAAACAGAATGGCAAAGCTCAGCGTGCCTATCCCGGCCAGAAAAAACTGCGCCGTCAACTCGCTGATCTGTACAGCTGTAAGGGACATCATACCACGACCACCCCCGTAAATACTGTGTACAGCCGCAGCACAAGGCCGGTGCCTATGGCAATACTGGCGGCAATGAGCAAAGCGTCGATCATGCGGATGGTGCCGGAAAGGTAGTCGCCCTGCACAAAGTCCCGGATGC
>ERZ1034713.708-NODE-708-length-18003-cov-20.090094_pt1 | contig 18003 bp, 18 predicted proteins | sample MGYA00520692_ERZ1034713 | MGnify/ENA primary metagenome ERZ1034713 (study PRJEB33766, sample SAMN09781717) | gut metagenome | biome: gut microbiome | host: Homo sapiens | place: Madagascar | study: EMG produced TPA metagenomics assembly of the PRJNA485056 data... | reverse complement strand
CAGCAGGGCATACAAATACAACAGCTTTTGCGTCAGCAGGGCATACCGTGTGTGCTGACGCATTTTAAAGAGGAAGAACGTGTATGAGCAAGGAAGATAAGATCATATTCTGTACCGGGGGCGGCTGCACCGCAAAGCTGGGTGCCGGGGTGCTGAGCCGCATTCTGGAAAAGCTGCCCCGGGGCGAAAAAGACCCGGATCTTCTGGTCGGCTATGACAGCCGGGATGATGCCGCAGTCTACCGTATTACGGACGACATTGCGCTGGTGCAGACCGTTGACTTTTTTCCACCGATGGTGGATGACCCCTACACCTTTGGGCAGATCGCAGCCACAAACGCCCTGAGCGATGTCTACGCCATGGGCGGCGAAGTAAAGACCGCCCTGAATCTGGTCTGTTTCCCGGAGGATATGGATCTGAACGTGCTGGGCGAGATTTTGCGCGGTGGTGCCGAAAAGGTGGCAGAAGCAGGCGGCAGTCTTGCAGGCGGGCATTCCATTGCAGACAGCGGGGTGAAATACGGTCTTTCTGTGACCGGCCTTGTAGACCCGCACCGGATGTACACGAACGACACCGGAGTGCCGGGTGATAAGCTGATATTGACCAAGGCTTTAGGCGTGGGTCTGCTGTGCACGGCAAACCGCGTGGGCGAAGCCGCCCCGGAGGAAATGAAAGCCGCCATCCGCTCCATGACTACCCTGAACAAAACGGCGGCAGAGCTCAGCCGCAAGTACCGCGTCCACGCCGCTACGGATGTGACCGGCTTCAGCTTTCTCGGCCACTTGCACGAGATGATGGGCGGCAAGCTTTCCTGCATCATCCATGCAGATGCTGTTCCGGTGCTGCCGGGCGCAGAAAAAGCAGCGGATGCGTTTTTGTACACTGCCGCCGGGCAGCGCAACCGCAACCATACCGGGCCGTTCGTCCGGTTCGAAAAGGTAAGCTTTGCCATGGAGGAAGTCTTGTTCGATCCGCAGACCTCCGGCGGGCTGCTGCTGGCGGTAGACCCGGCGGATGCAGCGGCACTGGAACAGGAACTGCGCACCGCAGGGCTGCCAGCAAGTATCGTGGGCGAGATCCTGCCGAAACAGGAAGTTGAAATTACTGTAACAGACAAATGAGAGGAGCAATCATCATGGCTGAATTTATTAAAGTTGATGCGCTGGGCGATGCCTGTCCGCTGCCTGTTGTCAAAGCGAAAAAAGCGATTTCCGAATTACAGGGCGCAGGACAGGTAGAGGTTCTGGTGGACAACGAAATCGCTGTACAGAACCTGACCAAGATGGCACAGCAGAAGGACTATCAGTACAGCGCGGAAAAGCTGGAAGAACGCAAATACCGCGTACTGTTCACGCTGGGAGAAGCGGCAGACGCCCCGGCAGAGCAGGCTCCTGTCTGCGTACCGGATGCCCGCACCGATACGGTGGTGGCTATTTCCGCTGCCGTTATGGGCGATGGCAGCGACGAGCTGGGCAAGACTCTGCTCAAGGCTTTTGTATTTGCACTGACCCAGCAGGACAAGCTGCCCAAGACGATCCTGTTCTATAACGGCGGCGCGGCGCTGACCTGTGAAGGCTCTGCCATGCTGGAAGATCTCAAGGCACTGGAAGCACAGGGCGTGGAGATCCTGACCTGCGGCACCTGCCTGAATTTCTACGGACTTACCGAGAAGCTGGCGGTGGGCAGTGTGACCAACATGTACACCATTGCCGAAAAGCTGACGCAGGCCGGGAACGTGGTAAAGCCGTGATCTATCTGGACAACGCAGCCACCACCCTGCATAAACCGCCGCAGGTGGAGCAGGCTATTCTGGAGGCACTGCACACAGCAGGCAACCCCGGGCGCGGTGCACACGAACCCACCCTTCACGCTGCACGGATCGTGTTGGACACTCGTCTGGCGTTGGCAGAGCTTTTCCATGCGCCAGATCCTTCCTGCGTTGTTTTTGCCGCTAATGCGACTATGGCGCTGAACACGGTGCTGAACGGCGTACTGCATCCGGGCGACCATGTGATCACAACGGTATGCGAGCATAATTCTGTTCTGCGTCCGCTGTACCGGCTGCGGGCGCAGGGCGTAGAGGTCTCCTTTACCGGTGTGGATGACGCTGCACGACTGTGCTACGACCAGTGGGAAGCATTGCTGCGCCCCACGACCCGGGCACTGGTGGTGACGGGAGCTTCCAATGTGACCGGCAATGGCACCGACCTTGCCCGCGCAGCGGACTTTGCTCACCGGCACGGCCTGCTGTTCATCGTGGATGCCGCACAAACTGCCGGTGCACAGCCCATTGATGTGCAGCAGCTTGGTATTGATGCACTCTGCTTTACCGGCCACAAGGCTCTTTTGGGGCCGCAGGGCACCGGCGGGGCTTATGTGTGCCCCGGCCTGTGCGTTGAGCCGCTCCTTGTGGGTGGCAGCGGTGTGCACAGCTTTGACGAAACGCACCCCTTGCAGATGCCCACCGCACTGGAGGCCGGAACACTGAATGTGCACGGCCTTGCAGGGCTGTGTGCCGGGGTGCGCTGGCTGCTGGAGCAGGGCGTAGAAAGCCTTGCCGACCGGGAAAATGCCCTTGCCCGCCTGTTTTATGAGCAGGTGCGTACTGCGCCGGGCGTAACGGTATACGGTGATTTATCCATGCAGCCCCGTGCGCCCATTGTAGCACTGAACATCGGGCGGGAGGATTCTGCCCGGGTGGCAGATATCTTGTGGGAGGACTACGGCATCTGCGTGCGTGCCGGGGCACACTGCGCCCCGCTGATGCACAAGGCGCTTGGCACGACCGAGCAGGGCGTGGTACGGTTCAGCTTTTCCCATTTCAATACTGAGCAGGAGGTGCAGCAGGCAGCGCAGGCAGTTTGTGCACTTGCCCGGGAGCTTTTATGCGAGTAAAACGAAGCTATATCGTGCTTTCCTTCCGTACCACCTTAGAGGCGATGGAGTGGGAAAAGCAATGCCATGCCCGGCAGGTGCCCGGACGGCTGATCCCGCTGCCGCGTGAGATCTCGGCAGGGTGCGGGCTTGCATGGCGTATGCCGCCGGAGGACTGGCAAAGCTGGCAGGCAGAACTGGACCAAACAAGGTTTGATAAGGTAACGCCTGTGGAGCAATAACAGAGGGAGAGGAACACCAATGAACAGACAAACGCTTGCAGACGTTCTGCAAGATACAAACCAGACCGGCAGCTATACGCTGGCTACCGTGCTGGAAGGCGCAGAGATAGGCAGTCAGCTGCTGCTGCGGGACGGCAACGCCGTGTGGCAGACCCAGAGCGCCGAACTTTTGCAGCGTCAGCTTGCCGTCCTGCAAGCCTGTACAGCTACGGGCTTTCTGACACTGGACGGGCAGCGAGTATTTGCCGAGCGCTTTGGTGCGGTGCCGCAGTTGGTAGTCTGCGGCGGCGGCCATGTGGCTGCTGCCCTTGTAAAACAGGCAAAGCTTCTTGGCTTGCCGGTGCTTGCCATAGACGACCGGGAAGAATTTGCCCAGCAGCTGCGCGCCGCCGGAGCAGACACCGTGCTCTGTGCCCCCTTTGCACAGGCGCTTCAAAATGTGCCAGGCGGGGCAGAGACCTATTTTGCGGTACTGACTCGCTCCCACGCTTTTGATCTGGATTGCCTTACCCAGATCCTGCAAAAGCCTGCGGCCTATGTGGGCATGATGGGCAGTCGTGGCCGTGCCGCATTGGTGCGCCGTCAGCTGTTGGAGAACGGTCTGGACAGTCAGCGGATCGATGCGCTCTGTGCACCCATCGGCCTTGCCATCGGCGCGCAGACCGCTGCGGAGATCGCACTTTCCATTCTGGCGCAGATCGTACAGGTCAAGAATGCCCGCCCTCAGACCGAGGGCTATCCCATCGCATTGCTGGATGCAATGGTGCAGGCAGAAAAAGCCCACACCCCGGCGGTGCTGGCTACTATTGTTGCGCGGCACGGCTCCACTCCGCGGGATGTAGGTGCAAAAATGCTCATTCTGCCTGATGGCAGAACCGTGGGCAGCGTGGGTGGCGGCATTATGGAGCATTACACGGTACAGGCAGCCCTGAAGCTTCTGGCGCAGGATACGCCCGCGTTGCAATGCCTGCAGCTTTCGGCTGACGGCAAAAATGAGGACGCGGCCATTGCTGCCTGCGGCGGCTCCATGGAGGTGCTGCTGCAAACGCTTTGTCCCGGGGAGGAAACGAAATGAAAAAGGATACCTTGATCATCGTGCGCGGCGGCGGCGACCTTGCCACCGGCACCATCCACCGGTTGTGGAGCGCCGGGCTGCGGGTGCTGGTATTGGAAACGACACAGCCCGCAGCCATCCGCCGTCAGGTGGCCCTGTGTGAAGCGGTATATGAAGGCGAAGCCATTGTTGAGGGGCTGCGCGCCCTCCGCATTGAAGCGTTGGAGCAGGCACAGCCCGTCTGGACACAGGGCGCTGTTCCGGTACTCGTTGACCCGGAGGGCATCTGTATTGCCCGGGCAAAGCCTGAGGTCGTAGTGGACGCCATTCTGGCCAAGCGCAACCTTGGCACCCGCCGGGATATGGCACCGCTGACCATTGCCCTTGGCCCCGGCTTTGTTGCCGGGAAGGATGTAGATGCCGTGGTGGAGACCAAGCGCGGTCACCGGCTGGGCCGGATCATCCGAGAGGGGAGCGCTATCCCCAATACCGGCATCCCCGGCGTCATCGGCGGGTATGGTGCGGAGCGGGTGATCCATGCACAGACTGCCGGTGTCTTTATGAATGTGCGTAAAATCGGCGATTTGGTGGAGAAGGGCGAGACTATCGCTACTATCCGTACCCCGGAGGGGGAGGAAATCTCGGTTACAGCACAGATCCCCGGTATTCTGCGCGGATTGCTGCGCAGCGGCTATCCGGTCACGCCGGGCTTTAAGATCGCGGATATCGACCCCCGGCGGGAGGAACTTTCCAACTGCTTCCTGATCTCGGATAAATCCCGCTGTATTGCCGGTAGCGTGCTGGAACTTGTCTGTGCGCAGGTGTGGCAGTAAAATCTATATAAAAATAGCCCCTGCCGTTTTGCAAAAAGGTCTGCAAATACGGCAGGGGTTTTATGGTTCTATGTTAGTTGCGGTAGCAACGATCCTGCCCCACAAGCCAGTTTTCGCACAGGCGCTGGGCTTCCTCAAGACTGCGGCTCTCGCAGTCAAAGAAGGCACCGCGCATAGAGCAGTAGGAGTAGTGCACCTTGGGAACGCCGTTGCCATCCTTGAAGCGCTCGTATCGTTCTTCACCGGGCATCAGAAAAAGCTGTTCCATGGTTCCTTCTCCTTTGTATTCAAGCAGTCCAAACGTCCACCGGGCGGCGGCACACAACGCTTGTTATTGTATCACGATGGAGAAAGGTTTGCCATTGTCTTTTTATCCAAAGATACGCCGCTTTATTCTCTGCGGTTGTGGCGAAGAAGGGCTTGACAAATCATTCGTGCAAACTGCGCTCCTTTTCCAATGCAGCTTTCATGCCGTGGATGCGCCCCAGTGCATAGGAGAGCATTGCTGCGCACAACAGGTTCAGCCAGCCGTACCGGAACTGGTTCAGAGAGTTCGTTACGCCTATGATGAGGTTTGCCAAGCATATCAGGGAAAGCATCCTGTCGATGCGGCTCAGATGCGTCAGATGGGAGTCAATATCCGAGAGAAGCTCAAAACTGCCAAGTTCTGCTTTCCGACGGAAGTACACCCAGTTGACACAACCGCCGATATATTCCGCACCCAGTTCCTTTACAAAGGCGCGGTAATCGCTGCTGGGGTTCATCTCCAAACGGATGATATACTCGCCCGGTTCGCAGCGCACAAATGTATAGAAAGAAAACCCGGTGTTGTCCAGCACCCAGCCATCTTGTGCCATCTCGTTCAGCCAGCGCTCTTCTTTTTCAAAATCCCACACAAAGAAAAGCTTGAAAACGGTTTTCTTTTCACTCATAAGGTTTCCTCCTTCAGGATGCTCTCACCATTGGCCACAAGCTGCTGCAAGCGGGCAAGCTCGTGCTTTAAGATCTGTACGCCCTCTGCGGTAAGCTGGTATTCCTTTTTGCGGCTGCCGCTCTCAGCGGGCAGGGGACGGATCCAGCCTTTTTCACACAGAGAGGTCAAGGCACCATACAGTGTCCCGGCGGCAAGATGGACTCTGCCCCCGGAAAGCTGCTCCGTCTGCTGCATAATGCCATAGCCGTGCTGCGGATGGTAAAGAGACAACAGGATATAATAGGTCGATTCGGTCAATGCAAGGTTTTCCATACTGAAATACTCCATGGATTCTATCGGGCGTCTTTATATCGTTAACCGATATATCATGCTTAAAGTATATCGTCTCCCGATATACTTTGTCAAGTGTTTTCGGGAAAAAGCCATCAAAAAGCTTTGAAACACAGTTCGTATGGAAAAACCGATGGAACGCGGGAAAATATTTTGTGCACTTTTCATAGTTTTCTTCTGAAGATTTTGGTGGTACAATATAGTCATCAAATTCTGCAATTCGGGAGGAGCTCCATGGCGGAAAAGTGTATTGAACTGGATAGTGTAGAGATCGCAGCGGCTGTTTTTGGCAACTGTGACCGGAATATTCGCTTATTGGAAAAAGAGTTTTCTGTTACCGCTGTTTGCCGCGGTACACAGCTGCGCATTTCCGGCGAGCCTGCCAATGTGGCGGCAGCGAACCGCGCTGTGGAGGGAATGCTTCTTCTGATCGAGAACCGCACCCCGCTGGAGGATCAGACCGTGCACTACTGCATCAGTCTGGCGCATGATGGCGCGGAGAAGCGGGTAAAGGAGCTGACCGAGGATTTTGTTACTGTCACGGTCAAGGGACGCCCGATCCGTCCCAAAACGCTGGGACAGAAGGAATATCTGAGCGCCATCCGTTCCAATGCCATTACCTTCGGTGTTGGCCCGGCGGGTACCGGCAAGACCTATCTGGCCGTAGCCATGGCGGTAAAAACCTTTAAGGCCAAGGAGGTCTCCCGCATCATCCTGACCCGCCCGGCGGTGGAGGCAGGGGAGAAGCTGGGCTTTCTGCCCGGTGACCTCCAGCAGAAGGTAGACCCCTATCTGCGGCCACTGTACGACGGCCTGTTTGATATGCTGGGCGCAGAGACCTACGAGCGTCTGGTAGAAAAGCAGATCATTGAGGTTGCCCCGCTGGCCTATATGCGTGGACGTACACTGGATGATTCCTTTATCATTCTGGACGAGGCGCAGAACACCACCCCAGAGCAGATGAAAATGTTCCTTACCCGTATGGGTGTGGGCTCCAAGGTGGTCGTTACCGGCGATGTGACCCAGATTGATCTGCCGGGCAGCACCCACAGCGGTCTGGTGGATGCGCTGAAGGTGCTGAAAGACGTGAACGGCATTGCCCAGTGCTACTTTACCGATAAGGACGTTGTGCGTCACCGGCTGGTGCAGGAGATCGTAAAGGCTTACGAGCGTGCCGCCCATCCGGCTGCCGAAGCGGAAAATAAAGAAAACAAAAAGAATTTTAAGTAACCCTTTGAAAGGAGTGGACCGATATGTCCAACAAAGTTTTGATCACCAACTCCCAGAAAGCTGTCAAGGTGCCCTCCGGGCTCCGCATCCTCATCCGCCGCGCCTGCAACGCTGTGCTGGAATATGAGCATTTTGACCGTCCTGCCGAGATCAGCGTTACCTTTGTGGACAACGCTGCCATTGCCGAGCTGAACAACCAGTACCGCAACAAGCCCATGCCCACCGATGTGCTGAGCTTTCCTCTGGGTGAGAACGGCAAGTACGATATCGACGAGAACAATGGCTGCATGATGCTGGGCGATATCGTTATCAGCATGGAGCGCGCCATGGAGCAGGCAAATCTGTATGGGCATCCGCTGCAGCGGGAGGTGGCTTTTTTAACTGTACACTCCATGCTGCATCTGCTGGGCTACGACCACGAAAACGGCGGTCTGGAAGCTATGCGTATGCGCGAAAAAGAAGAGGCTGTGCTGCTGCAGCTGGGGCTGCCCCGCACGGTCAGCTACACGGAATGATATCCCTTCACTGCAACAGAACATAAAAACAAGACAGGAGTTCGCTTTGAGTACTACAACACCCGTTCAGGAGCATTACGACACCTCCTCTGTATTCGTTGCTGTCATCGGACGGCCGAACGTGGGCAAATCCAGCCTGACGAACCTCTTGGTCGGCGAGAAGGTGGCTATCGTCACCTCTAAGCCCCAGACCACCCGCACCCGCATCACCGGCGTGATCACCCGGGGGCCGCTGCAATATGTGCTGCTGGACACCCCCGGTGTGCACAAAGCCCACAACAAGCTGGGCAAGCGCATGGATAAGACCGCCAGCGATTCCATTGCGGATGTGGATGTTTCCATGATGCTGTTCGAGCCTTACGGCGCGCTGAACGAATCTGAGATGGCACTTGTGGAGGCGCTGCACCGCAGCGGCCCGGCCATTGCGGTCATCAACAAGACAGACCTTGTGAAAGATCCCGCCGACTTAGAAGCACGCAAGGCAGAGTTGAAGGCACTGGGTGTGTTTGACGAGATCTACACCATCAGTGTGCGCAACAAAGAGGGCAGCGAGGAGCTGTTCGATGCCTTGAGCCGCTATGCCGTGGAAGGCCCCCATTACTTTGATGATGATGCCTATACCGATATGCCGGAAAAAGAGCTGGTGGCCGAGGTCATCCGCGAAAAGGCACTGCTCTTTATGCGGGACGAGATCCCGCACGGTATTGCAGTAGTGGTGGAGCGCTTCAAGGAGCGCCCGGGCACAGACCTGATCGACATTGATGTGAACATCTACTGCGAGCGGGAGAGCCACAAGGGCATGGTCATCGGCAAGGGCGGTGCGATGCTTAAAAAGATCGCCAGCGCTGCCCGCGCCGACTGCGAGGAGTTCCTGGGCTGCCGGGTCAACCTGCAGTGCTGGGTCAAGGTGAAATCCGATTGGCGGGATAACGAATTTTTGCTGAATAACTTCGGCTTCAAGCAGAATTCCTCCAACCGCTGAGTGCTGCCAAAGCAGGACAGTTTTCCCTTGTATGCTGTGCTAGAATCAGGCTGACACTATAACAAAAGCAGCCTGTGCACAGGAAAGGGAAGGAGTGCTGAAGATGGATGCTGCTGCAAGCTGGCAGGCCTTTGCCTGCACGGGGAATATTCTCCGTTATCTGGATTACAAACAACGGGTGCAGCTGCCCGTCGAGCATCCGGCAGGAGAAACGGATGATGGAACCATTTGTGACCATGGGTCTGGTACTGAAGGAGACCCGTTATAGAGAAGCCGACCGCATTCTGACGATTCTCACCCCGAAGCTGGGTGTTATCACGGCAATGGCTGCGAACAGTCTGCGGCTGAAAAGCAAACTGTTCAGTGCCTGCGGGCTGTTCTGCTATTCGGAGTTTACGCTGGTGCCCGGACGCAATATGTATACCGTGCGGGAAGCCGAGGTGCAGAACATCTTCCATGGCATCTCCTCCTCCATTGAAGGGGTAAGCCTTGCCATGTATCTTACCGAGATGGCCGCTGCGCTTTCGCCTACCGGAGAGGAAGCAGCCCGGGAGCTGCGTCTGGTGCTGAACAGCCTGTATATGATCAGCGAGCACCGGACCGACCTGCGGGTGATCAAGGCAGTCTTTGAGCTGCGCACCATGAGCGAGTGCGGCTTTATGCCGCAGATTGTCTGCTGCCGGGACTGCGGCACCTACGATGAAGGAGATGCCTTTTATCTGGACGCGCAGGAAGGGCATCTGCTCTGTGCAGCCTGTGCGGCAAAGGCAGGCAAGAACTGCAATCTGGACAAGGCTGCGCTGTTTGCACTGCGCCACATCTGCTTGGTAGAGGACAAAAAAATATTTGCATTCAAGATCTCTGTGGGCAGTCTGGCAAAGCTTTCCGCAGTGGCTGAAAACTATGCCCTGACGCATCTGGATAAGCCGCTGAAGAGCTATGCCTTTTTGAAAAGCGTACTGCCCTGACCAAAAAGGAACAGTATGGAAACAAGCTACTTAAAAACATTAGAACTGGATAAGATCATTGCCCGTGCAGCAGAGGGCTGCGTATGCAAGGAAGCCCGTGCCATGCTGCTGGCTATTGAGCCGCAGTGCGACCCGGATGAGGTGCGCTATGCACTGGAGCAGACAGATGCCATCAACACCCTGCTGATCAAAAATGGCTCGCCGCGCTTTGGCGGGGTAGAGGGGGTCAGCCAGCTTGCTGCCCGTGCCGTAAAGGGCGGCGTGCTTTCTATGGGCGAGCTGCTGATGGTGGCCGGTGCGCTGCGCAATTTCCAGCACTTGACCAGCTGGTACGGCTCCTCTGAGCATGACGCGTTGCCAACCGATGATCTGTTTTACGCGCTGGCACCGGAGCCGGGCCTTGAACAGCAGATTTCAAGTGCCATTCTGGCACCGGACGCCATGGCGGATACTGCCTCCCGCACGCTGGCAGAGCTGCGCAAAAAGATACGCGCCACCGAAAACAGCATTCGCGACCGGCTGGAAAGCATGGTGCGCAATATGGATACCTCCAAATACCTGCAGGAGAGCGTGGTTTCCATGCGCAACGGCCGGTATGTTGTGCCGGTCAAGAGCGAGTACCGCGGCGAGGTCAGCGGCATCATCCACGATGTATCCTCTACGGGCGCTACGGTGTTCGTGGAGCCGCAGGCTGTGGTGGAAGCCAATGCCCGCATCCTGCAATACCGTGCACAGGAGGCGCAGGAGATCGAGCGCATTCTGGTGGCCTTTACCGCACAGGTGGCCGCTATTGAGCCGCAGTTTCAGTACAGCTACAAGGCCATGCTGGAAATCGACATCCTGTTGGCAAAGGCGCGGCTTGCACTGGAACTGAAGGCCTTCAAGCCCGCTGTGCGGACGGATTCTTCCTTTAATCTGATCCGTGCCCGCCACCCGCTGATCGACCCGCAAAAGTGTGTTCCTGTGGATATTGCACTGGGCGGGGAGTATGATTCTCTTATCATCACCGGCCCGAACACCGGCGGTAAAACGGTCACTCTGAAAACCGCCGGTCTGCTGTGCGCCATGGCGCAGTGCGGCTTTTTGATCCCGGCAGACGAGCGCAGCGAGATCTGCGTATTTGATGAATTTCTGGTGGATATCGGCGATGAACAGAGCATTGAGCAAAGCCTGTCCACCTTCTCCGGCCACATGAAAAAAATCACTGGTATTCTGGAACTGGCCATGCCGCACACCCTTGTGCTGCTGGACGAGCTGGGTGCCGGCACCGACCCCGCCGAGGGTGCCGCGCTGGCAGTGGCCATCATTGAGGAGCTGCGCCGCCGTGGTGTACTGCTGATGGCGACTACCCACTATGCAGAACTGAAGGTCTTTGCGCTGGAGACTAAAGGCGTAGTCAACGCCAGCTGCGAGTTTGATCTGGAAACGCTGCATCCCACCTATAAGCTGAGCGTGGGCGTACCAGGCAAATCCAACGCATTCCTGATCAGCGAAAAACTGGGTATTCCCAGCCGTGTTATTGAGGCCGCCCAGCAGCATTTGTCTGCCGAGGACAAGCGTCTGGATGCGGTTCTGGGGCAGTTGGACGATCTGAAGCTGCAACTGAAGGAAAGCCAGAACGAAGTGGAGCAGCTGCGCAACGAAGCCTCCCATCAACTGGAAGCCGCCCGCAAAAAGCGGGATGAGCTGATCCAGCAGGGCGAAAATGAATTGGAAGCAGCTCGTGCCAAGGCGCGCACGCTGGCACAGCAGGTGGAAACACAGGCTTACGCGCTGACCGATGAACTGCGCCAGTTGCAAAAGGACGAGCGCATGAGCGCCCAGCAGAAGGCACAGCGTGCCCGCGAAATTGCCAAAAAGGAGACCGAAAAGCTGTTTGCCGGTACGGAGGTGGTGCATAACCCCGTCAAGGAGTTTGTACCGCTGAAGGAGGTAAAGGTGGGACAGGAGGTCTGCATTGCAGAGCTGAACCAGCTGGCCACCGTTCTGGCACTGCCTGATAAAAACGGCGATGTGCTGGTGCGCGCCGGTATCATTAAGACCAAGGTACCCCTCAAGGGCTTGAAGCAGCCGGAAAAGCTGGTAAAAGAACCCACTGCACCAAAAACCAAGGCGCAGCAGCGGTATTCCCGCCTGACCGGCGACACCAACCGTCCCAATGGCAGGGTAGAGCGCGTACAGCGTACTGCCAAAATGGAGTGCAACCTGCTGGGACTTACGGTGGACGAGGCACTGTCGGAGGTGGATTCCTTTATTGACCGCGCCATCCTGAACGGACAGACGGTGGTCTATCTGATTCACGGCAATGGCACCGGCGCACTGCGCACTGCCATTCATAAGCATCTGCGCGGCAACCGCATGGTAAAAAGCTTCCGTCTTGGTCGTTACGGTGAGGGCGAAAGCGGTGTAACGGTTGTAGAACTGAAATAACCCAGTAAAGACTGTCTTTTGAAAAATTGGCAGTCTTTTTTTGTTGCAGTGCAGGGAAAAGGCGAGTATACTCGTATTATAAATGTAAAACGAACAGGAAGTAAAACTTTATGCCAACCAGTCATCGCAGACCCGCAAATAAGCATAGTAAACGCAAAACGCACCGCTGCAAAACGAGGAACCGGCTTTTAAACGGTTTGCTGGTTGTTTTTGTGGCACTGATGCTCTGTTTCGGCCTGTTTTTATGGAAGGCGGCGCTGGAATTGAACGCACCCGCAGCACCCGCAGTCTCGTCCGCAGAGGATGATTTTCGTCCTGTGGTGGGCGACCCGCCGTACCGTGTGGCAATAGACGCCGGGCATGGCGGCAGCGACCCAGGCGCAAGGGGAGTGGTCGAGGAAAAACAGGTCACCGCAGCAACGGCTGCTGCGCTGCTTCAGTGGTTAGAGCAGGATTCCAATTACATTCCGCTGCAGACCCGGGAAGGCTTTGATGCAACCGCTACGCCTGCCCAGCGTGCAGCCGCCGCCAGTGCCCAAAGCCCGCAGCTGCTGCTGTCCATCCACGGCAACTCCGCAGCCAACGGCTCTACGGCATCCGGGTTTGAGTGCTATCCGGCAGTGCCCGGACGTACATGGCATCAGGAAAGTTTTTATTTTGCAAGACTGCTGGCTGGCGGAATGCAGAGCATCGGCGCAAAGCTGCGCGGACGTGGGGGAGTACGTTACATTTATTATCTGGAAAACGACCAGAAGCAGCTGGTGGAAAACACCTACACACAGGTGCGGCCTGAGCGTAGCTTTACGCTGCTGGAGGACGTGGATTGTCCGGCAGTGTTGGCGGAGCAGTGCTTTGTAACGAACGCCGAAGATGTGAAGCGCTTTGGCAGCGAGGAGGGCTGCAAAGCTGTGGCACGCATTTATTATGAAGCCATCTGTGCATACTTCGGCACAGAACCGCTGCCGGTAAAATGAGTATCGCATCACCAAAGCAGAAGAAACGATACTCCTTATGTAACATGACCTGTAACGCACCTGAACAGCCACCGCAGGCAGAAGTCAAACACTTGAACATACTGGTAATACGTCCAGCGGCGTAGAAGCAGGCGTGCGCAAACTGAAAAGCATCCACAGAAGCTGCCGGAAATCTGACAGAAAGAGAGAAGGGCGGCTTCTCTTTTTTGATTATAGTTGTTTCGTATAATGCACGTTATGCGAAACTTAGGGAAGTGAAAAAAGCCCATTTCCCGAATTTTTGGCGTTCCAGACCCGTCTGGCTCATTTTTGGGCTTGGCTCAACCGTTTTGCGCATTCTGCACTTTTTATCATATTTTATTGATTTCTCTGTCTCACGCTTACAGATACTTCCTGTGTTATGCGCTGCCGAATCGGTTCGGTTATGATTCATGTTGGTTCGATTATTCTTGCAGCGTCTTTGAGTTTGCTTTATAATGTTTCATGCTGCGTTTTATGATTTACAGTTTGCGGCTGTGGTTGATCATTCCAGTTGATTTTTGTGTGGACATGGCTTAGTATGTTTCTGCCAGAATCTTCTGAGGATGCTCCTGTATGGCTGCTGACTGCTTACATTGTAAATTATAAAGACCCATGGCAGCATCCAGTCAAACCGGATCGCGCCATGGGTCTTTGAACCGTCTTAAACGTTTTGAGTAGGTTTAAGTATTGCTTGATGAATCGTTAGTTTCTTCGATAGACATTGCCGAAATATCTGCCCGAAAGCCATCCTGTGCAGCGCCCTCAAAGGCAGCCATAGGGCCAGACGGCTCAGAAGCATCCTCTCCCGCCGGGGCATTTTCGGCAGATGTCTCCCCTGCCGTTTCTGTTGTATCCAAGCTTGCTTTTGCAGCTTTTATGGGCAACACCTTGCCAAGTGGGTTTTCTTCAATGGCAGAGCGCACCTGAAATTCTTGCAGGTGCGTATAAATTTGTGTGGTTCCCACACTGCTGTGTCCCAGAAGCTGCTTGAGGGTAAGGATATCTACATTACCGGTCTGATACATCAAAGTTGCGGCAGTGTGGCGCAGTTTGTGGGTGGAAAAGCCCTTCAGTCCGGCGGCCTTCATCGCACCGGAGATCAGCTGTTCTACCCTGCGGTTTGAAATACGCTCCTTGCGCATCCGCGTAATGAACACGGCTTTTTCCTTGGGTGAAAGCCCTTCCATGGTGTTACGCTTGCGCAGATACAGCTGAAGCGCCTCCACACAGGCATCATTCAGGTAGACCATGCGTTCCTTATGGCCTTTGCCGAACAGGCGGATCTGACGCTGCTCTAAGTCTATGTCTCCAAGGTCCATGCCCACCAGCTCTGCAAGACGCATACCGCAGTTGAGGAACAGCACCACCATGCAATAATCCCGCTCCGGGAAACCGCTCTGAGTCTGGGTGCTCTCCAAAAGCGAGATGGATTGCTCTGCCGTCAGGTACTTGGGCAAGACCTTATCCTGCTTGGGCGGGCGGATAGCCGCCGTAGGGTCCTCGGATAAGCGGTTGACCTGATTGACCAGATAATCATAAAAGCCGTGCAGGCTGGCCAGCCGCCGGGCGGTAGAGGATTTTTTGTTGCCGCACTCCCCGTTCAGAAAATAGAGATATTCGTAGATATCCTCTTTTGTTATGCTGCCCCAGAAGGCCGTATCCAGCCCTTTGGGGTCGATCTCCTTAAATTCTGCATCTGCGGCCACAAGCCCGCGGCGGCGCTTCATAAAACGGCTGAAGGAGCGCAGGTCGCAGTAATAACTAAACGCCGTATTGGCGCTTTTGCCGGCGATCACCTCAAGGTACCGCACATATTCTACAATATCCGGGGCAGCATCCTCAAAGGGTGCGTGCTTGCCGGGGTTTCTTTCGTCCAGATAGATCGACATAGCTTCCTCGTTTCATCACAGGCGGTCGTTTTTCAGCGCATTGATGGCATCTGCGATATACGCCGCACCGACCAGCTTCATGCCGGGATAATCTGCGGCATTCAGGTGTGCAAGGCTGTGTTTAGGGATAACCGCCCGCTCAAAGCCGATGCGCTCTGCCTCGTGTAGACGCTGCTCCAGATTAGGCACGCTGCGCACTTCCCCGCCCAGACCTACCTCTCCGATAGCGATAAGCTTATCGCTGACCGGGCGGTCCAGCAGCGAAGAGACCATGCTCAGGCAGACGGCAAGGTCGCAGGCGGTATCCCGCAGCGCAATGCCGCCCACAATGTTGACGTAAACGTCCAGATTGCCAAAGAAGTACCCTGCCCGCTTTTCCAACACGGCAATCAAAAGGTTCATGCGGTTATAGTCGTATCCGCTGCAAGCGCGGCGGGGTGCAGGAAAATTCGTCTTGGTGGCAAGTGCCTGTATCTCGCTCAGGATAGGACGGCTACCCTCCATGGTGCAGGCCACACAGTTGCCGGAAACGCCCAGCGGACGTCCTTCCAGAAGCATCTGGGATGGGTTTTCAATCTCGGCAAGTCCTGTGCCGGTCATATCGAACATGCCAAGCTCATTGGTGGAGCCGTAGCGGTTTTTGGCTGCCCGCAGAATGCGGTACGGCAGCATCTTGTCGCCCTCAAAGTAGAGCACTGTATCCACGATATGCTCCATGACCTTGGGGCCTGCAATTGCGCCATCCTTGTTCACGTGACCCACGATGAACATGGGAATCTCCTGTTTTTTGGCAACTGCCAGCAGACGCGCGGCGCTCTCCTTCACCTGACTGACCGTACCGGACGAGGACGAGATATCCATGCAGCGCATGGTCTGGATGGAGTCGATGACCACAAGGTCCGGCTTTTCCTTTTCAATCAAGCCGCAGATCTCGTCTACGTCATTTTCTGCCGCCAGAAAAATGTTGTCCTGCGGCACCTTCAGTCGCGCAGCGCGCAGCTTGACCTGCCGGACAGATTCCTCGCCGGTGATATACAGCACACTGTGCTGGTTAGAGATGGCACCGCACAGCTGTAACAGCATGGTGGATTTGCCCACGCCCGGCTCACCGCTCAAAAGCACCACACCGCCCAGTACGATACCACCGCCCAATACGCGGTCCAGCTCCGAGATGCCGGTCAGGATGCGGCTCTTTTCCTCGGTGGTGCTGATTTCTGACAGCCGCCGGGCGGTCAGGGTGGTCACGCCCTCCTGACGAGCCGCAGCAGCCTGCCGGGCGGCAGGAGTCCCCGCCTTGGGGGCTTCGGCAACAACGTCCTCGTTCATGGTGTTCCAGCTGCCGCAGCTGGGGCAGCGCCCCATCCAGCGGGGGCTTGTCTCTCCGCAATTGGAGCATACATAGACGGATTTTAGTTTCATGTCTGTCCCTCATTTATAATGGTCTTTTGTTATTGTAACACACTGCGCCAAAACCCGCAAGAAAAGGATATTGTTTACAGGCGGCTGCCCAGATACGAAAGCCCTGCCGCCGCACCGCACAGCGGCAGCAACACCACCATGGTCAGCAGATACTGCCCCATCAATGCCTGCACCCCGGGGCGGGCTTGTCCGCCGGGATGCTTACGAAAAGAATAAGCGTGGATACGGCTGCTGACCTGCAAAGCACAGGCTCCGAAAAAGCATAGACAGCCGCTTGCCGCTGCCGCGGGCAGGCCTGTCCAAAGTAAGGCCAGAAGTATCGTTTTCCACCCGCCTGCCGCACAAAGCTGTACCATAAGCAGCCCGCTGCCCAAACCGTACAACATCATGCTGCCAAAGATCATCACTGGCCCAAGGGCAGAAAGCCCCAGTGCCAGAAAAAGGCTGACCACAAGGCCGAGAGCCAGATATTCCATGCCAAAAAGCTGTACTGCCCTTTGCAGACTGCCCGGCGCAAACAGCCCTTGCCACGCTTCCAGATAATACCGCAGCAGTTCTGCCTGCCGGGCATCGCATACGGCCTGCAATACACCGGCTGCCGAACTCCCCAGCAGAAAGGCCGCAGCCAGCAGCCAGCAATCCCGGGTAGCGTGCCGCTTTGACGGGATGCAGGGCTCTTTTTGCGGCAATTGCTCTACGGGTTCCGGTGCAGTTTCCGGTACAGTCGGCAGAGCGGACTCTGCTTTCTGCACCGGCAGGCTGATCGTCTGCGGCAGTAAAGATAAGGTTTCTTCCGTTTTTTCTTGTTCGTAGATCCACATACGCTGTTTTCCCCTCTGATGGATTCGTTTTATCAGAACTATCAACGAAGCGTGTGCCTGCGGCTGCGCAGGGTGACGCCAAGCAGCCCACCAATACCGCCGCAGAGCAGCACCGCCAGAATACGGCACACCACAGCAGGCTCGGCGACTGTGCCGTTCCATACAGCAGAAAGCGCCAGCGGCAATGCCAGAAATGTACTTTGGAGCAATCCGGTCAAAAGACCGCGCACCTTCTTGCGGAACGCCGCCGCCAGTGCACACAGCAAACTGCCCATGCACACAGCTATTGTGGCAAGTATCGGCACTGCACTGCCGGAGCAGCCCTGCCCGGCCATCAGCTGCGCAAAACCAGCCAGAGCTGCCGCCGTTACGGCTACCCCCAGCACCCCGAAAAGCAGAAACGAAAGAAGCTCCGCCGGGAAACCACGAGATTCAGACATAACAAAACCGCCTCCCTGCACATAGTCTATGCAGGGAGGCGGTTCAT
>ERZ1034713.702-NODE-702-length-18152-cov-9.024203_pt1 | contig 18152 bp, 13 predicted proteins | sample MGYA00520692_ERZ1034713 | MGnify/ENA primary metagenome ERZ1034713 (study PRJEB33766, sample SAMN09781717) | gut metagenome | biome: gut microbiome | host: Homo sapiens | place: Madagascar | study: EMG produced TPA metagenomics assembly of the PRJNA485056 data set... | reverse complement strand
AATCATTGTAAGTGATAATTTATGTTTTTCTAAATCAATTCCACAAACATATACCTTAACCTTATCACCAACACTTAACACCTCAGATGGATGCTTAATATACTTTGTACTTATTTTAGATAAATGTACCAAGCCGTCATATTTTACTCCGCAGTCAACAAAGGCACCAAAATCAACTACATTTCTTACTGTACCCATTAATTCATCGCCAATTTTTAAATCCTCAAAATGTTTTATGTCGCTTCTTAGTTCAACACTATCATAATTATCTCTTATATCCCTTAAAGGCTCCTTAAAAGCATCCAAAATATCATTGAATGTATATTGGTCAAGACCAGACGCCTTTAATAATTCACTACGATCAGCTGTCTCAATCTTTTCCTTAAGCTCATTTGTACCAATTGAAGAAGAATCTTCATTTAAGAGTTTCAAAATAGTATTAGCATTTTTATAGCTTTCAGGGTGAATTGAAGTTTTATCTAAAGGCTCATTTCCATCAATAATTCTTAAGAAACCAACTGCTTGTTCAAAAGTTTTAGCGCCAAGCTTAGGAACCTTCTTAAGCTCAGATCTTGATTTAAAAGGACCCTCCTCATTACGATAATTAATAATGTTTTGTGCTATCGTTTTATTTAAGCCTGATACATACATCAAAAGTGATTTAGAGGCCGTGTTAACATCTACTCCAACCTTATTAACAGCTTCCTCTACAACAAAATCAAGCTTTTTACCTAACTCATTTTGATTAACATCATGCTGATATTGGCCAACGCCAATCGATTTAGGATCAATCTTTACTAGTTCAGCTAATGGATCTTGTAAACGTCTTGCAATTGAAACCGCACTTCGTTGCTCAACATGATAATCAGGAAACTCCTCTCTTGCAATATCACTAGCACTATATACTGAAGCACCAGCCTCAGATACGATAGCATACTTACAAGGTAATTTATATTCCTTAATAACATTAGAAATAAAATCTTCTGTTTCACGTGAAGCTGTACCATTTCCAATATCTATAATATCTACATGATATTTATTTACTAAATCAGCAATCTTCTTTTTACTAGATACTACTAATTCATCTGATACTGTCTGGCCCTTAGCTTTTTCATTAGGATAAATAACCCCTATTTCCAAAACCTTACCCGTTGCATCAACAACTGCAAGCTTACATCCAGTTCTAAAGGCTGGGTCAACGCCAAGGACAACCTTATCATGAAGAGGAGCTTGTAATAAAAGATTTTTAACATTTAGAGCAAATACATCAATTGCTTTGGCTCCTGCCTCTTCTGTAAGTTCAGTTCTAATTTCACGTTCAATTGAAGGATACAGTAAACGCTTATAAGCATCAAGAACTGCCGCTTTTAAATCATTATAAAAGATTGTATTTTCTCTTCTTATAATGCCTCTTTCTATATACGCAATATTCTTATTATCATCCATTTTAATTGAAGCAGAAATAACCCCCTTATCCTCTGCTCTATCAATTGCTAGAATACGATGCGATTTAATTGTTGAAATTGCCTCATCATACTCGTAGTAATTAGCAAATACTTTGTTTTCATCAACTGCATCTTTTTTCTTTTTTGTAACAATATGACCAAATCTTTTCATTGTTTCACGTAAAGCTTGACGATATTTAGCATCATCAGAAATTCTTTCTGCAATAATATATGAAGCCCCTTGGATTGCATCTTCAACGGTTTTTACCTCTTCTGTCAAATACTTACTCGCAACATCTTCTCTTGTTGACTTAACATAGCATTTAAGCATTTCATCCGCAAGAGGTGAAAGACCAAGCTTAATTGCTGCTGACGCTTTAGTTTTTTTCTTTTCTTTAAATGGTAAATATAAATCATCTACCTCAACTAAACGAGTTGAAGCCATAATATTATTTTTTAAGTCTTCTGTTAAAAGACCTTTTTCATCAATTAATCTTATAACATCTTCTTTTTTCTTCAATAAATTAACCTGATATTCAAATTCATCATTAATCGTACGAATAGCTTCCTCATCTAATGCACCTGTGGCCTCCTTACGATATCTTGCAATAAAAGGTACTGTAGCTCCTTCATTTAGCATATTTAAAACAGCAGTTATTTGTGATTCTTTTATATTAAGCTTTGATGCTAAATTTGTTATTATTTCTTGATTTAATTCCATATTTTCTTCTCCTTAAAACAAAAAGCGCCTAAGCGCTTTAATTAATTATATTTATTGTGCGTCACTCGCTTGATTATTATAATAAACAACAAGGTCCTTTAATTCTCTTAAATCCTTTGTAAGTCCAGAATATGTACCTGAGCTTTCAACAGGAACCTCATCATCATTATACTCAATATTTGCAACATATTTTCCTTCTGAATCAAGTACAAACACAGCTGGTGCTGATTTTGATGAGGAACCATCACTTGATGAAGATGAACCAACATACTTTGAACTTAAGAAATCAGTATTTCCAAGAAGTGACGTATTAATAAAATACATATCTACTCGATATTGATAGTATAAAGAACTATTTGAATCTTTAGAATTATATTTAAATTTTGAATGATTTTCATCTAAACTTGCCATCAAATCTGAGATAGCTTTATTAGCTTTAACATATGCATCTTTATTTGGGTCATCAGAATCAAGATCATCAATTTTACTTTGAGTCATGTATGATTCATCGTATGCAAATATAATTGTATACTTACCACGCTCATCAACATGGTCACTATCAAACATTGTATCAAATTCATTTGCGTTCATTTTGTATTCAGTATATTCACTAAAAACATTTTCATAACTATCACTATAAACAACATTGTATGTAATAATTAATCCTATAATTAACGCTATAATTAAAACACCAATCACACTTGAAAGAATTGTATAAAATTTCCATGTGTGTTCGTTTTTTACACCTTTTATATTATTTCTTGCCAAAGTAGTTCAGCTCCTTTAAAAAAACACTATGCTATTTAATTATAAAGGAATTAAACTAAATATTCAAGATTATATTTCAATTTATTAATCAATTTGAATACTATTTGCCACTTCTACCATTTCTTCTAATGTTAAAGTGTTTGATACTATTTTAAACTCATAATTATTTTTATAAAAGGTTAATGATGATGTGCTTGTAAATCCTAAAGAATCATCAAGAAGTACAAATTCATCATAAACTCTTGAGGTTGTAAGTAAAGAATCACTAAGTTCTTGATAAACTATCGTATAATTCTTTTCCCCTTTGAATGATACAATTGTAATTTTATCATCTTTATTTGTCACAACTTCTAGATCAAAAGGATTATCGCAGCTAATTTGACTACATTTTTTTGTTTCACCCTCACCAATCAAGGCTGTTTCCTGCTTCATAATTTGATCTAACGAAAATTCATTACTAGTACATGTTTGATTAAGCTTAAATTTATTAACGCTTAAAATTATTTGCTCTGCATCCCCATTATTATAGCTAATCTTTGAAAGTTCATTTGTTTTCTTATCTAGGTAAACCTTTTGATTATTAAGATCTTTTTTAATATGATGATTAATTTTAGATTTAAAAATATAATTTTCATCTGTTTGTGATATTTCACGTTCAGTATCAGTATTTAAATCCTCAATTACCTTATTTATAATATATATATGACTAGAATTTAAAGGCCATGAACTTTCAAATTTGAATTCTTTATTAAGCTCAGGACATAAAACATACACTCCATCACTATTTTTTAATAAAACCTGTCTTGAATTTGATTCAAGATTTTGATATGTAACCTTAAATAAGTTCGGCGCTTTATATATAACATCCATTTGAAATTTATCACTTTCATTATTTCGTTTGATTTCCATTTCACCCTGAAGTTCATATGACTCACAATTATTAACCGAATCAACAAAATCCGTATATACATCTTTCATATTATCTTTTTTACAAGATGTCAAAGCAAATAATAATACTACAGCAAATAAAAATATTTTTTTCATTTCTCCACCCCAATAATTTCACTTTATCATATGAAATAATTTAACTTTTTATTCTTGTATAAATAATTAAAAATGATTAATACTAAATATGGAGGTTATATTGTGTCAATTGCACAAAAGATTGCACTTATTTTCACTATCATTGGTGGATTAAACTGGGGATTGGTTGGTTTTTTCAATTTTAATCTTGTTGATTTTATTTTCAATGCTGGATCTGTTATGTCACGAATAATCTATTCAATTGTAGGAATATGTGCTATTTTTAATATATTACTGTTTTTCTTTAGAATTGGGAAAACAGACGATATGTAAATAAAATGTCTATCCAAAAGATAGACATTTATTCTTTTTTAGAGCCTCTTATTTCTTCAGCCATTTCTTTAATTTTTCTAAAACGATGATTAAGTCCTGATTTAGTAATATTCTCACCATAATCATTGTTTAAAATTTCAAGTAATTCTTTAAATGAAGAATCAGGATGATCCTTTCTCACCTTCATTATTAATAATATTTTAGGGTCCATTTTTTCAAGAGGATAATTATATTCAAGACACTGTATATTTGCAAGCTGTTGATTTGCAGCGTCTAGGGTTTTAAAGCCATTTGCAATTTCACTATTAACCTTTCTGTTTAAATCATTTTTAAATTCTCTTTGAATTTGTAATTCCTCAAGCTTAAATACCATTTGACTAACACCAATTATTCTTAAGAAATCCGTAATTGATGCTATTTCCTTAATATAAATTATAATATCATTTCTTCGTTTAGATATTTTGGCATTTAAATCAAAGCTATTCATTAATCTTTGAATATAAATAGCTTCAATATTATTCCTTGTGGCTATCTCTAAATGATAATCGCTTCTTGCAGGGTCATTTACTGATCCTCTTGCTAAAAAGGCTCCCCTTAGATAGCTCTTCTTGCAGCATTCTCGTGATTCATAGTCTAAATGATTAGGCGACTCATTTAAAAACAAATTCATATCATTAATTATCGTTTCACATTGACTATTTATAACAACCTCATAAGTTTTCTTTTTTAAAAATTTTGTAGCTTCTTTAGTTAAAAGTTCCATTTGAGCATCATATAAATCCTTAATTAATCGCATAAAATAAACAGCAACATGACTATTCGCACTTAAAAAAGTAATAATAAAATGACCATTTGTTCTAACAATTTCACTATTTAATCTAAGCATTGCCTCAAGGGAAGCCATTTTACAATGACCAGGCATATCTTTAATAGTTGATGCTTCATCCTTACAATCTGATGCAAATGACATAATTATTCTCCTAAAATTGAAATAATACTCATTAAATCCTTGACGCAATAATTAGGATTTAGCTTTTCACATTCTTCGAATTTTTCTGAATACATAACATCACAGGTTTTAACCCTAGCATTAATTCCTGCTTCAATATCGGTTGGATTGTCACCAACATAAAGTATGTTAGCCTCAGGATGTAAAATTTCAATCGCCTTTAGAATTCCATCAGGAGCTGGCTTAGGATTTGAAACATCATCTCCACCAATGATAACATCAAAATACTTAGCCATATCATATAAATCAAGACCAAGCATGACGGTATCCTTCTTTTTTGAAGACACAATTCCAAGCTTATAACCCTTACGATGTAAAGTCTTTAACATATCTAGGCAGCCATTAAAAGGCTTAATGTTTTCTTTATTATGATTTTCTTCATTATATTTTCTATAATAATCAATCATTTCTTGAATTTGAGCCTCATCTTTAGCATATCTACTAAATGTTTCATGTAGGGTTGGTCCAAAAAAAGATGCTAACTCTTGATCCGTTAGATTATGATTCGGGAAAAAATGTTGAAAGGTATATACAAAGCTTTTATCAATTAAAGGCTTAGTATCAAGTAAAGTACCATCTAAATCAAATAATACCGTATCAACATGGTTTTTCTTAACCTCAGCTAAAATATCCTTATAATAATCCTGAGGCCCAAAGAATCGTTTTAAAATAAGGAAGGAAATGCCCAAAATGATAAAAATAATACTTATTAGAATAGAGACGCGTATTCCCCCGAGCATTAAAACTTCATTAGCTCCTGATTTTGATCTTAACGTTTCAGTAATAATTCTTACTACACCATACCAAACTAGGTATCCACCAATTAAATCGCCTGATTTTAATTTAGTAAATTTTCTTCTTAAAATAAGCATGATAATAGCTCCTAATAAATTTAGAGAACCCTCATATAAAAATGTAGGGTGACGATATTTACCTAAGATATACATATTATCAGTAATGAATCTTGGAAGTAAGGCTTTAAATAATGTTACATTTTTTATTTCTGGTCCATATAGTTCTTTATTAAAGAAATTTCCCCAACGTCCAAAGACTTGAGCAATGAGTAAAGCTGGAGCTACAATATCAATTACCTTGTACAAGGCCATATTTTTGTGTCTACACCAAAAATATATAACAATCATCGCCACAATAACTCCACCCTGTATAGCAAGGCCTGCAAGACCACCATCAAGCCCAATTATTTTAGAAAATGTCCAGCCCTCATCTAAGTTAAATAAAACGTACCACAATCTAGCACCTACTATAGCAAGAGGGACAGTAATAATTACACCATAATAGATGAAATCAGAATATATACCTAATCTTTTTCCTTCTTTAATCATCATATATACACCAACAATAATTCCTAAAAGAATACAAAATGCATATAATCTAATTCCAAATATAGATAAACCTGCATCAAATAATGCCATTATTCATCCTCTCCTTGTCCACGCGCAAGTGCATTTACTGATTCTGTAAATTCACGAGCAGAATTTATACCAAAATATTTAAGTTTTTCATTTAATGCTGCACTTTCAACTAATAAAGCTGTATTTCTTCCAGCAAGTACAGGAATAACTACCTTAGGAATTTCCGTATTAAAATATTTGGTTGTTTGGGTTTCAAGTCCTAAACGATCATAATATTTTCCATCCTCCCATTTTTCAAGTTCAACAACAAGCTTAATTTTTTTAGATTCACGAAAAGCTCCAGCACCAAATAAACGCACAACATCAACGATACCAATTCCTCTTATTTCTATATATCGTTCAAGTATTTTAGGTGCAGTTCCAATTAATGATCCTGGTTCTTCTTCATATATATCAACACGGTCATCCGAAATAAGCTGATGACCTCGTCTTATTAACTCAAGAGCAGTTTCTGATTTACCAATACCACTTTTACCCATTATCAAAGTACCCATACCATTTATATCCATTAAAACGCCATGAATAGTTTGTCTTTCAGCTAAAGTAGCTTGCAAATAATTATATAGTTTAGAAGAAATAGCAGTTGTACGTAAATTAGATTTTAAAACCGGTGTTTTGTATTCGTTTCCAAGTTCAACAAAGTAATTTGGAATTTGAACATTTACTGAGCAAATAATGCAAGGAGGTTGCTTGCGAAAAATATATTTAACCCTTGTTTTAGCAACCTCTAAATCAAGCTTATTTAAGAATGAAATCTCTTTACTTCCAATTAAAAACACACGTCCGGCTTGGAAAAAATCATAAAATCCGGCAAATTCAAGACCTGGTCTTTCTACATTTTGATCAGCAATAGTATTATCCTTGCCATCTTGTCCTGCTACTAACTCTAAATTTAAATCCTTAACTAATTTTTTTACCTTAATAGACATCTTATTACCTCACCATTCTCATCAAATTAATTTTAGTATATGTGATGCTCATCATCTCAAAAAGAGCTTGAGCGAGCAAATAAAATATAATTATATCAATAAACGAATTAAAGCTCATCATAATTTTCAAATTAGAAAATAAATATGTTCCCAAAACTAAAGTAATATATACATAAATTGAAAATTCTAATCTTTTATATGTAGATTTAATACAAACAGTAAGCATCCTTATTAAAGACTTTAAGACACTAAGTCCAGCTATTAAATATAATGCATTAAGCCTTGATACTGCTATATACTTATAAAGAACACCATATGCTAAATAAAAAGCAATAAAATTAAATATTATGGTTATAATAAAGGCTCCTATTCTTGCTAAAACATTAGGTCCTCTTTTGGCCTTTATGCCTATTGCTTTAATAAGCCTAGCTACTTGTTCCTTTTCAAGATCAGACATATTTGATGAATTTTCAACTTCTTTTTGAAGTTGCTCAAGATCAGACATTAATTCATCATTTTCTTTTTCTTTATCTTCTAATTTTTTTTCATCTTTTTTCATAATTACTACCTTTTCGTTGATTCAATTATAACATATCATAACCTAATAATCTATTTAAAAACACGACACGCCTCAATTGCTAGCTTCCATCTAGCATATTTTTTATTCTTTTCTTCTTTAGACATAATGGGATAGAACATTTTAATTGTTTGATTTAAATTCCTAACCTCATCATAATTTTTAAAAAATCCAGTATAAAGACCAGACATGTAGCAAGCTCCAAGTGCTGTTGTTTCTACCTGACGAGGACGCTTAATTACGCTTTGTAAAATATCAGCCTGAAATTGTAATAGATAATCGTTAAATGAAGCCCCACCATCAACTGAAAGAGATAGTTTATTTATATTTGCTTCACTTGCCATGACATTAAATACATCCAAAGACTCATAAGCAATTGATTCTAGTGTAGCCTTAATAATATCGTCCTGATTAGTATCAAGCGTTAAGCCAAACATCGCACCTCTTACATCATTATCCCAATAGGGAGTTCCCATTCCCACAAATGATGGGACTATAATCAACTCATTGTTATGAGACTTGCGTGCTCTTTCATCTGTTTCCTTTGAATTTTCAATTATTTTCAAAGAATCTCTTAACCATTTTACCGCTGCCCCAGCAATAAAAACAGATCCTTCCAAGGCATATGTCGGTTTACCATCAATTAATGATGCCAAAGTCGTTAAAAGACCATTTTTGGCCATAATAGGCTTAGAGCCCACATTTAGAAGCATAAAGCAACCTGTTCCATAGGTGTTTTTTATCTCACCTTGATTAAACGCACAATGCCCAAAAAGTGAAGCTTGCTGATCACCCATCATTGCACAAACAGGAATCTTTACACCATTAATATTAGCATATCCAAAATTATCAGCAGAATTCATTACAAGCGGTAAACTTTCCTTTTTTATATTAAACAATCCTAAAAGTTCATCATCATAGGATAGCGTATGAATATTATAAAGCATTGTTCTAGAAGCATTAGTCGCATCCGTTTTAAATGATGCACCATTTGTTAATCTATATAAAATATAGGTATCCATAGTACCAAACAAAACCTTACCAGCATCGTATAAATCCTTAATATTTTGATTGTTATCAATTAAATATCTTATCTTAGATGCTGAAAAATAAGGATTAATATGAAGACCTGTTTTTTGATATATCATATCTTCATAGCCTCTTGCGATTAAATCATCACATATTTTTTGACTTTGCCTTGATTGCCAACAAATAGCGTTAGCCAAAGGATGCCCATCAAATCCAAAGGCTACGGTTGTTTCTCTTTGATTTGTAATTGCAATTGAATCTATTTCTTCCGGTTCAATAGATGCATTTATAATTACATTTTTAATACATTCTAAAACCGTTTGATATATTTCATCCGCATTATGCTCAACATAACCACTTTTAGGGCATATCTGGGTAAATTCCATTTGATAAATACCAATTGTATTAGCCTTATGGTCAAATAAAATAGCTCTTGTTGAGGTTGTACCTTGATCTATTGTAAGGATATATTTTTTCATCTAATCACCAGCTTATATGTGCCTATTTTACCACAATTAAACAAATAAAAAAAGCCCGAAGGCTTTTTCTTAATCAATCCACCAAATTGGTTTATCAAGTAAGATGCAAACAAGGTCAATAATCCAAAGAATAAAGAATCCACCGCATAGCAATAAAATGATTGCTAAAACGACTCCTAATACATCTTGCTTGGCAATTGAACGACATAAACGATAGATATTCGTTAAAATTCCCCAAATTAGTGTACCTAAAAATCAAACGATTTTAGGAAGTCCATCAATAGCTTTAATTAAATCATTCATTTCTCTTTCCTCCTACTAACTATAGTATAGCATAATATTATCTAAAAAGACTATTTTTTTTACTTTTTTGTCTAAAAAAATCAAATAACCATTCATACAAATAAGTAACCACTGCAGTTGCTAAAAAGACAACATACCATGAAGTTAAAATAGGTGCATAAGAAAATTACAATTTTTTTATTAAAAAATCTCTATCTAATAAAGTAACCCCCACTTTTTCTGCACAGTCAATTGCTTGTTTTGTAAAATAGCTATTTGTAATGACGACTGCATAATTAGCATTATAATATTTTGCTCCTGTAGATGCTTCCATTACAGAATGAATTCCAACATTACCACTATATCTTTTAGCTTGTATCGCATATATATCATTATCTTTTTTTGCAATTACATCTATCCCATAATCATTAGATGCCTTTGTTTGATATGCCTCATATCCAAGCGATATCATTAAATCAACAACAAAAGCCTCAAAATCTAAACCTGACATATTATCGATTTCAGAAATGGTGTAAGGACAATCTTTAAAATTGATAACTTTTTTAATGTCAACATATGACTGATATATATCATAAAAATAACCAACAAGGTATACTCCACATGTAAAAAAATATAATATGCCTAATTTAATTTGTTTTTTATAAAATCTATAGAATCCAAATAATCCAAATAAGCATGTAAAAATAAAAATATACTTTCTAGTTTTTATAATGTTATTTATAAATTCGTCTTCAGGTGATGTAACATCTTTTATATCATTTATTTCTCGCATTTTTTCAATTGAAGTTTCTGTATATTCATTTAAAGCATTATTGACTTGTATTATAGTATTACAAAAACTTACCAATGGCTTTTTCAATATAGCCGCAATTAATATGATTAAATATTCATCTGGTCTTACAAAATTTTGATTTTGATTAAATAGAGTTTTAACTTGTGAAGTAAAATTGAAAGACTGATAATTTTCTTTATTAAGATGTTTGAAAGCCATTTGTTTTAAATATGCTATTTTATATTCATTCATAAATATTAAAATAGCATATTGTGTATAATATGTATTATTTAATTTGTATCTTTTTATTAAATAATCTATATGTCTTATCACTTTAGCATGACTTTCCTTTGTCACAGAATATTTTTCAAATTCGTCTAAACCATATTTTGTTTGAAATTCAATATCGCTCATATTAAACAAATCATACATTTTTGCAGATATTTCATCATTACAAATACAATTAAAGTAATTTTGTATAACATAACATTTTTGATTACCTTGTAAAAAATCATCTTGTTTAGGATTATATAAAAAATATTCTAAATATTGTTCATAAAGTAAATGTTCCTGAACATATAATTGAATTAAATTTTTGAAATCAGAATTAGTAATATTTTTATATTCTGTTTCTATCATATTAATAATATCGCATATTTCTAAATTATCCATAAAATACCTCTTAACACATTTTAATTTACTTATATCTTATCATAAAAAAATATTTATAGCACAATATTATCTAAAAAGACTATTTTTTTTACTTTTTTGTCTAAAAAAATCAAATAACCATTCATACAAATAAGTAACCACTGCAGTTGCTAAAAAGACAACATACCATGAAGTTAAAATAGGTGCATTTTTAATTAAAGGCTTACCTATTTGCATAGCATTATCAATACCAAGAGCATCTATTAAAAAGATACCGTAAGTCATATAAAAAGCCATCATAATAATTAAATACTTAAATTTAGTACGAGATGGCTTTATATAGCCCGTTATCATCATTACAATAATAAGCAAATTCATCAATGAATGATGAAGGAGTCCCGTAATTGATCTTATAGAAAAGAATGGTTGTGTTATTAAAAAATCAGGATAAAAAATAACAATGGCACTTCCAAAAAAGCCTAGATACGAAGCTGAATTTAAAATCCAATTATCTTCTTTGCCCAAAATAATCACTAAAGCTAACAATAAACTGGATAATCCACAAATCGAATTTGGAAGCAATTCCCACCAGCTTGCATCTTTTGTTACAATAACATTATCATAAATCGTAATTGAAAATCGATTTACAATAGCCAAAACAAAAAGTATAATCCCCGCAATTTTTATAATTAATTGTTTTCCTTTAAGAAAACCTTTACCACAAAGAATAATCGTTAAAATTAAAATGATTATATTTAGTATAATATAACTTATATGTGGCATTTTATATAAATCGCTTAGAAATATCACTATTTTTCTTCAATCTCCTTTGCAATTGAATTCATTAATTTTGAGTTTCTTTTCTTATCAATGATATAAATGATAAAGAAAACCGCAATTCCTACGAGTGTAATCATTAAATCCTCCATTGTATCCGCAACAGGACTTTTACCAAGACCAATTGATTCCTGCACTCTTTGAGAATCAAGATCAAACCAGGTATCACCTAAATATTCAAATATTTCCCATAAAGCACCAAAGCCCATACCAAAGCCAACAACATAGGTAGACATTAAAAACTCATTAGTCTTTTTTCCATGACATATGACAAAGAAATAATACGCAATAAAGCTAATTACAAGTCCAAAGAAGCCATGTAAATATATATCCCACCAACTAATTAAATCATAAAAATTAAAGACTGAGCCAAGTACAACACAGCAAAATATATGAAAAGTAATAATACCAGTCAATACAAGAGGAAATTTTTTCTTAAATAATATTTCATATAAAGGTATTAAAAATAGTAAAGCATGGGAGCCTACTGATTGAACCATTGTCAAAAAGCTAAAGCAATCAACAATACTATGCACCGCAAAACAAATAACAGCTGCGATAAAGCCAATCGCAGGAATTGCAAGTCTTTTTAAACTCATTTTACTTCAAATACTCCTTTAAATACTTACCTGTATAGCTTAATTCATTCTTAGCTAAACCCTCAGGTGCTCCTTGATATAATATTTCACCACCACGACATCCTCCCTCAGGACCAATATCAATAATATAATCTGCTAGCTTTATTACATCAAGATTATGTTCAATAATAACAATTGTAGCCCCCTGATTGCGCATTCTTAAGATAACCTTCATTAGTCTATCAATATCATCAATATGAAGACCCGTTGTTGGTTCATCCATTACATATAATGTTTTTGGGGTTATTTTAGAATGAAGCTCATAAGCAAGCTTGACACGCTGAGCCTCACCACCAGACAAAGTTGTAGATGATTGACCAAGCTTAATATAACCAAGACCAACATCAAGCATTGTTTGAAGTTTAGATTTAATCTTAGGAATAGTATCAAAAAATTCATAAGCCTCTTTAACTGTCATATCCAAAACCTCAGCGATATTTTTACCCTTGAATGTACAATCAAGTGTTTCACTATTATATCTTGTACCATTACAAGCCTCACAAGGCACATAAACATCTGGTAAAAACTGCATTGAAATACGTTTTACGCCATCACCCCAGCATGATTCACAACGTCCACCCTTAATATTAAAGGAAAATCTTCCCTTATCATAGCCTCGCATTTTGGCAACATTTGTTTGACTAAATAAATCTCTAATGTCATCAAAAACACCTGTATAGGTAGCTGGATTTGATCTTGGTGTACGGCCAATGGGCGATTGAGAAATTTGAATTACACGGTCAATATTTTCAAGGCCCTTTATTTCCTTACATTTTCCAGGATAAACCTTTTTAGCCTTATAAAGCTTAACATATAAATTCTTATATAAAACCTCATTAACAAGCGATGATTTTCCGCTTCCGGAAACTCCTGTTACTAAAGTTAAAGTTCCTAGAGGAATTTTAGCATTCACCTTTTTAAGATTATGCGCCTCTGCCCCTTTAATCTCAATAAATTTACCATTACCCTTATACCTTTCCTTAGGAAGCTCAATTTTCTTTTTACCACTTAAATAAAGCCCCGTAATACTATTAGGATTAGCCATAACCTCACTAGGTGTACCAGCAGCTACTACCTCTCCTCCAAGGTCACCAGCTCCTGGGCCAATATCAACAAGATAATCTGATTGAAGCATTGTATCACTATCATGTTCAACAACAATTAAGGTATTTCCTAAATCACGCATTTCTTTAAGTGTATCAATAAGTCGTTGATTATCTCTTTGATGAAGACCAATTGAAGGCTCATCAAGGACGTAAAGAACACCCGTTAGCTGTGAGCCTATTTGGGTTGCAAGTCTAATTCTTTGAGCCTCGCCTCCTGATAATGTATCTGCTCCACGTGCAAGTGTTAAATATTCAAGACCAACATTTTCCAAAAAATGAAGACGATCCTTAATTTCCTTGATGCACTGATGTGCAATTTGTTCATCAGTTTTACTAAGTTTAATTGTATCAAAGAATTTATATAAGTCCTCAATAGACATTTGACATAAATCATCAATTGATTTACCATCAATTAAAATAGAAAGTACTGCCTTATTTAAACGTGCTCCATGACAGGTTTGACATTCGCATTCAACCATGTAGGTTTCAATCCAATCTCTAATCCAATCAGAATTTGTTTCAATATAGCGACGACGGAAATTAGTAATTACACCCTCATAATAATCAATCTTATCATGAACACGACCACTTGATGATTTCATCTTAAAATCAATTTTATCAGGTGAGCCATAAAGAACGATTTTTCTTTGCTTCAAAGGTAAATCAACAAACTTAGCCTTCATATCAATTTTATAATGCTCACATGTTTGCTTAAGCTCGGCATTAGTTAAATTATCCTTTTCCTGATTCTTATAAGGAAGAATCGCCCCATCCTCAATTGATTTATCAGGATCTACGACTAAATCCTCAGATACCTCAAGACGATGTCCTAGGCCATTACATTCTGGACAAGCTCCTAAAGGTGAATTGAAAGAAAATAATCTAGGTTCAATTTTAGGCATTGTAAAGCCACATTCCTTACAAGCATAATGCTCTGATAAGAATAATTCATTATCATCATACATTACTTTAACAAAACCACCTGAGAATTTTAAGGCAATTTCTAAGGCTTCACTAACTCTATCTCTTATTCCATCTTTCATGACAAAACGAGATACAACAATATCAATATCATGCTCTTTATTTTTATCAAGTTTGACTTCATCTTCAAGAGAAACAATTTCCCCATCAACCCGCGCTCTAATAAAGCCTTCATGCAAATATTTTTCAAAAACGGCCTTATGCTCACCCTTAGAATGCATAATAACTGGTGCCATCACCCACACCTTAGAGCCCTCTTTTAGTGCTAAAACCTTTTTTACCATTTCCTCTTTAGTATCACCCTGAATAGGAATATGGTGATTAGGACAATATGGTACACCAATTTTGGCAAATAAAAGTCTTAAAAAATCATAAACCTCTGTAACAGTACCAACAGTTGAACGAGGATTTTTACTAGTTGACTTTTGGTCAATTGAAATAGCTGGTGATAATCCCTCAATCGAATCAACATCAGGCTTTTCACTACCACCTAAAAACTGTCTAGCATATGGTGATAATGATTCAATAAAGCGTCTTTCACCCTCTTTAAAAATTGTATCAAAGGCAAGTGAGGATTTTCCACTTCCAGAAAGTCCTGTTAAAACAACAAGTTTATTTTTAGGTAATTCTAAGGAAATATTTTTTAAATTATTTTCTCTTGCACCCTTTATTATTAATTTATCCATAAAATCACTCCTTCGAGTCCTCAATAATCGCTATAAAGGCGTCCTCATCCATTATTTCAATGCCAAGCTCACGAGCCTTTAAAAGTTTAGAGCCAGCCGCCTCACCGGCAATAACAATATTAGTATTTTTAGAAACGCTATCTACTGTTTTTCCACCAAGTGACTCAATAATTTTTTTAGCCTCACTTCTTTCAAAATGAGCTAAAGAACCCGTTAAAACAACCTTTTTACCCGTAAAATAAGACTCTTTAATCTCCTGAACATTTTCGGTCATTTTAAGACCTAATTCTTTAAGACGAGTAATAAGGTTAATATTACTTTCATTCTTAAAATAACTATCAATTTTCGAAGCAATTACCTCTCCTATATCATCAATTTGACGCATATTTTCATATCCTGATTCTATAATCGCATCCATTGATTTATAATGATTAGCCAAGATTCTTGAAACCTTAGCACCACAATGCCTAATGCCAAGTCCAAAAATTAAACGAGATAAATCCTGCTTCTTAGATTCTTCAATCGCATTTAATAGCTTATCAATACTCTTCTTTCCCATTCTTTCTAGGGCCTCAAGCTCAAGTCTATGGTCCTTAAGCGTAAAAATATCGGGAATATCTTGAATTAATTTGTTTTCATATAAGCTTCTTACAAGCTTTTCTCCTAATGTATCAATATCATAGGCAGGCTTAGATGCAAAATGAATAAGACTATTTATTCTTTTTTCATCACATAAAGGATTAACGCAATAATAATCAGCCTCACCAGGCTTACGCTCTAAAGGCATATGACAACAAGGACATTCCTTAATCATCAAAAAAGGCTTTGCGTCTTTACCTCGTTCTTCTGGTATAGCTTTAACAACCTCCGGAATAACATCTCCAGCCTTACGAATTACAATTGTATCATTAATATGAATATCTCTTTCCTTAATAAAATCCTCATTATGAAGGGTTGCTCTTGCAATAACAGATCCTTGAACTAATACAGGCTTAAAGCAAGCTACAGGTGTAATATTTCCGGTTCTTCCTACTTGAAAGATTATATCATTAAGCTTTGTATGAACCTCAACAGGTGGGAATTTATAGGCAATTGCCCATTTAGGATATTTAGCAGTTACACCAATTTCATCATACTCTTTAAAATCATTTACCTTTAATACAATACCATCAATATCATAGGGAAGTAGATCACGTTTTTGACCCATTTGTTCAATATAAGCAATTACCTCATCAATATTTTTACATAACCTAAAATTTGGATTGACCTTAAAACCTAGTTCTTTCATTTTACATAATGCATCATATTGATTATTAACATTAACACCAGAAGTAGCATAATAAAGAAATACATCAAGATTTCTTTTAGCAGTCACTTTAGGATCTAGCTGACGAATAGACCCCGCAGCAGCATTACGACAATTAGCAAATAGCTCCTCTTCATTTTCCTCACGCTCTAAATTAAGCTTAATTAAGCTTTTTTTAGGCATAAAAATCTCACCTCTTACCTCAGCAGTAAGTGGTACATTTAAACTTAATGGAATAGACTTAATCGTTTTAGCATTGCTTGTAATATTTTCGCCCTTTACACCATTACCTCTAGTAGCAGCTCTTTGAAGACGTCCATTTTCGTATTTTAATGATACAGAAAGACCATCAATTTTAAGCTCACATACATAACAAGCATCGGGGCATATTTTACGAACTCTTTGATCAAATTCTCTAAGCTCATCATAGCTAAAAGCATCTGCCAAGCTCATCATTGGTACATCATGTGTAACCGATTCAAACTTTTTTAAAGCCTCTCCTCCAACTCTTGAGGTTGGTGAATTTGGATCCTTGTATTCAGGATGAAGCTCCTCAAGCTTAGTAAGTTCTACCATAAGCTTATCATATTCATAATCCTCCATTGTAGGAGCATCTAAAACATAATAATCATTATTAGCCTTATCAAGAATTTTAACTAATTCTTCCATTCTTTCTTTATCGTTCATAAAATCACCTATTTTCAAAACTATCTATATTCTACCACAATTTGCATTCTTTTAATAATGTTGTTTAATTTTTTTGTTTTTGCTATAATATAGCAAAGGTGATTATTATGGAGCGAATCGCAGTAAATGTATCTAAGCAGCATCTAAGAAAAGTTAATCAAGAAATTTCATTTAAGGCCTATGCAAATGAAATCACAGTTATTTTATCACCTGATAGTAGCCTTATTCATTCTTTAATTCTTAAAATGCTAAAATCTAAAAATACCGGAGTTTCCTATTATGAACATAAGCTTGAAAAACAAAGAGAGTATATTTTAAATTTCTTAGGCTATATGCCAAGCTCTCTTCCATCATTTAAGCATATGACAATTGAAGAATACTTTAAATATAGTGCTAAATTTTATCAAGGTGATTATAATAATAACTTTGAAGCTTTACT
>ERZ1034713.701-NODE-701-length-18168-cov-22.893502_pt1 | contig 18168 bp, 19 predicted proteins | sample MGYA00520692_ERZ1034713 | MGnify/ENA primary metagenome ERZ1034713 (study PRJEB33766, sample SAMN09781717) | gut metagenome | biome: gut microbiome | host: Homo sapiens | place: Madagascar | study: EMG produced TPA metagenomics assembly of the PRJNA485056 data... | reverse complement strand
TTTCGCTATCCGTGAGGGTGGCCGTACCGTTGGTTCCGGCGTTGTTGGCAAGATCATTGAGTGATTTTGTCCTTGAACGTAAGTTCCAAGGTTAACTAGCAATTTATAAAGACCTTCCCGTTCCGGAGAGCGGGAAGGTCTTTTTGTTTGTTTATGGGTGCTGCAGGCGGTTCAGCTTCACAGCTCTTTTACCGGGTCAGGGTATTATAGCAGTCTGCAAAGGCGTGCAGAAAGCCGGTCACTTCCTCCTCTGTGGTAAGGTGACTCAGGCTGATGCGCCACGAAGAAAGGGCGTTGCGCTGGTCCTGACTGACGGCCAGCACTGCCCGGGAGGGCAACCCATCGGAGGAACAGGCGGATTTGACCGAGACGCACACCCCGCATGCGTCCAGCTCCCGCTGGAACACAGTGCCCTTTACGCCCTGCACGCTCAGGTTCAAGATGTGCGGTACAGCGTTTGCCGGGCTGTTGATGCGCACTTTTGGATAGCGGGTAAGCTCTGCACGCAACCGGTCATTCAGACTGCGCACGGTAGTAGCGCGGGCAGGAAGTTCGGCAGCAGCCTTTTCCAAGGCCAGCGCCAGCGAACAAGCCAGCGCTACGGTAGGTGTGCCGCTGCGGTAGGGAGTAGTGCTCTCTCCGCCGTGGATAAGGGGCGGCAGTGCCAGTCCCAGCCGCTTTACCAGTATACCGATGCCGTTGAGCCCGTAAAACTTATGGGCTGTCAGGCTCATGGTGTCCATGCCCTCAAACTGTACAGGAATTTTTCCCACAGCCTGTGTGGCGTCCACATGGAAATGGCAGCTGGGATACGCCTTTAAAAGCGCTGCGATTTCTGCAATGGGCTGCACTACGCCCAGCTCGCTGTCCACGGCGGTCACAGCTACCAGTATGGTGTCCGGGCAAAGCCGCTTTTTCAGGTCCGCAAGGTCTACTGTGCCGTCCGGCAGGATGTCCAGCAGCTCCACCTCGTACCCCTGCTTTTGCAGCGCCTCCAGACTGCCGCTGATAGACGAATGCTCCAGCGGGGTAGAGAGGATGTGCCTGCCTGCTGCACCTCCCAGCGCTGCCAGCCCCTTCACGGCAAGGTTGTTGGCTTCGCTTGCACCGGAGGTATAGATGATGCCCGCAGACGGTGCGCCCAGACAGCGGGCGATGCTGCGGGTCGCCTCGTTTATAGCGGCCTTTGCGGCAGCGCCTGCCTGATGGTGGGCGTTGGCGTTGCCCGGGTAACGCCGCTCTGCTTCACAGAAGCATTGCAGCACCGCCTCGTCCACGGGGGTGTTGGCAGAGTAATCCAGATAGAGCATAAAGCCTCCTGTAATATCAACACATTATGATAGTAGGAAATAAGAACAGGCTCTATTATAGGCCATTCCATCCCAAAGCGCAACCCCCGCAGCCCGCAGCGCGGTGCAACAGGCAAGAAAAAGCTGTCAACACCTTGCTGGAAAGTCCAAAATCTGCTATACTTATCTAAAAGGCCGCAGCGCTGCTGCTGCCTTGCCGGAGCGGTTCCGGTTGTTGGAAGGAACACAAAAAGAAGGGGAGGAGCACCATGTTCAAGCGCGAGCGACTGCATAGCGGCTTCTTTCCCATTTTTGTGTGGAGGTATTGTTCCTAAATTTGGAGGCACTGCTGTTTTAACGGCAATGCCTCTTTTTTTGGGAACAACATTACAGGAGGTTTTCTATGAGCGAAAAGATCGATTACTCCAAGGGCGTATACGACGCCAAAAAGCTGGGCACCGGCAGGATGTTTATTCTGGGTGTGCAGCACATGTTTGCCATGTTCGGCGCAACGGTTCTGGTGCCGCTGCTCACCGGCCTGAGCGTTTCCACTACGCTGCTGTGCGCCGGTCTGGGCACGCTGCTGTTCCACCTTGTCACCAAAAAGAAGGTGCCGGCATTCCTCGGCTCCTCCTTTGCGTATCTGGGCGGTTTCTCCATTGTGGCTCCCATGCTGGCTGATGCCGACGGCAACCTGACCGTTGCCAACACCAAGATGCTGCCTTATGCCTGCGCTGCCATTGCGTTCTCGGGTCTGGTCTATCTGGTGGCCAGCCTGCTGATCTCCACCTTTGGTATCCGCCGCATTATGAAGTTCTTCCCGCCGGTGGTCACCGGCCCCATCATCATCTCCATCGGCCTGATCCTTGCGCCCTCTGCCATCACCAACTGCCAGTCCAACTGGCTGCTGGCCTTTGTGGCACTGGGCACTGTGATCGTGTGCAACATCTGGGGCAAGGGCATGGTCAAGATCCTGCCCATCCTCATCGGCGTGCTGGTCTCCTACGCTGTGGCACTGGTCACCGGTGCAGTAGACTTCCAGAAGATCTCCGAGGCCGCTTGGCTGGGCATCCCCCTGCACAAGGAGGCTATGGGTCTATTTGCCATTGACGGCAGCCCGGAGTTCATCAGTGCTCTGTTCACCATCATCCCCATCGCACTGGCTACCATGATGGAGCACGTTGGTGATATCGCCGCCATCAGCGCCACTGTCGGCCACAACTATATCAATGACCCCGGCCTGAACCGCACCCTGATGGGCGATGGTCTGGCCACCACCATGGCCGGTCTGCTGGGCGGCCCCGCCAACACCACCTACGGTGAGAACACCGGCGTGCTGGCACTGAGCAAGATCTACGACCCGCTGGTCATCCGCATTGCCGCTGTGCTGGCCATCATCCTGAGCTTCAGCCCCAAGTTTGAGGCCGTCATCAACACCATCCCCACCGGCATCATCGGCGGTATCAGCTTTGTGCTGTACGGCATGATCTCTGCCATCGGTGTGCGCAACGTGGTGGAGAACCGCGTGGACTTTACCAACAGCCGCAACCTGATCGTTGCCGCCGTCATTCTGGTGTGCGCACTGGGCTTCAACTCTGTGGGCGGCGTTGGCTTTACCGTTGGCAGCGTCACCATCAACCTGTCCGGTCTGGCTGTGGCTGCGATTGCAGGTATCCTGCTCAATGCCATCCTGCCCGGCAACGACTACGAGTTTGACGCTACCGCCGGTTCCGACGCTGCCACCAGCGGCAACCTGCAGGTCTGATTCCGGTAATGCGTCCAGTTTTCCATAAGGGAATTTGGGCATCCTGCCAGATTTTGATAAATAGGAATAATTCTTAAAAATATACTTGACTAACTAGGAATTATTCGCTATAATAGAGCCATGGAAAGGGAAGTGCAGAAAGCACACAGCTCCCTTCCATGGCTCTTTCTATACCTGGCAGCGCAGCTGCCCCGCATAGAAGCAACAGGCGGGTGGTTTCCGTCCTGTATCATTTTTAACAGATCGAATGGAGGTAAATTCTTATGAAGAAATACGTTTGCACCGTTTGTGGTTATATCGCTGAGGGTGAGATCCCCGCTCAGTGCCCTGTTTGCAAGGCTCCCGCTTCCGCTTTTGTGGAAAAGACCGGCAACACCTATGTCACCGAGCATGTTGTCGGTATCGGCAAGGCAGAGGGCGTGCCGCAGGAGATCGTTGATGGTCTGCGCGCTAACTTTGAGGGCGAGTGCAGCGAGGTCGGCATGTATCTGGCTATGGCTCGCGTGGCAGAGCGTGAGGGCTACCCCGAGATCGCCGAGGCTTACAAGCGCTATGCTTATGAGGAGGCTGACCACGCATCCCGCTTTGCAGAGCTGCTGGGCGAGGTCGTGACCGACAGCACCAAGAAGAACCTGATGATGCGTGCTGAGGCCGAGTGCGGTGCCTGTGCCGGTAAGATGGATCTGGCCAAGAAGGCTAAGGCGCTGAATCTGGACGCTATCCACGACACCGTTCATGAGATGGCAAAGGACGAGGCTCGTCACGGCCGCGGCTTCGAGGGCCTGCTGAAGCGCTACTTCAACACCGAAGTCTGATAAGGGTTCCCCGGTTATCTATGTTGCCCGCTGCAAGGACATTCCGCCTTGCAGCGGGCTTTTTTGACGTTTCTGGCTTTAAAAAACGGCGCAGAACCTCCGGTAAGTGTTTTATACGGATTTTTTGTTTGGTGGGCAAAACTCGCTGATTTGTTCAATTTTGACCTCTTTTTTGCTTTTGCCCACAAAAAGCCCGAAAGTTGGCTTGTGGCCTAGAAAAATCGACTATAAATATAATTCTCGATGTGGGCAGACTATTTGACTGTTATCTGTAAAAATACCATTTCCGGTAACGCTCTTCCCGCGAAAAAGCAAGCGGGGAAGATCCGCAGATTTTCCCCGCTTGCAAATATAAAATGTTCTTTCCTCTGAAGATGCGCAAAGCGAACGCGGCGCGCATTCAAAACCGTCACGTTACAAAAAAGGCAGCTGCGCAGAAATCCGCGCAGCTGCCTTTTGCATTTTCGGCCTTACTGGATGCCGGTAACAGGGTAGTCCTGCGCCTCTACGGCCTTCTTCAGTACCTCATCGTCTACTTCAGCGTTCAGGGTGACGATGGCAGTACCGGCTTCGTGGCTGACAACAGCCTCGTCCACCTGCGGCAGAGCCTCCAGCGCCTTCTTGACGCGGGCTTCACAGTGAGGGCACATCATGCCTTCTACGGTCAGGGTCTTTTTCATAGCGGTCTCCTCCTTAATTGTATCTTCCTCCGCTGCGGGCTGCACAAGGGCAGCGGGCAGGGTAGGGACGTGTTTGGGCGGGTGGTCACGCTTTGCGCTGTGCAGGTCGAACAGGTTCAGCCGCAAGGCGTTGCTCACTACGCAGAAGCTGGAAAGACTCATGGCAGCTGCACCGAACATGGGGTTCAGCGTCAGCCCCAAGGGAATGAACACACCGGCTGCCAGCGGAATGCCGATGATGTTGTAGATGAACGCCCAGAACAGGTTTTCGTGGATGTTGCGCAGGGAAGCGCGGCTCAGCCGGATGGCGGCGGGCACGTCCGAGAGCTTGGAGTTCATCAGCACTACGTCCGCAGCGTCAATGGCTACGTCTGTGCCTGCGCCGATGGCAATGCCGGTGTCAGCGCGGGTCAGGGCAGGGGCGTCGTTGATGCCATCGCCTACCATAGCCACCTTGCCGTACTTTTGCAGCTGCCGGATAACGGCCTCCTTACCCTCCGGCAGCACCCCGGCGATCACCTCGTCCACACCGGCCTGTCGGCCGATGGCCTCGGCAGTGCGCTGATTGTCGCCGGTCAGCATCACCACACGGATGCCCATGTTCCTCAGCTCCCGGATGGCCTGTGGGCTGTCCTCCTTGATGGTATCTGCCACCGCGATAACACCCAGCAGACGGCCTGCACCGCCAAAGAACAGGGGCGTTTTACCCTGCGCAGCCAGTGCAGCAGCCTGCGTTTGCAGCGCAGCAGAGATAGCGACCTTTGTGCTAATAAAAGCAGCGTTGCCGCCAAAGATCTCCTTACCCTCCAGCTTGGCGGTAAGGCCGTTGCCCGGCAGGGCGGTAAAATCGGTAACAGTGGGCAGCGCCAACTGCTTTTCCTCTGCATAGGCCAGCACTGCCCGCGCCAGCGGGTGCTCGCTGCGGCCCTCCAGCGCGGCCGCCAGCGTGAGCAGCTCGGTCTCGGTCACGCCCGCAGCGGGCAGAAGGTCGGTGACGGTAGGCTCACCGCAGGTGATGGTGCCGGTCTTGTCCAGCGCCACGATGCGGGTACGGCCGGCCTCCTCCAGCGCCGCAGCGGTCTTGAACAGGATGCCGTTCTTCGCCCCCAGTCCGTTGCCCACCATAATGGCCACCGGCGTTGCCAGACCCAGCGCACAGGGGCAGCTGATGACCAGCACCGAGATGCCCCGCGCCAGCGCGTAGCCCACATCCCGCCCCAGCAGCAGCCAGACAAGGGTGGTGACCACCGCAATGCTGATGACCGCAGGCACAAAAAAGCCGGATACGGTATCTGCGATCTTTGCAATGGGTGCTTTGGTGGCGGCGGCATCACTGACCATGCGGATGATCTGCGCCAGCGTGGTGTCCTCGCCTACGCGGGTAGCGCGGCACTGCAGATAACCGGACTGGTTGGTGGTGGCGGCGCTTACCTTATCACCCACGTCTTTGTCCACCGGGATGCTCTCGCCGGTCAGGGCACTCTCGTTCACAGCGCTGCTGCCCTCCAGCACAATACCGTCCACCGGGATGTTCTCGCCCGGGCGCACCACAAAAATGTCCTCTTTCTGCACCTGCTCAATGGGCACGGTCACCTCGGTACCGTCCCGCAGCAGGGTAGCGGTCTTGGGGGCAAGCTTCATCAGGCTCTTGAGCGCATCGGTGGTCTTGCCCTTGGAGCGCGCCTCCAGCATCTTGCCCACGGTGATAAGGGTCAAAATCATGGCGGCAGACTCAAAGTAGAACTCCATCATGTAGTGCATGACCAGTTCCTCGTTGCCGTGCAGCTGCGCATCAGTCATGGCAAACAGGGCGTAGGTGCTCCACACAAAGCTGGCCATGGAGCCCATAGCCACCAGCGTATCCATGTTGGGGGAGCGGTGCACCAGCCCTTTGAAGCCATTGATAAAAAACTTCTGGTTGATCACCATCACGATGCCCGCCAGCAGCAGCTGTACCAGCCCCATGGCAATGTGGTTGCCGTCAAACCAGCGGGGCAGCGGCCAGCCCCACATCATGTGCCCCATGGAAAAGTACATCAGCACCAGCAAAAAGCCCAGCGAAGCGATGAGCCGCCGTTTCAGCTTGGGCGTTTCGTGGTCAGCCAGCGCGTCCAGCTCTGCGCTGGTGCTGGCGGCTGCTGCGGCTTTTTTGGGGCTTGCGCCGTAACCGGCCTGCTCCACAGCACGGATAATGGCGGCATCCTCTGCAGTGCCCTCCACCCCCATGGAGTTGGTCAGCAGGCTTACCGAACAGCCGGTGACGCCCGGCACGCTCTTTACGGCCTTTTCTACCCGGGCAGAGCAGGCCGCGCAGCTCATGCCGGTAACATTGAATTGTTCCATTGTTTTTTCTCCTTGTGGTCAGTCTGCCCGGCGGGCGGTCATTTCATCAACTTGGGCAGCAGCCGGAGCAGTTCTTCCAGCTTTTCATCGCTGCCGGCACGCAGGTCATCCGCCACGCAGCTGCCGATGTGCTGCGCCAGCAATTCCCGGGAAAAGCTGTTCAGTGCCGCATTGGCTGCGGCCACCTGCACCAGAATGTCCACACAGTAAGCATCCTTTTCCAGCATCCCACGGATGCCGCGCACCTGCCCTTCAATGCGGTTCAGTCGGTTAAACAGGGCTTTGTATTCCTCCGGGCTGCGCTCTTTGTGGCGGCAGCAGCAGGGGACAGCAGTGTCCGCTTCCGGCGCATCATCGCAGCAGCAACAGTGCTTTTTGGTCTCTTCCATCTCGGAATCGCTCCTTTCATAAACCCCCATGGGGTATATTTTCTTGCAACAGCAGTATAGCACACAATATCCGATAATTCAAGTAGGAAATGAAATTTAAATAATGCAGCAGACAAAAATGGTTCAGAAACGCCACAGGTGTTTCCGAACCATAAATTAAAAGATAAAATTCCGCTGAACATGGCCAAAGCGCACACGGAGGCCATTCAAAACCGCTGCACATAAGAAAACGAGGGAAGCCCCGCAGGCTTTCCCTCGTTGTAAGCTCTTACTTTACTTCCAGAATGCGCGGTGCAAACAGACTCCACATCTTGCTCCACCAGTACCAGTCGTGGGATACGTCACCGCCCCAGATCTCCAGATGTGCAGGCATTCCCTGATCCTTCAGCAGATCAGCCAGTGCCTGTGTGTCGTCCAGTGCATCGCCCTCGTAGGCACCCTGACCGGCGCAGAGGATCAGGCAGTTCTCTTCAGCCTTGGTCAGTGCCAGCTTGTTGGCAATGCCGTTCTCCTGCAGGTAGGCAAGGGGAGAGCAGCGCAGCACCATGTCATCGCTGTCGGTGCCCCAGAAGCGGGTCAGGTCATAGATGCCGCCCATGCCCACAGCACCGGCAAACAGGGTGGGGCGGCGCAGACGGCAGTGGACGGCGTGGTAAGCGCCCAAGTCTACACCGGCAGTCCAGATCCGGGTGCCCTTTTTGGCGTTGTTCAGGGTCAGAATGCGGGGAGCCAGCTCAGCGCTCAGGTAGACGAAATACTTCTCCTGCAGCTCGGCGCGGCGACGCTGGGGCAGATCACCGTTCAACAGGCCCTCGCCGTCCACGGCATCTGCGCAGAACAGCTGCACCTTGCCCTCGTTCAGCAGCTGGGCAATGGCGTCGGGTATTCCGTTGTTCTCCCAGTCGTAAAAACGGCCGCTGCGGGCGGGCAGTGCCAGCACCGGCACACCGGCATGGCCGTACACCTTAAACTCCATTTCACGGCCTAAAACCGTGCTCCACTCTTTGTAATAGGTACCCTGGATCATAAATCAAGCACTCCTTATTTTATCATTCACCGGCCCGGGCACAGTCGCTGCGCACCGGTGCCGGATTTGGAAGCTATAATCAGACAAACTGGTTGCGCTGCGGGTCGTAATCGTAACCCACAGAGTGCAGCTTTGCGCACAGACCGGCCTTGTCGGTCTCCAGATCTTCGCACAGCGCATTGAGATCTTTATACTGATCCCGCAGTTTCAGGTTCACCACGCTCAGCAGCATGATGGGATCAACAGGCAAAGACATTTTATTCCTCTCCTTGCGGCAAATAAAAAAGCCGGCCACTCGACAAAGTGACCGGCCACATACACCAAATTAGACAGCGCGGGTAACTTTGCCAGCGCGCAGGCAACGGGAGCATGCGTAGACATACTTGGGAGAGCCCTCCACGACCGCCTTGACACGACGGACATTCGGCTTCCAGGTACGGTTGGAACGGCGATGAGAGTGAGAGACCTTAATACCAAAGGTAACACCCTTGCCGCAGCATTCACACTTAGCCATGGTAATTGCACCTCCTAGAGTGAAGTATGGAATCAAAATAATCAGCTTGACTATTTTACCAGAGATACAAAGAAAAAGCAAGTCTTTTTTTAAATTTTCTGCAGCTTTTTGCATTCCCGGTGCTGTGGGGCTTGTGCAGGGCACAAAAAAATAGTATTATAAAGAAAGAAATTTGTTACGACAGGAGATTTACATGACCGCACAGGCAACCTATTATATCATCCGCGCACTGGTGGCGCTGGTGGCCATCCCGTTCCACGAGGCCGGACACGCGCTGGCAGCATGGCTGCTGGGCGATGCCACTGCCAAACGCGAGGGGCGTCTTTCGCTGAATCCCTTTGCCCACTTTGACCTGCTGGGCACGCTGTGCATGGTGTTTGCGGGCGTGGGCTGGGCAAAGCCTGTGACCACCAATCCCCGCAACTTCAAAAACCCCAAGTGGGGTATGGCGCTCACGGCGCTGGCAGGCCCTGTGGCAAACCTTGTGCTGGCCTACCTTGGCATGGTGGCGTGGAAGGTGATGTACTACTGGGCACCGGTCAATAACGCCACCATTTATATTGCCATGTTCCTGCGCTATCTGGTGCTGATGAATGTCAGCCTTGCGGTGTTCAACCTCATCCCGGTGCCGCCGCTGGACGGCAGCCGCATTCTGCTGGTGGTGCTGCCGCAGCGCATCTACTTTGGCCTGATGCGGTACGAAAAATATATCATGATCGTCATGCTGGCAGCGGTGTGGGGCGGCTTTCTGGATACGCCGCTGTACTACCTGAACAACGTGGTGTGGTCGCTTTTGGGCGTGGGCACCGGGTATATCGATAAGATCGCCTACGCCGTTTATGCCAGCAGCCTTGGGGCGGTGATCTGAGTGGCAGAGGAATTGACCTTCCATCTGGAGGATTTTGACGGCCCGCTGGAATTATTGCTGGCGCTGGTGGCCAAACATAAGATGGACCTGCACAACATTCCCATTTTGCAGCTCATCGACCAGTACACCCGCACCGTGGAGCAGGCCGACCCCGATCCCGAGACTGCCAGCGCTTTCATTGAGATGGCGGCGCATCTGGTGGAGATGAAAAGCTTTCTGCTGCTGCCCCGCAGCGAAGAGGGCGAGCGCATGAAGCAGGAGCTCACCGGCCAGCTCATCGAGTACGACCAGTGCCGCCGCATGGCAGAGCTGCTGCGCGCAAAAGGGGAGGCTGCCCCGGTATTTGTGCGCCGTCCCATGGAGATGGAGTGGGACAACACCTACGTGCTGCACCACGCCCCGCAGATTTTGGCAGACTACTGGCAGGCGTTGGCGGGCCGCACCAAGACCCGCCGCGTGCCTACCCAGCAGCAGTTTGAGCCGCTGGTCACCGCGCCTATGGTATCGGTCACCAGCCGGGTGGTGTACATCCTGCGCCGGATGCTGGGCGGCACTGTGGCAAAAATGGAGCAGCTGTTTTCCCGCAGCCAGAGCCGCAGCACCAACGTAGCTACCTTTCTGGCGCTGCTGGAACTGGTGCGCGGCGGACGCATCGCGCTGGACGACCGGGGAGAACTGACCATGCGCCGTACCCGCCCGGAACGCAGTAAGGAGAATCCATGAACCAGAAACAAACCCTTGCCGCCGTGGAGGCCATGCTTTTTGCCTGCGGCGACCCCATAGGTGCCGATAAGCTGGCACAGGCGGTGCAGTTGCCCCAGTCCAGCGTGGATGCTGCACTGGAGACCCTGCACACCCGCTATCAGCGGGAGGACAGCGGACTGTGTCTGCTGCATCTGAATACCCGGTGGCAGCTGGCCACCAAGACCCAGTGGGCAGACTGTGTGCGCCGCGTACTGGACAGCCGCCGCGCTGTGCCGCTTGGCCCTGCGGCCATGGAGACCCTGACCGTCATCGCCTATAATCAGCCAGTGTCCCGCGCCTTTATTGAGCAGGTACGCGGCGTGGATTCCTCCTCCAGCGTATCCGGTCTGCTGGAAAAGGGGCTGATCGAAGAAGCCGGGCGTCTGGATCTGCCGGGTCGTCCGGTCAGCTTCCGCACCACCGATACCTTTTTGCGTGTGTTCGGTCTGTCCAGTCTGGCAGACCTGCCGCCGGTGCACAGCGATGCACCGGCAGATGAACCGACCGAAAGTGAGGGTTGACACATGGGCATCGTTTTTTCTGCGTTGGGCGCTTGTCTGCTGTTCATCCTCAAGGTGGCGGGCATCCTGCTGCTGATCATTCTGGTGCTGGCGGCGCTGTTGCTGCTGTGCCCCTTCTGCGCGGATGTCTGCTGGCAAAACGATACCCTTACCGTAAAAGCCGGGGCACTGGGCATCACCTTTCCAGTGTTCCAATACCCCAAGCCTGAACCTCCCGCCCAGCCGGAGGAACCCAAGGGCTTTACCGGCAGGCTGAAAGCAAAATTCCGCGCATGGCGTGCGGAGCGCAAGCGCAAAAAAGCTGAAAAAAAGGCTGCGCAGCCTGCAAAGCCCAAAGCAGAAAAGCCACCCCGCCAAAAGGCAAAGATCACGCTGGATGTGATCTGCACCATGCTGCGGGGCGTGGGTACGCTGCTGCGGGCAGTGTTTGGCGCCATCCGCTTTACAAAGATCTCGGTCTGCCTTGGTGTGCGCGGCGACGACCCCGCCGAAGCTGCCCGCAATTACGGCAAGTTGCAAGCGTGGCTGTACCCGACCCTTGGCCTGCTGGACCACTTTCTCTTTCTGGAATTTGACCAACTGCGCGTTCTGCCGGACTTCGGCAGCGCCCAGCTTACTGTGCAGGACAGGGTATCCTTCCGGGTCAGCGCACAGGCGCTGTTCATCGTTATCGCTGCTGTGCGGGTACTGTACGAGTTCTGGCGTAAAAAAGTATTGGACATTTTTATTTGAAGATGATACACTAAATCTATATCAGAATGCTTTCCGGCGGGCGAACGTCTGCACGGATGAATAAAGGAGAGTTGTTTTATGGCAGAGCATCCTATTCAGGGTCTGATGAACGTTACGATGGAAAAGATCCACCAGATGGTGGACTCCAACACCATTATCGGCAAGCCCATCACCACTGAGGATGGTATCACCATCCTGCCGGTGTCCAAGGTGAGTTTTGGTTTTGCTTCCGGCGGTACCGATTTTAACGGCAAGAATGCTGCCAACAAGGATCTGTTCGGCGGCGGCTCCGGTGCCGGTGTCAACATCCAGCCGGTGGCATTTCTGGTCATCAAGGATGGCTGCGTGCGCACCATCCAGCTGTCGGATAGTTCCAACAGCATCGACCGTGCCCTGACCATGCTGCCCGAGCTGGTGGAAAAGCTTACCGCTCTGGTCAAAAAGGACGGCAAGACCCCCGCAGAGGAGCCCAAGGCAGAGTAACTTTTTAGAATAACCAAGCCGCAGCCGCAGGCCTTTTGGTCTGCGGTTTATATAGCCGCGCACCGTGCCCCGCAAAAACAGGGGAGTGGTGCGCGTTTTGAGCGCCGTGAGGCGCACAAGGAGTAATATTATGGCAGAAGAACGTATTCAGAAAATCATGGCCGAGCAGGGTCTGTGCTCCCGCCGCGCCGCCGAGCAGATCATTGCCGAGGGTCGCGTCAAGGTGAACGGCCACCCGGTCAAGGTGGGCGACAAGATGGACCCCAACCGTGACGTGCTCCATGTGGATGACGAGCGCATCTACATCCAGAAAAACCAGCAGCTGTATTATCTGGCACTGTACAAGCCCCGTGGCTATGTGACCACCGCCAGCGACGAACTGGGCCGCAAGACCGTGATGGACTTGGTCAGCGATATTCCCGCCCGCCTGTATCCGGTAGGCCGCTTGGATAAGGACAGCGAGGGTCTGCTGCTGATGACCAACGATGGTGCCTTTGCGCAGGCCGTCACCCATCCGTCCGGCGGCATCTCCAAGCTGTATCGCGTTACCGTGCAGCCCCGCGCCGACGAGGCTACCATCCTCAAGCTGAGCAGCGGCGTTGTGCTGGACGACGGCACCAAGACCATGCCCTGCGCCATCAACGTGGTCACCGATGAGCCCGGCCGCACCGTGATGGAGATGACTCTGAAAGAGGGCAAGAACCGCGAGATTCGCCGGATGTGCGAGAGCGTGGGTCTTGAGGTGGTGCGCCTGAAGCGCAACGCCGAGGGTGTTGTCAAGCTGGGTATGCTCAAGCCCGGCACCTACCGCGAGTTGACCAAAGCCGAGGTGAACGGTCTGCGCGCCGCAGCCGTCAAGGGTCGTGCACAGACCCGCTCTGCTGTCCAGCAGACCAAGGCTGCCGAGCGCCGTCCCCGCGGCCCTGTGGGCAAAAACGCACCCCGGAAGCAGAAGTAAGATGGTACAGAAGCCGTTGCACAGCAGCCTGTGCGGCGGCTTCTTTTTTGCGCGTTTCCAAGGGTGAAGAACTATCAGGTTTTCATCTGAAAAATGAACAAAATTGCATTCTTGAGCATACGCCGATAAAAAGAACTGCAAAACGGCAAAAATGGAACAGAACGGCGCAGTTGGCCGGACTGTATCCGTCTGAAAAACAGTCTGAACTTCTGACAACAAAAGTTCATTGCAGTAAAACAGCGTTGGTCATCGACAGGATTTGTGCTATAATACAAAAGCAACGCTTTGCTAGGGTCTCCAAGCCGGGCGGGCAAACTGGAAAAGGAGCAATCAAATCATGGAACGAGAAACTCTGAAATCCCGTCTTGGCTTTATTCTGCTTTCCGCAGGCTGTGCCATCGGTATCGGCAACGTGTGGAAGTTCCCGTATATTGCCGGGCAGGGCGGCGGCGGTGCCTTTGTACTGTTCTACCTGATCTTTCTGGTCATTCTGGGTCTGCCCATCATGACCATGGAATTTGCCGTGGGACGTGCCTCCCGCAAAAGCCCGGTGCGGGCGTATCAGGCACTGGAAAAGCCGGGGCAGAAGTGGCACATCCACGGCTACTTCACCCTCATCGGCTGCTACCTGCTGATGATGTTCTACACCACCGTGGCGGGCTGGATGCTGCACTATTTCTATATGACCGCCGCCGGTAAACTGGCGGGGCTCAACGCCGAGCAGGTGGCCGGTAAGTTTACCGAAATGCTGGCAAGCCCCGCCACCATGACCTTCTGGATGGTGTTCGTGGTCGTGGTAGGCATTCTGGTGTGTGCCAAGGGTCTGCAAAGCGGTCTGGAGCGCGTGACCAAAGACATGATGATCGCTCTGCTTCTCATTATGGTGGTGCTGGCTGTCAACAGCCTGTTCATGCCCGGGGCAAAGGAAGGCCTTTCCTTCTTCCTTGTGCCGGACTTTACCCGAATGCAGGAGGTGGGCGTGGTCAACACGCTGGTCTCCGCTATGAATCAGGCCTTCTTCACCCTGAGCCTTGGTATCGGTGCTATGTCCATTTTCGGCAGCTATATCGGCAAGGAGCACTCCCTGCTGGGCGAGTCTGTCCGCATCGTGGTGCTGGACACCTTTGTAGCCATCACCGCCGGTTTGATCATCTTCCCGGCCTGCTTTACCTACCATGTAGACCAGACCAGCGGCCCCAGTCTGATTTTTATCACCCTGCCCAACATCTTTGCCAATATGTCCATGGGGCGGCTGTGGGGCAGCCTGTTCTTCCTGTTCATGGCCTTTGCCGCCATGTCCACTGTGCTGGCAGTGTTCGAGAACATCATCTGCTGCGGCATGGAGCTGACCGGCTGCAGCCGCAAAAAGTCCAGTCTGGTGAACCTTGTGCTCATCATCCTGCTGTCCATGCCCTGTGTGCTGGGCTATAACCTGTGGACATGGGATGGCTTTGCGGTGTTCGGCGGCGCTGTGCTGGATGTAGAGGATTTTCTGGTCAGCAACCTCTTCCTGCCGCTGGGCAGCTTGGTGTATCTGCTGTTCTGCGTTACCCGTTACGGCTGGGGCTGGCAGAACTACAAAAAAGAGGTCAACACCGGCAAGGGGCTCAAGGTGCAGGACTGGATGCGCGGCTACCTGACCTATGTGCTGCCGCTCATCGTGGTGTTCATCTTTGCATTTGGTCTCTACGACAAATTCCTTGCATAAAATATCCCGGCGTCTGCTCCGTCTTTGATTGACGAACAGGCGGGACAAGTGTAATATAAAAGCATATAGGGTGCTTCTCCCGGCGGGGGACACCGCTATATGCTTTTTTGTATTCAAAAGGAGGAAACACCCCATGCACATTCTGGTCTGTGACGACGATGCAGCCTTCGCTGCGCGGATGGACGAGTATATCTCGGAATGGTTCCGCGCCCGGGAGATTCAGGTGCAGAGCGCCGTCTGCACCAGCGGCGAGCAGCTGCTGGCTACCCCGGAGCTGGAACGCTACCAGCTGGCGTTTCTGGATGTGGACCTGAAAACCACCGATGGCATTGCGCTGGGGCGCAGGCTGCGGCAGCTTGCCCCGGATATCGTGCTGGTGTACATTTCGGCTTATCTGGAATTTGCCCCAAAAGGCTACACGGTCAACGCTTACCGCTACCTACTCAAGCGGGATATTGCCGCTCAGCTGCCCAGCTGTCTGGAGGATATCTTTTCCGGCATGACCGACCCTAAAAAGACGCTGGAGGTGCACCACAACCGTACCACCAGTGAGATCCCGCTGGATCAGATCTATTATCTGGAAAGCGATCTACGGCAGATCAACGTCTACGGCGATATCCCGCACCAGCCCATCTGCACCTATTACGGCAAGATCGCTGATCTGCCTGCCATGCTGTACGAAAACGGCTTTTTGCAGGTAGGGCGCAGCGATGTAGTCAATCTGCAGTATGTGCGCTCCATCCGCAATTACAAGGTGGAACTGCGCAGTGGGGTAGAGTTGAACGCAAGCCGACAGGATTTTCCGGCTATCCGCAGCGCATGGCTGGAATGGAAGGGGCAGTTCGGCGATGAATGAAGAATTCTGGCGCTGGTATGTGTACGGCCACTGGGTCTGCCTGACCCAATGGCTCGGCTTTATCATGGTGGAGTACGCCTACCTTGGCAAAGGCAAAATAAAGCACCCGCTGGTATGGTCCTGTGTTATAACCATGGTCACGATGATCCTCTCGGTCGTGCGCGGCTATGGCTTTTTTACGCCGATGGCAGTGGTTTACACGCTTCTTTTTCTGTTCATCACCGTTATGCTGTTTGGCGGCACGCCGGGGCAGAAATTTACTGCCTGTCTGATCAACGGCACCATGTGCCTGTTGGTCGAAAACAGTGTGCGGTATGTTATATCTTGGATACTGAAGTGTGAGCTGCAGCAGGTCATCCAGCGCGCAGATTGTCTGGTCATAATGTCATTCACAAATCTGGTAGTCAGCACCGGGGTATCGTTCTTTGTGGGCAAGTGGCGCAGATACAATGCGCTGGAGCCTTTGCAGGCGCTGACCATGAGCTTTTTTCCGGGCGTGGTCGTGGTGCTGAACATCCTGCTCATGCTCACAGATAACAACAAAAGGGCCACCATGGCCACAATGGGGATGACAGTGGGTCTCACAGTGGCCGTCATGGTGCATCTGTGTATCGTGGCTATGTTCAACGATCAGGTCATGCAGCGGCGCAGCCTGCATTTTCAGGCCGAACTGGAGCAGCAGCGGGCTTCGGCTCTGCTGGATTCCTACACCGCCCAGCGCCGCCTGACCCACGAATTCACCAACCATATCGGTGCGTTGCGTGCCTTGCTGGCACAGGGAGATGTGGCCGGTGCGCAGGACTATATTGCCGGTGTGGATAAGGCCGTGGCGGCCAGCACCACCATTATGGATACCCACAACCCGTTGCTGGACTCCATCCTGACTCGCAAGTACGAGGAAGCCGCCCGGCAGGGCGTAAGCGTGTATTTTGACCTTTGTGACCTGCGGGATTTCCCTCTGAGCGGGGTGGATATGGTCACCGTTTTAGCAAATCTGCTGGATAACGCCATCTGTGCCGCAGCGCAGGCGTACCCGCCGGAGGTCTATGTGCGGGTGCGCAAAACGGAGGAGGAATATCTCCTCTCGGTGCGCAATCGGGTGCAGCGGGATGTGGAGCTGCCGCCGGATGGGCAGTTGCCCCGCACCACCCGCAAAGAGCCCGGCCACGGCATGGGGCTTTCCAACGTGCGTGACGTTCTGCTGCGCCACGGTGCGGAGTATACCCTGAGCTGCCGGGACAATTGGTTCCGCTTTACCTGTGCGGTGCCCACCGACAATTCATGACATCTGCACCGTCAGAATATGACAATTTTTGTGCAACAGAAGCGTAACTCTGCTATACTGAACCCAGTAAAGGAAGCCTTCCGTGCGGACATGGTTACGTTGCGGTGGGGGGGGGGTAACACCTCCTTTAAAAGCTCTGTTGCTGGATGGAAAAACAGCCTGCGGTGCGTGTAAGCAGGCTGTCTACCTTTGCTTTTTTGTACTGTGCAGGAATGCACGGTACCTTGCTGACGGGACTTTCTGCGGCGGGCCTTTTGGGGGTTGCAGTCGATAAAGTTACTCGATGTGTCGCAATTCCGGCTCTGTCTGCTATACGGGAATGGCATGGGCAGGCCGGGGTATCGTGCGCTGCAAAGAGTTCCGTCAGTTTTTTTTGACACAAAAAGGACTGCTGTACATGGGTTTTGCCCAGTACAGCAGTCCTTTTTATATCTTAAAACCTCGCGGTCGTCGCCGCGCTCTGCCGTTTTTTGCATCTGCCACTCAGCAGAAAGCTTGCCCGCCGCACGGCTGTTTCCATAGGAAACCAGCGCGGCAGCTGTCGTTTGCTTCTGTGCCTCTTCCATGAAAAAACAGCTCAGCCAAGCCCGCAGGCTTGGCTGAGCTGTAAAACCCAGAAGCAATTCCTTAAACTATGCGCAGAGCGAAGCGGAGCGCATTTGAAATCGTTTTGTCTCTGGAAAAATAAAGTTACTCCGGCTTTACCTGCAATTCCTGCTCGCAGTAGATGCAGCGGTATTTGCCGTTGGAGCTCAGCTCAAAGATCTGGTCGCACTCCTCTTCAATGCAGGAGATGCAGCGGGGATTCTTGCAACGCACGATGTTCACCAGACGCTTGGGGGGCTTGGGCTGCTCCTTGCGGACAGCCTTGCCGTTCTCAATAATGGTCACGCTGATGTTCGGGTCCAGATAAGCCAGCACATCCAGGTTCAGCCAGGAGGCGTCGCCCTCCACCTTGATGATGTCCTTGCGGCCGCTGGCGGTCTTTTTGCTGCGGGCGTTCTGGATCAGCGCCACGCTGGCAGTGCGGTTGCCCGCAATGCCCAGCAGATCCATCAGACCAACGGCAGTACCTGCCTTGATGTGGTCGATGACAATACCGTTCTGAATCTCGTCAATATTCAACATATCAGTTTTCCTCCTTCGGTGCTTTGGGGTCTGCAAGCCCCAGCAGGGTCATGATCAGTGCCA
>ERZ1034713.699-NODE-699-length-18196-cov-31.811532_pt1 | contig 18196 bp, 18 predicted proteins | sample MGYA00520692_ERZ1034713 | MGnify/ENA primary metagenome ERZ1034713 (study PRJEB33766, sample SAMN09781717) | gut metagenome | biome: gut microbiome | host: Homo sapiens | place: Madagascar | study: EMG produced TPA metagenomics assembly of the PRJNA485056 data... | reverse complement strand
TTTCTGGAACGGTTTCATGCGATGGAAGAAATGGCAGCTGACGTTGAGCTGTGAGATGATGCAAAAAACGTAAGCGGTCAATAAGCACCCGGCTGTAAGGCTTGATTGTACTCTCAATGATGTGGTGCCGTTTATTCCGGACGATAAAAAGTGCCGTCATAGTACCGTATCATCGGTGACTATGGCGGCATTCCATTATATATAGGATATAGGCAGAAACGCTCAGCCTGTAGCTTTCACATTCTTGCGGAATGAAGCACCCTTATAGCCGAGAAGATTTCTGTAAAAATGGGGCCGGTTTTTTCTCCCGACCCCAAGAATTATTATAGAGCTAGAAATGATGAGAGAAATTGGTGAGCAAATCATGTTTCAGCTTAGCTACGCAAAAAGCCCAGAATCATTCGAATCAACGAACAATTCTGAGCTTTCTCATGCCACCGGCGGGGCTTGAACCCGCACTCTGTCGCCAGAAAGGGATTTTAAGTCCCTCGTGTCTGCCAGCCTTCGGCAAAGTCGATTTTTGTTCGTTGTATCACCTGATTTCTCATCGCGAGAGAGATTTTTCCTCTGCGAGCGAGAGGGATTCGCACTTTTTTATAAGGTGATAGTATCACATTTTTTGCTCCATGTCAATCATGTAAAATTGTTTCATCTTGTCGTGCTTGATCTTCGGAGCGTCCGGGGCCCGGAGCTGCCGCCGAGGGGCGTTTGCTCTGCCCAGATGTGCTCCTCCGGGTGGGTGATGAGGGGTGGATGGCAGCTTGATTGGTACATTGATAGACTGGCTTGGACGATGGGTTGTCTCTGATTTTTGAAAGAATACTTTTGAAGTGATTGAAGCTGTTTTTGATGTGCTGACTGCCTTTGACATCTCCTTATCTGTACCGCTCGATTGCTTTGCCTGCGCTCTCCCCTGCTGTTCTTTTGCTAAAATTTCACCGGAAGTGATTTTGAGAATGAAGTGAGAAACGGATACATTTATTCGATATAAAACAACTATTCTGTTATAAAACCGTATGGATGAAAGTTTGTAACTCCGTCCACACGGTTTTGGATTTTGAAAAGATTATTTCAATTTTTCGAGAATCTCGTCTGCACTCATGCCGCTGGCCAGCAGCTTTTTCAGAACAGCTTCGGCTTCTGCCTTTTTCGCTTCTTCTGCGGCTTTCTGATCCGCTTTAGCTTTTTTTGCTTGGAGCTTGCCTACTTCCTTCTCGACAGACTTCAAAGCTGCACGTTTAGCTTTCAAGTCTGCTTTCAGAGAATCAATGTTCGCAGTGATAGATGCAATTTCTGTGTTGAGAGATTCGATGGTAGATTGCTTTTCTGCAATCTGGGATGCAAAGTCAGATTTGGGACGGTTCTTGCTTCCTTTTGTTCTGGCCATAAGATGTAAACCTCATTTCTATAATATAAATTATCTAACTTTTATAATCATATCTCTATTTGAATCGAAACAGTAACACGATTTTGCCACTGCTACCAAATCATCATCTGCATAACTAACCGTATTCCTCGTTGGAATACGAACGCTAATTGTACTTGTATTAACCTTTAATTTTTCATACTTATCTCGGTTAGCTATAAAATAATCTTGAAGTGGAAGATAATATGCAGTCGCTGATATTAAGTCCACAACGAACAAAACAAACGGCTGACTACATTCAACCGCATAGTTGGCAGTTTTCACAGGCAATGCATAAGAAAAGGAATCTGCATTTCCAAATTCAAATGAGAACTTCCCTTTACCTGCCCCAATAATCGAAAGCCACGAAAAAAACCATCCTGAACATATTCAAACGAATAATCCACTCCATGATCCTGCCATTCACTGCTGCCAAATGCCCACCGCCGCGCATTGAATTTTGGCAAAAGTACCTGATAGGATTTTGATTCCTTTATACGCTCTGGAGTATATTCCGGATAACGTCTTGGCATAGGCAGCCCCTCATCTTATGTATTCTCCACATCTTAGCCACAGTATCTATACTGTGTTGCCTGCCGCTCACCGCGTAGAGGTGTGTGATTGTCAGTGTAGCGAGAGCCACGGGAAACAGTAGCTTCATTATATCACAAATCCGAGAATAAGTCAGCCTTATACAGACCTTTTTCTAACATCTTCTTGAAGCTGTCTTTTACGGATGCCACATCTTCATGATAGGTCATGCCGTACCATGTGTCGTTGCTCCGCAGCACTTTCACAGACATCTTACCTGCGTCCAGCAGCTCCCCGATGAAAGTCGGAATCAGATATTCCGCTTTCATCGGATTGACAGGAACTTCTTTCTCATAGAAATCCTTGAATCCTTCTTCGAGTACCTCCAGGAAATCCGGTGTCAATCCCCACATATTCATGGAAACTAGCGAGTTCGTGTCGATTGCCACACCGTCTGTCTCTGCGCCATTCGCCGTTTTAACAATGTTTTTGGTTTCAACGACCTCTGTCAAGTTATTTTCCGCATCCATCTTGCAGATGCCGCGGGTCACACCACCGTTATCGGACAATATGTTTTTTAGCACAAAACCTGCCATGCAGGACTTGCCACCATTTACCAGATAGTCATGGACAGCCTTGAAGCCCTCTTTTCCATAATAATCGTCTGCGTTGATTACGATGAACGGAGTGTTAATTACACTCTTTGCCGCAAGCACGGCCTGACCAGTTCCCCAAGGTTTTGTACGACCTTCCGGAAGTTCTCCCGGAATATCGTTGATGTCCTGGAAAGCATAGTCTACGGTTACGTCATGAGAAGAGCAAATAGCTTCAATCCGGTCGCCGATGACCTCTTTGAATTCTTTTTCGATATCCTTCCGAATAATAAATACTACATGGTTGAATCCAGCCTCAATCGCATCGTGAATTGAGTAGTCCATGATGATATGGTTCGCATCATCAACCGGCTCCAACTGTTTAATTCCTGTTCCGAAACGGCTGCCGATACCGGCCGCCATGATAAGTAATGTCGTTTTCATAATTTTTCTCTTTTCTTTCTTAATTAAACAATCCACTTTCCAACAAAAGGTATCTTCTGGATTACAATGTCAACAAAATAAGCACAGATGAAAATCAGAATAGCAATTGGTATGGACGCAAATGGATACCTAAAACTTGTTGCAACCATAAAGCGATCAGATATTCCCTGAACAAACATAACATGAATCAAATAGATTCCAAGTGTTGCCTTACCCAATGCGAAAATTCTTCTTTTTGCTTTTTCTGTAAACTGAATTGCACTTACTTCATCTTTGAAAATCATAAATACTGCTGCAGCATAACAAGCGATATTCAATGTCAAATTATTATAAGTTGCCTGACTTGGTTCTCCTGTATATTGGCTATATAAAATTCCTCCAATTATCGCATAGGCCACGCCAAAAAGTCCGGCAACTAAAATTGTGTTTTTCTGTTTATCTGTAAGTCTATTTTTGCAAAGATAATAGCCCAATATGTAATATCCAACATATCCAGCCGGCAAGAACAAATACATTTTATCCTGCAAAACGCCTTGTACCAACTTATTTAATGTTGGAACAACTTCCAACATTCCCGGCACCCAACACACAACAGCACATAAAATCAAAAAATACCTACAGAGCCTATTATCCTCCACAATCTTGTTCAGAATCGGAGTTACTGCATATAATCCTGCAATCATCCACAAATACCAAAGATGATAATTTCCAAAAAGCAACTCACCGAAAACACTTTTTAGACTTGTGATTTTTAAATTTCCGTTCAGTATCCTAAACACAAAATAGGTGCAGGACCAAAAAGCAATGAGAACCACGATCTTGAAAATATACTTTTTATATATTTTTTCAATGCTTTGTCCTCTTGTGTTTCCTAGAAACAATGAGCCGCTTATCATAACAAAGCAGCATACTCCAATCCGAGAAATCGCACAGAAGATTTCATATACAGGCCATGATTTCGTATCAACACCAGCATAACTCCACCCTTTTGTTGACACATGGAGCAATATCACACAGAAGCACGATAGAATTCTTAGCAGTTCAATCCAAACTGCTCTGCTCTGCTCTGCTCTGCTCACAAGTTTATTTTCTGATCGTAACATTGTCAACCTCTTTCTGTTTCTTTTCTTCCAAACTTTCCATGTATTTTTTAGCATCTTTCATAAAGCTGGCAGTAATCATCACAATAACTGCGCCGATAGGGAATGCAGCAACGATACTTACAGACTGAAGGTTATTCATGGAGCTTTCCGCAAACAGCAACGCAATCGGTAGCAGAATTAAAAGAACGCACCACATAAGCTGAATGCCCTTATTTGGCTGTTCATCATCTTCTAGTTTATGATAACTATAGCAAGACGCCGTCAGCGCAATGGAATCAAATGAAGTTGCATAAAAGGCAATCATCGTCAAAAGCACAACCACCATAACGACCGGTGCGCACGGCATTGTTTTTATAATACTTACAATCATTCCGTAAAGATCACCATCAGCCATATACTGCGCAATAAAGTCAGCTTTCCCTGTGACTTGCATTCCCATCGAGTAGTTTCCAAGCACAATAAAGCTCGTTAGAGTTGAGCCAACACCAAATACATAACCACCAAGAATCGTCTGACGCACTGTTCTGCCACGAGATATATTTCCGATAAAGAACGGAGCTGCAACGCACCATACCATCCAATATGCCCAGTAATAGATTGTCCAGTTCTGCGGGAAGTTCGAAGTTCTAAGCGGATCAGTAAAAGTAGACAAATCAATGAAGTTTTGGACCATCTTACCCAAAGATGCAAATCCAGTCTCAACAATATATCGTGTTTCTCCTCCAAACAAAAGAACAAAGGCAATCAGTCCGAAAAACATATAAATACAAATGTTTGCCAGCTTGCTAATTCCCTTAAATCCATGCAGCAAAGAATAAGTATATACAGCACAAGTGATCAAAAGAATAATAATATTGATCACCGTACGGCTAATTGCAACATGGAACAGTTCACCAATAATTGTTGCCATCAGCGGTGTTGCAACGCTGAATGTAGTTGCAGTACCCGCAAGAAGTGCAAATACGGCCAGAAGGTCAATAATCCGGCCAGCCCATCCATCTGTATACTTTCCTAAAATCGGACGACAGGCTTCAGAATACTTCTGACGGTTTCTTTTTCTCACATGAAGCATAAAGCCAAATGCAACGGCCAGCACGAGATAAAAGCCCCAAGGAATAAAACTCCAATGGAATAGAGGATATACCCCCGCCCAATCCTGAATACTACCCATTTCTGCAATATGTGGATCTGTTGCATACAACACCCATTCAGAGAATGAATAAAACAAAATATCTGCCGCAAGACCACAGGTGAACATCATAGAACCCCATGCGAAAAAAGAATACTTTGGCTTCTCATTCGGTTCACCGAGAACAATATTTCCATACTTTGATCCGGCAATGTAAAGAGAAACAACAAAGATTCCAAGGCCAATAGTAAGGTAATACGTTCCGAAAGTATCCCCAAAGAAGAAGCGAATTTGACTCAATATCGCATTTGACTGTTCCGGCACAAAGAAGAACAGCACACAAAGCGCAATTACAATTGCTAACGGCACTAGCGTTATCATCCAGTCTATTTTCCCATGCTCTTTTTTCGTGTTCATTTTAATTTTCCTCCACATATTTTTTATAGCTTTCATCCAACGCAATCAGTTCTGATAGATTGTCCACTTCGATAATATCCGATGCATTCATTGGACGAATTCCCAATTTGAAGTCATCGGGATGGCAAAACATTGCTACATCATCCCAATATATCTGCCGATTCTGTTTTTCTTTAAATTCTACTTCCAAGAAATGCTTCAACTTTCGGCCATCTTCCGCTGTCCATCTGGAAATGCTGTACAATTGCCAGCCGCCCTTGCCTCCAGTCCGGCTGCAAGAGGTCACAATTCCGTCTTTTACAGTCTGAAGCCACTCGTCCGTTTCATCGTCTGTCCAAACACTGTTATACCCTGAACGCTCAAATTCTGGCGAAAGAATGTCAGGATTATATATAATCTGATCTCCGTCCATGATGATTGCGTTTTCAATATGATCTCGTGCGACATAAAGCGAAGCTATATTGTTGCAAGTATCATAATATGGATTTTCAATGAGTTTAACTCCCGGATATTCCTGTTCCAGTTTCTCAAATTGCTTCTTTAAGTATCCAACCACTACATAGATCTCATGGATTCCGTTCTTATGCAAACCATCGATTACCGTGTCAATCATGCGAATTCCATTCACACGAACCAGTGGTTTCGGAGTGGTTAGCGTAATTGGGCGCATTCGATTGCCAAGTCCTGCCGCCATGATGATTGCTCTTTCCACTTTGTGCATTTATTTATCCTCGCTTTCTTTTTGCTTCTTTAATTCATCTTGAACGATTCGATAGTATTCCTTTGCATACCGATACTGGCGTAGCGAATACTCTCCAAATTCCACACCCAAGTTTCGCTTATACTCACACCAGTTGCTCCACAGCAGTCCACAAGCCGCAATGTAACAATAAATTTTAATTCTGGTTGCATCGTCACATCCTTCCGTAAAATATGCCGCTATCAGACGATCTACCTGCCGTTTGTTATAAAGCGAATAGATACAGAACATCGCCACATCAACATGGGGGTCTTGCATTCCTGCATACTCCCAGTCGATCAAGCGTATTTCTTCCTTGCCGTCCTGCTGAACAAAAAGGAAGTTATCCGGCACTGCATCAATGTGTGTCAAAACCTTTTCAGATACATTGGCATCAATATAGGGCTTCAACGAAAGAACATTTTCCTTTGTCTTTTGATAGTCTTTATAGACAGAGGGCGTTCCATCCCATAGGGTTTCGTAAAACTCCATCTGGTCAAAGATATTAAACTCGTGATTCACCTTCAGCTTTAGCTCATGGAATGCTCGTAGCCGCTTCATGCACTTTTTAACATCTTCGTAATTTAACGGATCACATACTCTGGCTCCTTCCAGAAACTCCGTAATTTTATATCCGTTTTCAGGATTAATATAGGCAATGTCATCGCAGATTTTTTTACCATCTATTGTGTGATACACTTCTGCTTCCTGTCTGCGATTAATCAACTGATCTGTCCCTTCGCCTGGTATACGCATGATGTACTTTTTTCCTTTACAAGTAAAGAGAAAAGAGCGATTTGTCATACCTTTTTTCAAGACAGTAATATCTGTGACCTCATCTGATTTTGCATTCAATGCTTTGCCAATCACTTGAATTGCATCTGTTTTTAGCTGATTAGAATCACTATCAATTTCCCGGAGCTGCTCATAGGTATTGATTTCCACAACATCTGCCGAATGTACAACACGCGCAGCAACAATCATACGATCTTTGTGATACAATGCCTCTTCCCAAAAAGAACCATCATATCTTTGATTTCCACATAATTCTTCAATACGCCGCTCTACAATATCTGCGTCATCCTTGATCAGATAACAAATTCCAATCATCGCATTGCCGCCAGAAGACTCCGGCACAGTGACAAGTTCCATTTTCCGATTAACACGAACATTGCTCTCATTGTCTACGAGGTCACTAACCATATACCATGAATAAAGCTCATGCCGATGAAATGGATTTCGGTCACACCATATATCACACGGAACGATATACGAATTTTCCAAATGCTCCTTAACGAGTTTCAAAGAATAAAGATTATTTTTAGCAGCGTATTCTGAATTTACGACTAATTCCACTCCGTATTCATCAATTAAATATTCATACTTTTCTTTCATGAAACCTACTACTACATAGATTTCTTTGATTCCCACTTCATGAAGTTGCTTTATAATACGTTCAATGAGAGGTTCTCCATTGACCTCAAGAAGCCCTTTTGGCATTTCCGTATTAATCGGAACCATACGCATTCCGAATCCAGCAGCCAAAATAATTGCTCTTTGAGGAGTTTTCTCTTTGAACTCAGTAATTGCTTTCACTGTTGGTCGGATTGAGTCATCCAGATAATCTGCTTTTATCAGATCTTTCAGTGAACGATTGACTACACCCAATGAATGTCCTGACACTTCAGCTAAAACACGTTGATTAATAAATGGTTCTTGTAAAAGTGCATTTAAGATATCACTTTCCTGCTTGTTCATCTTTTTCATTTTCCTTTCTTTCATGATTTCTTGTTTTCTTGTTTTCGTGAACATCGAATCAAACACAAGCCTCCATCTACAGGAGGTTGTGCGGAGTAAATCCATTTAATCTTCACTTAACAATGTGTTGATCACGCGCTTATTAACACCGCCGTGATAACTATTTCCGCTTAAGGCACATTTACGTAACTCAGCCTTTTCATCCATACCACTAACCAGTTTATTCATATAAGAAATGGTCTGGTCCGGTGATTCACTAACGTAAAAAGCCTCCGCGACTTCTTTTTCTACGGTATCCGTTCCGTTTAGATATATGATTGGCTGACCTGTAATAAAATACTCTATAACTACAGATGAGTAGTCCGCAATCAGGCAATCTGCCTTTCTAAAGGAATCAAGATACGACGCTGATTCGTCTAATGTAATATTCGGAGCATCATTGATTAATTGTTTGTAATCAGCTACTTCTGCTTTGGTCATAACACCAGTGTCAATGTAATGTGCAAACATCAATGGGTGCGGGCGGATTATTAACAATAACTCTGGATGATCCTGAAAATATTTGATAAGAACATCTTTATTTTCAAAGAACGTACTCTTCTCATTATTGTCAGTACTAGTAGTCCACCTTGGAAGCCAAAGAAATGCTTTGACTCCATCATGCTTTTTTTCTCGTTCAACTAAATCGTATCGTGGAAATCCAATGTTATATACGATTTTCTTGGAATCAGCATTTTTGCACAATTTAAGTTTTGAATTACAATACCGATATACTTTATCACAGTCTGCAAACAGATAATCAACATTCATCAAAAGATCATTTGTAAGACTAACACGGAGCATCTCACGTCCGTCTGCATAGCTTGAGCCGTAAGGGACATAACACAGTCGACATGATTTAGGAAGGTTTTTGAAACGGTATTCTTCAGGATACTCATTTATATATGGGAGTCCTAAAAAAATATAATCAAAGTCGTAATGACTTATACCTTGAAAACTCTTTTGTTCCGCATCGTAAGGATTAATAATTACAGCTTTTGAATTAAGGCTCTGACAAAACTCCAAATTCTTTTGAATCGTATCGATATTCACTTCTTTTTTGGCATGATTATATCTCGGCAGAACCAAAACAGATACAGAAAATCTATTGTCTGCGCACATCGCTTCAAAGATTGACTGCACCGAAGTAAAGATTTCTGTTCTTTGTAGGATAAAGCAAACTTTTATATCCGACCCATTAATCTCCGAAGCATTTTTCTTTTTTCTCGCATATAAATAGTAAATGCAATTTCTAAGTTCGGATTTTAATCTCCATTTTTCGTGCCTTAGTCTTTTTATTAATTCTCCCATCAGAATTCTCCATCATTTACTTGCTTTTTCTTAGACCTACAATATTTGAAATCAGCAAATCGCGTTTAACAAAAGCTAGAACTGCAAAAACAACTATCAATCCGTATCGAATAACTTTATATTCGAAGATGAAATTGCAACCAATTCCCGCCAAAATCACAAAAATAGATAGTCCAATCACGCATTTGTAATCAAACAATGTTTTACCAAGCATAAATTTTTTCATGACTCTGCAACTTACTATTGCATGTCCGATGCTATATAGCACATAACATACAAGTGTTGTATAACCTGCCGCCACATAGCCAAACTTCTTGATGAACACATAGTTTAAGCCCAAATTAATAACTGCTGCCAAAATTGACGAAGCCATCAAAAAGCTTGTTTTTTCGTAATAAAATTGTGGCGTAGACAAAATATTGTAAAGAAAAATAAAAAACACACTTGCTGCCACTGGTGGAATCACATATGCAGCACTCGCATATCCGCTTGAACCAAACAACAATACTAACTCCGGACTTAAGAGCATCAAACCAAGAGCCATTGCAGCCACTAGAAGCATCAAGAAATTAATTGTTTCTGGAATTTTTTCATATTTATCGGCTTTAATTCTTTGATAAATCCACGGAGTAAATGAATTTGAAATTGCATTTGTAAAAATTTGAACCAGCATACCTATATTATAAGCAACGCTATAAAATGCTACCGCAGATGTGCTGACCATTTTACTAATCATAATTTGGTCGCCTTTATTTAAAATCATTCCAGACAAATAATGCGGCAAAAGCGGTATGGCCATTCCTAATGCAAATTTCCAATATTTTGCATCAAACCAGCACTTTCCCTTAATAAACTGAATGATCATAATACTTCCGCAGAAGACCACTTCAGTTATTACAACTGAAAGAATTCTTGCAGATGCTTTATCCTCAGCACATGATACCAAAATAAGTCCTAATATTGGGTTTGCTATAGATTTTCCTAGCGTCACCAAAACAAGTCGTCTGTATTTATATTCAAATCTTTGCCTTCCAGACCAAAAGCTTAGTGCTGGCGTTACTGCCATTTCAATGAACATCATGAAAATCAAATGAGGAGCTAGTTCCAACATTTTACTCCATGTAGATGATGCGACAAGAAACAGTAAAAAAACTATTCCAGTAATAGTTAATGTCAATCCTTGCATAGAGGATATATAGCGATCCCTATCCTTATCAAAGTTATTCATTCCATTAGTAAATACACCGTAATATAAATACAGTGATGTTATAATGGTTAAAATCTGAAGCCAAGACAAGTACAAACTGTATGTGCCATATTGCTCTGTCGTAAGTAATCTTGTAAATAGAGGAACAACAATAAATGAAACACCTTTTTGCAAGATGCTACACGCAGCAAACCACATAGCCGCTTTAACTTGTACGCTTAGTTTTTTATATTTATCCAACACTTGTGTCACTTTTAATTTTGTTCCTTTCATTTAAAGAATTTTATCTTAAACAGCTTTCATAGAAAGATTTAAGGCTATCTTTTTCTGATAAAATATCATATCCACTATTTTTGATTTCTGATGCGTATATTAAATCATGTCGCGGATACTGGCATTCTAAAATTGCTTTCACCCAAGGTTCAATTCCTTTATCAATCGGAAGATAAGTAATATTCCCTGTCACATTTGTATCTTTGTAAACGTGATCTGAAGCGAAACAATACAGACCATTAAATTGGGCTTCAATATAAACCATTCCCAATCCTTCAAAGAGAGATGGTAATACAAAAGCATCCATTGCTGAATACAGTAAATTCATATCCGATCTTGCGCCTAGGAATAGAACTGCATTTGACAATCCTTTTTCTTCAACGTAATGTTCCAGTTGCTCTTTCAGTGGCCCTAACCCAACCCAAAGTAAGACCGTTTCAGGCTTAATCTTATGAAGGTCTTCGAAAACATCTATTAGGAAAAATGGATTTTTTTGCTCAATATGCCGACACGATGTTCCTAGAACGAACTTACTCTCTAAGTCATATTGTGTTCTATATTTATCTCTTGCTTTTTTATCAAAAGAATATTTTTGAGCCTCAACTGCATTATGTATGACCGTAAAATGTCTCTTGCCAAAGACAGACTTTCCTGCTGATTCCGTACATGCCACATAATCTGTAGCATAAAAATTACACAATTCCGTGAACAAAAGTGTCCGCCTTTTATTGCTCAGATTATTTGTCAGTCGTGGATTATGTGCGTGCAAAATTCTGTGTTTCACTTCACATTTCTTCGCGCACTTCAAAATATACAACGCCCAATAATATACTATATTGACATGAACTATATCATAATTCCCGGTCTTGATAATATTCATTATATACTTTTTATTTGTGGAGTCTTTTCTATCGCTACCATTTGGAAGAACATAATACGAAAAACCATGTTCTTTTAAATAAGCAACATATTCTGATTCTGTATCATCTAAGCACAGAAAATCTATTTGAAACTTATCCCCATTTGTAAATGGGAAATAGTTCATCATACAGCTGGCAACACCATTATTGGTTCTCAGGTTACTAACAACACATAATACTTTTTTCATCTGTTTTTCCGCCTCCTTTCCTTTAATAAAAGAAGTTGTTATGGCATTGCCAGAAGAACTCATATGGGACAGTTCGGTGGAAAGAAGCCTCATAAGCAACTGTCATCCAAACAAAATAAATGGCTAAAACAATATACACAAACCACTTTAATACCTTTCGATTGCTTTTTAATTTACATCCATATATTGCCATAGGATATAGTAGCAAAACAAACGGCACAAAAAAGTATGAATATCGATTAATAATGTTCATCCGAAAAACCATTAATCGACAAACTGTAGCCAAAAGGCCCGTATAAAGTAAAAAGCCCTCATTGCTAGATAATAGATATTCTTTTTTTGATTCATCAGCATTAGCAATTTTTCTTTGAGCCACAAACGTTACACACCCCATAACAAATGCCAATGCAATTGTTATAAACATATAAATACTTTGTCTGTTAATATGACCGACACTTTCGGCTTCCTTTGTCAAATATCCTGCATACTCACCCGACAGTCCAAACAGATTTAAAACAAATCCAAATATTTGCTGATACAGCACATAAAAGATCACTGTGCAAGCAAGGCCGATAAATATGTGTTTTCTTTGAAACTTCAGTTCTTTAAAAAGAATCAGTAGCAAACACAATATTGCAGAAGAATGAATAGACGATGCCAAAATTACAAATAATGCAAATATCGTATAATTTTTGATCTTATTAGTTTGTTGCTTTAAAAATTCATATCCCAACAGGATAATACTAATAGCAATTGCTTGACGTACAATATTCATATAATTATAGTAGGTGCACGTCAGCACAAATATATATGTGCTCATCTTTACGTCACTTGAATTCTTATAAATAAATCTTGCTGTAACGCCATAGGTGAACAAACTAGTCGCGGCAATATAAAATTGAACATGTGGGCAAATCAAACTCAAGAGTTTTGTAAGATAGCAATATCCAATTTCGTATGTAGACATTGCTGAGAACTCTGGCATTCGACTCCAACTATATGAAGCTATCTGCACATATCTTTTTGCATAGTGTGTAGCAAGATCTGTTCCTACATTTACACTTCTTAGTGCCGCCAATAGAATCAACAATCCAAACGAAAAGAACAAAAATCTTTTCTTGGTCTTTTCATTTTTATTAGCATTGCTAATGGACCCAACCGCTATAATAGCTAAAATCTGAATAAAATATATAACCATTTCTCGCCCTCACTCTTGCCTATCTTTACTGCATCAGATTTTGCTACTCAGAATCTCAATTACCAGTGTCAAACAATCTTTGCAGGAATAAAAAATCTTATAATAAATTTTATCAATGTAAAAGAATTACTCTTTATATTTAGCGGATTTAATTTGATTGCTTCACATAAAAGACCAAATGCATGCTTGAAATTCCGCTGATTGATATAGAGCGTAACACCTAGTATGTCAAAATCAGCCTTTGCTTTCTCATTTTGCGCCAAATATTTCTTGTGCTGCGAATAAATTTCTTCATAGCCCTTCACTCTTCGTTCCGGATGCGCTGATATTCTATCTCCAACATAAAAATAATATGTTCCTAACGGCTCATGAATATATTTAACTTTGTATGTCTTTGCAATTCGCAACCACAATTCCATATCTTGAAGTGCCGGAACAGCTTCATTAAAGCCTCCTACATCATCAAACGCCTTTTTTCGAATCAACGGGAAGGACGTTGAGCCTATAATGTTGCTTTTGAACAATTTAGGATATAAATCTCCCTCAGGTCGCCTATCTCGATAATGGATTTTAACAGAATGATATTTTTCTGAGTTCACCCAAGTATTCCCATATACTATTCCAACACTTGGATCTTTCATTTCCTGTACCTGCAAAGAAATCTTATTTTCTGTCCATGTATCATCATCGTCCAAAAATGCAATGTAACTCCCCTGTGCAAATCTTGCGCCATAATTTCTGGCAGCGTTTGCACCTGAATTTTTCTTCATCGGAAGATATACTACTTTTCTATCAAAGCTTTCACATAGTTTTTTTAATTTTTCTGAAAGTTCTTTATCTTCTGGACAATCATTTACAAGGATTATCTCCAGACTTCTATATGTTTGTTTTACAACACTTTCTAGCGCGCGTCCTACAATTTTTTCAGATCTCTTATATGTAGTAACAACCGCAGTAACCACTGGTTGTCTATCCATCTTATACCTCTTTACTCAACAATTATATTTTCCGGTCGCAATTCTTTGATAACCCGTGCCGGTACACCCACCACAACCGTATATGCTGGAATATCATGTGTTACAACTGCATTAGCACCGATTTGTGCATGGTCTCCAACATTAATATCTCCTAATAAAACAGCTCCTGCACCGATTAACACATTATCACCAATCTTAGGTGCTCCAGGCAGCCCATTTCGACCACCAATTACGACATTTGCCTGAATCCTGCAATTTGATCCAATCACACACTGTTCATGCAATATTACACCTGAACCTCCGTGAGGAAAGAGTGACCCCCCCGATTTGACATGTGTACGGAATTGTTGCACCAAAAATAACTCTGATAAAAATTTTCAAAACCTTAGGCAATATGTGAAAATGGTGCAAATACAACCACCTCTCCGCCGCATAAATTTTCATTACGCCTTTTCGCACGTTATTTGTCCTCCCTCTTCAAGCTTACACTTTATAAAGCTGCAGCCAATTATTTACAAATTCCGTTTTTCCAAAGCCCATACCAATTAGTTGTTTTGCGTATTCATCTCTCTGTGCATAATTGCGATTTTTCACAATTGTTTTTAATTCTTCCACCCATTCATCAGGTTTCTTTAATGAAATACTCTTTACAAGATTTAATCCCACTTCAACCTCTTTCGTAACATTCTCTGATATCAGGCATCTACATCCTGCAGCTTGAGCCTCTATCATTGTAACCGGGAAGCCCTCTCCTGGCAAAGACGGAAGGATAACGCAATCAAATGTTTTCATCAAAGAAGGAATATCCGAACGACGCCCCATTAAAACAATGTTAGATTGATCTTGTGCCAAAGCTTTGATTTCCGAAAAATCAGGTCCATCACCAACCATGACAAATTTCAGCTTTGAACAATCTTCCATTTTTCTTGCCAGCTCCAGTATGAATCTTTGGTTTTTCATTTCGCTCATTCTGGCCACATGTCCAACCAGCACATCATCTTCTTTTGCGCCAATCTCCCGCTCCTTTTTTCTTATTTCCTGTAATGTAACATTTAAATAAGGCTCAATATCTACCGCATTATAAACAACCGTAAATTTGCTGTCTTTCCCATACATAAATGCTCCAGCGTCTTTACTGCAGGCAACCTTAAGGGTTGAATTTTTAGTGTATAGATATCGAAATATCGGTGTTGCAATGATTTTTTTATGATAGATGTTTTTCGCTGAATTGCTGTAACATGAGAATGACAGATTCTTTTAGGAATTCCAGCTTTTCTTGCTGCTGCTAATGCAACACCAGATTGCATTCCAGTATGAACGTGTATCGCATCATAGCACACATTCATCTGTTTTAATGCTTTCAAAAAGTTTTTATAATAATTTATCAAGCCTAATTCACGGACATCTCCATCCATAATATAAACTTTTGAACCGGCATCGCGAAGTTCTTTTACTATCTCTTCTTTTGCGCCTTTATGTGTAATAAAGTCAAAATGGAATTTCGAGTAATCCATATTCTTCATTACATCTAGTACAACGGTTGTGTCTCCGCCTCTACCGATATGACCTATTACATGCAACACGTTATACATCGGTGGCACTCTCCTTTATATTTATTTGTTTACATACACACGCTTCCACACAGCAAGAAAAGCATATCTCACAAAGCAATAACAACTGAAAGGTAATGACAGCTTTTCAATGTCTCTATATAAACTCCAAACACCTTTTACAGCTTTAACTTTATTGCTGCTCAGCGAATTCTCAGCTCGTCGGTATTCTGCAAGAACCTCATCGATTCCATAGCATTTATATCCTGCTTTAAGCACTTGAAGCCATGTTGCCGCGTCTTGTCTCCGGCGAATATCAGGCATAACAAGATACTTTTTATCGATGATACTCGTGTCGGCCATAATGCCGACCGTCTGAAGTAAATTATTGGTCAAAAAACCAACATAATCAACTGAAGGCAACATGTGTACTTCCTTATTCAATGCACGACCTTCATCGTCAATCACCTCATATGAGGCGCAAGAAAACCCACAATGGTTAGCCTTCATAAATTCAACCTGCTTTTCAAGTTTTGTGGGTTTCCAAATATCATCCGCATCCAAATAAGCAATGTATCGACCTGTCGCTTCACAAAGCGAGCGATTTCTCGCCTTCGCCGCACCACCATTTACTTCCTGTCTGATAATTCTTACTCTTGGATCTTCTTTGGAAATTTTTTCAACGATCTCGACTGTTCTGTCAGTTGAGCAATCGTCGACAACTATCATTTCCCAATTCATGTATGTCTGCTTCTGAACAGACTCGATTGTTTTTTCTATATATTTTTCACTATTCCATGATGGAGTAATGATTGATACTTTATCCTGCATGTTTTTTCCACACCCAAATTAATCTCTCTGGAAAATATCTCTCGTGTAAACTTTCTCTTTCACATCATCCAGGCACTTGTCATAACGGTTTGCGATGATGGCATGGCTCATTTCCTTAAACTTTGCCAAGTCATTTACCACCACCGAGCCGAAGAAAGTTTCTCCGTCCTTCAAAGTCGGCTCATAAATAATGACCGTTGCTCCCTTTGCCTTGACACGCTTCATAACGCCCTGAATAGAACTTTGACGGAAGTTGTCCGAGTTAGACTTCATGGTCAAGCGGTAAACGCCAATCGTGACGGATTTCTCCTTGTCCTCATCGAACTCATTCTCTGCATCATATCCATAGTAGCCCGCCAGCTTCAGAACGCGGTCTGCAATAAAGTCCTTACGAGTACGATTAGATTCCACGATTGCTTCGATCAGATTTTCCGGCACATCGGCGTAGTTGGCCAGCAGCTGCTTGGTGTCTTTCGGCAGGCAGTAACCGCCATAGCCAAAGGACGGATTATTGTAGTGGCTGCCGATACGAGGATCAAGGCAGACACCATCAATGATTTGCTGGGTGTTCAAGCCCTTACTTTCTGCGTAAGTGTCCAGCTCATTGAAATAAGCCACGCGCAAAGCCAAATAGGTGTTAGCGAACAGCTTGACCGCCTCGGCCTCAGTGAAGCCCATGAACAGCGTGTCAATGTTCTCCTTGATTGCACCTTCCTGGAGCAGACCAGCAAACTCATGTGCGGCTTTCACCAGACGTTCATCGTTCAGGTCAGTACCAACGATGATACGGGAAGGATACAGGTTATCGTAAAGGGCTTTAGATTCACGCAGGAATTCCGGGCTAAAAATAATATTCTTGCTGTTGAACTTTTCTCTTACACTTGCCGTATAGCCCACAGGAATCGTGGACTTGATAACCATAATGGCATTAGGGTTGTATTCCATGACCAATTTGATTACAGCTTCAACCGCAGACGTATCAAAGTGCTGGGTCTTGCTGTCATAGTTCGTAGGAGCCGCAATCACAACAAAATCTGCATCGCTATATGCAGCTTTTGCATCCAGCGTTGCGGTCAAATTCAATTCCTTTTCTGCCAAGTATTTTTCAATATAATCATCTTGAATCGGAGATTTCTTGTTGTTGATCATATCGACCTTAGCCTGCACAATATCGACTGCAACTACCTGATGATGCTGGCTCAGAAGCACTCCCAGCGAAAGCCCTACGTATCCCGTGCCAGCCACAGCGATTTTATAATTTTTCATAGTTCGATTCTCCCTCATTATTTTTTGATTTTATAAAAAACAAACAAGCCCACGGCGGATTACTCAATGGCAATCCACCGTAGGCTCGATTCGTTCTCCTTAATTTTTTACTTGCTGCTCATTTTGTGGGTCAAAACAGAGCTGCACCAAAGCCTCCCACCTATAACCTCTGGATTTCAGCTTCTCCGCAGCCTGTCAGCAAATAAACACTTTTGTCGAACGAGTCAAGCCGCCAAAACCCTTTATTTATCGTGGTTTTTCTTGGTTGACCCTATGCGGTTGTCAAGTAAGGAACAAAAATTTTTGCAAAAAAATAA
>ERZ1034713.695-NODE-695-length-18279-cov-29.473112_pt1 | contig 18279 bp, 15 predicted proteins | sample MGYA00520692_ERZ1034713 | MGnify/ENA primary metagenome ERZ1034713 (study PRJEB33766, sample SAMN09781717) | gut metagenome | biome: gut microbiome | host: Homo sapiens | place: Madagascar | study: EMG produced TPA metagenomics assembly of the PRJNA485056 data... | reverse complement strand
TGACCTTGCAGCCCAAGGTATAAAAACAAACTCGCATGAGAGGGGTTCCTTTCCAAAAACGGGGTTAAAATAGGGTTTACTCTTTATTATATAACAAAACAACGGCAGCACGCAAGACCGGAATTGCACCGCCCCGGCGGCAGAAGGTGGAAAAAGCGGCAAAAAAGGGGATGGACGCAATGTCCATCCCCCGTTGGGTACAAATATCAGTAGAATCAGCCCTGCTCCGGCACTTAGACCTTCAGAGCGACGATGATCTTGCCGTCAACGACCTTCAGGTTGTTGGCAACGCTGCTGTCGAACTCGTAGTTGGTGGGAACCTTGTCGTTGTTCTTGCCGACCTCAGCGATGATCTTGCGGGCGGTAGCTTCGTCAATGCTGGTCACACCCTTGGGGAAGCTGTGCTTGCCAGAGGTGACGCGCTCGCCGTTGATCAGCACTTCGTACTCGACCTCGACCATGGCAACCTTGACGGCGATGATCATGGCTTCCTTGCCAGTCTCCTCGTCCTTGACGAAGGTGAGACAGCCCGGATATTCCTTGTCGACGGTCACGTCGGCACCGCGGTACGCCTCAGGACCGTACTTCTTGACCAGATCCAGAGCCAAATCAATGTTGCCCTTTGCAACACTGACAATAACGCGAGGCAGAGTCTGACGGAAAGCTACGTTATAGGTTTCGCCATCATCGAAGCTGCCCATGATCACCAGATCGACATCATCAAACCAGGAGCAGCCAGTCAGCATAGAAGCACCGGCGGTAGCGACCGCAGTAACACCGGCCAGCTTGAGGAAAGAACGGCGAGAAATCGTGCTCATAAAAATCCCTCCAAAATTGAATCAATACATCCAAAATACAGGAAATCTCCTGTTAAGCATAGCATACCGCAAAATAAAGCGTTTTGCAACAGATGCGTTCATACTTTGTATATAAATGCTGAATTTACGCGCCAAAACTGAGCAAACTGCCCAGCGGCATACCGGCGCGGGCGGCGGCATACACTGCAAAAAGAGAGTTTGCGCGGGGAGGTATGAGGAATGGAACGGAGAAATCTGGCACTGCTGTGCGCGGGGGTGGTCTGCTTCTGGCTGTTTGCACTGGCCTTCGGCACGGCACAGGGCAAGGGACTGCGCATCCAACCGGCGGTGCAAACGCAGGCAGAACCGGCGGTGCAGACCCTGACGGTCACCCCGCCGCAGCTTACCCTGCCCTGCCGCGCGGCGATCCTCATCGACCAGACCAGCGGCACGGTGCTTTACGAGATGAACGCCGACCAGACCATGCCCATCGCCTCTATTACCAAGGTGATGACCCTGCTGCTCACCTTTGAAGCGGTACACGCCGGGCGGCTGACCATGGATACCGCCGTACCGGTCAGTGAGCACGCCTACCACATGGGCGGCAGTCAGATCTGGCTGGAACCCGGGGAGCAGTTCACGCTGGACGAGATGCTCAAAGCCATTTGCGTGTCCTCGGCCAATGACGCGGCGGTGGCAGTGGCAGAGCTGGTGGGCGGCAGCGAGCCTGCCTTTGTGCAGCAGATGAACGCCCGCGCCGCAGAACTGGGCATGGAGCACACCACCTTCCGCAACGCCTGCGGGCTGGACACGGAGGGACATCTTTCCACCGCACGGGATGTGGCTATCATGAGCCGCACCATCCTGAATACCTGCCCGGAGGTGCTGCACTATACCGGCATCTGGACGGACACTTTGCGGGGCGGGCAGACCCAGCTGGTGAACACCAATAAGCTGCTGCGGCGGTACAACGGCATCACCGGGCTCAAGACCGGCACCACCGGCGGAGCGGGCGTGTGCATTACCGCCAGCGCCACCCGGGACGGGCTGAATCTGATCGCGGTGGTGCTGGGTGCACCCTCCAGCAAGGAACGGTTCGAAGCCGCCACCACCCTGCTGGACTACGGCTTTGCGGCCTACCGCGCCGCACCGGTGCCCCTGCCGGAAAACCGCCCGCTGCAATTAAAGGTGAAGGGCAGCACGGAGGAGACCGTGCCGCTGGATTACGCTGCCCTGCCGCAGACTGCGTTGCTGCCCGCCGAGAGCGCCGGGCAGCTGACCGTGCAGCTATCCCTGCCCGACACGCTGGAAGCCCCAGTGACCCGGGGGCAGACGGTAGGCAAGGCACAGCTGCTGTGCGGCGAAGCGGTACAGGGGGAGTATCCGGTGTGCGCCGCCGCCGATGCGCCGCGCATGGATTTTGACACGGCTTTGCAGCTGCTGTGGGACAGCCTGCGGGGTGCTGCTGCCTGACCCGGCACCGAAAAAGGCGCTTCAGCGCACAAAAGTGCGCCGGACGCCCGGCGGGACTGTTGGATACCTGAACAAATCTGGATGAAGAAACAAAAAAACACTATTAAAATTGTATGAAATCTAAGGAATTTGACCTTGACTTTACCCGGAGGGAACGGTACACTTATACCAAGATATTTCCTCGCAGGGCAAAGGCCCGGCAGATCGTTTGGAGGTTTTAATAAAATGAGTGTCGCACTGAACACGAAACACCTCTCCAGCTTCATCAGCGAAGAGGAATATGCAGCCATCTACCCGCAGGTAGAAGCCGCCCATAAGCAGCTGGAAGCCAAGAACGGCCCCGGCAGCGATTTTCTGGGCTGGATGACTCTGCCCCGGGATTATGACAAGGAAGAGTTCGCCCGCATCAAGGCAGCTGCTGCCAAGATCCGCGAGGACTCGGACGTTCTGGTGGTGGCTGGTATCGGCGGCAGCTATCTGGGCGCACGCGCTGTTGTGGAGGCCGTCAAGGGCATGTACCACAACGAGCTGGAAGATGGTCTGAAGATCTACTTCTGCGGCAACAGCATCAGCCCCACCTACCTGAACAACATCATCAGCCTGTGCAAGGGCAAGCGCTTCTCCATCAACGTCATCTCCAAGTCCGGCACCACCACCGAGACCTCTCTGGCCTTCCGTGTGCTGCGCGAACTGCTGGAAAAGGAGATGGGCGTGGAGGAAGCCAACAAGCGCATCTACGCTACTACCGACCGTGCCAAGGGCACTTTGAAGCAGCTGGCTGACGCACAGGGCTGGCCCACCTTCGTGGTTCCCGATGACGTGGGCGGCCGCTACTCTGTGCTGAGCGCCGTGGGTCTGCTGCCCATCGCCGCCGCCGGCATCGACATCGACGCTCTGATGCAGGGCGCTGCCGACGCTATGGAGCGCTTCTCCGTGCTGAGCCCCGACAACGATGCTTACAAGTACGCCGCCATCCGCAACATCCTGTACCGCAAGGGCAAGGCTGTGGAGATCCTGGAGTGCTATGAGCCGAACTTCACCCTGATGAACGAGTGGTACAAGCAGCTGTTCGGCGAGAGCGAAGGCAAGGACAACAAGGGCCTGTTCCCCGCAAGCTGCATCTTCTCCACCGACCTGCACTCCATGGGTCAGTTCATTCAGGAAGGTGCCCGCATCATGTTCGAAACCATCGTGGACGTGAAGAAGCCCGCGCAGGATCTGTTCATCGACCCGCTGGAGGGCAACTTTGACGGCCTGAACTTCCTTGCAAACCAGAACATGAGCGTGGTCAACCGCAAGGCCATGGAAGGTACCATTCTGGCACACACCGACGGCGGCGTGCCCGAGGTGCTGATCGAGGTGGACGACCTGACTGCTTATAATGTAGGCTACCTGATCTACTTCTTCTGGCGTGCCTGCGCCTGCAGCGGCTACCTGCTGAGCGTGAACCCCTTCAACCAGCCCGGCGTGGAAAGCTACAAGAAGAATATGTTCGCCCTGCTGGGCAAGCCCGGCTACGAGGGCCTGACCGCAGAGCTGGAAGCAAAGCTGAAGTAAGCTGCCGAACGTAAAAAATGATCTCCCGCCGCAAGGCGTGGAAAATACAGGAGGACTGAACTATGATTAAACTGATTGTTGGTACCAAGGGCTCCGGCAAGACCAAGGCTATGATCGACCAGATCAATGACGCGGTCAAGACCTCCAAAGGCAACGTGGTCGTCGTGGAAAAGGGCATGAAGCTCACCTACGACATCGCTCCTGCAGCACGTCTGATCGATCTGGACGAGTACAAGATCTCCGGCGGCGAAATGCTGTACGGCTTTGTGGCCGGCCTGATGGCAAGCAACTACGACATCACCGACCTGTACATTGACGGCATCCTGAAGGTGCTGGATCACGATATCAACCGTCTGGGCGTTGTGCTGGACGAGATGGCAGCCATTGCCGGCGACAGCGTCAAGGTCACTGTGACCGTCAGCGCAGACGATGCCGCACTGCCCCACGATGTGAAGAAGTACCTGTAATTTGATAAAAGAACAGGGCTAAAAGCTTTTCCAACAGGCAGAAGACCGGAGAAAAATAAATTTTTTCGGTTTTCTGCCTGTTTTGGTGTTGACAAAGGGGTGCTTTGGCGCTATACTAACAAAGCAGCCTTTTCAGAGGTGTACTATGCAATTTGACCTGAGAAAGTTTATCACGACCGGCGCAAAACCGTACCATGCAGAGTTTCAGTGTGATTTATCTGCGTATGATTATGCCGGTGCAAGGATCCCGCAGCCGGTCACAGCCGTCTTTGACGCGCAGACCGATGGCGACGAGGTTCAGATAACGTTGCGGGCAAAGGCATCGGTGCACGGAGAGTGCGCCCGCTGTCTGGACCCGGTCACCCGGGAAGAGACAGTCGATACGGAGTGGATCGTCAAGGAGCGGGATCTGGATGACCCGGATTTCGATCTTCCGCTGGACGAAAAAGGACACTTGGACGTAGACGAATGGCTCAATCAGGAGTTTATGTTCCAGATCCCTACGGTGCTGCTTTGCAGCCCCGACTGCGCCGGGCTTTGCCCGCAGTGCGGTAAGAAAAAGGCGGAGTGCACCTGCCCACCGGCAGAGCAGACCGATGCCCCCGTAGACACTAGGCTCGCGATCCTTAAATCACTGCTGAACAGATAAACCCATCAAGGAGGTGCAAAAATATGGCAGTACCTAAGAGACATCTTTCCAAGGCCCGCCGCGACAAGCGTCGCAGCAATGTTTGGAAGCTGGAGGCCCCTGCACTGGTCAAGTGCAGCAACTGTGGCTCTCTGAAGCTCCCCCACCAGGCATGTGGCAACTGCGGTTACTACAAGGGCGAGGAAGTCATCAAGAAGGCCTAATTTGCGCGTAATTGGTGGCATAATGGTGTTATGTACAGAAGGGGAGGGCGCAAAGCCTTCCCCTTCTTGTGCTTTCAAGGAGGTGGATGCAGATGGCGATACGGATCGAGCAGGTGGATGCCGGCAGCGAGGCCGAAGCTCTTGGCCTTGCCCCCGGTGACGAGTTGCTGAGCGTGGACGACAACGAGCTGAACGACTCGCTGGACTACGATTTTTATACCGACAGCAGCAGCTTCCACCTGAAGGCCCGGGTAGCAGACGGTATCCGGGAGTGGGAGGTGCAGCGGCCGCAGCGCGGCCCCTTCGGCTGCGGGTTCAAGACCTATCTGGGCGATGCAAAGCATACCTGCTCCAACCACTGTATGTTCTGCTTCATCGACCAGATGCCCCCGGGTATGCGCGAGAGCCTGTATTTTAAGGATGATGACGAGCGGCTGAGCTTTTTGTTCGGCAACTACATCACCATGACCAATATGCAGGATCACGAGATCGACCGCATCATCAAGATGCACATCTCGCCCATCAATATTTCAGTGCACACCACCAACCCCCAGCTGCGGGTGCGGATGCTGGCCAATAAGCGCGGCGGCGAGGTGCTTAAGTACCTGCCCCGGCTGGTAGAGGGCGGCATTGCCGTCAACTGCCAGCTGGTGCTCTGCCGCGGCATCAACGATGGCGACGAGCTGCGCCGTACCCTTGCCGACCTGCTGGAGCTGACCCCCATGGTGCAAAGCATTGCGGCCGTGCCCTGCGGCATTACGGATTACCGCAAAAATCTGTACCCGCAGGTGCCCTACGATGCAAAGACCAGCGCCGAGGTCATCGACATTATGGAAGAGTTCGGCGATGAATGCAAGCGCCGCCACGGCAAGCGCATCATCTACCCCAGCGATGAATGGTACCTCAAGGCAGGCCGTCCCATCCCTGCGCCGGAGTTCTACGAGGACTACGACCAGCTGGAAAACGGCGTGGGTATGCTGCGCCTGTTCGAGGAAGAATTTCTGGCGGAGCTGGAAAAGCCCCACCGGGTCTACGGCACCAAGGAACTGGACGTGGTCACCGGCACCATGGCAGCGCCCCTCATCACCCGCATGATGGAGGAGCTGCATCGCCAGTACCCCATGATCACCGTGCATGTCCACACCATCCAGAACCGCTTTTTCGGCGGCAATGTGGGTGTGACCGGCCTCATCACCGCCACCGATATCATTGCCCAGTGCGCAGGCAGGCTTGCCACAAAAACGCTGGGCATCCCGGCTGTGATGCTGCGGGAGGAAAAGGATACCTTCCTTGACGATATCACGGTGGAGCAGCTGGGGGAGCGGCTGGGCGTAAAAGTGGAGGTACTGCCTACGGCAGGCGGGGACGAAGCCCGCGCCTTGCTGCGCAGCGGCCTGCATATTGCCCGCAGAAGAAAGAGCGGCAGCTGATAACGCCATTTTTATAGTATTTTACCCCTTTTAAGAAAGGAGGAGACCCCATGAGCAAACCGATCGTAGCAGTGGTGGGCCGCCCAAACGTGGGCAAATCCACCCTGTTCAATAAGCTGTGCGGCCAGCGCCTTGCCATTGTGGAGGATACCCCGGGCATTACCCGCGACCGCATTTTTGCCAACTGCGAGTGGAACGGCCACGAGTTTTTGCTGGTGGACACCGGCGGCATCGAGCCTAAGGCCACCGAGGGCATTCTTGCCCACATGCGCGAGCAGGCACAGATCGCCATTGACACCGCCGACTGTATCATCATGGTTACGGACGTGCGCAACGGCCTGACCGCAGCCGATGAGGACGTGGCGCATATGCTGCGCCGCAGCCACAAGCCCATCATTCTTGCCGTGAACAAGTGCGACAAGGTGGGCGAGGCTCCCATGGAGCTGTACGAGTTCTATAACCTCGGCTTTGACGAGGTGATGCCCATTTCTTCCGTGCACGGTCACGGCACAGGCGACCTGCTGGATGCCGTATGCGCTCATCTGGACTTCAGTGAGACCGTGGTGGAGGAAGATCGCATCCCCGTTGCCATCATCGGCCGCCCCAACGTGGGCAAGTCCAGCCTGACCAACCGCATTCTGGGCGAGAACCGCATGATCGTGGCCAACGAGGCCGGCACCACCCGCGATGCCATCGACACCCCGGTGGACAACGCCTACGGCAAGTTCATCTTTACCGATACCGCCGGTCTGCGCAAGCGCAGCAACATCAGCGATGGTCTGGAGCGCTACATGGTGGTGCGCGCACTGGCCGCTGTGGAGCGCAGCCGCGTGGCGCTGATCCTTGTGGATGCCACCGTCGGCTTTACCGAGCAGGACAGCAAGGTGGCCGGCTACGCCCACGAGCAGGGCAAGGCCTGTATCATCGTGGTGAACAAGTGGGATGCCGTGGAAGGCAAGGAGACCAACACCATGGAGCTGCAGCGCCGCGGCTATGCCGAGTGCTTCAGCTTTATGGGCTATGCACCCATCATCTTCATCTCTGCCCAGACCGGCTACAACGTGAACAAGCTGATGCAGCTGATCCGGGATGTGGACGCCGAAAACGGTGCCCGCGTGCCCACCGGCGTGCTGAACGAGATGCTGGCCCGCGCTACCGCCCGGATGCAGCCCCCCAGCGACAAGGGACGCCGCCTGAAGATCTACTACCTGACGCAGGCCTCTACCCGTCCCCCCACGTTCGTGGCCTTCGTGAACGCAAAGCACCTGTTCCACTTCAGCTATCAGCGGTACCTCATCAACCAGATCCGCGAAAACTTTGGTCTGGAGCACACGCCCATCCGTCTGGTCGTGCGGGAGCGCGGTTCTGGCGAAGTGGGTGCCAAGGACGTATAATACGTCAGGAGGGCTCAGATGATGGAATCTGTTCTCATCGCTGCGGTGTCCGCCGTGCAGGCATACCTGCTGGGCAGCATCGACACCGGTATCCTCGTCAGCAAGTTTCTGTACCACGATGATGTGCGCAAGTACGGCAGCGGCGCTGCCGGCATGACCAATATGCTGCGCACCTTCGGCAAAAAGGCGGCAGCGCTTACCGCTTTCGGTGATGTGCTCAAGGGCGTACTGGCGGTGTGCATCGGCCGCTGGCTGTTCACCCTGATGCCGGAAAGCACCACGCTCTCGCCCTATCTTGCGGTGTATCTTGCTGCCATCTTTGCCATTATCGGCCACCTGAAGCCCCTGTATTTCGGCTTCAAGGGCGGCAAGGGCGTGCTGGTGGCGGGCGGCACCATTCTGGCTATCCAGCCGGTGCTGATTCCCTTTCTGGCGGTCATCTTTCTGGCCTGCCTGCTGCCCACCGGCATGGTGTCGCTGGGCAGTGTGACCATGGCGGCACTTTACCCGGTGCTCACCATTCTGTACGGCGTGTTCCGGGGCTATTCTGCCGCCGACCTTACTGTGTGCGCCATCGGCTCGGTGATCATGGGCGCAATGGTCATTTATATGCACCGCTCCAACATCCAGCGCATCCGCGAGGGCAAGGAGTACCGCTTTGGCCGTCACGGCAAAAAACAGGATAAATAACACAAAAACAAAGATCACCCCGCAGCAGCCGTTTACCGGCCACTGCGGGGTGGTTTTTTGTGTATGATTATTCCTTTGTCTCGGTCTCTTCCTCAGGCTTTGCTTCGGAATGCCGCCGACGGAACCAGTCGGCGGGGATGCCGCTCTGGGCGGGGGTAAGATCCGGCGCAGGATTACCGTCCGGCAGGTGCGCACCAAAGGCCGGGACAAAGAAGAACTTGCGCACGATGAAGATCAGCGCAATCGCGCCCACGCTGAGCAGGTTCTCCACAGCGGAATCGTGCCCCACAACCAGATGGCGGGCAATGGCGTAAAGCAGCACCTCAAGGCTGCTGCCGGGGCTGTGCTTGGCCAGCATCTTGATGAACTCGATGCCGATCACAATGTCCAAGCTGCGCTCCAGAAAGGTGCGGATCTCTGCTTCGTTGCCATCGAACAGCAGACCGGGCATCCAGCGGATGAGGGGCACAACGCTGAGCAGCAGACCGATCAGCACCAGCCCGGACAACAGCACTTCCAACAGACTGGAAGCCTGAATAATGCGGTTGCGCAGGGAGGTGCGCCAGTGGCTTTCTACCGGGTGAGAGGGATGTTCCATAGTAAGACCTTCCTTTCAGCATTCTGCTGCATAAAGATCGACAAAATCCTACCTTTATTGTAGCAGACGAGAGAAGGTCTGTCAATTTCAATCCACGATGGTGACGGTGGTCTGCGGGCCGACGGCCACATAGCCGGACTTTTTGATGCAGTCCTGCCCGGCGTCGGTGTCCAGCCAGTCGTACAGGCGGCGCTCCGGGCTGTCGGCGGCGGCATCCGGGTGGATGACGGCGTAAAAATCGTTGCACAGGGGGTAGCTGCCGTCGGCAAGGGTGTCGTTGCCGGGGGTCACACCGTCCACCGCCAGCAGCCGCAGCCCGGGCTTAGAGTACATCTGGTCGATGTAGTAATACACGGAGAAACCGATGGCGTTGGCGCTGTTGTTGTAATCGGCAATGCTGTCCACCAGCTCACCCATGGCGGCGGGAGCCAGTTCAGAGGGCGGGGTCATCAACTCACCGCCCTGAATGAGCAGCTTTTTGAACAGGGTCTGGCTGCCAGAGTCCTCGCCGCGCTGGAAAGCAACGATTTCCTGATCTTTGCCGCCCACGTCCTTCCAGTTGGTGATCTTTCCGGCGTAGATATCCCGCAGTTGCTGCTGGGTAAGCGCCTGCACAGGGTTATCCTCGTTGACGATGAACACCAGCGCATCCACCCCGATGGGCTTTTGTTCCAGCTGTACGTTGGCCTCTTGCAGCTCTTCCTTTACATAGTCCGGCGCTTCGTATACCACCAACATCCGGGTGGTGGTGTCGTACAGGCCAAAGTTCTCCCATGCGTAGGCGGTGGTGCTTACCGTAATGCTGCTGCGGGCTTCTTCCAGCTCCATGCCGGTGGTATCAGCCAGCATCTGCGCCATCAGGGGGATGCAGGCGGTGCTGCCGTCCAGCGGGGGAAACTCCTCCACGGTCAGAAACGGCTCCGCCTGCTGCACAGCAGAGGACGCCGCAGAGGATGCAGGCTGCTCTGCGGCAGAGGAAGCGGTGCTGCCGGAGGGCGCATCCGTGCCCTTGCAGGCGGTCAGCACCCCGGCGACGGAGCAGGCAGCCAGCCCCAGCAGAAAACTGCGGCGGGAAATTTTAGCGTTTTTCATAAGAAAACCCTCCTAGATCAATAGCCATAACTCGGTACATCGTCCGCAGTGGCAGACGAGAAAATGCTCTGGCAGTACAGCCAGTTGCCGCTCGTGTCCATCCAGCCCACATAGAAGCCCCGCTGTGCAGCAAACACATGGTCGGGCAGGGCATTCAGACTGTTGGAATAGTACCCGGTGCAGCTGGAAAGCCCCTGCAGCACCACCTTGCCGTCTGCATCCAGCACATCGTATACGTTGCCGTAGGCGCTGCCCGCAGCGGCGCGGCTGCCGCAGAACATGGGGCTGCCGTCAGGGTCGGTGGTCAGGTAGTCGACGTAACTGTACTTGCCCTGCAGGGCGGTCAGGTCGCTGACAAGCCCCTGCGGGCCGTACAGCCGGGTGGCGGTGGTCTCGTAGCGGTCGTTATCCTGCAATTCCAGCCAGACGTAGCCGCTGCCGCAATTGCTCATCCGTACCCGCTGCTGGTGCTCCACCGGTTCTACGGTGGTGTCGGTCAGCAGCTTGCCGTTGTCCTTGCTATACACCCGCAGGCTGCCGTCCAGCGCGTAGACGGCTACGGTGTTGTCGGTGGCGTTCACATCGTATAGCGGGGTCTTGGTGCCGGTCTCCAAATCGTAAAGGTCGTAGCCGTGATCCTCGCCGCTGTGCCAGGTTACCACATAGCCTGGGAAATACTGGCTGGGCTGCTCGTCAAAGGAGGCAATCAGTCCGCGGTCCTCTGTGGTCATGTCCCGCAGTTCGTACCGGCCATCGCCGGTGGAAAAGCTGGCAAGACCGCCCGGGTAGACCTGCAAAAAGCCCGTGTACTGCTCACCGGTCTGGGTGTTGTACAAAATCTGGTCGGTGGTTTCCTCTCCGGTGGCAACGTCCAGCTCCACCCAGTCGCTCAGGGTGTCGCTGTCGTAGAAAAGGCGGTATGCCGAGGCAGCTTCGGCGCGGTAGACAGAGGTGCCGTCCTTTTCCTGCACCACCACCCAGCTGTTCTGCTGGTAATCTGTATCCCAATCGGAACCATCCAGCCCCTCCGGGCGGGCGTAGCAGCTGAACACCAGCTTATCGCCGCATACGGTGCAGCTGTATGCACCCTCCGGCACCGGCAACGCAGCACCGGTGGCAAGGTCGATGACCTGACAGGTGCCATAACCGGACTCCGGGACGTATCCACCATCAACAAGGCGGCTCTCCTGCAGCACCAGCAGGCCGTTTTGCAGGGTGGCGTTCTGCTCACCCTCAAAGGTCATCACTTCGGTGCCGGTCTTGTTGTACAGGGCGGTGCGGCGGCCGCCCCGTCCGGTGGGGTCAGACCAGCTGCGCAGCCAGTAGTCTGCGGTGCCGGTGGCACTGTCCTGCACCAGCGAGACGTTCTCGCTGCGGGTGGACTGGTGCAGCGGGGTGCTGCCGCACAGGATGGTGGTGCTGCTCCCGGAACGGCCGTAGCAGTATAGCGCCCGCAGACGGCCATCGTTCAGCACGGCGGGGTCGTACAGGGGCTTGCCGCTGTCGTCCGTGGGTACAGAAACGGCAGAACTTGCAGCGCCCGGCACGCCGGTGGCGGGCGGCAGCAGGGCGCAGCCGCAGCCTAAAGTAAGGGCAAGGGCGGCGCAGACCGCCCCGCAGCCGATACGCAAGACAACACGCTTCATAAAAAACACTCCTTTGCAAAAACAGGGAGGAAAATTTTTCCGTTCACTCAGAATACGAAACAGCCGCATTTTTCATTGCAGAGTTTGCAGAAAAATGCGGCTAAAAACGGTTACAATTGCATTACAGCTGCGCCGGGGCAGGGGACGCTTCTGCCTTGTCCATCTGCTCCAGCTGCCGCAGAAAGGCCAGCAAAAAGGGCAGAGAAATGAAGCAGGTGAGTGCATCCGCAATGGGCTGGCAGAGCTCCACGCCCACAAGTCCCAGCACCCGGGGCAGTACAAGGATCAGCGGGATAAAGCACACGCCCTGCCGGCAGCAGGCCAGAAAGGTGGCGCGCCCGGCCTTGCCAACGCTCTGGAAGGTCATGTTGGTCACCACGATCACCGGCTGCAAAAGGATGGCAAAGCACTGGTAGCGGAAGGCGGGCAGCGCCACGGCGGTAACCTCCGGGTCGTCCCGGAACAGGCGGATCAAAGTTTCATCGTTCCACCAGCACACCGCGATCAGCACCACCAGAAGTGCAAAGGCGGCTTTCAGGGTAAAGACGGCGGCCTGCCGCACCCGGTGGTACTTGCGCGCGCCGTAGTTGAAGGACGCCACCGGCTGCAAGCCCTGTCCCACGCCGATGGCCACCGAGAGGATGAACATAAAAATGCGGGACACGATGCTCATGCCCGCCACGGCGGCATCGCCGTAGCTGCGGGCGGCGATATTCAGCAGCATCCCGCCGATGCTGTTCAGCCCCTGACGGCCAAAGCTGGGCGCACCGCCTGCAAGGATCTGAAAAAACTCGCGCGGTTCCCGGGTGACGGCAGAAAGCCGGAACTGGCTGACCGTTTTGCCCCGCAGGAACATATACAGCAGGATGCCAAAGCTGATGGTCTGGCTGAGCGCAGTGGCGATACCGGCACCGGCAGTGCCCAGCCCCAGCCCGAACATGAACAGCGGGTCCAGCGCGATGTTCAGCAGCCCGCCGGTGACAAGGCCGATCATGGCAAGGTTTGCTTTGCCCTCATACCGCAGGATGTTGTTCATCACCAGACTGGAGATCATCAGCGGGGCGGCAAGCAGAATGGGCCGGGCGTAGGCGCAGGCATGGGGCAGAATGGTGTCGGTGCTGCCCAGCAGCATCATAAAATCCGGCAGGGTGGCAAGGCCGACCACCGCCAGCACTACGCCAAAGGCCAGCGCCGTAAAAAAGCTGGTGGAAGCAAAGCGGGTGGCGGCGTGGGTATCCTGACTGCCCAGGCGGCGGCTGATGATGGTTCCGGAGCCATGCCCCAGCATAAAGCCCAGCGCCTGAATGATGGCCATCAGGCTGGAAACGACGCCCACCGCGCCGGAAGCGCTGGTGGAGATGCGTCCCACAAAAAAGGTGTCTGCCAGATTGTAGATGCTGGTAATAAGCATACTCAAAATCGTGGGTGCGGCAAGGCTGAGGATCAGCCGGGGGATAGGGGTCTCGGTCATTTTATGATACTGCACCACAGTGCGGTCCTGCTGGGTCATGGAAAAATATCCTCCTTCAAAAAACGAGAAAACCGCTCCTTCCAGAGCGGCAGATAAGCTTTGTAAAAACAGTATAACGCAGTTGCGGCAAAATGTCGAGAGGGAGAAAAAACGGCCTTTCTCCCCTGCGAAGGGGCGAAAAAGAGGGCGAAAACAGGATGGTTTCTATATAAAGTGCTAAAGAATTGTCGAATTGCTTGTGAAAAATCACGATATGTGGTATTCTTTAATAGAAGGAATTGGAAAAATCTGTGTATTTTTATGATTGGGAGGGATTTGTACATGAAATCCGTAGCACAAACTGTGATCGAAGCCGACCGCTTTTATACCATTGCCGCTCACACTGGCAACGTTATTCAGGCAGTGGAAGGCAGCAAGGACGGCGGCACTGTCCGTCTAGGCAAGTATGACCACAAGCCCGAGCAGGAGTGGAGCTTTGTCCGCGAGGGCGATGGCGTGTACCGCATCCGCAACCGTGCCTCCGGCAAGCTGCTGGATCTGACCATGACCGGCACTGCCAACGGCACATGGCTGCACCTGTGGGAGGACGTGGGCGGCACGTCCCAGATGTGGAAGGTGGAGCACACCCCGGAGGGCACCGTGCGCCTGCGCTCCTCTTGGGCAGGCGGCAAGTGCGTGGACACCGTGGGCATCGGTGCCGAGGTGGGCGCAGTGCTGCAGATCTGGCAGGAAGTGCCCGGCGGTGGCGACCAGCTGTGGGTCATCTCTGAGGTAAAGGACCGCGTAAAGCGTGCCGCCAAGGTTGAGCAGGCAGCACCCGCTGCCGAGACTACGGCAGCACCGGCCAAGGAAGCCGCTCCCGCCAAGAAGCCCGCAGCCCGCAAGCCCCGTACCGCCAAGAAGGCGGAGGAGAAGCCCGCTGCTCCCGCCGCAAAGGCCGCAGAGCCGGTCAAGGCAGAAAAGCCCGCCGCGAAGAAAGCTGCTAAGGCAAAGGCAGAACCTGCTGCCCCCGCAGTAGAGGTGAAGGCAGCTCCCGCCGTGGAAGCCAAGGCTGAGCCTGCTGCCCCTGCAACTAAGGCCGCACCTGCCGCAGCAAAGCCCAAGGCAAAGCGTGCACCCTGCAAAAAGACTGTAAAGAAGTAAAAACAGAATCATTGTTCTGCTTTTTAGAGATTTCCCCCGCAGCGCAAATGTTTCCGAAGGAAACAGGCGCTGCAAATACCGTTTTCCGTTACGACCCCATCTGTGAACATAAAAAATCGGACAGACCGCAGTCTGTCCGATTTTTTGCTTTTTAAAATAATTTTTCCGCTGAAGATGGTCAGAGCGAAGCGGAGACCATTCCAAATGGTCCAGTTTACGCAGCAGGGGAGGCGGCAGCATCGCTTTGGGCGGCGGTCTGCACGAACTGCACGATGCTCTCGATGGTCTGGCGCAGCTGCACAAGGCTTTCCACGTCAGAATCCTGCATCCGGGAGGTGGGTGCGGTCACCACAGTCTGGGCGGCAGTCACCGTGCCGGTCAGCTCTGCATGGATGTGGTGGGCGGGCACATCCAGCAGGATGTGCACCTTGGGGGACAGGGTCTTGAGCAGTCCCTGCTTTTCAATGCCAAGAATCAACTGTGGCGCATCTTCACCGGCGGCGAGGTTCGGCAGCTGAAGGTAGAGGTAGCCCTCCTTGGCGTTGGCGGGCTGCACGGTTTTGAGCTGCTTGAGGTCCAGCTGAAAGTCGTTTACCTGCTGCAAGCTGGTGGCGGCGGGGTCTACCCCCAGCAGAGCAGCCAGCTGGTCTTGAGAGATGTAGCTGCCCAGCGACCAGCCCGGCAGCAGCAGGCTTGCCAGCGGATACTCGGCTACAACGGTGCTGCGCAGCTTGTTGTACAGCTGTCCGGCGTCGTAAAGGGTCTCTTCCTCGCTGATGTACACCCGGGTCAGAGGGGCATCGTTGACGGTGCTGGTGCCCGTCGGGTACAGTGCCAGCTGCACCGCCCGGGGGGTGTACTGGCCGGTCAGACTGCCGGTGGTGCCGCCGAACTTATCCAGCAGGGCGTAAAGGGCAGGGGGCTCGGCTTCGGTGGAGGTGATGGTGTAGTCCAGTGCGAAGCTGGCACCGCTCTGGAATGCCTTGATCTTGCGGCTGACGAAGCTGTACAGCACTGCCGCAGCCACCACACACACCAGAACCAGACACAGCAGAACGATCAGCGCCGCACGCAGGCCGGTGCGCTTTTTGTGGGAAGATGCCATGGGAAACCTCTCCTTCCGGTAAAACGTATTTGTTTCAGCATAACGGAACTGCCTGCAAATGTCAAGCGCCGCAAACTGCGGACAAAACAAAAAACCTGAAACATTTCTGTTTCAGGTTTCTGGCGGAAAGATGGGGATTCGAACCCCAGAACGCTTTTGACACGTTACACGATTTCCAGTCGTGCGCCTTAGACCAACTCAGCCATCTTTCCACATCTTCTGTTCTGCCTTTGGGCGGGTGCCCTTGGCGCTCCACTATAATACCTGAAAGCAGGCTTTTTGTCAAGGATTTTTTTGAAAAAAATCAGACTTTTTTAAAAATGACGAAAAAACGCGATAAAGTGTTCTGCCGCATGGACGAAAAGCACCAAAAGCCCTTGACGTACCTTTAAAACAGGTCTATATTGAGGGCAAAGAGCACTGCGGCGGGTCATTTTGTGCCGCAGCGGCGGAATATAAGGAGGATGCTTTCATGACTTATCCTGAAGTGCTTGCCAATGCCCGTACCTGCATTGGTCAATACTGCAAGGCCTGCCCGGTGTGCAACGGCGTGGCCTGTAAAAACCAGATCCCCGGCCCGGGTGCCAAGGGCGTGGGCGATACCGCCATCCGCAATTATAATAAGTGGGCAGACATCCGGGTGAACATGGACACCCTGTGCCCCGGCGGTGCACCGGACACCACGCTGGAACTGTTCGGTAAAAGCTTCCGCTACCCCTTCTTTGCGGGTCCTGTGGGCGCAGTGAACCTGCACTACTCCGATACCTACACCGATATGACCTATAATGATGTACTGGTGCGCGCCTGTGCCGAAAACGGCATTGCGGCCTTTACCGGCGACGGCACCAACCCCACCGTGATGGAGATGGCTACCCGCGCCATCGGCGCTGCGGGCGGCTGCGGTGTGCCCACCATCAAGCCGTGGAACATCGACACCATCCGCGAGAAGATGGCACAGGCCAAGGCCAGCGGCTGCTTTGCCGTGGCCATGGACGTGGATGCAGCGGGTCTGCCCTTCCTGAAGAACATGACCCCGCCCGCCGGCAGCAAGAGCGTGGAAGAGCTTGCCGAGATCGTGCAGCTGGCGGAGCGCCCCTTCATCGTCAAGGGCGTGATGACCGTTAAGGGTGCACTGAAGGCAAAGCAGGCCGGTGCCGCTGCTATCGTGGTGTCCAACCACGGCGGCCGTGTGCTGGATCAGTGCCCTGCCACCGCCGAGGTGCTGCCGGAGATCGCCGCAGCCCTCAAGGGTACCGGCGTGAAGGTGCTGGTGGACGGCGGCATCCGCACTGGCGTGGATGTGTTCAAGGCGCTGGCGCTGGGCGCAGACGGCGTTTTGATCTGTCGCCCCTTCGTGACCGCTGTCTACGGCGGCGGCGCAGAGGGGGTAAAGTGCTACATCGATAAGCTTGCCGGAGAGCTGGCCGACACCATGCAGATGTGCGGTGCCCATACGCTGGCTGAGATCACCCCGGACATGGTGCGGGTCTGATTTTTCTGCGTAGAGAACGATTTTAATGGCCTCCGCCTTGCTCTGGCCGTATTCAGCGGAAAGAATCTTATTTATAGAACAATGCCGGGCAGACTGCGGTCTGCCCGGCATTGTAGTTTCACGAGAGGGGGCGTAGTGGAGAACGCCAGCTGCTGGAAATCGTCTTACTTCAAAGTGCCGTCCAGCACCTGCTGGTAATACCATGGCTTCGGGGCGTGGAAGGTCTTGCCGCTGAGGAAGGCAAAGTCCGGCTGGGTGAAGCGGGGCATGGTCAGCTCCCATGCACACAGTGCCTGATACTTGAGCTTTAGCTCGCGGTTGGCGCTGTTGTTGCCGTACTTGCTGTCGCCAAGGATGGGGCAGCCGATGCTGGCCATGTGGGCGCGGATCTGGTGGGTGCGGCCGGTGATCAGCTGTACCTTCAGCAGCGCCAGACGGCCGGAGACGGCGATGGTCTCGTACCGGGTCTCTACTTCCTTGGCACCGGGCTGCTTGTCCTCCACGATCTTCACGATGCCGCGGTCGGCGTCCTTCAGCAGGTAGCCGCCCAAGGTGGCATCCGGCGGCACAGGACGGCCAAAGGTGACGCAGAGGTAGGTCTTTTGCACCTCGCGGTTCTTGATGGCAGAAAGAAACAGCTCCTCGGCCTCCGGGGTCTTGGCAATGATCACAAGGCCGCTGGTGCCGGTGTCCAGCCGGTGGCACAAGGCGGGGGTGTACAGGTCGTTCTCCTTGTACTCGCCCTGCTTGTTCAGGTACAGCAGCGCGCGGTTCAGCAGGGTGTCGTCCTCCGGGCCGTCCACCGCCAGACCGGCGGGCTTGTTCACGATCAGGATCTGCGGGCAGTCGTACACCACCTGCGCCGGGGTGCGGGCGTTCTTCCACGCGGGGCCTTCCACCCGGCGGTCGGCGTCCAGAACGTCGTCCAGAATGAACAGCTTGATCTCATCGCCTGCCATCACGCGGGTGGAAAGCGGCTGCTTTTTGCCGTTCAGCTTGATCTTGTTCTCCCGCAGTGCCTTGTTCAGGCGGCCGGGGGTCAGGGCGGGGTACTGCTGGGTCAGATAATTGT
>ERZ1034713.691-NODE-691-length-18339-cov-31.741851_pt1 | contig 18339 bp, 11 predicted proteins | sample MGYA00520692_ERZ1034713 | MGnify/ENA primary metagenome ERZ1034713 (study PRJEB33766, sample SAMN09781717) | gut metagenome | biome: gut microbiome | host: Homo sapiens | place: Madagascar | study: EMG produced TPA metagenomics assembly of the PRJNA485056 data... | reverse complement strand
CTTCCGGCGGCGATTGCCCGGGCCTGAACGCCACCATCCGCGGCGTTGCAAAAGCCCTGTACGCCCGCATGGGGGACAATGTGGAGATCGTGGGCATTGCCAACGGTTACAGCGGCCTGATCAACGGCGACTACCGTGAGATGACCGAGGACGACTTCCGCGGCATCCTGACCTTAGGCGGCACCATTCTGGGCACCAAGCGCACCCCCTTCAAGATGATGCGTGTGGTGGAGGACGACAACATTGATAAAGTCGCCGCCATGAAAAAGACCTACAAGGCGGCAAAGCTGGACTGCCTGCTGTGTCTGGGCGGCAACGGCACCCACAAGACCGCCAACCTGCTTGCGCAGGAGGGGCTGAACATCATCGGCCTGCCCAAGACCATTGACAACGATATCTACGGCACCGATGTGACCTTCGGCTTCCATACCGCTGTGGATATCGCCACGGACGTCATCGACCGCATCCACACCACCGCAGGCAGTCACAGCCGCGTGATGTGTATCGAGATCATGGGCAACAAGGCCGGATGGCTTACCCTGTACTCCGGCATTGCCGGTGGTGCGGACATCATTCTGCTGCCCGAGCTGCCCTACGATATCGACCGCGTATGTGAGGCCGTGGAGCGCCGCGCCAAGAAGGGCTCCAACTTCTCCATCCTTGCCGTGGCCGAGGGTGCCATCAACACCGAGGAAGCCCGCATGAAGCGCAAGGACTGGATGGCCAAGCGTGCCGAAGCCGGTCTTGGCACCACCGCCACCAACCGCATTGCGCAGGCCGTGCAGAAAAAGACCGGCATGGAGACCCGCGTGTGCATCCCGGGTCACATGCAGCGCGGCGGCAGCCCCAGCGCCTACGACCGTGTGCTGGCCACCCAGTTCGGCAGCTATGCCGCACAGCTGGTGGAAGTGGAGCGCTACGGCGTGACCGTGGCCATGGTGAACCGCCGGGTGACTGAGAACCGTCTGGCAGACATTGCCGGTAAGACCCGCAATGTGCCCGAAAACTGCGAACTGCTGAACGTGGCACGCCGCATGGGCGTCTGTCTGGGCTAAGCCCTGCCCGCAAGCGGGAACGCTGAGAAAAGCGAGACACCGGAGAGTCTGCTGGCTTTCCGGTGTCTTGTTTTATGCTCAGCGTAAAACGGCTTTTGCGGTGAATTTTGTTGTTGAAGCCGCGCTTTCTGTCTCAAGTGCGCAAAAAAGGTTGTCAAAACAGGAAAAACAGGGTATGATAGAAGCTGGATCACAGGCTGTGATCCTTCAATATTGCTAAAGGAGTGTGCTTTATTATGCGCGCCTATGAACGACTGCTTGATTACGTCAAGGTCTACACCACCTCGGACCCGGAGTCCGGCACCCATCCTTCCGCTGCGCGGGAGTTTGATCTGGCTCACAAGCTGGTGGAGGAGCTGAAGGCTCTGGGCGTGGAGAACGCCCGTGTGGACGAGCACTGCTATGTCTACGGTTCCTTGCCCGCCACCCCCGGCTGCGAGGAAAAGCCCGCACTGGGTCTGATCGCCCACATGGACACCGCCCCGGATGCCAGCGGCGAGAACGTGAACCCCATCCTGCACGAGAACTATGACGGCGGCGACGTGGTACTGCCCGCAACCGGCAAGGTGATGAAGGTCTCTGCCTTCCCCTTCCTTGCCTCCATGAAGGGCGAGACCCTGATCACCACCGACGGCACCACCCTGCTGGGTGCAGACGATAAAGCAGGTGTGGCTGAGATCATGACCGCTGTGGAGACCGTCATCCGCGAGGGCCGTCCCCACGGCAAGCTGTGCATCGGCTTTACCCCGGACGAGGAGATTGGCGAGGGTGCCGATCTGTTCGATATCCCCGGCTTTGGTGCAGACTTTGCCTACACGGTGGACGGCGGCGATGCCGGCGACATCGAGTACGAGAATTTCAACGCTGCTGCTGCCACCGTGACCATCCACGGCTTCTCGGTGCACCCCGGCTCCGCCAAGGACACCATGATCAACGCCTCCAACGTTGCCATGGAGTTCCACGGTGCTCTGCCCGTGATGGCACGTCCTGAGACCACCGAGGGGCGTCAGGGCTTCTACCACCTGTGCCAGATGTACGGCGATGTCACCACCGCAAAGCTGGGCTACATCCTGCGCGACCACGATGCTGCCAAACTGCAGTTCAAGAAGGACAATATGCAGGACATTGCCGATTACCTGAACGGCAAGTACGGCGCAGGCACCGTAGAAGTGGAGATCAAGGACAGCTACCGCAATATGCTGGAAAAGATCAAGCCCCACTTCCACCTCATCGAGACTGCCCGCAAAGCTGTGCGCATGGCTGGTCTGGAACCGGTGGAGGTGCCCGTGCGCGGCGGCACCGATGGTGCTACCCTGAGCTGGAATGGTCTGCCCTGCCCCAATCTGGGCACCGGCGGCTTCAACTTCCACGGCGTGTGCGAGTGCACTACCGTGGAGCGGATGGACCGCTGCACCGAGATCGTGCTGAACATCATCTCCCTGTACGCAGAGTAATTCGCCTTTTTCCGTGAAAAAGCTTTCTGCGTGAAAATGGTCTGTCCCTACAACATAAAAGCGGCGGCTGCACTGTGTTTTGTGCAGCCGCCGCTTTTTCCTTTAACCTACGTTGATATGCCCCACCGGCATGATCTTGCGCTTGTTGTCATCCGGTTTGGCAGTCAGGCTCATGGCAAAGGCCACCGGCCCCACACGGCCCATGAACATGACCAGCATATACAGGATCTTTGCCCCGTTGTTCAGCTGGCTGGTCACGCCTACGGAAAGGCCCACCGTGCCAAAGGCCGAGCAGGACTCGAAGATGGCGTCCACCACCGACACAGCGTCCGAGGTGTTGTAGTACACTACGATGGCCGAGCCGATGGCTGCCGCTGCGCCCAGCACGATAATGGTCAGGGCGCGGTAGACCGTCTTGGACTCGATATGGTGGTCAGCGATCACACAGTCATCGCGCCCCTGCGCCACACTGCGGATGGTCAGGATGATAACTGCAAAGGTGGTCACCTTCACGCCGCCGCCGGTAGAACCGGGCGCTGCGCCGATGAATTGCAGCACGCTCATGAGCAGCTTGCTCAGGGTGCCGCAGGAGGCCAAGTCCACGGTGTTCATGCCAGCGGTACGGGTAGATACCGACTGGAACAGCGAAGCCATCACCTTGCCGGACACCGACAGCCCACCCATCGTGGCGGGGTTGTTCCACTCCATCAGTCCCAGACCCAGCGCGCCGCCCAGCCACAAGATCACCGAGAAGGACAGCACCACCTTGGCGTGCAGGGACAGGCGGCGTTTTTTGTACCACTGGCACAGCTCCACCCAGACCATAAAGCCCAGACCGCCGGAGATGATCATGAATATGATCACCGCCTGCACATAGTAGTTGTTGACATAGGGCACCAGCGAGGAGTACGCCCCGAACCGTCCGAACAGGTCGAAGCCCGCATTGCAGAAGGCCGAAATGGCGGTGAACACGCTGATCCAGACGCCCTCCAGCCCGAACTGCGGCACAAAGGCGAACAGCAGCAGCAGCACGCCGATGCCTTCAAACATCGCTGCCAGCCCCACCACGATCTTCAGCACGCTTTTGGCCTGGTCGTAGCCGTCTGCCGAGACGCTCTCGCCCAGCAAGCGCAGATCCCGGAAGCCCATGCGCCGGCGCATGGCCAGCGCAAAAAAGCTGGTAAGGGTAACAAGACCAAGGCCGCCCACCTGAATAAGCAGCAGCACCACCGCCTGCCCGAACCATGTGAACTGTGTCCATGTATCCCGCACCACCAGTCCGGTCACGCAGGTAGCGCTGGTGGCTGTGAACATGGCGTTGAGCACATCCAGCCGCCCATGCCTGCTGGCAATGGGCAGGGTGAGCAGCAGCGTGCCCAGCGCGATCACAATAATAAAGCTGACGCAGATGATCTGGGTCGGGGTGCTCAGTCCCAGCTTTCTCCACCGGAGCGACCTCTGATGCCGCAGCTTTTTGCGGATATTTTTCATTTTTTCCATAGCATCCTCCCTGCGCAGCACACGGCCGCCTTGCATTCTCTTATAGCATACACCATTTTGCCCGCAGGTTCAACTTGATTTTACAGCCCGGTTGCGGTATTATAATATGGTACTGTATTTTGGGGGCTTTCCTGCACCCTAAGAATGCAGACCCGTGTCTCCGTAGCTCAGCTGGATAGAGCGTCCGCCTCCTAAGCGGAAGGCCGTGTGTTCGAATCACATCGGGGACGCCAGTTTAAAAAATGCGAAGGTCATTTTTCCATGGGAAAGACGATCTTCGCATTTTTTATTTTGAGGCGAACATGTATTTTTTCATCGCCTGCTGCCCACCACGGGCACTTTTTTCAAAACTTCAACCTTTCCTGCAAAAAGCGGCACAGCAACTCCGCACAGGCATTATGCTGCTTTTTAGGGCGGAGAAATCCGGCACAAATAGGCGGCAGACCGTCTAACACCACATCCCGGACATTGGACATCTGGTTGCTGGAAGATTTCTCGAAACGGTTCAGAGAAACACAATTCTGCTCCTGTGTGCGGTAAAGTACTTGATAAAATTGCTCGACCAGCTCCAGCTGTGGGTGTGCGCCGCTTTCCTGCAGCGCCTGCCACAGCGGCGCAAGGGCATCCGGGGCAAAGCCGGGAACCAGCAGGGTCTGCCCATCCAGCTCTGCGGGTGCAAGATGTGTCCGCTCCCAAAGTGGACTGCTGCGGGAGACCATGACGGCGGTGGTATGCTGGGAGAGGGCAGTGCGTGCAAGCCCGGTAGCGCAGCCGCCTAAGTCCATCACCAGCCCGGCATCCAGTGCGCCCCGTTGCAGTTGCACTGAGACTTCGTCGTTGGACAGGGAAACAAGCTTCAAGGGGATGCCGGGGTACTGCTGCCGGAATGCTTCCAAAACCTCTCCCAGATTGGGCAGATAGTCCGGCACCAGAGCTACGCTGATGCCCAGCCGTAGCGGAGCAGACCGGATATCCTGATAGGCTTGCTCACACAGGGCATCGAACTGCTGCACCACCGGCGCAACCTGTGCCCGGAACCGCTCGCCTTTTTCAGTAAGAGCCAGATGATTGCGGGTGTTGACGAACAGCTTGCCGCAAAGTTCTTCCTCCAGTGCGGCAATGCTCAGCCGCAAAGCCTGTCGGGACAGATACATCCGCCCAGCAGTGTGGGTGTAATTCAGATCTTCACACAGCGCCAGAAAATAACGCAGCTGCTGGATGGTCATGGTGTGCTCCTTTTCGCAAAACGTAAGTTTTACTTGATACTTATAGGGATATTATAACTCCTTTTTCTTTTCCTGTAAATGTGATATTTTTAACAAGAACGACATGGAAGATTTGTCGATACGAAGGATAAAGCAAGAAAAGGAAGGAATTATTATGGAAAAGATCTCCCGCAAAGGATTTCTGAAGATCGCAGCCGCTGCTGCCATGAGCGGCGTGACCGCTGCCGGTCTGGCTGCCTGCAATGCAGCCAGCAGCGCCTCCGGCGCTTCCAGCGCAGCCGGCATCTACACCCCCGGCACCTACACCGCTACTGCCAAGGGCATGAGCGAGATCACCGCTACCGTCACCTTTGACGCCAACAGCATCACCAAGGTGGAGCTGGATCTCTCCGGCGAGACCGAGAGCATCGGCGGTGCTGCCAAGGACAAGCTGATCGAGCAGATCATGAACGCCCAGACCAGCCAGATCGACGGCGTGACCGGTGCCACCGTCACCAGCAAGGCCGTGCAGAACGCTGTGGCAGACTGCATCCAGCAGGCCAGCGGTGGTGCCATTAACCCTGCACAGCAGTCCACCGAGGAGGCTTCCTCCTCCGCCGACTGGCTGGGTGAGGCACCGGAGATCGCCGAGAGCGATATTAAGCAGACTGTGGACTGCGATGTTCTGGTGGTGGGTGCCGGTTCTTCCGGTACCTTTGCGGCTGCTGCTGCCGCCGAGGCTGGTGCCAAGACCATCCTCATCGAGAAGTTTGGTCACGATATGGCCAGCGGCATCCGGGATACGCTGGCAGCCTGCGGCTCCAAGCAGCAGCAGGAGGACGGCGATGACGTGAGCAAGAAGGACGCCGTGCGCTACCTGTGCAACTGGAGTCAGGGCTACACCCGCCGCAGTCTGGCACAGGTCTGGGCTGATAAGAGCGGCGAGACCATGGACTGGTTCACGGATGTTCTAGCCGAAAGCGGCATCAACTTCCGCCACGAGATCGACGAAAAGCACAAGGGCGACAATTACGAGGTTCTGGATGTCGGCCACAGCACCCAATATGGCGAGGAATACAGCGAGCAGCTGACCATGGATGCCGTGCTCAAGCACGCCGAGGCCGATGGTCTGGAGGTGCAGTACGAGATCACCATGGTCAAGCTGGAAAAGGACGGCGACCGTGTGACCGGCCTCATCGCCAAGAATGCCAGCGATGAGTATGTGCGCTACAACGCCTCCAATGGTGTCATCCTTGCCTGCGGCGGCTACAGCGGAAACGACGCCATGATGAACGCCTTGCAGCCCCAGAGCGTGGAGCAGACCTGCATCAACTACTCCAAGCCCGGCGCAAAGGGTGACGGAATCAAGGCGTGCCTGTGGGCTGGTGCCATCATGGATACCACCCACACCTCCATGATCTTCGACCGCGGTGCCATCAAGCCGAACCAGACCGGCGAGTACGGCAAGGCCAGCGATGGTGCGCTGTTCTGGATGGGCAGCCAGCCGTTCCTGAAGGTGAACCTGAAGGGTGAGCGCTTCATGAACGAATATATGCCCTACGATCTGGTGCTGCACGCTGCCGCCAGCCAGCCCTACCACACCTACTGCACCGTGTGGGACAGCAAGTATGCCGAGGACTGCGAAAAGTTTGCCACCCACGGCTGCAGCCGCCTGTACCCCCATGTCAACGGTACAAACCCGGTGTTCCCCATGGGCTATGTGCAGGCTATGAACGCCGACCTGCAGGATCAGGGCTACATTGTGGAGGCCGACACCATCGAAGAGCTGACCGACAAGCTGGGTCTGCCGAAGGAGACCTTTACCGCTACGGTGGACCATTACAATGAGCTGGCCGCCAAGGGCGAGGACGAGGACTTCGGCAAGGAGAGCTACCGCCTGTCCACCCTGAGCGAGGCACCCTTCTACGGTGTCCGTCAAGCCGGTGGCTACCTGATCTGCACAATGGACGGCATCCAGATCGATGACAATATGCACGCCATCAATCATGACTTCAAGGCCATTCCCGGTCTGTATGTCATCGGTGACATGAGCGGCAACTACTTCTCTGGCAGCTATCCCTGCCTGATGGCAGGTGCCGCCGCAGGCCGCAGCGCCACCTTTGGCCGCCTTGCCGGTCAGAACGCTGCCGCAGGTATCTGATTAAAACGTTTTCCTTCTCTTCCCTTCTATATATCTGCACCAGAAAAGCCGCTCCGGGTCTAGCCGGGGCGGCTTTTCTGATGGCAGTGAAAGGAGGGATCGTATTCTCAAGTGCAAAAACGGCTCACTCCCCTTCCTTTCCGTTCGGATGCTCGTCCTTTTCCAGAACAAGATCCATGAGATATTCAAATGTGATGAGGACGCGCGCATAGAAATAGTTGGCGGTAAGGTTCCGGTCGTCCAGCATCTTGTCGTCCAGCAGCACAAAGGCAGGGTCCGCACAGCGGGCAATGGGGGAATTGTCGGCCCCCACAAAGGCGATGATGCTCCGGTGCTGTGCAAAGGAGTCCTGCACCGGCTTCAGGATGGTATCGGTCTTTCCGCTTTTGCTGATGGCAATGACCAGCCCGGCGTTCAGCGCACCGCTTTCGTAGACCTCATAACTGTTGGAGCCGATGGCGCAGTAGCCCAGAACCAGCAGCTTCCGTACCAGAAATTCCTGCAAAGGGGCACAGAAGCCGGTGCCGGTCACAAGGATGGGCTTTTGCCGGTTTTCGTGGAGCAGCTCCACAAAGCGGTGCATCTTTTCCTCGGGGATGTCCCCAATAAAGGCGGTGATGTCGGAGGCATGGTTTTTGTTGTCGATCTCGTTCTGGATCAGAAAACCGATGCGGTAGATCATATCGGTGTAGCCGGTATAGCCCATCTTTTTGCTCAGCCGGATCACCGCAGCCGGGGAGGTGTAGTTTTGTGCTGCGAACTCCCGCACGCTGCACTGACCGCCGTTTTTGGCAGTTTCCAGCACCGCCTGCAAAAGCTGCTGCTCGTTGGCATTCAGATGGTACTGATCTGCCAGTTTGTAAAGGTCGTGTTTCATATTTTGCTCCGATTCTCGAATCATAGAACGGCTTATTTTTTCTGAAGTATACGCTGAATCGCATGTTTTGTCAATATACATTTCGATGTATTCAACATAAACGTGAAACATGTTTCGGCTTTTGAGAACAAGTTCAAAAACAGTCCAAATCGGTAGATTTTTTTGTGCAGAGTGATATAATCAAGCCATCGAAACGGAAAGGTGCACCCCCGAAACGAAGAGAATTTGAAAAGAGAGATCATGGAACGTTAGGAGAACACCAATGAAACAAAAAGTTATGGATGCTATGCAGAGCTTTTCCAAAGCTCTGATGGGCCCCGTTCTGTTCCTGCCCATTGCGGGTATGCTGCAGGCGATTTCTTCGGTGATGAGCAACACAGCACTGGTGACAGAGGGCGGGGTTGTCTGGACCCTTGGCAAATTCATCAATGGCGGCGTTGGCGCAGTCATTGGCAATCTGGGAATTCTGTTCTGCGTGGGCATTGCAATGAGCCTTGCCAAAAAGCGCAAGGCAGATGCGGCATTTCTGGCACTGGTCAGCTATCTGGTCTGGCTGGCAGCAAATGCCCGCTGGCTGGATGTGGCAGGGCTGACCATCGCCGGTGATACGGCAGGTGCTTTGTACGGCACCGGTCAGACCATCTGCCTCGGCTATCACGTTACCGACATGGGCGTATTTCTGGGCATGATTCTTGGCGTGGTGGTGGCGCTGGTCCACAACCGCTTCATCGACACCGAGTTTGAAGGCGCTATGGCCATGTACGGCAACAGCAAGTTCGTCTTTGTGGTGCTGCTGCCCATCGTTCTGGTCATGGCAGTGGTTGCCAGCTACGTCTGGCCTGTGGCTGCGGCGGGCATCAACGCCCTGACCGGTGTCATGGCAAGCGCAGGCGCGTTCGGCGTGTTCCTGTACGGCTTCCTGAACCGCGTGCTGATTCCCACAGGTCTGCATCATCTGGTCTGGTCGCCGTTCCTTTACTCCGCACTGGGCGACAGCATGATCATCGGCGGCGAGCAGATCGTTGGCGCAAAGCCTGTGTTCCTTGCCCTGCTCAGCGACCCCAGCGTTGCAACGATGCGGGATTCCGCACGTTTTCTGACCTACGGTCTGATGAAGACCTTCGGCGTGATCGGCGTGGCAATGGCTTTCATCTCCACCGCAAAGAAGGAGAAGAAGGCTGCCACCAAGGCACAGATCATCCCGGCTACCCTTACCGCCTGTCTGGTGGGCGTGACCGAGCCGCTGGAGTTCACCTTCCTGTTTGCAGCCCCTGCGCTGTGGCTGGTCTACTCGGTTCTGGATGGTCTGTTCCAGATGATCGTTTACCTTGTGGGTATCCGGGTCTGCGCCACCAACGGCATCATCGATTTTCTGGTGCTGAACCTGCCCGCAGGCATTGGCCGCACCTACTGGCCGCTGTATGTGGTGGTCGGTCTGGTAGAGATCGTGGTAATGTACCTCGTTTTCCGCTTCCTCATCGTGAAGATGAACCTCAAGACCCCCGGCCGTGAGGACGGCGAGGCGGTCACCGACCTTGCAGCAAATGCTGCTGCCGTCAAGCAGCAGATCCGCAGCGGCGCAGCCGAAAAGACTGCCGCCAACGCAGACGATGCACAGACCGCAGCCCGGATCGTAGAAGGACTGGGCGGTGCAGAGAATATCCTGAACACCGACAACTGCATGACCCGTCTGCGGGTGCAGGTCAAGGATGCCGCTCTGGTCAAGGACAAGGAGTGGTTCAAGCCCACCGGCTCCGCAGGTCTTGTGGTAAAGGGCAACAACATCCAGATCATTTATGGCCCCAAAGTGGGAAAGATGCGCGCCATTGTGGACAGTTTCCTTGGCCGCGCAGAATAAGATATCCGCTTTTATTCATCATACAAAAACATTTTATAATAGGAGGCTAACCTTATGAAAACGTTCAAACTGGTCATCGCTGGCGGCGGCAGCACTTACACTCCCGGCATCGTCAAGAGCCTGCTGGTGCAGAAGGATCGCTTTAAGCTGAATGAGCTGGTGCTCTACGATAACAACGCAGAGCGTCAGGAGGCTGTGGGTGTCATCGTCCGCCATGTGGTGGAGATGTTCGACCCGGAGCTGAAGCTGACCCTGACCACCGACCCGGAAGTTGCCATGACCGATGCCGATTTCATCTTTGCACAGATGCGTGTCGGCCTGTATGCAATGCGTGAGCAGGATGAGAAGATCCCTCTGAAGTACGGCGTTGTTGGTCAGGAGACCTGCGGCCCCGGCGGTCTGGCTTACGGCCTGCGTACCATCTACCCCATGGTGGAGCTGATCGATTACTGCGAAAAGTACGCTAAGCCTACCTACTGGATCGTCAACTACTCCAACCCCGCTGCCATCGTGGCAAAGGCTACCTTCCGTCTGCGCCCGAAGGCCCGCATCCTGAACATCTGCGATATGCCTGTCGCCATCGAGCGCAACATGGCCGAGATCCTGGAGTGCGACCGTCATGATCTGGAAGTGGACTACTTTGGCCTGAACCACTTCGGCTGGTTTACCAAGGTGCGCCTGAACGGCGAAGATGTGACCGAGAAGCTCAAGAGCTATGTGGCAGAGCACGGCTATATGCCCCAGAATGCCAAGAGCGATGTGCTGCACAGCGATCCGTCCTGGCTGCACACCTACGCAAACGCCAAGAACATCTGCTCTGCTTTCCACGATTATCTGCCCAACACCTATATGCAGTACTATCTGCTGGGTGACGAAGTCGTAAAGAGCAGCGACCCCAACCACACCCGTGCCAACGAGGTCATGGAAGGCCGCGAGAAGCGTATCTTTGATGCTGTGGCAGATTATCGTGCCGGTAAGGACGTAGACCTGACCAAGTTCTTCGGCGGTGTGCACGGCGAGTTCATCGTGGACGTTGCCATGAGCCTTGCCTTCGACCTGCGCAAGCGTTATCTGGTCATGGTGGAGAACAACGGTGCTGTGGAGAACCTGCCCTCCGACGCCATGGTGGAAGTTCCCGCTTACATCACCGACCGTGGTCCGGAACCCGTGCGTGTGGGCGAGATCCCGACCTTCTATAAGGGTCTGATCGAGCAGCAGGAGGCTGTGGAGAAGCTGATTGTGGATGCCGCTGTGGAACACTCCTACGAGAAGGCACTGATGGCCTTTACCCTGTCCAAGACCGTGCCCAGCCTGCTGGTTGCCAAGAAGATCCTGGACGATATGATCGTTGCCAACAAGGCTTACTGGCCGGAACTGCACTGATCAGTACCTCATCAGCGACTGATACTGGACAACTGAGCCCCTAAAACATTGAACGCCTCCCCGGCATTCCTTCCAAAAAGGATGCCGGGGAGGCGTTTTTGTTAAAGTATGCACTCACACCAGCCTTGCCCCGGCGTGGGGCAGGCTTTCTGCGCCAAGGCTTTGCAGCTTTTGGGGCAGGGCGGCAAGGTCGCCGCCGGTATAGTACCAGCCCGCCGCCAGTGCTGCCACTGCCAGCAGCAAAAGCATCGCCAGCACCTTACCTATTTTGCGGCGCTTCGGGCGCGGCGCAAATGGTGCAGCCGTAAGGGCGGCAGGGGTCAGGGCTGCATCCGGCACTGCACTGCCGTAGGACTGCCAGCTTGTGCCCCCTGCCTGCGGCAGACCGCAGGCTGCGCGGCGCAGCATATCCAGCAGCCACAATCCGGGGTTCTCGTCCGGTGCCAGACACCGCAGCCAGCAGCCCTTTTTGCCGCCCACCAGCAGCAGGCGGCTTTGGGGCAGTTCCACACAGCCCACTGCCAGCGCGGCACCGGTCAGCCGCCGCATGGCCTGCACCCGCGCCAGTGTGCGGGCAGGCTCTGCCTGCGGTGCCTTGCGCAGCTTCCGGCTGAGCCGGGCGGTAAGCGCCGCATCGGCGTAGCTCATAGCGCCAAAATCGAACACTTTTTCCGTGCCGGGAAGGTTTTCCAGCCTGGTCTCCAGCAGCGCCCCGGCGGCGGCATCGCTGCACACCAGCAGCTTGCGGTGCTGTTCCAGCGCCTGCACTGCGGCGGCAGCAAGGGTCTGCTCCCCTTCCCCGTACAGCGCCGGGGCAAGGCTTGTCCGCAGCAGCTGTACCGCCCGGCGCAGCTGCTGCGGGGTGCTGCTTTGCAGCGCCACCAGCGTTTCCGCACCCCGGGTGCGGCAGTGCACCGTGCCCTGCCAAGTATCCGGCAGAGCTGCCACAGCCTTTTGCACGGTCTGCTCCGGCACACCGAACAGCCGCAGCACGCAGCCTGCCGGGCGCTTTTCTTCCTTTGACATGACGCATCCCCCCTGCGGCCGCAGGGGCCGCCTCTTACTCTGCCCGCAGGGTCTCGTCCAAGGCGGTCAGAGCGGCGGGGTCATGCTGTGCACTCCCGGTCAGCACCTGCGTACCGGCAGGGGTCTTGCCCTGTGCCAGACGCAGCGCCAGTTCCAGCGCAGTCTGTGCGGCGCGGGCGCGGATGAGCGCACGGTCCGGGCGGGAGACAAACAGCTTTTTCACATACACCCTGTCTCCCCGGGCAGCGCCCAGATACACCGTGCCCACAGGCCGGACGGCATCACCGCCGCCGGGGCCCGCCAGACCGGTAACGCTGACTGCGATATCCGCACCGGCGGCTTTTGCCGCGCCCAGCGCCATCTGCGCCGCCACGGGAGCCGACACCACATTATATTGCGCAATGACCGCCGGGTCCACCCCGACAAGCTTCGCCTTGGCCTGCTCCCAGTAGGTCACAAAGCCGTAGCCGAACACCTCGCTTGCGCCGGACACACTGGTCAGACGCTGGGCGATCATGCCGCCGGTGCAGCTTTCGGCGGTGGCAATGGTCAGGCCGTTGGCCTGCAGCGTGTGCACCACCGTCTCTTCCAACCCGGCGACATCCTCATCATACACCGCATCGCCCAGCAGATCATAGAACTTTTTGGCGTAGGCGCGGCACATGGTCTGCGCTTCGGCGTCGGTCTGCGCCCGGGCGGTAATGCGGATCTCGCACTCGCCGGTCTTGCAGTAGATGGCGGCGGTGGGGTTCGGGTTTTCCAGCAGCGCACGCACCCGGTACTCCAGATTGCTCTCGCCGCCCAGCACCCGCAGCGTCAGGCTGTGCAGGGCACAGCTCTGCCGCGCCAGCAGCAGCGGGCGCACGCTTTCCTCCCACATGGCCTTCATCTCGTGGGGTACGCCGGGCATCAGCACGGCACAGCGGCCGTCCTGCTCGAACCACGCACCCGGTGCGGTGCCGTGGTGGTTGACTACCTTATGCCCGTGCACCGGCACCATGGCCTGCTTGCGGTTGTTGGGGGTGGTCTCGCGCCCGGTGCGGGTAAAGAAGTCCACGATCTTCTGCCACTCATCGGGGTCAAAGGTAAGGGTATCGCCAAAGCAGGCAGCCACCGTCTCCTTGGTCAGGTCGTCTGCCGTGGGGCCAAGCCCGCCGGTGAACACCAGCAGGTCGCAACGCTGTTTTGCTTCGTTGACAAAATCTGCCAGACGGCCATGGTTATCGCCGATGGTGCTCTGCCGCCGGACGGTGATGCCCAGCGCGGCCAGCTCCCGGCTGAGGTACTGGGCATTGGTGTTAAGAATGTTGCCGAGCAGCAGCTCGGTGCCGACACTGATGATCTCTGCTGTCATGGACAAATCAACCCTCGAATTCTACCTGATCGGTGATGCGCACCCGGATGCGCTCGGTCTGCTCTGCGGCTTCGGCCTCCAGCGCGGCAAGGCCGGGCATGGCGGCTTCAGCGGCAAGGATCTCCTCCAGTTCGGGGCGGATCTTCGGGTGCGGCGGGGTGAAGATGGTGCAGCAGTCCTCGTAGGGCAGGATGCTGGTCTCAAAGGTATTGATATGGCGGGAGGTCTCGATGATCTCGGTCTTATCCATGCCGATGAGCGGGCGCAGGATGGGCAGATCCTGTGCGGCATCGGTGCACTGCAAAGCCTTGACGGTCTGGCTTGCCACCTGTGCCAGACTTTCGCCGGTGACCAGCGCTTCGCAGCCCTGCTTTTTGGCGATCACGTTTGCAATGCGCATCATGCTGCGGCGCATCAGCACCGTAAACAGCACATCCGGGGCGTTATCCCGGATGTACTCCTGCGGTTTTGTGTAGGGCACCACGAACAGGTTGGCGCTGCCGGTATACACGGTGATAAGCTGTGCCAGAGCCTTTACCTTTAGTTTTGCGCGTTCAGAAGTATACGGAGGGGACGCAAAATGGATGTGATCCAGGGCCAGACCGCGCTTTGCCATGCGATAGGCCGCCACTGGGCTGTCGATGCCGCCGGAGAGCATATTCAGGGCACGGCCGCTGGTGCCCACAGGCAGACCACCCTCGCCCGGTATTTTCGGGCCGTGAATATACGCACCGTAATCACGAATTTCTACAATCACCTTGAACTGCGGGTTACGCACATCCACCTTCAGGTAGTTGTGCTTGCCCAGCAGGTAAGCGCCCAGCTCCCGCATCAGTTCCGGGCTGGTCATGGGATAGGTCTTATCAGCGCGGCGGGCTTCCACCTTAAAGGTGCGGATGCCGTGCAGTTCGCTGCCCAGATAGTCCTCGGCGGTCTGGCAGATGGTATCGAAATCCTTTTCGCACACCACGGCGCGGCTGAGCGCGGCAAGGCCGAACACTTTGCTGACCCGCTCAAAGGCGAGGTCCATATCCACGTCCTCTTCCTCGGGTTCCATATAAAAGGTGGACTGGGTGCAGTACACCTTGAACCTGCCCACCGTCTTGAGCCGGTAGCGCAGGATCTTCATCATGGCTGCTTCGAACTGGTTGCGGTTGAGGCCTTTCAGGGACATTTCGCCCTGATAGCCCATAATAATTTCCTTCATAAATGTTGCATCTCCTGATGTAGGATTTATAATGGCCTCCGCTTTCGCTCTGACCATATTCAGTGGAAAAATTGTTTTGCTCTGTGAATGGAAAATGACTGCGGTCATTTTCCATTCACTCTTTCACAAAGCGGGGTCGCACAGGCAGGCTGCATTCCCCCATAGAACGGCTGACAGTTTCTCTGAGGACCGTCCGCTGGGGTGGGACCCTGTTGCCCGCAGGGCAATAGGGCGGGCGATGGAATGACTTGCAACAGCAACGACCGCCGCCAGCGGCGGAAACAGAGAGTTGCTGTTGGGGCAGCGGCCAGCAAGACGCAAGTGCCGTCCAAGGCACGATGCGGATGCTGGGTGCCGCAACCCGTACTTCGTGTCCGAAGAGAAAGCTGTCAGCCGTTCTGCGGCTTCCGTTTTTACTTTCTGATCTTCTGCAAATGCTTCATGCCGTCCTCGAAGCGGTTGAGGAAGGCATCCACATCCTCCGGGGTGTTGTCTGCGCAGAAGGACACCCGGATGGCGGTGTCGATGGCAAGCGGGTCGCGCCCCATGGCTGCCAGCGTGTGGCTGGGCTGACCGCGCCCGCAGGCACTGGCCGAGGAAACGTAGATCTGCTCCTCGGCCAGAAAAGCCAGCATGGTCTCGCTCTTGATGCACATCTCGCTGAAGTTCAGCACCTCGGGCACGGCGTTTTCCGGGCTGTTGATGACCACCTCCGGGAAGGCCTTTAACCCCTCCCGCAGCTGCCGGTTCAGCGCCCGCATGGCGGTGTCCCGGCTCTTCATGGTCTTTGCAAGACGGCTGGCCGCTGCGGCCAGACCCATGGCGTAGGGCAGGTTTTCGGTGCCGGGGCGCATCTGCCGCTCCTGCTCGCCGCCCAGATAGGGCGGCTGGAAGGCCTGCACCAGCCGGTCGGAGAGGTAGAGCGCACCAATGCCCTTGGGGGCATGGATCTTGTGGCCGCTCACCGAGAGCGTGTCGATGTTATCCAGTTTGATGGGCACACGCATCCACGCCTGCACCGCGTCCACATGGACGATGGTGCGGCTGTTGCGGCGCTTTACCTCGGCGGCAAGGCGCTCCACATCGTTGCGGGTGCCGATCTCGTTGTTCACCATCATGCAGGCCACAAGGATTGTGTTTTTGTCCACCCGCTCCAGCATGGCGGCAATGTCCAGCGTGCCGTCTGCCCGGGGTGCTACCACGGTAACGTCGTAGCCCTGCTTTGCCAGCCGCTCCAGCGGCCGCTGCACGCTGGGGTGCTCGAAGCCGGACACTACGATGCCCTTGCCGAAGGTACGGGTCTGCACCGCACCCAGCAGCGCCAGATTGTTGCTCTCGCTGCCGCAGGAGGTAAAATACAGCTCCCGACTTTTGCAGCCCAGCGTGTGCGCCACGGCGGCGCGGGCGGCGTTCAAAGTCTCCTCACTGCGCGCGCCCGGGCCGTACAGGCTGGAGGGGTTTGCCCAGTGCTCCCGCATAGCCTTGTCGATGACGTCCGCCACCTCCGGCGCTACGATGGTGGTGGCTGCGTTGTCCAGATAATGTAACTGAGGGTTTTGCAGCATATATAGATTTCCTGCTTTCTGTCGTTGTTTTCATAATAACCCAGAATAAGTATAGCACAAACCCTTGGATAACGCAAAAAATTTCTGCATTTATGGGTGATTTTTGTAACTGTACCTCCTTGACAAACACCCCGGTGGTGTGCTATCTTTACAGCATAGACCGCATCCCTGCTGACGGAACCTTGTGGAGCACCACAGTGCAGGGATGCAGGGGATGTCAATGCCGACCGTCTGGGCAGCCTTGCGCAATTGCTGCGCAAAGCTGCCCTTTTTTGCTATCAAGGAGGATGTCTGTATGAAGACCGATATCGAGATCGCGCAGGAAGCCAAGATGAAACCGATCACCCAGATCGCAGCCCAGCTGGGTCTGGAGGAGGAAAGTGTGATCCCCTATGGCCGCTACAAGGCCAAGATCGACCACCGGCTGATCCACAATGCCAAAAAGCAGGGCAAGCTGATCCTTGTCACCGCCATCAGCCCCACCCCTGCCGGTGAGGGCAAGACCACCACCAGTGTAGGTCTGGCCGACGCCATGAACGCACTGGGCAAAAAGACCATGCTCTGCCTGCGCGAGCCCAGCCTTGGCCCCGTGTTCGGCGTAAAGGGCGGCGCTGCCGGCGGCGGCTATGCACAGGTGGTGCCCATGGAGGACATCAACCTGCACTTTACCGGCGATTTGCACGCCATTGGCACCGCCAACAATCTGCTGGCTGCCATGATCGATAACAGCATCCAGCAGGGCAACCCGCTGAATATCGACCCCCGCCGCATCACTTGGAAGCGCTGCATGGACATGAACGACCGTCAGCTGCGGTTCATCGTGGACGGTCTGGGCGGCAAGGTGAACGGCACCCCCCGCGAGGACGGCTTTGACATCACGGTCGCCAGCGAGGTCATGGCTATCTTCTGCCTTGCCACCAGCATTTCCGACCTGAAAGAGCGGCTGTCCCGCATCGTGTGCGCCTACACCTACGACGGCAAGCCGGTGACCGCCGGTGAGATCGGCGCAGCCGGTGCCATGACCGCCCTGCTGAAGGACGCACTGGACCCGAACCTTGTGCAGACGCTGGAAAACAACCCCGCCATCATCCACGGCGGCCCCTTCGCCAACATTGCCCACGGCTGCAACAGCGTGCTGGCCACCAAGCTGAGCCTCTCGCTGGCAGACTACACCATCACCGAGGCAGGCTTCGGTGCGGATCTGGGTGCGGAGAAGTTCTTGGATATCAAGTGCCGCTATGCCGGTATTGCCCCCTCTGCCTGTGTGCTGGTGGCTACCGTGCGCGCCCTCAAGAGCCACGGCGGCGTAGCCAAGGCAGACCTGAACCAACCCAACCTCGAGGCCGTCAAGGCCGGTGCCTCCAACCTGATCCGCCACATCGACAACCTGAAGAACGGCTTCGGTCTGCCGGTGGTGGTGGCCATCAACGCCTTCCCCACCGACACCGCCGAGGAGCAGGCCTATGTGGAGCAGGTCTGCGCCGAGCAGGGCGTGCCCTGCGTGCTGAGCGAGGTATTCGCCAAGGGCGGCGAGGGCGGCAAGGCACTGGCTGAGAAGGTGCTGGAGATTCTGGAGGATCGTCCCATCCAGTACACCTACCCGCTGGAGATGCCTTTAAAGGACAAGATCAATGCCATCGCCACCAAGATCTACCGCGCCGACGGCGTGAATTACAGCGCCGCCGCCAGCAAGA
>ERZ1034713.684-NODE-684-length-18462-cov-8.153909_pt1 | contig 18462 bp, 13 predicted proteins | sample MGYA00520692_ERZ1034713 | MGnify/ENA primary metagenome ERZ1034713 (study PRJEB33766, sample SAMN09781717) | gut metagenome | biome: gut microbiome | host: Homo sapiens | place: Madagascar | study: EMG produced TPA metagenomics assembly of the PRJNA485056 data set... | reverse complement strand
TTTGCACAGCATATGCATAACTGCTGTCTTGTTAATCTTGAGGATATGTTACAGAATGGAACTGTAATAAGTGAGACTATGATTGAGAAGCCACACAGCTTTTCTACAGCATGTAATATTGCAACTCAGGCAATTGCGCAGATTGCAAGTTCACAGTATGGTGGACAGAGTATATCACTTGCACATCTTGCTCCATTTGTTCAGATAAGCCGTGAGAAGTTTATCGTACAGGTTAGGGAAGAATTTGAGAAAACGGGTATAGAGGCTTCTGATGAGAAGATAAGAGAAGTTGCAGAGCTTCGCGTAAGAGATGAGATTAAGCGTGGCGTCCAGATGATTCAGTATCAGGTTATCACACTTATGACAACTAATGGTCAGGCTCCATTCGTTACTGTATTCATGTACCTTGATGAAGTTCCGGAAGGAAGAACAAGAGAAGATCTTGCTCTTGTTACAGAGGAAGTTCTTAAGCAGAGAATGCAGGGTGTTAAGAATGAAAAGGGTGTATGGATTACACCAGCTTTCCCTAAGCTTATATATGTTCTTGAAGAAGACAATATAAGAGAAGGAAGCAAGTATTGGGAACTTACAAAGCTGGCAGCAGAATGTACAGCAAAGAGAATGGTTCCTGATTATATATCTGAAAAGAAGATGAAGGAATTAAAGGTTGATGCAAATGGCAATGGACAGTGTTTCCCATGTATGGGATGCAGAAGCTTCCTTACACCATATATTGATCCAGAGACAGGAAAACCAAAGTATTATGGAAGATTCAATCAGGGTGTTGTAACTCTTAACCTTGTTGATGTTGCATGCTCATCAGGAAAGGATATGGATAAGTTCTGGAGTATCCTTGATGAGAGACTTGAGCTTTGTAAGAGAGCACTTATGTGCAGACATTACAGACTTAAAGGAACACCTTCTGATGTTGCTCCAATTCTCTGGCAGAATGGTGCGCTTGCAAGACTTAAGAAGGGTGAAACAATTGATAAGCTTCTTTATGGCGGATATTCAACAATTTCTCTTGGATATGCAGGACTTTGTGAGTGTACATATTACATGAAGGGTGTTACACATACTAAGCCAGATGGTACAGAATTTGCACTTGAGGTAATGAAACATCTTAACGATATATGTAAGAAATGGGCGGCAGAGACTAATATTGATTTCTCACTTTATGGTACACCACTTGAATCAACAACTTACAAGTTTGCTAAGTGTTTACAGAAGAGATTCGGTAAGATTGCCGGTGTAACAGATAAGAACTATATAACTAACAGTTATCATGTTCATGTAACAGAGAATATCAATGCATTTGATAAACTGAAATTCGAATCACAGTTCCAGGAATTATCCCCAGGTGGTGCTATCAGCTATGTTGAGGTTCCTGATATGCAGAATAACATTCCTGCAGTACTTAAGGTTATGCAGTACATTTATGATAATATTATGTATGCAGAGCTTAATACTAAGAGTGATTATTGTCAGGAATGCGGCTACACAGGCCAGATTCAGATTATAACTGATGATGACGGAAAGCTTATATGGGAATGCCCTAACTGCGGAAACCGTAATCAGGACAAGATGAATGTTGCAAGAAGAACATGTGGATATATCGGAACACAGTTCTGGAATCAGGGAAGAACTCAGGAGATTAAGGAGAGAGTGCTTCATTTGTAAGATTAAATATAATATGGCAGGACATGGATTAATACCGTGTCCTGCCATTATTTTTAGTATTCGGAAAAATATTCATGATTGGTCATGCCGTACAAAGCACTGAAAAGAAGCGATAATACAAGAGCCAGTATTACGAACATAACAACAAATCCAACATCATGGATTGTCATTATAAGTGCAAGTATTGTCCATATTGCGGTATATACGATTTTAACAATAAGATTGCGTTTTATGTGTTTTGGATTCTGCGTTTTCTTATATAATGCCATGCCAACATAAGCAAATATTGTAATTATTATAAGCGGTAAAGCAAAAAGTGCTGCATATATAGCAATTATATATAAGAAAACAGATGCTGTGAAAGAAAGTCCACCATAAAACAAATGTCCCATAAATCTATATCCTGCTGTATAATCATCAGGTGAATAGCTGCCAGCTTTAATAATACTGCCGCCGGCATTGTTCATAAGACCTCCTGCATATATAAGTAATAATATAAATGTGGCAATAAGTAAAACACTGATAACAGTGTATATGATTGTCAGCACTTTATCAGTTCCTTTTGCAAATTTCATCATAATCTCCCCTCATGATAAATTGATAGTAAGACTATATCATATTTATTCATTATAAACAAGAACTGACTATAATAATGGTGGTACATATGCCGATATATAATTAAACTAATGTGATTCCCAAAAAGGAGTTTGGGATAGGATTATGACAAGGAGGGCATATGTCACTTACGATAAGAAGCACAATGAATAATCAGGCAGCTGCACAGGGAATAGAAAATGCAGATAAGAATACTGATAATTCAAAGCAAACCAAGAACAGAAAGACAATTAATGCATCAGAGCTTAATCTGAAGCCATACAATGATAACCAGATTGATGCTAAAAGGCTGAGAGCCAGAAAGCAAGCTATGAAGCTTATATCTGATGCATGGAAATCTTCTGATATGAGAGATAAGAATATTGAGGATATGAAGCTCGATAAGCTTAATAAGCTTGATGAAATCACAGCACTTAAGAATAAGGTTAGTGATTTGGAGAATGAAAAAGAGGCTTACCGCGCAGATTATGGTGTTGATATGAATTCACAGGAACAAAAAGACCTTGAGCTGCTTGAAAAATATCAGAATAACCGTTATGGTTCGGCTGAGGACACATTTTCAAAGGAAGAACTTGACCGTTTAAAGGAATTACAGAATACGCCGCTTACAGAGTATCAGGAGAAAGTGCTTAAGCTGAATTCATCACAGATACATTTTAAGGATGAAATTGGTCAGAAGGAGCTTAAGATTGCATGCACGACAGCTTCAATTGCACTTGCCGAAATCGACAGGGATAAATCTCAGGAAATGCTAAAGGCACAGGATTCAGCGGACCAGATAATAGGTGCTGTTGAGGGTGAGGTTAAGAATCTGCTTGTAAATGAAGGCAAAGACAACATTGATGACAAGGTAGAAGAGAATAAGGAAAAGGCTGACGAAGCAGAGAAGAAACAGGAAGAACAGCAGGAAAAGATTGACGAAAAGCGCAAGGAAAGAAAAGAGCAGGAAGAGATTATTGAGGGACAGGCAGAGGCTGACAAGCTAGAGATGAATGCCAATATAAGAAGCAATGATGTCGACCATGTAACTGAAGCCCAGAAGCAGATAGTCAGGATAATGAAAGATAATAAGCTGCTTAATGAGGATATTAAGGGAATTGATATTGATTTGAATTTCTAGGAATGAACAGGGCGGGTGATTGATTCACCCGCCCTTAATAATTAGAAATCCACCTGCTGTACAGAACCGGCGCTGCCATCTTCATGAAGATACACGCCGCTGCTTCGTACTTTAGCTTTCAGTTCATTGTTATCATCAGTTACATGGAAAGTAGTCTTGGAGCTGCCAAGATATATTGCGCCAACATTAGCTTCCTTAAGAGAGAGGAGCTTGTCATTGCCATTCGCGTCTTTAACCCAGACCTTTAACTGGTCATAGACTTCATCATTCTCATCTATCCAGCCGTTGCCGTCAGAATCGTATTCTGCAAGTTCAGAAAAGCCATTGCCGGTCTTGGTTCCGAACAGCTCACTGCCGTCATTGATAATTCCGTCGCCGTTCTTATCAAGAGCAAGAAAACCACTTTCAGGATTCATCTGTGCAATAGTCTCGTCTTTACCATCACCATCAATGTCAAAACTGAATGATTTATCAGAAACAGAAACAGGATTGCATCCAAGATTAATAACTAGCGGATCTGTCAGTACAGTGTCAAAGCTGGAAACAAATTCAATGCTGTGTTCTTCCATGTATCTGCGTGACATGGTCATATCAAGATTAAAATTAAGTTCCCTGCCGTCTGCTGTTTTAACAGTTCCGGTTGTTGAAAATGAAGTGCTTTCCTTTTCTTCATAGGTTGAAGAATATCTGGTTCTTACAGTCCACACAGTAGGAGAAATCTGGTTAGTAATAGAAAGGGTTTTTGAGGCTTTGTCAGATGAAGATGTGCCAGAGACTGAATTGCAGGATAAACTGTCAGTATCATGAAACATTCCACGGAAAGACAGAGACTGAATAAAATCCAACAGGGACATATAAACCTTTCTTGTTATTTCTGTGTAACTGAAGCTTACATTCTGCCGCATAGAAACTAAGCTGGCTTTGTTGTAAGCAGGTGTTAAAGCCTCCGTGCCTTCTGGTGATTCCTCACCAGCCAAATCCGTTTTAGAAGAATCGTCCGGGACATTAAGTCTGCCAGAACGATTGTAGAGTGGCATCATCAGAAACATGTCGTCATACTTTCTGCCCGAAGAATCAGAAGAATTACTAAAATATGATTCTTTCTGGCTTAAGCTGCTTCTTGCCTGGCTCATTCCAAAACTAAAGGAGTTACCAGAGCTGCCTGCTGCGACCATGCCGCTTGATACCTTTTGTGAGTAGTGTCTTCTTGAAGACATACTCAGGTTGCTGTCTGCAATTATCATAAGTATACCCGCCTTTCATCTTCAGCAATGAACACGGTTATATATAATATCGGTTTAAGTGCAGAATACTTAATAAAAACCAATAAAACTGTTAATGAAAACTTTTATAAAATAACTTTATAAAAGTACTGGAAATTCTTATTTAACTGTTGTAATATGATAGCAGAGAAATATCTGCATAAGCAGAAATAAATTATTGAGCCGTAAACTGGCAGAAAGAGGTCATATATGTGGACAGCAGATTTAGGAAATGGACGATACAAGAATCCAATACTTTACGCTGATTATTCAGATCCGGACGCAATCCGTGTCGGTGATGATTATTTTATGATATCATCAAGCTTTTCTAATGCTCCGGCTATGCCGTTGCTTCATTCTAAGGACCTTATAAACTGGAAGGTTGTAAACTACATTTTGCCTGAAGTTCCAGAATTCAGATATAGAAATCCAATTCATGGATGCGGAGTGTGGGCACCTGCCATAAGATATCATGAGGGTACATATTATGTGTGTTTCCCAATGCCGGATGAAGGAATATATATGACTACAGCAACAGACCCTTATGGTGAGTGGAGTAAGCCGGTGAACATAAGACCAGGCGCAGGCTGGATTGACCCATGCCCATTCTGGGATGAGGACGGAAAGGCATATCTTGTTGCAGGAGTTGCCAAGAGCCGTATTGGATATAAGAGTGTGCTTCATATGGTAGAGATGCAGCCAGATGGAATGGGGCTTATCGGCGAGGAAAAGGTTATATTTGATGGTAACTTAAATGACCAGTTTACAATAGAAGGTCCTAAGATGTATAAGCGAAACGGATGGTATTATATATTTGCACCGGCTGGCGGTGTTAAGACAGGCTGGCAGACAGTGTTAAGGTCAAAAAATGTATTTGGACCATATGAGTATAAAGTGGTTATGAGACAGGGAGATTCGCCTGTCAATGGACCTCATCAGGGGGCATGGGTTGACACAGTTACAGGGCAGGACTGGTTCATACATTTTCAGGATGTGTATGCAGCGGGCAGAATAACACATTTGCAGCCAATGAGCTGGGAAAATGACTGGCCGATAATTGGAATCAAGAAAGACGGAAATGATTACGGCGAGCCTGTTATGGAGTATGAAAAGCCTGATGTCGGTGCAGTTTATGAGATATGTGAGCCTGATACTACAGACGAATTTACAAAGGATGCTTTAGGATTACAGTGGCAGTGGAACGCCAATCCGGGAAGTGACTGGGCACAGTATGGCACTGATGAAAGTGGAAATGTGTCTGACAACGGTTCTTATATAAAGCTTAATGCAGTTGGCAGAGTATCAAACAGACCAATCGGTGATTACAGAAATCTTCTCATGCAGAAGTGGCCTGCACCGGAATTCAGTTGTGTTACTAAGATGAATATCAGCGGAATGTCTGATGGTGATAATGCCGGATTCATTCATATGGGAATGGATTATCTGGCAGCAGATGTGACTGTAAAAGATGGAAGGATGGAAGTGTATGCAGTAAAGGGTGTGCAGCAGTTTGATTGTGACCAGGCTTATACTAAAGAGACTAAAGAATTGCTTGCTTCATACGATAATCTTAAGGAAATATATTTCAGATATACAGTAAAAAAGACAGGAACTAAAGATTATGTTGAGGGAGGACTTCCTGTTAAGGAAGCACCTGTTGAGACAGTAACAATAGAGATAAGCACAGACGGAAAAGAATACACCAGCCCTGTTTCCGTTATTGCCAAAGCCGGAAGATGGGTTGGTGTAAAGAGCGGCGTATATGTATCGCACGATAATTCTGTCAAGAACGAAAACAAAGGCTTCGTGACAGTAGATTATGTAAGATATAGTTGTTAAATATTCTTAATGTTTTTCTTAGCCCATAGTTCAAGGGCTTTCGCATTATTGGAAATAAGGTCGAGGGATTCAAGTATCTGCTTGAATTCCTCCTGCTCTCCAATATCAACCTGACCATCAGCAGAGATATTGATAATAGAAGCACGCAGGTTTTCAATATCATTCAAAGAACCAAGCATTTTTAATGATAATCTGTCAAATGAATTAATCTCGACTTCCTTCATTGTAAGTCTTCCAATCGGACATTCGCTTGAGCAGTAATTGTAGCAGAGTTCAGGAGCGTTGTAGCATTTTGCCATAGATACAACCTCGTCTGCATAAGGTGTTACATTGCCGAGTTCAATCCTTGCAAGTCTTGTTCTGTCTATTCCTATAACATCAGAAGCTGCTTCACGGCTTTCAAAGCCAGCATTTTCCTGCGCTGCATTAAATCTTGCCTGATAATATCTGTTATCAGATGCTTTAGTTGCTTTTTTCATAGTAAGTAATTCTCCCTCTTGTATATTTAATAAAATACATGATCTCCTATAACAGTTCCGCCTTTATCTACGGCGCTGTTATATACATGAAAATATAGTGCATTAATATTGATATAACCGTTAAGCACATCAACGGCTGCCTGGGTGCAGGCTGCATTCGCACCTCTTGCAAGGACGATAGCAAATCGTCCGCTGGCAACAGGTGAAAACTGATATGGTGCATATATTACACCACTTATGCTGTTGGCAAAGCGCGGATCTGCAACCCTGTTGACAACAACGCTTCCTACAGCACATTTGCCTTCATATGACTGGTTGCCGGCTTCACATTCGATAATGGCTGCCAGCATGGCAACATCTTCGGCAGTGTGGTTCTTAAGAACATTGTTAAGAACGTTCTGGTCAACCATAGCAGAACCGGAAGATGAATTACCGGCGTTATTGGCTTTGTCCGCCTCTTCCTGAGCTTTTTTTGCAGCTTCAAGAGCTTCCATTTCACGGCGCTGACGCTCTAACATTTCCTGTTCAATCTGCTTTTCGTATTCAAGTGCAAGTGCTTCTGCATCAGTAATGCTGTCACTTGTAGTGTCAAGTTCTGTCTGACACTGGGAAAGAAGTGCAGCAAAATTATCAGCCTCACGGGCAGCATCCTCTTTCAGGGCAACAAGCTCGGACATTTCTTCCTCTAACTTTGCCTGAGTTTCCTTAAGTGCAGCAAGAAGATCATTTAATTCCTGCATTTTTCTATGGTCATAATTAGAAATCTGCTGGATATATTCTGACTTGGATAAAAGGTCAGAAAGGCTTTCAGCCGACAGAAGAGTTGACAGGATAGTAGCATTATTATTCTCGTACATAAACTGTATACGAAGCTTCATGGCGGCGTATTGCTGGTCAATCTCTTCCTGCATGCTTGCTATATCTTCATTAGAGCGGTCAATTTCAGTCTGTTTGGCATTAATTGCATCTTCAATAGAGGCTATTTTTTCACCGGAAGCAGACAGCTTCTCATTAAGCTCCCCGTAAGATTCATTGAGCTCGCTCTGTTTATTTCTTAATTCTTCAAGCTGTTTATTAACAGCATCGAGGTCATCCTGTGTATCAGCCATCAACTGGTCAGGATAAGCAAAAAATGGAACAGCAAATGTAGCTGCCATGCAAAGCGAAAGACCAATGACCGTTAAATTCTTTAATCTTAATCTGATAAAATGTTTCACATAGACTCCTATTAATCATTATATTTTTATAAACAAAAAACAATATTAGTATAAAATGTGCTGGAATAAATTGCAAGCCAAGCTTTCCATGGTGTATAGTAATTGAGGACTGCGGATTGGGAATTGGTCTGCGTCTTAAATGTTGTGTATATCAGTTGCGGTGTCTGACTATAGCATACGCTTGAATGATCCGAGCTGTGTGTAACTTAATGTCGCTATATACATAAGGGCGGTGCGTCAAATCTCGTTCAAGCGAAGCGCGTTTGATTTGACACACCGTAATAAACTCTGTAGATAGCGGCATTTAGTTACACTAAGCGCAGGATTCCTGAAAGCGTATGCTATAGTCAGATGCCACAACGTCATGTACGCAAGTTGAAGGATGCAGACCAATTCCCAATCTGCAACCCACATTAAAATAGAAGGAGTATCCGATGCTTGAATTAAATGATATAAAAAAGGATTATGTGTCCGGTTCGACTACTGTGAGTGCACTTAAGGGCATTAATCTCAGGTTCAGGGACTGTGAGTTCGTGTCGATTCTTGGACAGTCCGGATGTGGTAAGACTACTATGCTTAACATTATAGGCGGACTTGATAAGTATACGAGCGGCGACCTTAAGATAAATGGAGTGTCAACTAAGAATTATAAGGACAGAGACTGGGATTTTTACAGAAATAATTCTATTGGATTTGTGTTCCAGAGTTACAATCTGATTCCGCACCAGACTGTTTTATCTAATGTAGAGCTTGCGCTTACGCTTTCAGGTGTATCTAAGGCAGAGAGAAAGAAAAGAGCGATAGAGGCACTTGAGAAGGTTGGACTTGGAGAGCAGATTCACAAGAAACCTAATCAGATGTCAGGTGGACAGATGCAGAGGGTTGCAATTGCAAGAGCACTTGTAAATAATCCTGATATCCTGCTTGCCGACGAGCCTACGGGAGCGCTTGATACAGAGACAAGTATCCAGATTATGGAGCTTTTAAAGGAGATATCAAAGGACAGACTTATAATTATGGTAACTCATAATCCGGAGCTTGCCAAAGATTATTCTACAAGAATAGTCAGATTGTTAGATGGTGTGATAACCGATGACTCTAATCCATATTCGTTAGAAGATATGGAAGCTGATATCAGGGCTAAAGAGGATGCTAAGGTTAAGGCATCAGAAAAGAAGACTAAAAAGTCAGGAAAGAAGCAGAAAACCTCTATGTCATTCTTTACAGCGCTTTCCCTTTCCTTTAATAACCTGATGACTAAGAAAACAAGAACGATTCTTACTGCATTTGCAGGAAGCATAGGAATTATCGGTATTGCGATGATTCTGTCTATCTCAAATGGTATCCAGTTATACATTGACAGGGTTCAGAGAGATACGCTTTCAAGCTATCCTATAACACTTCAGGCGGAATCTATTGATATAAGCAGTATGGTATCAAGCATGACAGGCAATTCAGATTCAGAAGAGCATGAGGATAAGACTAAGATATATTCTAATGATATTATGGGCGACATGATTAATACCATGGTAAAGGAAGTTAAGAGCAATAACCTTTCTGAGTTTAAGAAATACATTGAAAACGGGGGCTCTGACATTAAGTCATATGTAAGTGATATCCAGTATTCATATGATGTACCTCTTAACATTTATATGAAAGATACTTCTAATGGCGTTGAGCAGTTAAACCCAAGCACAATGTTTGATTCAATATATGGAGAGGGGGCTACAAGCACATCTTCTGCAATGTCGTCTGGAATGGGTATGGGAATGTTTTCTAACAGCAGTGTGTGGAACCAGCTTTTAGGAAACCAGCAGGTTCTTGATGAGCAGTATGATGTACTTGCCGGTCACTGGCCTGAGAATTACAACGAGGTTGTGCTTGTTGCAGATAAGAATAACGAGGTTGATGATTATACACTTTACTCATTAGGTCTTAAAGACCCTGAGGAGGTAAGAACACTCTTTAAGAAAATGATGGTTGGTGAATCATACGAAACAGAAAAGGATACAAGCTATACATTTGACGAGATACTTGATACAGAGTTTAAGCTGGTTATGCCTACAGACATGTACAAGTACAATGATGTGACAGGTACATGGGACGACTACAGCAAAGATGATAAGTATATGACAAATGTTGTAAATAACGGAACTGACATTAAAGTATGTGGAATAATCAGACCTAATGATGATGCAGTCAGTACTTCGCTTTCAAGTGGAATCGGCTATACAGCAAAGCTTACTGAATACATTATAGAACAAGTAAAAAACAGTGAGATTGCCAAGGCACAGCTTGCTGATACAAGCGTTGATGTATTTACAGGAGTTCCATTTGACAATGACAGGAATACAGAGATTACAATGGATGATGTAAATGCATATATGGCAACACTTTCACCAGAGGAAAGCGCCCAGATGCAGGCAATGACAAGTGGAATGAGCGATGATCAGATACTACAGCTTTTCTCAGCGTCACTAAAGGCCAGAACAACAGATGCAACATTAGACAGCAATAAGTCGAAGCTTGGAATTACAGACCTTGATACACCTTCACAGATAGATATATATGCAACTGATTTTGATTCTAAGGAGAAGGTTCAGAATATTATCAAGGATTACAATAAGCTGCAGCAGGACGATGGCAAGGAAGAAAATGTTATTAACTACACAGATTATGTTGGAATAATGATGTCATCGGTAAGTACAATTATTAATGCAATCTCTTATGTATTAATAGCATTTGTTGCAATATCGCTTATAGTTTCTTCAATAATGATAGGTATTATCACATACATATCAGTACTTGAAAGAACTAAGGAAATTGGTGTATTAAGAAGTATTGGTGCTTCTAAGAAAGATGTTTCAAGAATATTCAATGCAGAGACACTTATTGAAGGTTTTGTCTCAGGCGCACTTGGCATTGTTGTAACTTTATTGCTGTGCATACCTGCAAATGCGTTGATTAAGCACCTTACAGACATTTCCAATGTTGCACAGCTTCCGGTTGCAGGAGGAGTAATACTTATAATAATAAGCATGTTCCTTACATTTATTGCCGGACTTATCCCGGCAAAGCTTGCAGCTAAAAAAGACCCTGTTGTGGCATTAAGAAGTGAATAATGTCTTTACTTGAAAACTTCACTGTGTTAAAATTTGAAAGTAATAAGCCAATGCTATTTTGGAAAACCGGGGTGGACAATTATGAATAATAAGTTAAAGACACAGGCTGTTGAGCAGCTTTTTCAGGCAATATTAAGTCTTAAGGATTTAGATGAAGCATACGATTTCTTTGAGGATGTATGTACAATTAACGAGATTTTATCTCTGTCACAGAGATTTGAGGTTGCCAAGATGTTAAGAGAACACAGGACATATCTTGATATTGCGGAGAAGACAGGTGCGTCTACTGCGACAATCAGCAGGGTAAACCGTTCGCTTAATTATGGTAATGACGGGTATGACAGAGTATTTGAAAGACTTGGCATGCTTGAGAAAGAGTCAGAAGATAATAAGTAATATATGAAACAATGCAAAAGGGAACTGTCAGTACTGGCAGTTCCCTTAATTTGTATGGATTATTTCTTTTTGTCTGTTTTATCAGGCTTCTCAGGCTGCTTTGGCGCATGCTTGGCAGAGTAATCATCAATCAGACTTTCAATCATGTTCTTTTTCATGTATACATCAAAGCTTAAAAGACATACAAGACTGAAGAACTGTAAGAATTCTCTGTCATCATCATCCTTTACATCGGTAAATGCATTGCTTGCCTGTTCAGACTTTGCAAATATATCTTTAGATAATGGCCTTGCAAGAGAGGATTCCATTGAAAAAATCTCTTGATATATATAATCCAGATCCGGCTTGGAACCTTCATCAAAGAATTTCTCAGTGAGAGGATTGAGCATTTTCTGTATATCACTTATTGAGAGAATGTTCTTAAAGTAATAGATAAATGTAAGGATATATATGTGTTCCTTAGAGTACTTTTTCTTTACTGGTGATGGCAGCAGATTGTTTTTGGCATAGTTGTTAATCATTGTTTTGGTTAGTACTTTATCATCAGTGGTACGCTTTGTATCGTGAAGATGTTCATACATAAATGTTGTAACCTGATCCATGTACAGATTGATGTTAGGCACATCTCCGGGTTTTATATAGTTAAGAGCGGACATATCTTTAAGAATACCGCTCATAAGCTCTTTAATGTCGTTGTTCATATGTTCCTCATTTCTTTAAAAATGCGTATTCATGAGAGAATACATTTATATTAATGCTTAAGCTATATTATATAGTTTTTAAAACCACATTTCAAGTAGGAATAATATAATGAACTTTAGCATAGTGTAATGTGCATAATATGATATTTTAATATTTGTAATAAAACGCTAAAATATGTCTCAAAGGAGCAAATCTTAGTGACTTTTTACTCCTGATATATTATAATTAAAAAGGTTTTTTAAGAATTCTGGGAGACAGAATTCGGATGCACCAGAGGGTGATATGTGCCAGAAAGCGGCACAGGAATGGAGGATTATTATGGGTATTTTAACAAGATTCAAGGACATTATGAGCGCTAACATCAATGCACTTCTCGATAAGTGTGAAGATCCAGAGAAGATGATTGACCAGTACATGAGAAATCTTGAGAGCGACCTTGGAAAGGTTAAGGCAGAGACAGCTTCAGTTATGGCTGAGGAGACAAGATGTAAAAGAGAGCTTGATGAATGCACAGCAGATGTTGCCAAGTATCAGTCATATGCAGAAAAGGCTCTTCAGGCTGGCAACGAGGCAGATGCAAGAACATTCCTTGAGAAGAAGCAGCAGTTAGTTTCTAAGCAGGCTACATTACAGCAGACATATAATATTGCAGCAGACAATGCAGCTAAGATGCGTCAGATGCATGATAAGCTCTGCAAGGATATCCAGTCTCTTGAAGCAAGAAGAGATGCAGTTAAGGCTAAGGTTGCAGCAGCTAAGGCTCAGGAGAGAATCAACAAGGTTGGTTCAAGTGTTAACAGTGTTGGAACAAGCATGGATGCATTCGGTAAGATGGAAGCTAAGGCTAATAAGATGCTTGACGAGGCTAATGCAATGGCAGAGCTTAACCAGACACAGCTTGAGGCAGATGTTGACAGTCTTGCAGCTAAGTATGATGCAGAGCCAGCTAACACAGCAGTTGATGATGAATTAGCAGCACTTAAGGCTCAGATGGGCTTATAATTCAGAAGCACATTTATAATGAGATAAGCAATACATAGATAAGGAGAGGGAACATGGGATTATTCAAAGGGCAGTTTGCCAACGTAGTTGAATGGGAAGAGTACAGAGATGATATAATCTTCTGGAAATGGACCAACAGAGAAATCAAGAAAGGCAGTAAGCTGATTATCCGCGCCGGCCAGGATGCAATCTTTATGTACAATGGTAAGATTGAAGGTATTTTTAAGGACGAGGGAAGCTTTGATATTGAATCACAGATTATTCCATTCTTATCAACACTTAAAGGCTTTAAGTTCGGCTTCAACAGTGGAGTAAGAGCAGAAGTTTTATTTGTTAATACTAAGGAATTCACAGAGAAGTGGGGAACTAAGAATCCTATTCTTATTCCAACACAGGCACTTCCAGGTGGCATGCCAATAAGAGCTTTCGGTAACTTCTCATTTTCAGTATCTGATTACATTACGCTTATAGACAAGGTAGCAGGTGTAAAGCAGATGTACACTGTTGCAGATGTTAAGGAAAGAATATCAGCAGTTCTTGACCAGCTTCTTATGAAGTGGATTTCTAAAGAAGGCAAGGATATGTTTAATCTTCAGGCTAATGCTTATGATATCTCAGCGGGTATTAAGACAGACCTTGATATGGAGATGAGCAAGTTAGGAATCACAATAACAAGCTTTACTATCTCAAGCTTCTCTTATCCGGAAGAAGTACAGAAGATGACTAATAAGGCAGCTTCTCAGGCAATGGTTGGAGATATGAACAGATATACACAGATGGCAATGGCTGATAGTATCGGCAATTCAAGAGGCGGTTCGAATATTGCCAGTGATATGATGCAGCTCCAGATGGGAATGCAGGTTGGACAGCAGATGATGAATAACATGAATAATAATGCAAATGTGTCAGGTGGCACAGCACCTAAGTTCTGTCCTAACTGTGGAACACCAACTAATGGCGCTAAGTTCTGTTCTAACTGTGGAACAAAGCTTGCATAATCTGACAATCAGTAATATGTGAATTTAATAAATAACAATCAGGGATGTTGTCATATTGGCTTGGCAACATCCCGTTGTTTTTGTATAATGTGGTAGTTGGCAGAAATAAGGTGAATATAGATTTCACATTTGCATAAAGGTGGGTATATGAGATTAGAAGATTTGAATGACAGCCAGAAAAGGGCGGTTAAATATACAGATGGCGCACTGCTTATTATTGCCGGAGCAGGCTCTGGAAAGACGCGTGTGCTTACGAACAGAATTGCATATTTAATAGAAGAATGCGGAGTAGACCCATATAATATTATGGCAATTACATTTACTAATAAAGCTGCAAGAGAGATGAAAGAACGAGTTGAGACTACTGTGGCACAAGGTGCAGGGGCTGTATGGGTAAGTACATTCCACTCAACATGCGTGAGAATTTTAAGAAGATACATAGACAGAATTGGATACGATAATAACTTTACGATATATGATACGGACGACCAGAAGTCTGTAATCAAGGATATATGTAAGAAGATGAATATAGATACGAAGATGCTTAAAGAGCGTGCAATTATGAGTAAGATATCATCTGCTAAAGATGAGTTAAAGACTCCTGATGAGTTCGAGCTTGAGGCAGGTAACGACTATAATCTTAGAAGAATTGCAGGCGTATACAGAGAATATCAGAAGACGCTTAAGCTTAACAATGCGCTTGATTTTGATGACCTGATATTCAAGACGGTTGAGCTGTTCCAGAGTGATGCAGAGGTACTTGAGCATTATCAGGACAGATTCAGATATATAATGGTTGATGAGTATCAGGATACGAATACATCACAGTTTAAGCTTGTTGCAATGCTTGCGGCAAAGTATGGCAATATATGTGTGGTTGGTGATGATGACCAGTCTATATATAAGTTCCGTGGAGCAAACATTTATAATATTCTTAACTTTGAAAATGTGTTCACAGGCGCTAAGGTTATAAAGCTTGAGCAGAATTACCGTTCGACGCAGACTATTCTCAATGCTGCAAATGCTGTGATAAGTAATAATATCGGCAGAAAGAGCAAGTCACTCTGGACAGATAACGGAGAGGGCGAGAAGGTTAATTATACTCTGTATGAGAACGGATATGATGAGGCAGAAGGCGTTGCGAGTGGTATTGCAGAGTATGTAAGGGATGGCTGGAATTATAATGATGTTGCTATTCTTTACAGAACCAATGCACAGTCAAGAGCCCTGGAAGAAAAGCTGATGATTCACAACATTCCATATAAGATATATGGCGGACAGAATTTCTATCAGCGAAAGGAAATCAAGGATATTCTTGCTTATCTTAAAACTATTGATAATGGTCTTGATGGTCAGGCGGTTAAGCGAATTATAAATGTTCCGAAGAGAGGAATTGGTAATACTACGATTGACAGATTGCAGGAATATGCAGATTTTAATGATATTACTTTCTGGGAAGCACTTGTCAATGCAAAGGATATTGACACAATAAAGAATGCGGCACTTTCCAAGTTAGAGCCATTTGTTGACCTTATTGGAAGACTGCGTGCCAAGGAAGAATTCATGTCATTAAAGGAGCTTGCTGAGGCTGTAATTGAGGATACAGGATATATCGAGAGCCTTTCACAGAATGAAACGGTGGAAGAGGTTGAGGCAAGACGCGAGAATCTGGATGAATTCATTAATAAGGTAGTAAGCTATGAGGAGGGCTGTAAGGAAGCAGGCGAAGAGCCTACACTTTCAGGACTTCTTGAAGAGGTTGCATTAATTGCGGATATTGATAATCTTGATGAGTCAGAGCCTCATGTAATGCTTATGACACTGCACAGTGCGAAAGGTCTGGAATTTCCAATTGTGTATATGACAGGAATGGAGGACGGACTTTTCCCAAGCTATATGACAATTGTGTCAGATGATTCAACTGAGATTGAGGAAGAGAGAAGACTGTGCTATGTTGGAATAACAAGAGCAGAGAAAATACTTAATCTTACAAGTGCCAAGTCGCGTATGGTGCGTGGTGAAACACAGATGAATAAGGTTTCAAGATTCATTAATGAAATTCCTAAGGAATATATGCACATAGAAAACAATTCCAGTGGGTATGCTAAAGGCAGGATTGCATATGGCGGGACATCAGATGAGCCGGATACAACAGGCATTAACATGCGTGCAACAGCCAGATCAATTCTTAGCAGCTACGGAAGCGGCACACCAGGCGGAAGGGCAGCAGGAACATATAGTTCAAGAAAGGTTAAGATAAATGGTGGTTCTAATCCGGGATTTGGAAAAGACCCTATGGAATTATTTGACCTTAAGAAACCAGAAAAGAGAAAGACTCCGGCAGATTCTGTAAGAAGTGCTTATGCAGGAGTGCCTACACGAAGCGGTTTATCTTCAAGAAATGTAATAGGTGCTGCAAGAGGTGCAGATATAAGTGCAAAATCTTCAGGTGGACTTGGCTACAGTGTCGGTGATATGGTGAGTCATGTGAAATTCGGTGAAGGAAAGGTACTTGCTATAGAGGATTCAGCAAGAGACTATATGGTAACAGTTGAATTTGCAGAGTACGGACAGAAGAAAATGCTGGCAGGATTTGCCAGACTTAAAAAACTATAATGACAAATGTTTAACGCTATGCTATAATACATTTATTAAATCCGTGGTTTGAAAGGAGATATTGTTATGAGTAAAGAAAAATTAGATGAGCTTATCGCAGCTACTAAATTAGGAGAACTTATTAGCAAGAAGGAAGATGAAGATAAGAAATGCTGCAAGAAGTGCAGTACAATTATCATAGCTGTTCTTGCTATCGTTGGTGCAGTTGCAGCAGTTGCTGGTATCGCTTATGCTGTATACAGATATTTTACACCAGATTATTTAGATGATTTCGATGATGAAGATTTCGAAGACGAAGATTTTGACGATGATTTCGAGGATGAAGACATCGAGAAGTAATGTAATAAGTGCGATATGATTGAAAGCCACAGCCGGCTTGATATGTCCATTAGGATATGTCAGCGGTTGTGGCTTTTTTATTGCATAATATTTAATTATTTCTTAATTGACATACGGGTGTAATCAGTGTTATATTACTCAACCCTGTCATTAAGTAAAATTTAAGGGGAGGAAAGGAAATCGGGAATTTATGACATTTTATCAGGAGTTACAGTTAAGCTCGGCTGGTTCAAAACAGCTTATCAAGAACACACAGGATTCTAAAGAGAAAAGAAGACATATTCTTATATATAATTTTAAGGTGTATCTGGTTATGATATTCTGCGTTGCAGTTGTTACGGTATTCAGCAAGCTGCTTGGAAATAATAACAGCGTTGTTGGAGTTACAGTGCTTCTTGCGGTGCTGGTATTAAGACAGGCGGATTTTGGAATTAAGACATCACATGGGTTGATTTCAATAATGGGAATATACGCAATATTGATAGCAGGACCGAGGGTTTCCAATATGGTACCGCCAGTTGCTGCATTTGTAATAAATGTTGTGTGTATTATGCTTCTTATGATAATGGGATGTCACAATGTAATTATGTATAATCATTCAACATTCGTTCTTGGGTATCTTTTGCTGCAGGGATATGATGTCACAGGCCATGAATATATGATGAGAGTTGTGGGACTGATTGCCGGGATGTTAGTATGCATGATTATTTTCTATAAGAATCAGAGAAACAGACCATATAGAAGAACATTCTGGGACTTGTTTAAGGAGTTTAATATTAATTCAGCAAGGACAAGATGGTATATTAAGCTTACATTTATCGTATCAAGCGCTATGCTGATTGTTTCACTGATGGGGCTGCCAAGGGCAATGTGGATTGGAATTGCGTGCATGTCAGTGTGTCTGCCGTTTTCTAAAGATGTTGATAAGAGAATTGGAAACAGGGCATTGTTTAATGTTGTTGGATGTGCGATTTTTGCAGTGATGTATATAGTGCTGCCAGAATCAATGTATCCGTATATAGGCATGATAGGTGGTATCGGAGTCGGATATTCCGCTGGTTATGCATGGCAGACA
>ERZ1034713.683-NODE-683-length-18472-cov-3.972362_pt1 | contig 18472 bp, 13 predicted proteins | sample MGYA00520692_ERZ1034713 | MGnify/ENA primary metagenome ERZ1034713 (study PRJEB33766, sample SAMN09781717) | gut metagenome | biome: gut microbiome | host: Homo sapiens | place: Madagascar | study: EMG produced TPA metagenomics assembly of the PRJNA485056 data set... | reverse complement strand
GGTCATATCCTTGCGCTCTTCATTCAGAAGCTTTAACTCAGCCGCCATTTCTTCGGCCTGCAAAGCCGCCGGTGTTCCCTCCCCGCAAAGCAGCAGCTCCAATGCCAGCTGCGCGGTCTTTAACCGTCCGCTGGCATTCAGGCACGGTCCAACCACAAAGCCGATGTGATACGCCGTCAGGTTATAGATATCCAGTCCGCAGGCTTCCACCAGAGCGCGCAGTCCGGCACTGGCAGTATGGGGAATCTGTTTTAAGCCCCAGCGCACAAGGATGCGGTTCTCATCCTGCAGCTTCATCACATCCCCCACAGTGGCAATGGCCGCAAACTCCAGCATATCTTTCCACTCCTGCTCCGGAATACGGTTCTGCTCATAGAGCACCTGCACCAGCTTATAAGCTACCACACCGCCGCAGATTCCGGCAAACGGATACGGGCAGTCGTCCCGGTGGGGATTCACCACCGCATCCGCCTCCGGCAGAATCTGGCTGCCGTCCTCTGCCCGGACCACCTCATGATGGTCCGTCACAATAACGGTCATGCCAAGCTCTTTTGCCAGGCGCACCTGCTCCAGGGCCGCAATGCCATTATCACAGGTGACAATGGTGTCAATGCCGTCTTCCTTCGCCTTGCGGATAATGGACTCGTTGATGCCGTAGCCATCCCGGATGCGCTCCGGAATCTGATAGTCCACATGACCGCCGCACCGGCTTAAGCCCCGGTATAGCAGATAAGTGGAGCACACCCCGTCGATATCATAGTCACCCACAATGCGGATGCGCGCGCCCGCCTGAATCTTCTCCAGAATCAGAGAGGCAGCCTTGTCCATATCTTTCATGAGATGGGGATCATAAAGCTGATCTAAAGTTCCGTTTAAGTAACGGTCAATGGCCGTGTCCCCCTCCACATCCCGGTTCCGGATAATGCGGGCCGTGACCGGGCTGATATGAAACCGCGCCGCAATCCCGCTAAAATCTGCCCGCTTGGTCTGCAGCATCCAGATGGATTCCTGATTATTTCTCATAGTATTTGATCAATGCCTGGGTTCCCAGATCTCCCAGTCCCTCTTCCTGCAATTTCTCGTACATGCCAAGCACATCCTCCACCTTTGCTTTGGTTCTTGTATAGATGGCAACCTCAAAGCCTGCCTTCATCAGATTGCGGACCATAGATTTTCCCATGATGCCGACACCGATAAAACCGATTTTCTTCATAACAATACTGCTCCTTTCCCGACGATTCGGAATAACAAAAAGCTTCATTCAGTATACCATATCCACCCTGCCATTTCCAGTTCAGAAAATGCCTGCCTGTGTACGGTAACCATTTCCACATTGCATTCGAACCGCTGATGGGATATACTAAGGAATGCAAATACAAAAGGAGAAACATAGGTATGAGTAACAATAAGGAAAAATCCGACTCCGGCAATTTTCTCGTCCAGGGAAGCATTCTTGCCGCAGCCGGAATCATTGTCCGTTTTATCGGACTTCTGTACAAGATCCCAATGACCCGGGCCATCGGCGATGAGGGTATTGGCTACTACAACACGGCATACGAAATCTACAACATCGGTCTGATTCTGTCGTCATACAGCCTTCCGCTCGCCATCTCCAAACTGATCGCGGCGCGGCGCGTACATGGGAAGAATCAGGACGTCCAGCGCGTATTCAAAGCCGGACTGCTCTTCGGCCTTGCAGCCGGAGGTTTGATGACACTGTTCCTCTTATTTGGCGCGGACTGGATCACCGTCCACATCTTCAACAGCCCGAACAGTGCCCTTCCGCTAAAAGTTATGGCACCGACCATTCTGGTCTTTTCCATTATGGGCGTGGTGCGCGGCTATTTCCAGGGACTGGGAAACATGGTGCCGACTTCCATCTCCCAGGTCATTGAGCAGGTGGTAAATGCCATCATCAGTGTGGCTGCCTCCTTCGCGTTCATGCACTGGTTCGCAAACCGCGAGACCCAGGCTTCCTACGGCGCTGCAGGCGGTACGCTCGGTACGCTCTCCGGTGCGCTGGCTGCCTTTGTGTTCCTGACCCTGCTGATGTTTTTATACCGGAAACAGAACGCGAAAGCCCTGCACCGTCCGCAGGCTGACCGGTTGGAGAGCTGGAACCATGTATACACAGCCCTGTTTTTAACCCTGACTCCGATCATCCTCAGCCAGTTTGTGTATCAGTTAAGCGGTTCTGTGGATAACTCCATGTTCGGCTTCCTTATGAGTGGAAAAGGTCTCACCGAGAAAGAGCGCCTTTCCCTGCTTGGCATTTACGGCGGCAAATACCGTCTGCTCTCCAACGTGCCGGTAGCGGTTGCTTCCTCCCTCGGAACCTCCATGATCCCGAGCATTGTGCGCTCCCGCGCCCAGAAGAACAAGGCTGAGGTCACCTACAAGATCCGCCTTACCATCAAGTTTAACATGCTGATTGCCATTCCGTGCGCATTCGGCATGGCAGCACTGGCTTCCCCGATCCTGCGGCTCATCTTCCACGATAACCGCGAGCTCACCCGGAACCTGCTGATGCTTGGCGCTCCGGCTGTCATCTTCTTCTCCCTCTCCACCGTTACCAACGCAGTGCTGCAGGGCATTGACCTGATGCGCAAGTCCGTGACCCACTCCGCGATCTCCCTGGTAATCCACGCGGCACTGGTCTATGTGATGTTAAAGTACTTAAACCTGGGCGTGTACGGCCTTGTCATCGGCAACGTAACCTTTGCCCTTGTGGTCTGCATCTTAAACTGGCATGCCATCGGAAAAGCATTAAAGTACCGCCAGGAAGTAAAAACCACCTTCCTGCTGCCGATCCTCAGCTCCGCAGTGATGGGTGCTGCCGCATTCCTGATCTACACGGTTGTGAATAAGGTTACCGGTTACTACCAGCTCGGACTGCTCGTAAGCATTCCGGCTGCCATGGTTATTTACGGACTGCTCATTGTCTTAACAAGAGCCGTCACCGCAAAAGAACTTCCGGATATGCCGTTCGGCATGCGCATTCTGCGCCTGTGCCGGAAACTGCACTTAATGTAATGTAAATTTTATTTCATAACAAGAACTGGCGGACCCGTTTGGATCCGCCAGTTCCTTTTTTTATGCTCTCATTTACTCATGACTTCGTTCCAGTGTTTTAATGGCGCCTGCCACGAGAACTATGGTGAGCGCCAGCTGCAATACCATGCTGATGCTGATCCAGTGAGAGATAAAAACTCCCTCTGTCTCATTTCCAAACCAGTTCCCGGCTTCGACCCAGATCTGGCTGCCGGCGGTAAAACGCCCGATCACCTGGGCAAAGGTGGCGATGGGATTTACGATCAGCAGGTACAAAAGTCTGCCGGAACCGCCGGAGACAGCAGCCGCATCCGATGCCGACAGATACGCGCCGATGCGGGACCGGTTGATATAGTGTACCAGATAGTTGATGCCGTAGGTGCCGACCGTCACCACGGCTGCTGCCGCATACGCCGCCACGGTTGCCGCTGTGGTACGCCGAAACAGCGCGGAACACAGAAGGCCAATGCTTCCCGTAAACACCGCTGCCACAAAGAAGCAGCAGAATAACAGCAGCAGGTCTTCCGGCGTCACACCGCCATACACAAAGACCATAGCCAGAATCGGCAGGCTCGATACGATCATAAGGAACATGGTCCCGAGCGCGGCCTCCAGCTTTCCGATCACGATATCGGCCGGTGTCATGCAGGTGGTCAGCATCAGATCCAGGGTCTGGCGTTCCCGCTCCCCGCTGATGCTCCCCGCTGTGACTGCCGGCATAATGAGGATCAGCATCAGAAATTCCAGTGCTGCCACAAACAGATACAGGTCCAGAAATCCGGTGTACTGCACCTCCGCCGTGAGCCGGACCTGCGCAAGCGCTGAATACATGTTAAGAAGTGCCACCAGCGCCAGGATACCGTTGAAGACCAGAAGCACCAGCGCCAGCTTAAAGCTCCGGGCGCTGACCATGCACTCCCGCTTATAGACCGGATTCATCTTCATAGGACAACACCACCTTTTCTTCTTTATGGGCCGTGATCTGCATAAAGATCGCCTCCAGGCTGCCCGGCTCGCGCATAAAGCCTCGCACTGGCACGCCTGCCTCAATGAGTTCACGCAAAAGCTCGCTCTCCATCCGCTCATCCCCGGTAAACCCGATCATAATGTCCTTCTCGCAGATCGTCATGGTGCGCACCAGCGGATTCTCTTTTAAGACCGCCATGGCTTTTTCCAGGTCATCGTGTACGGCAATGATGATCTGCTTAGACGTGTAAATGCGCTCCACAATCTCATCCATATTTCCAGCCAGCACCATTTTTCCGGAATCGATGATGCCGATGTCTGTGCAAAGTTCCGAAAGCTCCGCCAGGTTATGAGAGCTTAGCAAAATGGTTTTTCCCTGCTCGTGAAGTTCCCAGACCATCTGCCGGAATTCCAGGTTCGTCCGCGGATCCAGTCCTGCCGTCGGCTCATCCATGATGAGCAGTTCCGGATCGTGAATGAGCGCCCTTGCCAGGCAAAGCCGCTGCTGCATGCCGCGGGAAAGACCGTCCACAAACGTATCCAGGCGGTCGCCCAGTCCTACCTGCTCCAGAAGGTTATGCGCGCGCTTCCGCGCTTCAAATCCCTCCAGATGATAACATCCGGCAAAAAATTCCATATATTCCGATACCTTGAGATTATCATAGAGGCCAAAATGATCCGGCACATAGCCAATCTTCCGGCGCAGGCTCATGGTATCCGCCAGCATGTCTTTTCCATCTAACTCCACGCTCCCCCGGTCCGGCTTTAACAGTCCGGTCATGATCTTGATCGTTGTCGTCTTTCCGGCACCGTTCGGTCCCACAAATCCAAACAGCGCGCCATCCCGGATCTCCATGCTCAGACCATCTAACGCATGGTAATTCCCATATTTTTTATGTAAGTCGCGGATTTTCAGCATTATCGTTCCCTCCCTGCCACCATCGGCATCGGAAGCTGGATCGCGTCGTAGCCTCCGCCGTTGTACGCATAGCGCACCGTGATTGTATTGCCCGGGGAAAGGTACGGTTTTAACTGCTCCACATGCAGTGTCTTTCCCTCTAATTCCATCTTGTCAAAATTGCCGGTGCCATAATTGTAGAAGTAAATGCTTCCCGTAAAAATGCGGCTTAAGCTGCTGTTTCCGCTTCCTGCGAACTCCTCCGACACACTCTCAAACGTAAGGCTTTCCACCTCAATGTCCGTTCCGAACTGATACTCCAGCGTGAGCGGCTCTGCCCCGCTCATAGAATTGGTTTCCGCATCGTAACTGCCGCCGTTTACTTTCGGGGTCTTCATGAGGACGGAACGGTAAATGGAGCGGTCGCGGGACGCGTTTACCGGGATTGTCTGGGTCAGCATCGTGATACCGTAAGTCTCCTCCGATGTATCCTTCAGGAACTGGCTCTCCTCCTTCTGCGTGCTGAACGCAATGAGGCGCGCGTCTGCCGTATAACCGTTTAAATAGTTGTCCAGATAAAAGCGCGTCAGGTTGGAACGCTGGACTGCCAGCATATAGCTCTTGTCCCGGATATCCGCAGACAGAAAGCTGTCCTCTCCGGACACACGCTCTGCCACCGTATAGGCATTGCCCAGCGGATAGCGAAGAAGTTTATAATCCGAAAGGTCTTTTGTCTCGCCCGGCTCCATGCGTCCCAGCTGTACCATATTGCCATAAAGAATGAGCGTAGCGTTCTCGAGCGGATAGGAGAAATGGTTCGTGACCGTTCCCTGGATCTGGCCCTCAAAATAATCCACATCGCCGCTGATGCCGATCTGGTCCGTGTTCTCCAGACGGCGCTCCAGACGGAAGTAGCGCGGAGTGAAAGCAGAGATATTCTGCCCCTTCAGCGTCAGCGCATCGTCACTTCTCTGAATGGCAATCTGGTATGGCTCATCCACATCAAGCGACTCACTTCCCACGGTGTACTGGGTGCTCCTCGTGATCGGGAGCAGGCGGTATCCCGGATCGAGCTCCACCGTATACGGACGATTGTAGGGATTGCGGACGTTGATGTAGGTCGTATCGGTGATATAATCGTCCGTCACATCCTGGATTGACGCGTAGGTATAAAACGTCGAGCGGAATCTGGTCGGGATCCCAAGCACATACACCAGTCCGGCAAAGCTGACTGCCACGATCACAACACCGCGCCGGTACAGGTTCTGCAGGCCGCGGCCGCGCAGAAACAGGTACATTCCCGGGCCGAGGACGCCAAGGTACAGGCAGGTCACGCTAATGTAAAGCCAGAGATTCGGCAGTTTATCGGCATCGCCGGTGTTGATGAGTCCCTGCACCGACCAGAATTTTCCGGAATTGCCGCTGTACACCACAGCCGCAAGCTTATTGATTCGCTCCTCTCCCAGAAGATTGGTAAACAGATAATCCACATAGGAGGTCTGCTTTTCACAGAAATTGGCAATATCACCGAGATCGAACGCAGCGACTGCCACCATGCCCTGCTCCTTCGCTGCCGCAGTCAGAAGAGGAAGCCCGTTGCTGGAAAGGATTACGTTGCCGCCATGGAGCGGCACATCCACACAGGAAATTGCCAGCATGCCGGCCCCCGGCTCACTGATCCCGGCAAACTCCTCCGCCAGATTGATATGCGTAATATTCGGAGTTCCGTAAGAGTCGTCCAGAAGCTCCGGCGCAAAACGGCCGAGCGTGTCATCGATCCGGTCTCCGGTTCCAAGGATCAGGACACCGCCGTCCTGCACCCAGTTCATGATCGCCGCTGTCTGGCTGCCGGATAAGTCACGCAGCCGGTAATCGTTGACAACCAGCACATCGAACAAACTGAGTCCTACCTCGTCGTCCGGGAAATCATCCCCGTCCAGCTCAAACGTGCGGGTACGCAGCGTACTGTAATTTACGCCGACCCCGTTTAAATAGTGAAGTTCCCAGGGCGCGTCCGACAAAACACCCACAAACAGCTCCGGTACATCCCGGCTCACATTCAGCTTCACCTTGCGGTTTAAGATCACACGCTCCGCCTCATCCACAAGCGACAGAACCAGTTCATCAGCCGCCGTTCCAAGCGGGATGTAGTAGCACTCCTCGGCGCGCTCTCCTGCCCCAATCGTCACATCGTAATCATAGCGGTAAACCGTCTCATCGGACTCTCTGGTCTTAATCTCCAGCCTGCCGCTCACCGGCGTCTCCTGGTCATTTGCAATGGTCACATTCACCGGAAGGTACCGGCCGCCCTTGGCGCTGTCCTCGTAGCCATAGCTCACATCCATGCTCACCGGATCTTCTCCGGCCCACGCCGGAGCGCAAAAAACCAGACCGCTTAAGATGCCGGCCGCTGCCAGGGCAGCAGCCGCCTTCCCAAGTGGTCTGAATTCGCGGATCTTTGAAATCTTGTTACACATTATCCACATCAAAGTTCTCCAAATCGTTCTTTTTCCACATCAAAGTCTGTCTGCAGGGTTACGGTAAACACGGTTCCGTTCAGATCGCTCTTTACCGTGATGGTTCCCCCATGCATATCCACAATGTTCTTTACAATGGCAAGTCCCAGTCCGGTTCCTCCGGTATGCGTGGAGCGGGACTGCTCCACCCGGTAAAACTTGTCGAAGATGAGCGGAAGCTCGTCTGCCGGGATTACATAGCCATAGTTTGTCACAGAAACCTGAACGGTCTCCTGCTCTGCCGTTACCTTGACCAGCACACGCTTTCCATCCGCGCCGTACTTGATCGCGTTGTTGATGAGATTGTCAAACAGACGCGCCAGAAGGTTTCCGTCTGCTGTAATGATCTTGGCAGGAACATTGCTGGAAAGCTCATAGGAAAGCCCCTTGTTCGCAAAATTCGGGTATGACTCCTCCAGAAGCTGCCCCAGCAGTTTTACAATATCTACCTTGGACACATTCATGGCCAGCTTGCCGTAATTCATCTTGGTGAAGCCGAACAGATCCTCGATTAGCTTTTCCAGCCGCTTTGCCTTGCTGTATGCAATGTCTATGTATTTTTTCTGCATTTCCGGCGGAAGAACCACCTTGCCGGACAAAAGCTCCAGATAGCCGATAATGGAGGTGAGCGGCGTGCGCAGATCGTGTGCCACATTCGTGATAAGCTCATTCTTCGTGCGCTCCGACTCGCGCTCCCGGTCCATCAGCCTGCGGATATCGTCCACCATCTTATTTAAGTTGGATGCCATGGAAGAAAACTCATCGTCTCCGACCACATCCACTCGGGTGTTCAAATCACCCTCCGAAATCCGCTCGATCGCGTCGGAAATGCGGCCGATATAGGCAGCGTTTTTCTCCTGTAAAAGCAGAAATGTAATGGCAAACGCCGCAATGCCAATGAGCACATACACCAGAACCACAACCACATCCGACTGTCCTACCAGGTTCAGCAGGGCATTCGTCTGCTCGGAACGCTGCGCGTACTGCGCAAGCATTGTGAGATTCGTTACCAGGAACACCTCAATGAGGCATGCCACCAGCGTGCTGTAAACGATATTGGCAATGATCCGCGTGTGATAGCGGTGGAGCAGATCTGTTTTTCTGCCGTTATTTTTCAATTTTGTATCCTACCCCCCACACTGTGGTAATGATCTTGTCCTGGCGCTCGTCTTCCTTCATTTTTCCGCGAAGGCGGCGGATATGTACCATAACCGTGTTGTTCGCCTCATACACCTTCTCGTTCCAGACCTTCTCAAAAATCTCGTCGGTGCTGAATACTTTGCCTGGATTCGATGCCAGCAGATACAGGATGTCGAACTCGATCGGGGTCAGCTTAACCTCCTCGTCATAGACCGTTACCTTATGGTTGTCCTTGTTGATGGTGAGGCCGCGGATGCTGATCTCGTTTTTGACCGCCTCGTGAACACTGCTGTTCGGGTTTAACTGGGTGTAGCGGCGAAGCTGGGATTTTACTCTCGCGGTAAGCTCCAGCGGGTTAAACGGTTTTACCACATAGTCATCCGCGCCGGTTCCCAGTCCCAGGATCTTATCCAGATCAGTGGATTTCGCGCTCAGCATAATGATCGGAATGTTGTTCGTCTCACGGATCTTCTTGCACATCTCCAGGCCGTTCATGCCCGGCATCATAATGTCCAGGAGACACAAATGAATGTCTTCCTTATCCAGGATCGCAAGCCCCTCCTGCGCGTTGGATGCCTTAAATACCTTATATCCGTCGCTGACCAGATAGATTTCTACCAGATCCGCGATCTCCTGTTCATCGTCCACTACCAGAATGTTGGTGTCTGCCATGATGATTCCTCCTCGTGTAGTCTATACTTATTCGGGCACGGCCTTTTTCCTGCCGCTTCCCGTTACTTTTCTTTCTTAAGTGTATCATAAATCCAGGCGTACCGCCTTACTTTTTTATTACATTTCCGGTAAGAACAGGAAAAGGACGCCCCGTTTTTCCAGGGCGCCCTTTGGTGTCAGTCACTATTTAATTCTGTGCCGGATCTGCCATAAATTTTACCAGATCGTCATATTTCATCTGCAGATACGTTTTCCACGCAGTCTCATCTACAAACGGATTCTCATCCGGATGCTCGATCATATACTGACGCTTATTTAAAAGGTCTACATTGTTGGTATGGTTCGGCATGAAAATGTCTACTTTCTCGTTGATCACTTTCTGAATAGACTCCAGATAGATCTTGCGGCGGCTGAAGGTCTCATCGCCGATTTCCTGGAGGTAAGCTTTCTGAAGGGTATTAAAACCAAAGCCGCCATAGTAGCCTACACGCTTTGCTTCTGCTCCATCGGTTACATCAAAGAAGCAGGAAATCACGCCATCCGTATGGCCCGGAGCCAGGTGGAAGGTCACTTCGGTTCCGCCAAAATCAATGACATCGCCCTCGTGAATCTCCACATCCGGGGTAAACAGCTCATCCATGTAATCGGTACTCTCGTGGATCAGTGCCAGTTCCGGATGCTCCCGGAAATTTCTCGCGTCCGGTTCACCCAGATAAATCTTCGTGCCGAACATCCGCTTAAAGAAGTTCACCGCGCCGATGTGATCCACATGACCGTGAGACAGCACCAGCCATTTTACATCAGCCGGGTTGAATCCGGCTTCCCAAATCGCATTGACCAGCATGGCGGTTGCGGCGTTGCCACAGTTTCCTGCGTCAAACAGGAGCAGACCGTTTCCGGTATCCACGATATGGGCGCACACCCAGCTGTCTCCGACATACCAGAGATTTCCATACATCTGGAATGGCTTTACATAGCGGGATTCCTGATTGATCCAGAAACGGGACATCGGATTCTCTAAAAGTTTTGCCTGGCGTGCTTTATATTCTTCATATTCAGAACGCATTGACATATTCCATTTCCTCCTGTGCTTCCCGAATTAATACAGCGGGAATAACAGCTGGGCGGAAATTGCCGTGCTGATTGCCGCAAGGATCATATACGGGAAGGTAAATTTCATAACTTTTAATGGGTTGTAACCACCAGCCGCGAAGCAGACTGCTGCCTCACCGGAACCGGACGGGAAACCAAGTGCATAGTAGTTACAGGTACCGATGATCAGAACCAGGCCTCTCGGGTCCCAGCCGGCTGCCAGTGCTACGGATGCCGCGATCGGAATCAGAACAGACTGGGTTGCCATGTTGGAAAGGAAGGTCGTCATAATAACGGTTGCAAACGCAAATACAAACATAACAGTCATGGAACTCGGGTTATCACCAAGAATCTTCAGGATTGCGTTTCCGATTGCGTCACCTGCACCGGTAGAACCAAGAGCATCTGCCACGATCAGAACACCCGCTAACATCCAGGTCATATCTGCGGTCAGGCCTTTTACTGCTTCCGGAACGGAAACAACTTTGGTGTAGATGAGAACCAGAACACCAGCTGCCGGAGCCAGATAAAGCAGGTTGCCGGTATACTTGTTTAACAGCATCAGCACCATAACAACTACGAATACTGCGTATACGATCATTTCCTGCGCGTCGGTCAGCTGCTTTTCGGTAGAAGTTTTCTTCAGCGCATCCTGGTTGATGCCAGCTTCCTTCGGCATCAGCTTCCATGCAAACAGGCAGTAAATGGTCAGCACAATCATCGGAATGATGGCAACCTTAAACGGATCCAGCATGGAGATCATGAACTCCGGATAATCACCGATAATACCCTCATACATACCGTTTAAGGTAGCAAAGGTGGTAGCGCCAAGACCTACCGGGAAACGGAATTTGCATCCGCACATAACACCAAGCAGCGGAAGAAGCAGGCGCTTCGGGGTAATGTCTCCGGTATTATCCAGGGTTAACAGGAAAATAACCAGAATGGAAATTGCTGCGGTGGTCGGAATGAACTGAGCCATAACCATACCAACTGCATAGAAAGCCAGAATCAGAAGCATTCCGCGTTTTCCCTTCGCTGCATTCAGCACACTGCTGATCTTCATAACCAGACTGGTCTTGCCAAGTGCGGCACTGAGTACCAGCATCGGCGCGATCAATACAACAATCTTATTTCCAAATCCTCCAAAAGCTTTCGGAATATCTACGATTCCGAACATTGCAAGCAATAAACAGCAGGTCATGGTGGTTACGCCAAACGGAACTTTGTTCCAGATGAACATGATCATCATGAACAGTGTAATTGCAAGTACGATATACATCTCCATGTTCTCTTCTCCTTCGTATCTTCTTAATGTGTTTTTTTATTTCATCACGGCACGTACCTGGCGTACACGCTCGTCAATAAACTGTTTCCAGATGGTATCATCCAGGAATGGCTGGGACTCATCGGTGTACTGTCCTGCCCGGTCTGTAATCTCAATCTGATTCGGATGGCTTGGAAGCGCAATGTCCACATGCATATTGCCGACTTTTTCCGCGTCTGCCAGGAAGCGGTCCCGCAGAGCCGGGGTCAGATATTTACTCTGGGCATAATACTTGTCGTTCATGGTGTTTGCTCCTACGCCGCCGTGCATGCCCACCACATAGCGCTCGCCGTTTGCCGGATTGGTAACCTCCCAGAAGAAGGTAGTGCAGCCAATGGTATGGCCCGGTGTCAGCATGCTGTGGATCGTGACATTGCCAAGTGTGATCGGTTCCTCATCGGAATAGAAGTGATCTACCTCAAAATCCTGCGGATGAGAATCCTTGTCGATATCGATGGTCTCATGCGGGCAGGCTTTCATGAACTCCCAGTCCTCTTTGGACATGTAAAGTTCTGCGCCTGTTAAATTTTTCATGATCGCAGCGGCTCCGCAGTGATCAAAATGTGCATGGCTGATCAGAATCTTCTTGATCTGCTCCGGACGGTAGCCCAGGCGGTAGATGGAATCTACCAGCATATAAGCGCTCTCCGGGATTGCCGTATCGATCAGGATCAGCCCGTCCCCGGTATCGATCAGATAGCAGCCGACCCAGGTCTGCCCTGCCACATACCAGGTCTGCGGAGCAACCTGAAACGGCTGAATTGCCAGTGTCCATGGACGGTAAGCCAGGGTAGCTACCGGGTCCTTGGTAGGCGGTGTACAACGAAATGCCATGTGAATATTCCCCTTTCTCTTGCATGGATTAGATTGGTTTTTCCTCATTTATAGCTTGAGTTCTCTATGTGGGTTTAGTATAATTTATCTATGTTCTTAATTCAACTTATGTATTTTTATTTTTTAACTTAATACAACTAATAGTTATTTTTTTATCTTATTTGTCAGGTAATTAACGGATTGGGGGATTTATCGTTTATGGATTTAAGACAAATTGAGTACATCATCGCCATTGAGCAGGAACAAAGCATCTCAAAAGCTGCAGAAAAACTTTTCATTACACAGTCTGCCCTGAACCAGCAGCTGCTCAAACTGGAAAAAGAGCTGGAAATGCCGCTCTTTGAACGAAAAAAACGCCAGATGATTCCGACCGTAGCCGGCCGGATCTATCTGGCGACTGCCCACCAGATGCTGGACATGAAAGAAGAAACTTATAAAATCATTCATGATATTGCCGACGAAACCGTGGGAGAAATTGCACTTGCCTATACTCCGGAGCGCGGCTCCATGATGTTTTCGGAAATCTACCCGGATTTTCATAAGCGCTACCCCGGCATTACCTTCCGGATCAGCGAGGCGCGCATTAAAAAAATGGAGCTGCTGCTTTTGCAGCGGGAGATCACGCTCGCCTGTGTTGCCTACGCCACCGGACGGAAAAACCCGGATCTGGAATACGCGGATTTCGGAACGGAATATCTGGTCCTTGCGCTTCCTGTCACGCACCCTCTGGCTTCTCTTGCCGGAGAAAACAGCTGGAATACACTTCCGGAGATCGACCTTACTTTACTCCGCGACGACTCTTTTGTACTCCCAACCAGGGATACATTAAGCCGGGAACTGACCGACCGCACCTTTCTTTTTAACAATATCCGGCCGCACATCCTGTTTGAGACCGGAAATAACGGTACCATGTTAAACATGGTCAAAAAGCAGCAATGTCCGGCATTCCTGCCGCAGTCTTATGCACAGCCGGATCCGGACATTGTATTCTTTTCTGCGGCACCGCACGAAATGTGGCACCGCAGCATTGCTTACTTAAAAGGAACCTATTTAAGCAAACCGGAAAAATATTTCGTTGAGCTGTGGACCAATTATGAGCACCAGATCCACTCTCAGCAGAAATACTGATTTATAAGTTCTGCGGCTCCGCAGGCACAAACACTCTGGTATTGTGCACGTCCTCATCCTTTACCGCTGCCTTTGCCATCTTCACAGCTTCTGTGCAGAACTGCTCCTGCGCGGTCACAAGGACTTTGCCGCGTTTGTCAATCTTTTCATACGTGCCGTCTGGCTGTAAAATATGCGCCTTGACATTATCTTCCAGCTGTACTTTTAAGATGTGGATGACCTGCTCTTTCAATGCCGGGTCTTCCACCGGGAACATGATTTCCACGCGCTTATCGAGGTTTCTCGGCATCCAGTCGGCACTTCCCATGTAGACCTCCGGGCTTCCGCCATTCTCGAAATAGAAGATACGGGCATGCTCCAGGAAGTTTCCAACGATGGAGTGCACGCTGATGTTCTCACTTAAGCCCGGCACACCTGCCTTTAAGCAGCAGATACCGCGGACTACCAGCTCGATCTTGACTCCGGCACAGGATGCCTCGTACAGGCAGGCAATGATCTCACGGTCACACAGAGAGTTCATCTTCGCCATAATATGGGCCGGCTTGCCTTCTCTCGCGCGCATGGTCTCTCTGCGGATCATGCGGACGCAGCGGTTTCTCAGCCACAGTGGAGCCAGGATCAGACGGTTCCAGGTCGGCGGCTCAGAATAACCGGATAACATATTAAAGACGGCAGTCGCGTCCTCACCGATGAGCGGATGACAGGTCATAAGGCCGCAGTCTGTGTAGAGCTTTGCGGTGGAATCGTTGTAGTTTCCGGTTCCCAGATGCACATAACGGCGGATGCCGTCTTCCTCACGGCGCACCACCAGCGTAATCTTACAGTGGGTCTTTAAGCCGACCAGACCGTAAATAACGTGGCATCCGGCTTTTTCCAGTTTCTTCGCCCAGTTGATGTTGTTCTCCTCATCAAACCGTGCCTTTAACTCTACCAGAACGGACACCTGCTTGCCGTTCTCTGCCGCTTCCGCGAGCGCCGCCACGATCGGGGAATGACCGCTCACGCGGTACAGAGTCTGCTTAATGGCAAGCACATCCGGATCCTTTGCCGCTTTCTGCACCAGATCCACCACCGGATCAAAGGTCTGGTATGGATGATGCAGCAGGATATCGCCCTTGCGGATGTTGGTAAAGATGTCATCATCGTTCATAAATGCCGGAACCGGCTGCGGTGTGTAAGACGGAGCTTTTAAAGCATCAAATCCGCTCATGCCGTACATTTTCATAAGGAATGTCAGATCCAGCGGACCGCTGATCTCATAAATATCATCCCCGCCAACCGCAAGTTCACGCTTTAAGATCTTGAGCAGGCGCTTATCGACCTTCTCTTCCACCTCCAGACGGATAACCTCGCCCCACTGGCGTTTCTTTAACTGCTTCTGAATCTCCTCCAGCAGATCCTCTGCCTCTTCCTCATCCAGCGTAAAGTCCGCGTTTCGCATGATCCGGAACGGATGCGCGCTCACAATATTGTAGTTTAAGAACAGATCCTTCATGTTGCGCTCGATGATCTCCTCCAGGAGAATCACGCGTCGTTCTCCGTCCGGTCCTGCCGGAAGTTCCACGATACGCGGAAGCACGGACGGAACCTGCACCATGGCAAACTCCAGTTCTTCCTCTTCGCTGTCTTTCTTCTGAACCAGCGCCGCAATATTTAAAGACTTATTGCGGATGAGCGGAAACGGGCGGGAGGAGTCCACCGCCATCGGCGTCAGCACCGGATAGACATCCTCGTGGAAAAACCGGTCCACAAACGCTCCGTCTGCCTCAGAAAGCTCCTCATGCTCACAGATGATCTGCAGTCCCTGCTGCTTTAATGCCGGAAGCAGGGAACGGTTATAAGTGGAATACTGCATGTTTACCAGCTCGTGCGTTTTCGCGCCGATCAGCTCCAGCTGCTGCTCCGCTTTTAAGCCTGCGATATCCGCCTTTTTGTACTTCGCATGCACCATATCTTTTAAAGATGCCACACGCACCATAAAAAACTCATCCAGGTTGGATGATGTGATGCTCAAAAATTTCAACCGCTCGAACAGCGGAATGGACTTGTCCCTTGCCTCGCCTAAAATACGAAAATCGAACTCCAGCCAGCTCAGCTCACGGTTTACATAATTTTCAGGTCTCAGATATTTTTCATCGATCTCTGCCATGCCCTACACTCTCCTTTTCTGTCTTAACACCGGACGGATCCCGAAAATTTCCTCAAAGAAATCACCCTTATCCGCAATCGATATGGACTCCAGCGTCACATCCCGCTCACATTCTGTCTGAATGACTAAAAGCCCGTCCTTTACGCTCAGGCGGCAGTCTTTCAGCTTTCCGATATGCCCGCGGTCCATGGAATTGGCAAGCCGCAAAATCGCAGTCAGCTTTGCAATGACAATGGAAAGATCCTCCGTGGAAGCAAGGCGGCTGTCTATGGACGGTTTTGCCGATACTTCCACCTCGTCATAGCGGAATTTCTGCTGGTGATACTTTACTACATTTGCCACGATCTCACGCTCCACATGGGACAGGCCGATGATCTCCGTTCCCATGATGATGTTGTAACCGCAGTCACTGGATCCGCGCATGGTCACAAACTTTCCGCAGGAATGCAGGTTTGCCGCGATCTGCAGCAGCAAGCGTTCCCTTGCGCCAAGTCCATGGTATTTTTTCAGGCTGTCAAATACCTTAAGCGCTGCCTCCTCCACATTCTGGATATGCGGCATATGGCATTTGTAGCGCTTTGCCATATTTCGGGAAGTCACAATGATATCGTTCTCGAAGCTGTGGTTGAAGCGGATAAGCTTTTTGTCCTCCGCGTACTCCGCCGCCATGCCGTCTGTCATGCGGATGCCCGGAACCCACATAAACTCCGCACCTGTAATCTCCAGCATGCGCTTGTAGATTGCCGCAGCCGGAAACAGCAGGCTTGCATACTCTTCGTTTACATCAAAATAGTCTTCCGTCTGATTTAAGGTCATGCCTTTTAAGCGCTCATAAAACTGGCCAAACTCCTGAATCGTGATCTGCTCAGACCGGCGCCCCTCTGCCATCTTATAATAGAGGGAAAGGATCGGCTCTCCAATGGCGATCAGATTTTTAATTTCCCGGTCCTTTAAATACATTTTCCGGTATGTTACCAGCTCATTATCGATCAGCTCGGCAATCAGATTCTGTGCTCCCTGCTGCGTCAGCTTCTCGTGAGCAATGAGCTCGCGCAGGCGCAGCACGCCAAGCGGCAGGTTCTGGGTAGAAACCAGGGCATCCTTATCGAACAGGGAGGCCTGCATGCTGCCGAATCCCACATCCACAATGGCCGTGCCCTTTAAGATATTTTTCTGAAATTCCGCATCTTTTGCCGCAATCGCCTTGTAGCTGATAAAACGCTGCTCGGAGTTGCTGATGACCTTCACGTCCACACCCGTACGCACCCGAAGCTGCTCCAGCACAATGCGGCTGTTTCGCGCCTCACGCAGGGCACTGGTCGCGTAAGCGCGATAGTCTTTCACCTGATATCCCTTCATGATCCGCACAAAATCCTGCAGGACCTCACACATCTCCTCTAGCAGCCGGTAGCTGATCTTTCCGGTATTGTAAGTGTCTTTTCCAAGCGCGATCATATGCTTGACCTGGTCGATCGAGCGCACGCTGCCTTTTTCCGTGATCTCGTAAATGCCAAGTTCCAGTTCGAACGAACCGACATCGATCGCCGCAAATGTCCGTACCATACGCATTCCCTCCCTCTGAGTCTGAATTTTTTATCTATTCGTAACTGTTCAACATTTTCACAGTTACGTCTGTTTCTGTTTTACCCGTCCTTTTGATTTTACTCAATTCCTGTAAAATGCCGGGGAAACACCTGTAAATTCCTTGTAAAATCTTCCGTATTGCCATAACGGCCCGGCAGACCAGCACCTCTCTGTGCCGTTCTCCGGACCGTTATCATCTGTTAATAATTGCCAAGGATCTTGAAATTCAGTGCCTCCGCGCCAATGCCGCGCAGCGCGTTCGTCACCCCTGCATCCTGCAGGCTTCCCTCAATGTCCACAAAGAACCGGTACTCCCAGTTTCTTCCCGGAACCGGCCGGGACTCAATCATCATCATGTTGACATGGTTGAAGATGAAGTGGCCCAGCATGTTGAACAGGGAACCGCTCGTATGCGGAAGTTCAAAGCAGATGCTCACCTTTTTCGCGTCTGCCCGGTATACCTTCCGGTTTGCCAGAATGATGAACCGGGTCGTGTTGCCGTGATTGTTCTGAATGGATTTCTTTAACGGCTCCAGTCCATACAGCTTTCCCGCGATTTCGCTCGCCACTGCTGCCTGGGACTTATCGCCCTCCGCAATGACGCGCTTTGCCGCAACCGCTGTATTCTCCACGCTGATCTGCTTAAAACCGTTGTCGTTTAAAAACTCCGAACACTGCATAAGTGCCTGCGGATGGGAAAACACGGTCTTCACATCGGAAAGCTGCGCGCCCGGCACGCCGAGCAGCACATGATTGACGGAAACAAAGGTTTCCGCAACGATGTAATTGTCGTAGCGGGTCAGAAGGTCATACATGTCGACCACCGCTCCGGCAGAGGAGTTCTCGATTGGCATGACCGCGTAATCCGCGTTGCCAAGCTGTACTTCCTTCATGGCATCTTCAAACTGCGCCACATGGTAGATATTGGCGTTCTCCCCAAAATACTGGAGCGCCGCCGCATGGCTGTACGCGCCCTCCACGCCCTGGTGCACCACACGGATGCCGTCCATCGGCAGTTTGTCCAGCCGCTCAAAACCAAGTTTCATGCCAAGCCCATGGTGCGCCAGAATGGAATACTGGTATTTGCGGCTGATCGTCATCATCTGGGAAAACAG
>ERZ1034713.680-NODE-680-length-18641-cov-5.113150_pt1 | contig 18641 bp, 17 predicted proteins | sample MGYA00520692_ERZ1034713 | MGnify/ENA primary metagenome ERZ1034713 (study PRJEB33766, sample SAMN09781717) | gut metagenome | biome: gut microbiome | host: Homo sapiens | place: Madagascar | study: EMG produced TPA metagenomics assembly of the PRJNA485056 data set... | reverse complement strand
ATCAAAAGCTATCAGTTTTCCACTATATAAATTTTTGTTCATAACAATCCCCATAGTCAAAATTTTCTTACAACTTATAAAACATTCCATTCATTTGATAATTTTCCATCAGTAGTTTTCCTTACAAAAATACCTATTTGAGGATTATTTTTATCAAAACTAATAATTTTTTTTCCCATACCATACACCCTTTACATTTGGTTTTTCATCCATAGTTCATTTATTTACAAATACTCTAAACTAATAATAGCAAAGGACTTCCTTTCCTGCAACCGTCGATTTCTTTCACACTTCTTCCCCAAACGTATCCGGTCTCCCCCTATCAAACACCTCATTACAAGTCATCACCGTGACCAGATTCTCCGTCTCGCTCAAGTTAATAATATTATGCGTCCATCCTGGAATCATATAGACCGCCTCGATCTTCTCTCCGCTTACCTCAAACTCCACCATTTCTCCGGTATTAATATTTCGTTCCTGAATCAATCCATGTCCTGCCACAACAATAAAAAGCTCCCATTTGCTGTTATGCCAATGCTGTCCCTTTGTAATTCCCGGCTTACTGATATTAATGGAAACCTGTCCGCAGTCTTGCGTATGCACAAGCTCCGTAAAAGAACCGCGATCATCCACATTCATTTTCAAAGGATATGCGAACTTTTCTTTTGGAAGATATGTAAGATATAGACTAAACAGCTTCTTTGCAAATGAACCGTTCGGCATCTTCGGCATCATCAATGTTTCCGGCTGCATCTTAAATTGTTCAAGCAAATCAACAATTTCGCCCAATGTCACCTTGTGTGTAACCGGCACACAGCAATACGCTCCCTGGTCGCATAAAACAGTTTCCACACCATCGAATGTACAATGCTGTTCCCTGCCTTCCAGCAGATCAAACATCCCCTCTACCAAATCATCAATATACAAAAGCTCCAACTCTGTCGAACGATCGTTTACTGTATACGGTTCATTATTGGCAACTGCCCAGCAAAAAGTTGAGACAGCTGAATTATACTTTGGTCGGCTATGCCCCATTAGATTTTGGAAACGATAGACTGCAATCCTGACACCATTTTCTTTTCCATAATCAAAAAGCAGTTGTTCGCCGGCAAGTTTGCTTCTTCCATATTCGGAATCACCAAATCTTCCCGCCAATGTTGCCTGTATAGAAGACGAAAGCATAATTGTTGCCTTATTTTGGTACTTCTTTAAGCAATTTAGCAACTCCGACGTAAAACCAAAGTTTCCCTTCATAAAATCATCTGGATTTTCCGGTCGATTCACTCCGGCCAAATGAAAAACAAAGTCTGCATGTTTACAGTAATTCTCCAATTCCTCTTTCGTAGAGTCTATATCGTATTCGTAAATTTCATCAATATGAATCGCAGGTCTTGTCTGATTTTTATGATCTCTAATATTTTATACAACACCTTCTTCGAATTTTAGGAGGATACCAATGGATAACTTTTAGATTACATTTCTTACAGTATGTTATAGATTGGATATGTCATAAACAACGTTCTGTCGTCCTCATTCATTTCATCTAATAGTTTTCGTGCTTTTCTTTTATTCTCTAATAAAATATTTGCTGCACACGCAACCTTTACATCCCCGGATTGTTCTTCCATACCTTCCAACTCTATCAGTTCCTCCTCTGACAATGATCTTTTTCTTCTCAAAAGCTGAAGTTTGTTTATTCTCCAATATTCATTCTGAGGACTAACCAGCAAAAGCTTGTCCGAAATCAGTCTTGCCATGTTGTAATACTTTTCATTTTTCGTATGATCATATGCTGCAAGCAATTCCACTAACAAAAGAGAAAAATTGCCTTCTGTTTCATGATTATACGTGCCTTCTTCTAATCGGTCCAAAAGCCACTCTTCCGGTACATCATATAATTGTTTCCACACATCTCTTTGAAAATTCATAAAAATTGGAACCGGATATTCTTCCTCTGCTTCCTTCACAAATGCACTTAATTGTTGCGTATAAAATACATTTTCCGCCTGCACACGTTGTGTTTCGTCTTTTATTAAAATAAATGGCACCACTTTATCCTGCCACCACCACATACGATATGAAACTTGATTTTCCGATGTCAAATCTCCCTTATAAATCATAATAAGTTCATTTATCGCTTTCCAATCTTTCTCATCAAAATCCTCAATTCGTTTTTTCAGTGGCAATCCAAATCGATTAATTGCTAATTGAATCAACTTAAAATCTTTTATTGTCTTTTCCAAATTTCGATCCAATTTTGGTCTATCATACGCAAGAACTTTTTTCTTACCAATATATAGCCCACTTCCCTGTTGAACTGCTTCCAAAAATTGAATATCCTTTATAACTGTTGCAAAATCGCTTTTAGGAGCAAAATGTATTTTATTTTCACTAATACGCAACCCAAGATTTTCACTCAGTCGGATATATAATGTCTTGTCAGCCTTTTTCGTCACTTCAAAGCATTTATAATAAGGTACGTTATCTACATCAAAGCTTTCATTTCTCTTAACAGTAGTGGCAATCTCCATATTTTTCTGTGTATCATACGAAAAAGGCAGCCATATATCAGCCGATGACAAATGACCAAATAAACATACTTCACCTGTTTGTATATTTTCTAACACTTCGTTTCTGTCAGATGCATATGAGGTCATTCTAATCGAATCTATATTTTTTAAGTCACTAACCGAAATCGACTTTCTAACTAATTCTCCCGATCCCTGCTCCTTGCTGTCATGTCCAAATTGTAACAACATATTATATAAAAGAGTCTTATCGTTATTTTTCAATCTTATCAAAGTGATGCTTTTTGTCTGTTCCGGTCTTTTATGTTCATTGCCTTTTAACAAAGACTGAAGCTTAATCGGCGTTAGCGCATTATAAAATATCGATGCCTTTTCGCCGTCATTAGAAATAGCTATTACAAAATAACACACGCCACCATTATTAAAATAGTTCCTAAGATTTTTGTATTCAACAGGGTACGTTATACTTTTCCGATTCAAAAGCCTGCTATCACATTTTCCCTTAATCTGTGTTAGAATTCTGTATTGTATATGTTCCGCTTTCAAATCATTATTATTATAAAGATAGATATCCCCATCCCATGATGGACCTTTATCATTTTCATTAAGTAATTCATCCATCCTGTCATGCAAACGGATAGCTCTCTTTAATTCTTCTACCGCACCTTTTTCTATCTTGACTGAATTCAAAACCTACTTCACTCCCATCATAAAATGCAAAGTTTATTGTTTTGTCAGATACTATTTGTCCTCTGCCAATCTCTCCTGTATGTACGCAAGCTTCGCAATCGTCTCCTTCGTCTCCTCCAGATTCAACTGTCTTGTATTGTTACTATTAAACTCTGTCAATGTGTTTCTCTTCTCGTCGCCCTCTTTAAAATACTTATCATAATTCAAGCCACGGTTATCTGCCGGGACACGATAGAAATTACCAAGATCAATCGCCTTGGCGCATTCCTCATTAGTCAGTAACGTCTCATACATTTTCTCGCCATGCCGGATAACAGCACTTTCTGTCTCTTTATCTAATGTCGAAGTTACCATACAACATCTTTTTCGTATTCGCCTATTATCATCATATTTCTCTTATTGACTAATTTTCTAGCATTCCCTTCATCATAAAAAGAAGAATATTCTGGCATGTTTCCATCAGCTGTGTAACCGCAGTCTCCATAGTAATATATTTCTTTCCAGCCACCGATCCATCCGGATGATAGGAACGGTTCCGTAAGTCAATCCATGCTTGTGCATGTTTTCTATCAATGCATATAGTCTCTCCGCCAAGCACGATTTCATGAATTCCCATTGTATTCAAAATATTTGCTAATTTACTCGCTCTCCCAAGATTCGTCATCTTAATAAGCGTATTCTTTACCGAATTTTCTACTCTGTCTTTACTTTCACCATTCAAATCACATGGAATTTCTAATGTCTCCATCATTTTTTCAACTTGTAAAGTATTTAATAACCGCTCTGAATTGGACAACTCCACATACTTTTTTTCTATAAATTCTATAATAGAAAACAAATGGAAAAATTTACTCTTTACACTTTCCTTCCCTAATGCAATAAAAAACTCCTCCATCACAAAATCTGTTTCCTCATCTAAATCCATAGTATAATATCGCAGAAATTCTTCCGTGCTTAATTGAACAGATAATGTAACAAATATACTACAACGATTATGGCAGGCTAATGTGTTCTCTGCCATATGGATACGAATAATATGCTTTCCATTTTCATCATAATATTCATCCACACCCGTATCTATAGTATCTTTCTTCTCCGGGACAATATATTCCCTTGCTTTCCATGAAACATTCCGATAATCCGGTGAAACTCTTGGTTGATATGCTTGTTTGTTGCAATTGTGTATACTTGTTTGCAAACTAAGGATCTGGCAAATATGATGGATATCTCTTTCCACAATCTGCATCGCAGCTTCTTCGCTTTCCGCTATAATGTTATCGATTTGCAACATAAACTCATTCTTAGGAAGCCGATCGTCCTCGCTTCTACGCGAACACGATAATCTAAATGCTAATACTTCCATCGCATTACCACTTTCTGCCTCCTTACCGGGTTTCTGAACATTATATTCTTGTTGCCATACTGCAGGTTCTGTCAAATCCATAACAAACTCAGAATCCTGTTCATCATGGAGAACATTTGATACATTATACTTTAAAGGAATATTCACTGTAAATCGGATTAATGGTTTATTATTCTGTGTGCCCAATTTATTATCACTTCTCCTATCCAGAGGGACACTTTTTAACTTTCAAAGTCCCTATCCTGTTCCATGGTCTTATTTCAAAAATAGAAATTCTACCTCTAAAATGTAAATCCTCAGCCACGAGTACCTTATCATTGTAACACTTCTTTGGTAAACGTCAAATCATACGCAGGTCGTTAAAATCAACGCCGCCTATTATGAGCGGCGTGGTTTCCGGCATTCATCCGGAAGGCTATCTGACCATGGCATGAGATAATCCAATTTTGTAGGATCTATATTTCCTCTTTCATCACAGAGTTTAGGCAACTCTGTAAGGATATATTTAAAGGTAAGTACGTAATCATCTGTACCTTGATTATTTAAAACACGCCGCCCATCGGGCGGCACATTTTATTTCTTCTCTTTGGTTCGAAATCCTTCCGGTAATTCATTTGACCATGGCAAAAGCCGATTTAGATCATCCGGCTTTGGAAAAGGTCCCATTTTACGAAGCCCGTTTAATACATAGGAAAGATATACATACGGCTTCAGTCCATTCAACAGGGCAGTTTCTGCGATACTGTAAACAATAGCACTGGCATCTGCACCACGGATACTCTTGGCAAACAGCCAATTTCGGCGGCCTACTGCAAAATTTTTGATTGCACGTTCCGCACTATTATTATCAATGCTCAGATGCCCATCATCCAAGTACCTGCGAAGATAGGTTTCCTGATTCAGCGTATATAAAATGGCATCACCAATAAGGGAAGATCTGTCTACAGAATCTTCCATCGAATGCAGCCATTCAAACAGGGCATCCACTACCGGACGCGACTGCTTCTGGCATTCCTGATACCGTTCTTCCGGTGTCTTATCTTTGATCAGTTTCTCCACTTTATACAGGATTCCGATCCTCGTCATTGCCTGATATGCAACTGTTTCTTTCAGCTGCTCCTTTGTGAAATCCTTTTTTAATGCCGTGAGGGCAGCATCAAAACGGCGTCTCGCATGGGTAAAGCATCCTGTTACGGTAATGGAATCGTTCAGTCCATGATACGCCTGGTATCCATGAAATGTATCTCCAAGGAAGTTTATCGGGTGATATCCGGCACGCGTTCTCTCATAATCAAAGAGAACCATCTGTGGGGATTCACTATAATGATCTGTCAGATATACCCACATCCAGTTTTGAGATGATCCTTTCTGATCCGGTTCATCAATTACCTGAATCCTGGTCTCATCACAATGGCTGTATCTGCTCTTTAGGAATTCTTCCTTCATCTGCCTATAAAGCAGTCCCAGATACCGGTCTGCACAGCTGATGATCCAGTTTGCCATTGTTTTTGTTGAAAGATTTAAGTCATACCTTGCGAATTCCCGTTCCTGTCTTGCCAGCGGCATGCCATTGACATACTTTGCATTCATGATTCCGGCAACCAGCGAAGGAGTAGCAATGCTTCCCTTGATCAGCGGTAGCTCTTTTTCCGGCCGGATCATAGCACTACATTTGGGACAACTATATACATAGGTAACTTCTTCCACCACTTCAAAGGTGGATGGGATGAATTTCAGTCGTTTTACGACTTCTTTTGTGACGACTTTATACTTTGTTCCACAGTCCGGACAATAGCGTTCTTCGCCGGTCAGTTTATATTCGATTGTTTCTGTCACTTCGAAATTAGAAAGATCTTCTTCTTTTTTGCCGGTGCGTTTTTTCCGTTTGTGCGATGGAATCACGATTTCCTCTTCAATCTCAGCAGTATCCGTATCTGCATTGACTTCAGCCTCATTAAACGGATCCATCCGGCAATCTCCAAACTCTTAAATGATAATTCAAGTATAACATAAAAAAGCCTGTTATTCGAGAAAAATCAACGTTTTACTGTGTAGGAATATATATCGATATCCACGAGTATTTCGTGTTTTTTGCAAATTGACAAATCCGTTCTTTATACAACAATCTTTGGATGACGTTCTTCAAAAGCTCCCTTCGGAGTAAGTGAAGGACCATCACACAGCCAATGCATTTCTTTTAGGGTTACTTTCTGTAATTCATCCAGAGTATCCGGCCAGTGAAAGGAATCCCTGTCAAGCCTCTTCATCAGAATCCAGAAACCAGATCCGTTCCATTGCAGAATCTTAATAGAAGTCCGCCTGCGGTTGCAGAACGCAAACATGCAGCGCGAATAGGGATCAAGTTTGAATTTCAGCTTGATAATTGCAGCCAGTCCGTGATAGCTTTTTCTCAGATTGGCAGCTCCACAGGCAAGGTAAACAGTTGTGTCCCCTGCCAGATCAAGCATGATCTTTCAGCCCCTGGATCAGAACACGAAAAAGTTCCGGCGGGCATTCAGGCATCACTTCAATCCGAACAGCGTTTGTGATAAAAATGTGAACTGGAGACGGGCTGATATTCAAAGCCTCATTCTTTGAAATTTCTTTTTCCGTTGGCATTTTTGCAAAAATCATATCTGTATCCGATTGTTCGTCCTATGTTTTCAGCTTACGCATCCAGTAACGGATAACGCTCCGCTAGTGGGAGCCACTTACACCGCTAACGCGGGAAAGGGGCTCCGTTTATCCGAAATGTGCACTGCCAATTTAAACAGTTCTTTTCGTTTCAATATGGATATTCAAACTTTTTGACGGGAATCTTTCATGGTGGTTCAACTATATGCGTTGGCATTCATTGATGTCTACATCAATAAGAACTTCCTGCTCTATATCATTTAAAATTGCAAAGGCTCTGTCTTTTTTTACAGTTGTCTTAAACATTTGGCCGGATTCGAACCCTCTAGCTTTGTTCTCGCTTAAACTCCATGAGAGCCTTGGATCAGATTCATATCTGTCCGTCCCCCTGTATATTGTTATAGTCTCTGGAAGCCTATCATACAATTCAAAATCTGTCTTTTTCATCAGATATTCTCTTGAGGTATAAGACAGCATTTTTACCATTACTGGCTTTGGAATATCCCTGGTATTTGCTTTAATCATAATAAGTAGGTTATTTGCATAATCTTCAGGTAAAAGCCTCTCTCTGAAATCCCATAATAAATCTAGTGCTTTTGTCGGTGATTCCAGCATGGTTGCGTAGATTTTCTGAAATGTACCATGGATGAGAGCCCTTTCTTCTGCAGGATATTTATTTATCGTAGAACGAGCCTGGTACATCTTTTGTTCCAAATAACGGTACGCTTCCGAATTTCCGTAATCCGCTACGCCCCACATTACTTTGAAAAATTGCCCACATCTTTTATACAGAGTAATCTGCGGTGCATCAAAATAGCTGTGGTTGTCATGCGTAATATAATCCAGTTCTTCCTCTATGTCAAACTCGCAATCAAATTCAACATCCGTATCACAGCTTTTCAGTTTTCCATATGCCAACTGTCCAATAATGGCACTTATCCCGTAGTTTTTAAAATTGATCTCCTGAAATTCAGGGCGATGTTGTAAAACTACATGATATCCTTTGTTTCCTTTTACAGCGTATATTTCACATTCATCGCTACAATACTCATCTAAGAGCGAATCCTGTGTTTTAATAAAAATATAATCTACATTATTTAGCTTCATGATTAACCTCTTTTCAATTACTATCCGTTTTATTTTTAAAATCTTTGCTTTTGCATTTTATATCCTTTAAGCTTTCCTTGAATTATCTTCCTTTATGTCTGATCTGTGGAACGGACTGTAGTTCAGTTTTTTGATTATATTCAGGATTTAGCATCAATCATTGTTTCTTGACATAGGACCAGCTAGCATCTAGCAAACAGAAGTATAGTAAAACACTAGCATTTCCTAAAGCTTATTATGAGTGTATAATTAACTTGCCGCAATCCGTCGAATTATTTTGCGCTTACTATATTTGTAATTATATAACTTTCCATCATCTATGTAAAGCCATATTAATAAAATAGTCATCATGGTAGAATACTACAGACTCTCACACTCGTTTCGGCATTTCGTTACTCATCAAATCAGGCAGGTCTTTCGACCTGCCTGATGACATTTTTCATTTTAATGAAATACTCTTTTTAATTTAATACTCATACTCCATGATTAAACAATCTCAAAAAACGTATCCGGTCTCCCCTTATCAAACACCTCATTACAAGTCATCACCGTGACCAGATTCTCCGTCTCGCTCAAGTTAATAATATTATGCGTCCATCCTGGAATCATATAGACCGCCTCGATCTTCTCTCCGCTTACCTCAAACTCCACCATTTCTCCGGTATTAATATTTCGTTCCTGAATCAGTCCATGTCCTGCCACAACGATAAAAAGCTCCCATTTGCTATTATGTCAATGCTGTCCCTTTTGTTCAGACACCACTGGTGATCAGACAATCCACTTTTACGGCATTCCATAATCAGACGGTATTGTTCTTCAACTGGTACTCTTGGTGATCTCATACTTTTTACCTCATGATAATTAGAGTAAAATGCTAGCATACAGCAAACAAAAGTGTAGTAAAACACTAGCATTTCCTAAAGCTTATTATGAGTGTATAATTAACTTGCCGCAATCCGTCGAATTATTTTGCGCTTACTATAAAATAGCATTTTTACTACTATAGCTATTTATAATTATTTATAATAGTTTTTCCCCATGGGACATTGTATTTATCAATATCTACCATCTTCCAATAATAATCTGGAATATGTTTATTTTTTTGAGTCTCCTTATCGGCGACTAATGCCATGCTAAAAATATCATCTCCATTCAATTTATTTGCTACTAACGTATTCTTTATCACTAAAATTGTTTCACCTGAATTTGTAATATCATCAACAATCAATATTCTTTTATTTTTCATTTGTAATACATCTGGAGGTATAAATATCTGCCACTTTGATGTACTTACTTTCATCCACCCATTCGGCTGAAAAAAATTATGCTGAAGCTTTCCCTTTAATATACAAGTATATACTGGAAATTCATTATTCACTTCATTGCTTAATAAATTTGCAACAATCCCGCCTCTTCCTGATAAAGATATTATAATATCTGGGTTGATGTCTAACACATATGTCTTTAAACATTTAATTCCTTTTTTTACTTTTGCCCATGAATAATTTTTTCTAGAGCGAATAGCTTTTATTGCCTGATAACATGTAACCACCAATGTAACAAATATTGATATTAGTGATAAAGCTTGTCCCATCCAACTGCCACTAAAATCGCTGATTATTTTTGAAATATCCACTATAATAATCACCCTTTCCTTATCTAAATGTATACTGTATGGTTTTCTTATTCTTAATCTTATTAATTAATTCAAATATTTTATCATAATCACCATCACTACAATATATCATGTAAAGAATTTGTGCCAATACATCAATATCCTCCCTTTCCCAACCGTATCGCGTAATCTCCTGAACGCCCAATCTAATTCCTGTTCCTGAATATAATAGTTTCTTTTTTTTATTTAAAGTAATATTATACTTAATACAATTATTATAAAAATCTTCGACTTTTTTTTGTCCCATTTTAATTAATAATTGATGTGTACATGTATATACACCTTTGCTTAATTTGCATACCTCAAAGCCTTTATTATTGAGCATATCGCCCAAATAATTTGCATTATTTATCATTTTTTCTGCATATTTTTTCCCAAATGTCTCCACTTCTAAAAGTGTATAAAATAAACTCGCCACATGATGTAACTGTGTATTTCTTATATAATCAGGATTGATACATTCATCTATCTTTTCTGCATATTTTTTATTGTCCGTTAATATAATAGCCTTTGTTACCCCTGGTATTGTTTTATGTGTTCCTCCCAAGATTATCATATTGTTATTAGATTTTAAAGGATTTGCAACTACTCTTCCTGCTATAAGTCCCATCACCTGAGATGCATCAAAAATGTAAAGAATATGTTCATAATAATCTATTTTCTTAAAATCTGGAATTGTAATCAAATCCGATGGTGCTAACAACACTATATCAATTTTATTGTTTTGTAAAATCTTATTTATCGCTTCATAATCATAATCATATTTAGAATAATCGAATGGTGCATATATAATATTTAATCCCAATCTTTCTACTATATTGGGAAGTGACGCATGTCCGCCACACTCTGGAGATGACAAAAGAACTGTATCACCTTTTTGTGTTAATGCTAATAATAAATTTATCATTCCATTCATTCCTGATAACGATCTACAATCACAATAGTAACTATCAAAAATTTTATTGCATTGCTTTGCTATCAGCTGATACAACGGCAAAACCTTTTCGCTTCCTATCATATTGTCCGTTATATCATAATTAAGATACCCTCCTAATATATACCTTTCCTGCAATCCCATTTTCAATGGAATTTTTGAAAAATCTGAGATCACATTTTCTGCCGCACACAAAGGAATATTATTTTTTCGAAAATCTTTAAATTCCTTTATAATATCTTCAAACTCCTCCATCATTTCTTTATTATTGTTTATAATTTCTTCGTTCATTTTTCTTTCTATCTCCAACATCTTTTACATTATTTGTGAATCCTCAACCACAAGTACCTTATCATAATATCATATTTTTGAGAAAATATCTCTTGTATCGTATAACTCGAATCGCGCGATTCGCGCAATTCGTCCAATAAATACTCGGAGATATCTCTCATGAACACGAAACAAAAATTACACCAGCTTCATATGAACGAATGGACTACCCATTTTTCAGATCAGAAAGCAAGCGAGCTGACTGTCAAAGAATGGTGCAATCAAAACAACTTATCCATTCACACTTACAACTACTGGAAGCATGCTCTGAAAGAAGAACTTGCCAGTCAGTTTCTCCCAAACATTGTTCCAATCGTTATCCCTGAATCGTCTGCATCTCCTGCTCCAATCGTATCTAATGATTCGGCTCTAACGAATTGTGCGATTCGCTCGACCGCAAAACTTACATACAATAACATCTCCATCGAATTCCGACATTTCAGAAGCATTTCTGGTAACCATCATTAAGGCGGTCCGCCATTCTTAAAGATGCTGATCCGAATTACTTCTCTGGAATCTATATCGTATGCGGCTATATCGATCTTCGTTACGGAATCGATTCCCTTGCTGCAATCATTGAACGCAAATATAAAGCAAAACTTTTCGTTCCTAACAACCTGTTTCGTTTTTGTGGTCGCTCCGCTTCCAAGATAAAGGGACTTCTCTGGGAAGGTGACGATTTCCTCCTTTTATACAAGCGTGTTGAATCCCGACATTTCTCCTGACCACGAAATTCCGATGAACTCCGTTCCATGACTCCGAAACAGTTCCGCTGGCTGATGCAGGGATTTGCAATCAATCCGGTCATTCATGATATCATATCCAGCCATTCTTCCTGATATATTTTTTGCACAAAACAGAGAACTTCATCCTCTGCTTTTCACACCTTCTTCTTAGTGCTATGCACAGCTTCCGAAGGCTCCAGTACTGCATTTCTACAGTCTCCGAAGCTCTGCATGGCATTTTTCTTTTTGTTTTTCTTACTGATTTAGGCTTTCTCTATACGACTTGTACCGCTTCATATCTATAGGCATTTTCACAATTCTTCGCCTTTTATTCATTCGTCATCCACTCACTTTTTTGCTATAATAAGGTTATATAAAGGAGGCTGCTCATGATGGTTTTGTCTGAAGAACAACTGAATAACCTTAATAAAGAAGCACTTGTTATCATCGTAGCTTCTCTGCAAAATCAGCTTAGTTCCATGCAGTCCCAACTTGATACTGCCTCTGAGCTGGAAATATCAGAAGTTACCATCGCTTCTTATCGCCGCAGGAAAACAGTTGGAAAAAGAGATGCTGATCTCAACGGTCTGCCTGCCCGTGTCATTGATCACCGGCTTCCGGATAAAGAACTAGCCAGGCTTTTTCCTCACGGATACAAAGAACTTCCGGACGAGATCTATCGCCGACTTCACATCATCCCGGAAACATTTATCGTGGATGAACATCATGTTCATGTTTACGCTTCAAAAGATAATGACGGAACCATTGTGAAAGCACCTCGTGGGACGGATTTGTTCCGAAACAGCATTGCAACACCTTCGTTGGTCGCTTCCATCATAAACGGTAAGTATAACAATGCTCTGCCTCTGGAACAGCAGGCCGATCGTTCTCTTTGACTGGCAGCCTTCACGTAAAGCCGATCATCCAAGAGACTTTTCTAAAAAATTTCTCCGGCACCGTTATTACAGACGGCTACCAGGTCTACCATAAGCTTGGCAGGGAGCGTGATGATCTGACCATCGGTGGCTGCTGGATACACGCAAGGCGTCCTTTTGCCGATTTCATAAAATCCCTCAAAGGCACTGCGGATGGCACGATTGGAAAAGCATTGGCCTATAGCATCCATCAGGAATCCTATCTCCGCACTTTCCTAAATGATGACGATGTTCCTATGGATAACAATTACGCAGTACAGGCAATTCGTCCTTTCACCATTGGTCGTAAGAACTTCGTTTTGATTGAGACCTCAAACGGAGCCCGTGCCAGTGCAATGATCTATAGTATTGTTGAGACTGCGAAAGCCAACTACCTGAATGTTTATCAATACTTCGAACTACTGCTCACCGAGATTCCAAAGCACATGAATGACACAAATCTAAAATTCATTGATGAACTTCTTCCATGGGCACCACGTGTCTAGAAGACTTGTCCAAGTCTTTTTAAGAAATCTTAATTTTTCAATGTACAAACATATATCAAAATCAGCTTCGCCCTGCAGTAATGCAGGGTTTTGCTTTGTTGTGGTACTCACAATTGAGGACTTATGCGACCAACACAAATGCACCCATTATAATCTTGGCATTTCTTTCCCAACCATATTTATCTTAACCAATTATGTACAGAGTTATATTTTTCTATTATTCGGTTCGCCAAGTCAATTATACGCAACCTCTTCCCATAAAACAGTAGTACTTTATATTTGCATTTCTAATATATCTGCAATTCTCTCACATGCATGCCCATCACCATATGGATTATTTGCAGACGCCATTTTCTCGTATGTTGCTTCGTCTTCCAGCAATAATTTAAAACTATTATAAATATTTTCTTCAGACGTTCCAACCAATTTAAGCGTTCCTGCTTCAATGCCCTCTGGGCGTTCTGTTGTATCTCGCATAACTAAAACTGGTTTTCCTAATGATGGAGCCTCTTCTTGAATCCCCCCAGAATCAGTCAATATTAAATACGACCTTGCCATTATATTATGGCAATCAAATACATCTATCGGATTGCAAATATGAATTCTATCACATCCTTGTAATTCTTCATCCGCAATTTTATGAACTATCGGATTCATATGAATAGGATATAGAGCCTTGACATCAGAATGCTCTTCCATGACTCTTCTGATAGCTCTAAACATATGGTGCATTGGTTCTCCAAGATTTTCTCTTCTATGAGCAGTTATAAAAATAAGTTTAGAGTCCTTGGCCCACTCAAGTTCTTCATGGTCATAATCTTTTCTTATTGTAGTTTGCAATGCATCAATAACTGTATTTCCTGTAACCCAAATATATTGTTCATCTCGTCCTTCCTTGATCAAATTATTTTTTGCCCTATATGTTGGAGCAAAATTATACTTCGAAATAATGGAAATCGCTTGACGATTAAATTCCTCTGGATACGGACTGTAAATATTATGCGTTCTCAGTCCAGCTTCAATATGTCCCACTGGAATTTGCATGTAAAAGCACGCTAAAGCAGTTACAAACGATGTACTCGTATCTCCATGCACTAAAACAATATCTGGTTTTTCCCTTTGTAATACATCTTTAATCAATCCCAAGATAGCCGTAGTTATTTCAAATAATGATTGTCCTCTTTTCATAATAGACAGATCATAATCTGGATGTATCGTAAACACCTCTAATACTTGATCAAGCATTTGTCGATGTTGTCCGGTTACGCATACAACAATCTCCATAGTTTTTCTCTTTTTCAACTCATTAATTAAAGGACACATTTTTATTGCTTCAGGCCTTGTCCCAAAAACTACCATAATCTTCTTTTTTAACATTTTATTCCTCATATTGCTGTAACAAATAAATAATTCTTTCCCTAATAGATTCACACTTTATATAATTAAGTAATAAGATTTTATGCTTTGTAGTAAATAACAATTTTCCCAAAAAACCATTCGTTATTTTATTTAATCCCATTATAATTGGCGAATTTATACCCATAATTCCTCTGAGCAACAAAACATTTTTTTGTGACTCTACAAATTCTTCCCATTTTCTCTCCATAAAATCACTATTATTAATTTGAGCAGATCTTTTTTCAAATCCATCAATTATCTTATTTGCTATTTCGTATTCTGCCATTCTAATTTCATTGTTTTCTTTTTGAATAGGGATAATATTAATTGTACAATCACCAAAATCTAATTCTATAAGTATGGAAGTTTTCCACTCTTCAATATTTAATCTATCAAACAAAAAATTTCCCTGTCCATATATTATTGTTGAATTCTGAAAAACTTCGAAAGTTCCAACACAATGACTATGTTGACACACTACTAAATCAGCACCTTTTTCAACAAACTTTCTGCATTTTTTTCTCTGTTCAGGTGTTGGATATCGATAATTCTCACAACCGCCATGAAATAAAACTATCATGAAATCACATTGTTCCTTATAAAATGAAATTTCATCAAATGTATCATACACATCAAAACCATTGGCACCATAATTATGTACCTTATTTACAGAATACTCATTCTCTGCCAATGAATACACTCCTACCCTCGTATTTTCGCACTTAAAATAATGAATTTTCTTAATATGACCGCTTGTTCCAAATCCAACATATTCCAAATTTACTTTATTTAGATATTTGATTGTGTCTTTAATTCCCACCTCTCCGTAATCTAGTATATGGTTATTTGCTCCTGAAAAAAGTGCAGGAAACAACTCTTTAAAAAGATATACAGCTTCTGGATATGTTTTTAAATTTGGACTTCCTTCTTTTCTAATTTTTTCATTTTGATCAGTTATAGGTGTTTCTAAATTAAATATGCGATAATCTACACTTTTCAAATAGGCATACAGTTTCTGTCCAAATAATTCATCACACATACCAAGTCGAAACATTTCCCTATTTGATTCTGTAGGCACAAAATCAGCACCAATTAACACTTTCCCTTTACAAGGCAACTTTTTTGAAATTCTAGAAATGCTTTTTTTCATTATACTGCTTTAACCTGCTTCCTTCCAATAATAGATATATAGTACTTCCGCCGTTTAATACAAAATGTGCTACAATTGTTGTCATCGCTGCTGCTATAATGCCCTTTTGTGGTATAAATAAGTAATTTCCTATTATGTTTGTAAAAAAAGAACCTAATGATAAAGCAAATAATATTTTCTGTTTTTTAGCCCCTACCATTATACTCACATTTGGAGCTGTAATATAGCTTATAGATGCTCCTAACATCAATATATTAAAAGCAGCTATTGCATCATTATACTCTGTACCATTTATAATTGGGAAAAAAAAGTGTGCACCTATAATTCCCACGACTAATAGAATTATTGACATTGGTGTTACCTTTTTCGTCCATTGAATTACCCGCCTTTTTCTTTCTAAAGAGCTTTTCATCTCTTTGCTCGAACTCTTAACCCTTAATACCACCTGAATTGCTGGCAAAGCTGAAATAACTAATGAATAATATTTAAATGCTACCCCATAATTTGCAACTGCCTCCGTACCTTTAAATAACTTGAGCATCATTACATCAACTTGATTAAAAGCACTTATTACAAACATATACAAAATAGTCCATATGCTATCACGAATCATACTATTGAATAATTTTGTATGATTAATAATCATATCTTTTTTAAAATTTCTTGCAATTATATAATATGTAATGCCTATGGATCCTACTATTGTCACTATATACACTACATATATTCCTATTAATCCCTCACTTGTTTTCCTCATCAAAATAATTGCTAATACACTCGATAACAATATACTTTTTAGATTAGAAATAATCCCAGCTCTAACATAATTTTTTCTAGATTGAAAAAAAACAATATTAATCTGATTAATAGACAAAAGCAGACCATATAAAATTCCAAATAAAATTGTAATATTTGTGCCTCCCAAAATATAATTTATTCCCAAATAACACAGAATTGCGACAAATGGATACAACATCATCATCTTTTGGGTTAATTCTTTAAATAGAATAATATCTAAATTTTCATTTTCTTCTCTCAGACCAACAGCATACGTAGTATATGCAAGTCCTATCCCCGAGCCCAAAATTCCCGACAAAAAACTTGATATACTAAAAAAATAAGTGTACTCTGCATAATCGCCCACCGACAAGATTCTAATAATTGCGATTGAAATAAATGCAGAAAATACTTTCGCTATTATATCAAAATAATAGACCTTGGCATAATCACTTTTTAAAATATTTTTCATAGATATTTAAACCGTACTTTCACAATAATGCTGAACTAACATATTTTTCTTATTTCTATCTGTTCTGTTGATTTTTTTTTCTATACTAACTTTACATTTCATGTCTCCATTAAATAAATGAGTAAATGCTTGCTCTATTCTAATTTTCCCATTATCCCCTAAAGGGCTCTGTTCATTTTCAATAACATGTATTATTAACTCTCCGGGTAAATATTGCTCATATTGCATATCTAATACTAAATTTAACTCAGCAATATGTGCGCCTCCAATAGTACAAATAGAAATTTTACGTTTGTGACTATCAAAAACAAATTCTTGAATTCTTCCTTCTATATATCCTGTCTTCTTCCAGTATTTCATAAAACCAGCACAGTCCGATTCTTTCCAAGCTGCACAGTCACCTGTCTTATAGCGTATGAATGGCATTGATTTTGAAAAGCCTGTCCCCACAATCTCTCCCAAAACATTACTAGTACCAATTAATTTATTATTATTATCTACAAGTTCGATAAATCCATAATTAGGCGGAAATGCAAGGGTCTGTTCATCCGCCAAATCAGCTGCTACTAAGACTTTTTCTGAATGACCATATTGATTATAAAAATGATCGACCCTAAAAATGTCTTTAACATAATCCAATTGTTGTAAATATATATTCTCCGATCCCAAAAAAATTTTTTTTATTTTTGGTGGTTTAATTCCTGATAATTCATATAATTTTGCCAACATATAAACAGATGAAGGATATGCCTGCATAATTTCAGCATGATACCTTTTTATAATATAATCAATTTCTTTTATATTAATCATTTCCAGGCAACTAGAATCTAAATATAAATATTTCCAAAAACGATTGTACTCATATATTTTATTCTCTTTTCCTATGCTTATCTTTTTTCCCCTTAAAACTATACAACGATCTTTTCCAACATTAAAACCACACTTTTCCCAATAATATCTATAAAAAGCTTCATCCAAATAATAACGATTGCTATCGACTAAAAATCGCATTGGTTGCCCCGTACTCCCCCCCGTAAAATCCTCTCTAAAATTTAATTTTACTAATTCATCCGATTCAAATTGATCATTATACTGTTTTATATCAGCTTTAGTTACTATTGGTACCTGATGCATATCATCCATTTTTTCAATCATCTCATAGTTTAATCCATTTTTATCATATAATTGACGATAAAACGGCACATGACAATATGCATATAAAACAATATCTCTAAGCTGTTGTAATTGCCAATGAGCGATCTCATCTTTTGACCAAGTCTCCATTCTTTCAAATTGATGATAATATCTTTTATGAAGTTCAGTCCTTGTCATCCTATATACTGGTATATCTATTAATTTGTTTTTTCTTAATTGCTCTACCAATTTTTACTTATCTCCTTTTCGTTATTTGACCATAGCCTAATGAATGATATCCATA
>ERZ1034713.672-NODE-672-length-18773-cov-4.833102_pt1 | contig 18773 bp, 14 predicted proteins | sample MGYA00520692_ERZ1034713 | MGnify/ENA primary metagenome ERZ1034713 (study PRJEB33766, sample SAMN09781717) | gut metagenome | biome: gut microbiome | host: Homo sapiens | place: Madagascar | study: EMG produced TPA metagenomics assembly of the PRJNA485056 data set... | reverse complement strand
GCATCACGGCAGACAGCCGTGTTGACTGCAGTACCAGATGTGAAAACGGAGAAAAGGATGCTACGATTCCGGTCACAAAAAAGTCACCGACTGCAATCAGATTTTTGTCGACGCCGGCACCGGGACAAAGACTTCCTTTGCCGGCCGTAATGCAGCCAAGATGTTCTTTTGTTCCAAAGGAAGCATCGACAGCGATCAGCGGATGATCCGGAAAATGTAGATGGATCGCATCGATGGTTTCCTCAAGATTGAGGGCATGAACAGGCATCTTCAGTGTACCAAACACGGGGATGCTTTTTTTGTACCGTTCTTCCAGGGCACTGCCGACCATCGGACCTAAGCTGTCACCGGTCACACGGTCACTTCCGATGCATAGAAGGACAGGTGCGATATCTGAAAAACCGCTTTTTATCAGAATTTTAGAAAGATAATTTCCGAGAAGCTCTGCGGTATCGGAAGAGCCTGCATTAAAATAGCAGATCGTATCGGAAGAAAACATGATTGTCATCCCTCTCTTAAAAATTTGCCGTGTTAAAGGCTTTTACAGTGTATCCGAAAAAAGGAAGGTTTATTCGCATCAATCCGATGAAAAACATGTCGGAAAGTTCTTGAAAAGTATCCCACGGATTGCTAAAATTTGCAGATTCTTTGTGCTACGATAGGGGCATCAGCTGGAAGTAGTATAAAGGAGGATTGGGAGTATGATCGAAATGGTTTACAGGGGAACCTCAAAGGACGGAAAGGGAAAGGAACGGACAGGCCTGCCGAAAAATATCCGGCAGATCGGAGATGCAGGATCAGATAAAAGGGTTTATATAGAAGATTATGTGATCACATTTCTGGAAAAGACAGGCTGTGCGGTGCTGCTCGGTGAAGTCTGGCAGAACGAAAACATGAAGTGTCTGTTTGCGGACGGAGCCGTAGAGATCGCAGAGGGTGAACCAAACGATGATATGTGGGAGAAAATCTACCGGGAAATGAAACAGTATTTTCCGGGAAGAGAAGTGATCGGCTGGGCGAAAAAGATGGAGGATCCGGAAGAAGAACCGGATGAGAAGCTCTTTGATCTGCACCGGGAACAGTTTCCGGGTGAGGACAGGCTGCTGTTTCTGTATGACAGCGAAGAAAATGCCAGCGTTTTTCTGACGGAGAACACCGGGATCCGAAAGCAGAGCGGCTATTACATCTACTACGAAAAAAACGAGCAGATGCAGAGCTATATGGTAAAAGAAAATGAAGGGCAGTCCGTGGAGGCGGAATCAAAGAATCAGGATGGAGCCATCCAGAACTTCCGCAGACGGATCGCAAAAAAACAACAGGACGCACAGAACGTGGAGCAGGAGCAGAAAAGCAAAACTCCGACGATGGTGCGTTTTTTATATGGTGCAAGTATGTTTCTGGTGCTGACGATCCTGGTGATCGGGGCGACGATGGTCAACAACTATAATCGCATGAAAGATATGGAAGTGACGCTTCAGGAGATGGCACTTGGAAGTGACGGGCAGAGCAGTGACCTGTCAAAAGGAACCGAAAAACAGAAAGAAACGGATGCTCTGGCAGCTTCGGCACAGGCAGAAGGCGAAATTGCAAAGGAGAGTGCCGCAAAGGATGAGACCGAAAAGACCTGGATCTTAAAAGAGAGCAGTACAGAGAGCAATACGACGACAACAGGAGATTCCACAGACAATATAGGAACAACAGGGAGCACAGAAACAGCAGGAAGCACAGGAACAGCGGGAAGCAGCACAGCAACCGATGGAACAGGAGGTGCCGGAACTTCCGGTAGGCAGGATAGCACCACATCCGGCAGTTCCTCTGCAAATAACCGTGCGGCATCCTCTTCGGATGTGACGAAGTATCAGGCAGAATACACGGTGCGGGACGGCGATACGCTGGCGATCGTCTGCCGGATGTACTACGGAAATCTGGACAAGCTTCAGGAAATCTGTGATCTGAACGGCATTACCGATCCAAACACGATCCTTCCGGGACAGAAGATCGTGCTGCCGTAAAAAGAATAAGGAACGTAAAAGGCATGGTTGACTATCCCATGCCTTTTAAACTATAATAACAACATTGCAGGGTACTTAAGAAGAACTTTTGCAGAGCATCAGGAAAATTTCAGAATTGGCACAGTAAGGACGAAATGAGGATGAAAATAAAATTAAAAGAATTATTCAGAAAAAAAGAGGATGATCTGGATTTGGATCTGGACGAAGAGCTCAACGATCCGGATATCCGCATCGAGACATATGAGATGACGGAAGAACCACAGGTAAAAGAAGAACTGTGGGATAAGATTAAAAAACATCAGAAGTTTGTACATAACCGCAATGCGATCACCATGGGACTTCTGTTTATCCTGCTGTTCGGGCTTGGGACATTTTTATTCTTCCACACCGGAAGCACCTATCTTACCTCAGACCGCATTGAGAGAAATGACGTGAGCAGTACGCAGTATCTGGAGTTTGGAGATTATTTCCTGAAATACAGCTCCGACGGGGTAGCCTGTGTGGACAGCAGATCGAATACAAAATGGAGTACGACCTACAGTATGCAGGCACCGTTCGTGGATGTCTGCGGTACGACTGCTGTGATCGCAGATCAGCAGGGGATGCAGGTCTATGTATTTGATGAAGAGGGACTGAAAGGACAGTTCCAGACAAAACTGCCGATCCAGAAGGCAAGAGTGGCAACGCAGGGTGTTGTGGCGGTGATCCTAGCAGATGATGATGTGACCTGGGTCAATTTTTACGATGCATCCGGGACACTGATCGCCGAGAATCGCACGACGATCGACGATTTTGGTTATCCGCTGGATATGGCACTTTCTCCGGACGGGATCAAGATGGCAGTGTCCTATATGCGGGTCAATGGAAACAAGATCAGTACACATATTGCGTTTTATAACTTCGGAAGTGCAGGTCAGATGGAGCTGAACAATCAGGTCGGTGAGCTAAATGTGGACGACGTGCTGGCTCCGCAGATTTTTTTCTGTGACAACAGCACGGCAGTTGCCGTCCGCACCGACGGGTTTACGGTATTTTCCGGCAGCCAGTCTCCGAAAGAAAAGAAAACGGTGAAGTTTGATCAGGAGATCCTCAGTACTTTCCATGACGGCAACCGCATCGGCTTTGTCTTTGACGGAGGCGACTCTGGACATAAATATCTGATGAAGGTCTACAATACCGGCGGTAAGAATACCATGCAGAAATATTTTGATCTGCAGTACAACAGTATTACCCTGCAGAAAGACAAAATCGTGCTGTTCAATGAAAAAGAATTTGCCATTTATAAGTTAAACGGTCAGAAAACATTCCAGGGCAAATACCGCAAGCCAATCCAGAATGTGCTGAGTATCCGTGGATTCCGAAAATATATGGTGATCACCGAGGACAGTGCAGATCTGATCCGGCTTGGATAGCAGAAAGGAAATTATGAATTTACTTACGATCATTATCTTACTGGTACTGCTGGTATTTGCGATCAATGGCTATATGAGAGGTTTTGCGAGGACGCTGACCTCTCTGCTTTTTTTCGTGTTTTCCGGTGTACTGGTCTATTATTCGACACCCTATGTCAATGATTTTCTGAAAACGCAGACACCCGTCTACTCATTTGTGGAGAGCAAATGCGAGACGCTGGTGGAAGATGCGATCATGGACAAATTGGATAAAGAAACACAAAAATTTGCACAGCAGAGCGATGTTCCGCGAAAAGATCAGAACAAGATCATCAAATCACTGCCGATCCCGAAAGAATTGCAGACGCAGCTTCTTGATAATAACAACAGTTACACGTATGCAAATATGGCGGTTCAGACCTTTTCGGAATATATTTCCACCTATCTGGCGGATATGATCCTGAACATGCTGACCTACTTTATTTCTTTTAACCTGGTAAGTATCGCCCTGCACGCCGTTGCACGGGCACTGCGGATCATGACAAGGCTGCCGATCCTGCGTGGCGTCAACCGGATGTGCGGAGGAGCACTCGGATTTGTAAAAGGGATCTGCATCGTCTGGCTGTTCTTTCTGGTAGTGGCGATCTGCTCCAACACAGAGATCGGAAGCCAGCTGCTTTCGATGATAAAAGAAAGTCCGATTCTCACCTTTCTTTATGAGAGCAATGTTTTTTTGCGGTATATCCTCAAACTTTAAAATTCAAGAATGCCTCTGCAATCCTTTGCTTCTCATCACTTGACGAAGATAAAAAAAGGTTGACAAAATACTGTAACTGTTATATGATGCAAACGTAACAAAAATTAATACATTTGTAACAAATATAACAAAAATGCCAAAAAAGCGTGAAGTTATAGGAGTTCAGGAGGTTTTTTACATGAAAGCAAGAATGAAAACGGTACTTTGCGGCAGTGCGACGGTATTTGCATTTACAGTATTATCTTCCACAGTTGTTTTTGCAGCACCGTCTACAGACAGTAATAATATAGAAGACAGCGTGTGGTCTTATCGTGCAGTGGCAGATGTAGATACACAGGTCAACATCCGTGCAAATGCATCCACCAAAAGTGAGATCGTCGGCTATCTTCCAAAGGGAGCATCTGCAGACCTGATCGAAAAGGGCGAGAAATGGTCACACATCATTTCAAACGGCGTGGAAGGATATATCAAGAATGATTATCTGGCATACGGAGAAGATGCAGAATATCTGGCAAATGTCTATGGTACACAGGGCGTCAAGGTCAACTGGGATGGTGTAAACCTGTTCTCTTCACCGGATGCAGCAGCAGACATTCTGGACAGTGCAGACAACGGAAGCGAGTACAGCCTGATTTCCGAGGATGGTGACTGGTATCAGGTACAGATGGATGACGTTACGGTTGCATACGTTCCGGCAGAGGATGCCGAAGAGACGATCATCACAGACCGTGCCGTTGCAATCTCAACTGCGGATGTCAACGTCAGTGATGCAGATGCCAATACAGACACAACGGACAGCGTGGCACAGGGCTATTACGATCCGAACGGCTGGGGCTGGAATGCAGCGGGCTATGGCACGGCAGATACAGACAGCACTTATAACGATGACAGCTATACTGAGGATACATATGCAGACAGCAGCTATAGCGATGACAGCTATAGTACAGATGATACTTATATCGACAACAGCTACCGTGCAGATGGTGCTTATGATGATACTTCTGCGGACAGCATTTATGCAGACAACAGCTACAATGCAGATAGTACTTATACCGGTGATACTTATAATACAGGCGATTCTTATACAGACGATTCTTATACAGACGGTACTTATGCCGGTGAAACTTATGAGTCCGACAGTACATACGGCACAGACGGTTCTTATACCGACAACAGCTACAGCGAAGATACGACAGCAGATGCTTCCTATGATACCGCAGATGACACTTACGATTCTGCAGCGTCAACCGGAAGCGAAGAGACTGTTACCACAGCAGATTCCAGTGATCTGAACCTTCTGGCAGCGATCATCTACTGCGAGGCAGGCAACCAGAGCCGCGAAGGTAAAGTGGCAGTCGGTGCCGTTGTTCTCAACCGTGTGGCAAGTGCTTCCTTCCCGAACAGCATTTCAGAGGTTGTTTACCAGGCAGGACAGTTCACACCGGCGTACAGCGGAGCACTGGCAAGTGCACTGGCAAGCGGTGTACCGAGTGACTGCGTAGAAGCAGCTCAGGCAGCACTGAACGGAGAGAATCCGGTAGGAGGAGCACTGTACTTTAATACAGGATCCGGAACCGGAGTGAAGATCGGAGCACATCAGTTTTATTAGGAAGATGCGGAGATTTTCTGAATGTGCAAATGAACGAATTCCCCGAAGGGCACGTAAAAGTGCCTTCTTGGGGAATTTGTTCATTTTGCATATCGTTAGCCTCAGGAACAGTTTAGAATTAATTTACTTGACAGAAGAAAAAATGTACGGTAGCATAAGCAACAAAGCGGTTTTTTGAGTGAAATAGGAGTAGGTAAAATGGCTATTGATATGAAAAAAACAATTGCAGAAGCTGCCAGCAACCTTCTGTTTGAGAAAAAAGTAAAGAAACTGACGGTAAAGGATATTGTGGAGGAATGTCACATCACAAGACAGGCATTTTACTATCATTTTGAGGATATTCCGGATCTGATCCAGTGGGTTCTGTACCAGGAGATGGAGATTGTCCTGGAAGAGTGCATTGCAAAGAAGGATCTTGAGAAGGGGCTTCGCCATTTCTTTGAGATTGCGATCCAGCTTCAGCCTTATGCGATCCGCGGTATGCAGTCCAATTATGGTGACGAGATCGGACGTATGCTGGAGCAGGTTTTTTATGATCTGTTTGAGAAAGTGACGGAGATGCAGCACTGGTACGAGGGTTATTCAGACAAAGACCGGGAGTTTATCCTGCATTACCACTGTCAGGCGGTTATGGGACTGCTCCGCGAGTGGACGAAGCAGGACACCGAAAACATCAGTTATATAGTACATCAGATTTATCTTCTGTTAATGGGCAAAGCAGTCCTTGTTTCAGATGAGAATAACGATTTATAAAATATCCGCAGTGTAAAGTTCTTTTACACTGCGGATATTTTGTCTATATCAGCGAAGCAGATTTTTGCTAAAATGGTGTGAGAAAGAAAGGAAAGGGGTGTGCGTATGACACATGATATACTTTCTGTAAAGCTATATGAGCTGGATAAGGCGATCGGACAGATGCACAGCCGCATTGAGCAGGGCGAGATGGACTGTCCGGAACAGGTAGAAAAAGATATCCAGGAACTCCGCAGAGAATGCAGAGAAAACCGTGAAATGCTCCACAATAAAATGAAGTACAGCAAGGCGAAACTGGTAGGACGGATAGCAGAAGCTTACGACAAAGTCGACCAGGTGATCCAGATTGCACAGGAGCAGCTTGGGATTAGTTTTACGGAGGAAACGACAAAAGAACTCTCAGCTGAGAATAAGATACTGCTGGCAGAGTACTTTCTGGACTTTGCGATGCAGGCATCAAATTATGCACTGCTGATGTCACTGGAGGCAATCCATGCACAGAATGATCCGCCGACACAGAATCCGTAAACGGGATGTCAGGGGAATAAAATCTTTGCTCCCCGGTATCATAAATATTAAGGAAAGATAGGAGATGACAACAATGGTCAAGACTGGAAAATGGATAGCAAAACACCGTATCCTGATCGTACTGATCGGAATTTTGCTTCTCATTCCATCTGTTATTGGAACCATAAAAACAAGAATCAACTATGATATCTTAAGTTACCTTCCGGAATCTCTGGAAACGGTAAAAGGTCAGGATGTTATGGTGGATGAATTCGGCACAGGTGCATTCTCGATGGTCGTCGTCGAGGATATGCCGCTTAAAGATGTGCAGAAACTGAAAAACAAGTTCGAAGAGATCGAACATGTCAAAAAGGTACTCTGGTATGATGACATCGCTGATATCAGCGTTCCGACAAGCATGGTGCCAAAAGATTTAAAGGATATCTTCTTTGCAGACGATTCCACAATGATGCTGGTACTTTTTGATAATACGACATCTTCGGACGAAGCGATGGAAGCGGTCACAAACATGCGTGCCATTGCAGATAAGCAGTGCTTTATCAGCGGTATGTCCGGTGTCGTAACCGATATCAAGAATCTGTGTCTGCAGGAACTGCCGATCTACGTGGCGATCGCAGCACTGTTTTCTTTCATCGTGCTGGAGATTACCGGAACATCCTTTGTGGTGCCGATCCTGTTCCTGCTCTGTATCGGAATCTCGATCCTGTATAACATGGGAACGAATATTTTCCTGGGTGAGATTTCGTATCTGACACAGGCACTGGTAGCGATCCTTCAGCTTGGTGTTACGATGGATTACTCGATCTTCCTGCTGGACAGTTTCGAGGAGAATAAAAAACGATTCCCTGGCGACAAGAACAGAGCGATGGGTCATGCAATATCCAATACTTTCAAATCCATCGTATCCAGTTCCATCACAACGGTAGCCGGTTTCGCAGCCCTGTGTCTGATGACATTCGCACTTGGTAAAAACCTTGGTATCGTAATGGCAAAAGGTGTTATCATCGGTGTTATCTGCTGTGTAACCCTGCTTCCGGCGATCATCCTGATCTTTGATCCGCTGATCGAAAAGACAAAACATAAACCGCTGATCAAGAATACGAACAGACTGTCCGGTTTTATCATCAGGCATTATAAAATCTGGCTGGCCGTTTTCTGCATTGGACTGCTTCCGGCAGTATACGGAAACAACCACACCAAGATTTACTACAATATTGATAAATCGCTTCCGTCAACACTGGATTCAAATGTGGCAAACAAAAAACTGGAAGATACCTTCGACATGAGCACCATGCACATCATCATGATGGACAAAAACATTTCCAATGCAAACAAGACTACGCTGATGAAAGACATCGAAAAGGTGGACGGTGTGAAATGGGCATTTGGACTGAACAGCGTATTCGGTGCAAACGTGCCGGCTTCCATGATCCCGAAAGATGTCAAAGATATGCTGCAAAGTGATGAACAGGAACTGGTATTTGTCTGCTCAAAGTACAGCTCCGCAACAGACGAATCCAACAGTCAGATCGCAGCGATCAACGATCTTGTAAAGAAATACGATTCAAACGGTATGGTGATCGGTGAAGCTCCGCTGATGAAAGATCTGCAGGATGTAACGGACATCGACCTGGTAAATGTAAACGTTGCTTCCGTAGCAGCCATCTTCATCATCATTATGCTGGTATTCAAATCCATTTCCGTTCCGATCATTCTGGTTGCGGTTATTGAATTTGCCATCAACGTCAACATGGCAATCCCGTTTTTCCAGGGAATCGAACTTCCATTCGTTGCAAGTATCGTAGTCGGAACCATTCAGCTTGGTGCAACCGTAGACTATGCGATCCTTATGACGAGCCGTTATCAGAAGGAAAGAAGAAAAGGATTTGGCAAGAAAGAAGCCGTCATGAATGCACACAAAGCATGTGCACTGTCTATCATGACAAGTGGTTTCAGTTTCTTCGCAGCAACGTTCGGTGTGGCATGGTATTCCAAAGTTGATATGATCGGTGCAATCTGTACACTGTTATCAAGAGGTGCCCTGATCAGTATGGCATGCGTAATCTTCATCCTGCCGGCGATGTTCATTATCTTTGATAAGGTAATCTGCAAGACATCCATTGATTTCCTGGGTGAGAAAGCGAAGGCAAAGGCGGCAGCCAGAGCATAAAGCAGAACATACAATCCTCCGGAGAGCAATTTCCGGGGGATTTTTTTGCCTTCCGATGCCGGTTTGTCCAGATTCCTGACCAGGAAGTTTATGAAAAAATGACGAAAACAGTGCTGTATGTAATGAAAATGTCATAATTATATCACAATTATAGAATAAGCTGATGAAAAATGCACCAGGCAGTAGACCGGGTGGCCAAAAGAAAGGAAAAAACGATGAAAAAAAGGGTGAGGAAAATAACAGCAATGCTTCTGGCGGCATCCATGGTTTTGGGGGTAAGCGGATGCGGAAAAAGTCAGAAAAGTACGCAGGATAGTGGGAACACAGCAAAAGTAAAGATTGCTTATCAGTACGGACTGGCTTATGCACCGCTGACTATCATGCAGGAACAGGGACTGATCGAGAAAAACTACGATGGAGATATCGAGGTTGAGTGGGTCAGCTTAAATTCCGGATCGGCGATCAATGAAGGGATGGCATCCGGGGATATTGATGTGGCATGTATGGGAATTGCACCGTTTATTTCCGGCGTCACAGCAGGCATTCCTTATAAAATGTACGGAACGATCGCAGCACAGCCACATGAACTGCTTACAAACGATGATTCGATCCATTCGTTAAAAGATATCACAGATGATAAAAAGATTTCCGTTGTAAATATCGGAAGTATTCAGCATATTCTGCTGGCAATGCTCGCAAAGGAAGAACTTGGAGATGCCCATGCACTGGACAACAATCTGGTGGCAATGTCCCATCCGGACGGTATGACAGCACTGATGTCCGGCAGTGTGGCATGTCAGCTTACAACAGCACCTTATATTTTCAAGGCAAAAGAACAGGATAATATCAAAGAAGCTGAGAGCCTGGATTCCGTATGGCCGGAAGGAAATGCCTTTATCGTTGGTCTGGTATCTGATGACCTGTATGAAAATCAGCCAGAAATCTATCAGGCAGTTGTAGACGCAACGCAGGAAGCGATGGATTACATCAACAACAACCAGGAAGAAGCAGCAAATATTCTCTGCCAAAAAGAAGATGTCACGGCAGAAACGATGCTGGGCTGGATGCAGGATCCGGGATGTGTCTATGATATGAAGCTTCCGGGCATCATGGATATGGCAAACTTTATGGCGGAGAATGATTTTGCAGACAAGGCACCGGAATCCTTTGAAGCAATCACAACAGAGTCGGCAAGATAAGATCTGTCGGAAAAGAAAGAATAAGGATGAGAACGATGAAAAATTTAAGAAATCAGATTGTTTTTATTGTTGCTGTTCTGGTGGTATGGCAGGTCGTCTATCAGATGGGTTCCTTTCCGGAACTGATGTTTCCGTCACTTGGAAAGATATTTCAGTCGCTGATCAAAGGATTTTCGCGGGACGGTCTGGGAGCGATGACGCTTTATTCCTTAAGCCTGATCGCAAAAGGGCTGCTGATCGGAATCGTGCTGGCATTTATCCTCTCCGGACTGTCCATCGTCAGCAAGACGTTTTATTCCATTTACCATATGGTCGTTTCCCTGTGTGACCTGATACCTGGTGTGGCACTGCTGCCGCTGGCAATCCTGTGGATGGGGATCGGGGAAGGGACGATCATCCTGATCGTGGTACATTCGATCATCTGGCCAATGTCCAGAAGCATTATGGACGGATTTCGGGCGGTGCCGCAGATCTACATAGAATCCGGGGAAAATATGGGACTTGGAAAACTCGGACTTGTGACCGGCATCTATATTCCGGCATCGTTCTCCTATATTCTTTCCGGTATCCGCACCGGATGGGCGAGAGCGTGGAGAGGTCTGATCAGTGCGGAGATGATCTTCGGAACGACCAGTTCCGGAGCCGGTATCGGATGGTTTATTTTCATGAAGCGTACCAATGTGGATATCGCCGGTGTTTTTGCAGCACTTCTGGTGATCATTGTAATCGGAATTGTAGTAGAATACGGAGTTTTCCACACCATAGAAAAAATGACACTTAAGAAATGGGGGATGAGCAGATGACACAGGAGCAGAAGGGGAAAACTCCCGTTTTGGATGTGCAGAACCTGACAAAAATCTATGACAATGGTGGAAAAGGGGACGGAAATGAAGTCCTCAAAAACGTAAACTTTACGATGAATGAGGGCGAATTTGTCTGCATCCTGGGACCGTCCGGATGTGGAAAGACTACGTTTCTTCGCTGCATCGGCGGTTTTGAAACCTTTGACGGAACGGTCAAAGTAAACGGAAAAGAGGTAAGCGAGCCGGGGACGGACCGCATCATGGTTTTTCAGGACTTTAATCAGCTGCTTCCGTGGAAAACAGTAGAAAAAAATGTGCAGTACCCTCTGAAAATACAGGGTTTAAAAGATAAAACAAAATTGCGGGAGATTTCCGATGCGGCACTTGAGAAAGTCGATTTGCTTTCTTCAAGAACGCTCTATCCGCATCAGCTTTCCGGCGGTATGAAACAGAGAGTGGCAATCGCCAAAGCACTGGCACTCAAGCCGCAGATCATTCTGATGGATGAGCCGTTCGCCAGTCTGGATGCCATGACGCGAAATCATCTGCAGGAAGAGCTGATGAAGCTGCACCAGAAAGAAAAAGTAACCGTTATCTTTATCACGCACAATATCCAGGAGGCAGTCTGCCTGGGAACAAGGATCCTGGTCATGGCAAAGCAGGGCGGTATCAAGATGGATGTGCCAAATACGATTCCGAAACCGGTCACACCGGCATCGGAAGGCTATGGACAGATGTGGGATATGTTTAACAAAGCACTGCATCAGGAAAGTTAATAAGGGGAAAATCATGTCGTACACATCATCAACATATCTGCTCTTTCTTGTGGCAGTATTCTGTATTTATTATATCATAAGACCCCGGCACCGTATGTATGTGCTGCTTGTCGCAAATGTGATCTTCTATCTGGCAGCAGGCTTTGACCAGTTTTTGGTGCTGCTTCTGGCAACCGCAGTATCTTACGTTGTGGCATGCAAGATGGGGAAATTGCATGAAAAACTTGAAAAACAGAAACAGGAAGAAGGCCTTGACCGCAAACAGATCAAGCGGATGAAGGCAAACAACAAAAAACAGCGAAAACGGATCCTGATCTGGGGGCTGGTGCTCAATATCGGGATTCTGGTCGTGTTCAAATACACGAACTTCTTACTGAAGACCGGTTATTCTATTCTCGATCTTTTCGGGATCGGACACGGAGATGAACTGTTTAAACTGATCATGCCGCTTGGCATTTCCTTTTTCACATTTCAGATTCTGTCCTATCTGATCGATGTTTACAAGGGGAAAGTAAAGGCACAGAAGAATTTTCTGAAATATCTGCTTTATATTTCTTTCTTCCCAAGTGTCGTTCAGGGACCGATCCCGCGTTATGCAGATCTTGGCACACAGCTGTACGAAGAGCATCGTTTTGAGTATGATAACCTCAGGGACGGAGCACTTCTGATCCTCTGGGGATTTGCAAAGAAGCTGATCCTTGCAGAACGTCTCGGTACGTTTGTAGATCAGATCTATGGAAATTATACGCAGTATACCGGTATGCTCTTTTTCTTTGTGGCGACGGCAGCTTTTTCCATCCAGATCTACGCTGATTTCTCGGGATGTATGGATATCGCGACCGGAACGGCAAGACTGTTTGGCATCCGTCTGGCACCGAACTTTTTGCGTCCGTATTTTTCAAAGACGATGCCGGAGTTCTGGAGACGCTGGCATGTGACGCTTGGAAACTGGTTTAAAGACTATGTATTCTATCCGATCTCGATCTCCAAATTTTCACTGGATTTAAATAAAAAGGCGAGAAAACGTTTCGGCAATGAATTTGGAAGAATCGTCTCCTCAGCGATCCCGATCCTGGCGGTCTGGCTCCTGACCGGAATCTGGCACGGACCGGACTGGAAGTATGTGACCTGGGGACTGTTTCACGGTATCCTGATCATGCTGAGCATGATCTTCACACCATACAACGAAAAACTGGTGCAGAAATTACATATCAAAACAGATTGTTTCAGTTTCCGTCTTTTCCAGATGGGAAGGACCTTCCTGCTTTGCTGTCTCGGACGAGTTTTCTTCCGGGCAGATGATTTCGCAAGTGCGATCGGCATCTTAAAGAGAGCCTGCACCGGCATCGGATGGTACCGCCTGGCAAATGGCAGAATCTACAATTATGGCTTAAACAAGGCGAACATGACCGTTGTGATCGTTGCAATGCTGGTACTTCTGACCGTCAGTATCCTGCAGGAAAAGATGGATGTCCTGGAAGCACTGAAAAAACAGAATCTGGTCTTTCGCTGGGTACTGATCTATGCACTTCTGCTTGCGGTTGTTATCTTTGGCATGTACGGCCCTGGGTATGATCCTTCCGCATTTATCTATGAGAAGTTTTAAGGGGAGGCGTGGCAGATGAAGATAAAAAAGCAGATCAAATACATTTTCGGAACCGCTGTATTTCTTGCAATCGCAGCAGTTCTGCTGACGCTGACCACTTATGTGATGCGTCCGACGGACAAAGATTTTTTCAGGGCGAGAGTAGCTGGATTTTATGCAGAAGACAGGGACAGTCTGGATGTGGTAGGATTTGGGAGCAGTGCACTTTACCGCTATCTGAACAGTCCGCTGCTCTGGAAACAGCAGGGCATCACATCCTATGGGATCGCCACGGCAGCCCAGCCGGTCTATGTGATACCGTCACTGATCGATGAAGTGGAAAAAACACAGTCACCGCAGTTGTATATTATAGAAACCAGACGTTTTACAGATACAGACAATGAAGTGATCAAAGAAAATCGTCTTCGCCAGATCGCAGATAATATGAAAGTTTCCTGGAACCGTTTTAAGATGGTCACAGAACTGACCGAAGGATTTGAAGATCGGCTCAGCTATGGTTTTGACCTGATAAAATACCATGGAAACTGGGAAAATCTGACAGAAGAATCCTGGGAATATCTGTTTAATGCAAAAGAACATCCGCTGAAAGGATGGTCGGTCAACAGCCGTCATAAGATCCTAAGTTATCTGGATGTGAAAGACATTACCGGAGAAATACCGATCACAGAAAAATCCGAAAAAGAACTGCGGGAAATTATAGAAAAATGTAAAAAAGAAAATATTCAGGTACTTTTTGTGGCAACACCATGGCAGGTGACAGAGGAAGAACATCAGAAAGACAACTACATCAAACGCATTGTGGAAGAAGCAGGCTTCCGGTTCCTGGACGGCAATTACTATGCAGAAGAAATGGGGCTGGAATATAACGTGGATTTTTACAATCCAAAGCATACCAATGCGATCGGTGCAGCGAAATTTACCACATACCTGGGCAATTATATCAGGGAACATTATGATATTAAGACCGACCACAGCGAAGAGGTGGCGGCAAGCTGGGATAAGGCGGCCGAAAAAGAAGAAAAAGAATATGAGAAGGCAGCCGAAAAGATACTGAAAAAGGCAGTAAAAGCAATCAAAGCAGCAAAGGCTGATCAGACAGAGCAGCAGTAGTACAGCCGAAGGTGCAAGAAAAGAAGTGTAGAATGTGCAGTGATTCTGAGAAGAATATGTCAGCTTTCGCTGACCAGAATCACGCACCAAGTCTCACGTGCGTTCGACTTGAATTATGAAGTTTAAAGCGAAAACAGAAACATCAGATCAAAAGAAAGAAGGGGAGCATATGGTAAGATCCATCGTGGAAGCACTGGCAGAATATGCAAAAGTACAGCCGGACAAACTGTTTCTGGCAGATGGAAAAGTGGAACTGACTTATCTGGATGCCTGGAAATGTGTGTACGGTTATGCCGTGCATTTAAGAGAACTTGGCATCCGAAGAGGAGACCATGTCGTTGTGCGAAACTCACAAAATGCCCAGCTGGTGATCAGTCAACTGGCGATCCAGCTTGTCGGAGCAGTCTTTGTGCCGATTGAGAAGAATGCGGCAGATGACCGCATCGCAGAGATCATCGGGGCAGTGGAGGCAAAATTATATCTGGCAGCGAAGCAGGGTGAGTTTTCCTGCAAATGGGAAACAATAAAAGATGTATTATCGTATAAAATGGACGATGCCGCAGAAATGCGAATATCCGAAAGCGATGATGAAAATGGAGACAGTTTTCGCTTTCCTGAGCCTGAAGAAACCGCAGAAGTTCTCTTTACAACCGGAACAACCGGAAAATCCAAGGGCATTGAGCTTACTTATGAGAGTGTGATCGCCGTTTCTGAAAATGTGATTGGTTCCGTCGAAATGAAAAAAGACAGTGTCGAACTGATACCGGTACCCCTGAGCCATTCGCATGGACTTCGCCGCTATTATTCCAATATTTTAAATGGCGGCAGCGTGGTGATCATCGACGGCGTGATCTTTACAAAGAAATTTTTCGGAACGATCGAAAAATATCATGTGACAGCGATAGACCTTGTACCGGCAGCACTGGCGGCACTGTTCAAGTTAAGCGGAGATAAACTCGGTGAATATGCAGACCAGCTCGATTATGTGCAGCTTGGTTCCGCACCGATCCCGAACCACGACAAGGAGCATCTGCGAGAGCTTCTTCCGAACACACGCCTCTATAATTTTTACGGAACAACAGAGTCCGGATGCTCCTGTATCCTGGATTTCAATGCAATGCCGGATAAGAAAAACTGCATCGGAAAACCGTCCTGCCATGCAGAATTTGTCTTTTTTGATGAGCAGGGCAATGCAATCGATGCGACCGAAGAGACACCGGGCTTTCTCGCCTGCCGCGGAACTATGAATATGAAGGGGTATTATCATGAACCGCAGCTCAATCAGGAAATCATGCGTGATGACTATATCTGCACCAAAGATCTTGCTTATGTGGGCGAGGACGGACTGATCTATATGCTGGGCAGAAAAGATGATGTCATCATAACCGGCGGCAACAAAGTCGCTCCGGATGAGATTGAAGAGATCGCCGGGGGATTTGAAGGAATAGCCGACTGTGCCTGCATTCCGGTGCCACATCCGCTCCTTGGGGCAGAGCCAAAGCTCTTTGTGGAGATGGAAAACGGTGCCGCATTTGATGAGCAGGGCATTTATGAGTATCTGCAAGGCAAACTGGAGGCATATAAAGTGCCAAAACTCATCGAGCAGATCGACAAGATCCCGAGAACCTATAACGGAAAATTGCAGCGTAAAAAACTGATCGAAGCCGAGAAAGAAAAGACAGAGTAAAAACCGGACTGTTATATTAAAAAAATAATACAAAATCAAAGGAGACAAAAACCATGAACGAATTATTAGACATCTTAAAAGAAGCAATGCCGAAAGTAGACTGGGAAAACGGAGAAGACCTCGTAGATGACGGAGTGATCGACTCCATGGACGTTGTAACGATCATCTCAGAGATCACCGATGCGTATGATATCGAGATTCCATCCGAAGAAATGGAACCGGAAAACTTCAATTCCGCAAAGGCAATCTATGAAATGATCCAGAGACTGGAAGAAGAATAAAATTTATCTGTTCTTATCTATCCAAGCACTTTTTTCAAAAGCCACTTTTTGACCGGACGATAAGGCTGATACCGCACCAGAAGATCGATCCATGTTTTTTTATCGACGATGCTTTTGGTGTGGGAGAAGGTTTCAAACCCGTCTTTTCCGTGGTAGCTTCCCATGCCGCTTTCGCCGCAGCCGCCAAATCCCATGTACGGGGTGGCGAGGTGGATGATGGTATCGTTGACACAGCCGCCGCCAAACTGACATTTTGCGGTCACTCTCTCTATATTTTCTTTCTTTTTACTGAAAAGATAGAGGGCGAGCGGACATTCCATGGAATTGATCCTGGCGATTGCTTCATCCAGTGTGCGGTAAGTGATGACCGGCAGGAGCGGTCCGAAGATCTCTTCCTGCATGATAGCATCTTCAAAGGTCACGTGGTCAAGAAGGGTCGGAGCGATCTGGAGAGTATCCGGATTGACATTTCCGCCAAAGATTACTTTTTCAGGATTGAGCAGTCTTCGGATGCGTTCAAAATGTTTTTTGTTTATGATCTTTCCGTAGGAAGGATTTTTCAGAGGCTCACTGCCGAACTGTTTCGTGATCTGACGTTTCAGTTCGCAGATCAGAGCCTCTTTTCTTTTTTCATCACAGTAAACATAATCCGGGGCAACGCAGGTCTGTCCGCAGTTTAAAAATTTCCCGAATACGATGCGTTTGGCGGCGAGTGCAAGATCGGCACTTTCATCGACCAGACACGGGCTTTTGCCGCCAAGTTCCAGTGTTACAGGAGTCAGGTGCGAAGAAGCCTGCCGCATCACTTCTCTTCCGACCGTTTTGCTTCCGGTGAAAAAGATATAGTCAAAATGCTGCTGAAGCAGGGCGGTATTTTCAGAGCGTCCTCCGGTGATCACCGTCAGGTATTTTGCCGGAAAATAGCGATGGATCAGTTTCGCAAGCAGATCGCTGCAGGCAGGAGAGTAGGCACTTGGCTTTAAGATCACCGTATTTCCGGCTGCAATGGCATCAATAAGCGGATCAAGAGTCAGCAGGATCGGATAATTCCAGGGACTTACGATCAGCGTGACACCGTAAGGCGAAGGTTTCCGGTAGCTTCTGGAGCAGAACTGTGCCAGCGGTGTTCTGACATTCTGCTCTTTTGCAAATGAGCGGATATGGCGGAGCATATAGTGGATCTCATCCAGAACAAGACCCGTCTCGCACATATAACTTTCAAAAGAACTCTTTTTCAGATCGAGCAGAAGAGCTGCCTCGATCTCTTTTTCGTGGCGGCGGATCATATGCTGCAGCCGTTTCAGTGCGGCGATGCGAAAAGAAACATCCAGTGTCGTTCCGGTGTGAAAAAACGCACGCTGGCGGTCGATGATTTTTTTCATGTCTGTGTTTTCCATAATGAATCCCTTCTATATGATAATAACAGTCAAATATTAGCAGTCAGAGGATGCCTGCGAATTTATCGATAGTTAAAGGATGCCTGCGAATTGCTTTGTTACAGAGTAACTTTCGCTGCCCCTGGCATCAAGTACTCTGACCATAGCATGTTTTTTAATTCTGTGCAAGCCTGTACTTGACAAATGGAAAAGAATAATATATAGTAAACATATCAAATTACTAGGAATATAAAACGAAGCAAAAAGCGAAAATAAGAAATAGGTCAAAAAGAAATAAACAAACGAAAAAAAGCAAAGCAAAACAGCAAAACAGCAAAACAGAAAGAAGGATATGGATATGAGACAGATTTTATGCTTTGGTGATTCAAACACGTACGGATTAATCCCGGGAACAGCGAACCGTTACAACTGGGGAACGCGATGGACGAGCATTTTAGATGAGAAATTGCAGTTTTACGGCTATCGGGTTGCCGAGGAAGGACTGTGCGGCAGAACGACTATGTTTGCAGATGCTTACCGTCCCGGAAGAAGTGGGATCGATATGCTGCCGGCCATCCTGGAGACGCACCGCCCGCTGGAACTGGTGGTTCTTATGCTCGGGACAAACGACTGCAAAACGGCTTATGAGACGACACCGGAGAAGATCGGCGTGGGCATTGAGCGTCTTCTGGATCAGATCCGGAGGGAAAGAGAG
>ERZ1034713.670-NODE-670-length-18784-cov-4.876555_pt1 | contig 18784 bp, 15 predicted proteins | sample MGYA00520692_ERZ1034713 | MGnify/ENA primary metagenome ERZ1034713 (study PRJEB33766, sample SAMN09781717) | gut metagenome | biome: gut microbiome | host: Homo sapiens | place: Madagascar | study: EMG produced TPA metagenomics assembly of the PRJNA485056 data set... | reverse complement strand
TGTTCAATCTTTCATTTTCAAGGTTCATGTTGTTGCTGTTCTCAGCGGCAACGTTTAATATCTTATCACATCGCGTTTGATTTGTCAACAACTTTTTTTAAATTTCTTTTTGAATCTTTCCAGATTCGCTTTGCTGTTTTCAGCAGCGTGTTATATCTTACCAGATATCCACGCGTTTGTCAACAACTTTTTTTATTTTCTTTCCAGACATTTTGTCTTAAAGAGAAAAAAAGAATCATCTGGAATTGAGCGGAGAAAGAGGGATTTGAACCCTCGCGCCGGTTGCCCGACCTACACCCTTAGCAGGGGCGCCTCTTCGGCCTCTTGAGTATTTCTCCGAATTTCATAATTCCATATGATCTTGCGCTGTCCACTTGCGTTTTCAGACGCATAGCCTATTATATAGTACAGGCATTACTTTGTCAACCACATTTTTAAACTTTTTTTGCATACTCCTGAATTGCGGTTTCATACAGGTTATTTCCCTCAGAATCAATTACAACAATAACCGGGAAATCCTCTACTTGAAGTTTGCGGATTGCCTCTGTTCCAAGATCATCGTACGCGACAACCTCAGAAGAAAGGATTCGTTTGGAGAGGAGTGCACCTGCTCCGCCTACTGCCGCAAAGTAGACACATCCATTTCTCACTACAGCATCAATGACTGCCTGGCTGCGTTTTCCCTTTCCAACCATGGCGCCAAGTCCCAGATCGATCAGATTCGGGGCATACTTATCCATACGGCTGGCAGTAGTCGGTCCTGCTGAACCAATCGGTCTTCCCTCTCTCGCCGGGGACGGTCCCATATAATAAATAACATTTCGTTCCATTTCGATTGGAAGCGGCTGTCCTGCGTCCAGTGCTTCCTGCATCCGTTTGTGTGCGGCATCTCTTGCGGTATAGATGGTTCCGGTCAGATATACATAGTTTCCCGCTCTCAGACTCTTTGCATCTTCCCTGCTGATCGGTACCTGAATTTTTCTGTCCATAGGAATCTCCTTCTATAATACACGGTGTGCGTGACGGTTTACGTGACAGCAGATATTAATGGCTACCGGAAGTCCGGCAATATGGGTCGGATACGTTTCTACATTTACAGACAGTGCCGTTACCGTGCCGCCCAGTCCGCCCGGTCCGATTCCAAGGCCGTTGATCCGCTCCAGCATTTCTTTTTCCAGATCTGCTACATAAGGAATCTCCGAATGCTCGTTTAAATTTCTGGTAAGGGCATGTTTTGCCATAATGGCGCACTTCTCAAAAGTACCGCCAACACCGACGCCAACAACCATAGGCGGGCAGGCATTCGGACCTGCGTCCTTTACAGCAGTCAGTATGGCATTCTTAACTCCCTCGATGCCATCTGCCGGTTTCAGCATGAAGACACGGCTCATATTCTCGCTGCCAAATCCCTTTGGTGCCAGGGTAATATCAACCTGGTCTCCCTCCACAATCTCATAATGAATAATAGCCGGGGTATTATCTTTTGTATTTTCCCTGAGGATAGGATCTTTTACAACGGACTTTCTTAAAAAGCCATCCACATAACCATCATGAACACCCTGGTTGATGGCATCCGTCAGACTGCCGCCTTCAAAGTGTACTTCCTGTCCAACCTTGATAAATACAACTGCCATACCCGTATCCTGACAGATCGGGATCATATCCTCTCCTGCGATCTGAAGATTTTCCTGAAGCTGGGTTAAAATCTGTTTTCCAAGCGGAGATTCCTCTAAGTCCACCGCTTTCTTCATGCGCGCTGCCATATCTTCTGAAAGGAAATGGTTGGCCTCAATGCACATCTCCTTAATCGCAGCCGTAACTTCTTTTACATTTACTGTTCTCAACATGGTTTTCTGACCGCTCCTTATTTCCTGACTTTATCTTTATACTGAACAGTTACAAACTCACAATAAAAAGGACATGCCAGCCAGCTGCCAAAAACAGCCGGCAGCATGTCCCCTTCGTTGCCTTTATAAATTACTGTTTGATTCTGTTACTTTGCTTCATCCTGAGTTTCTCCGGAAAGCTCCAGATCTTCGATACCGTCTCCTTCGGACTTTTCTCCATCGTCGCGCACCTTTGCGATGCTCGCAACGCGGATATCAGAATCCTGGTCAATGTTCATCAGCTTCACGCCGGAGGTATTTCTTCCAATGACAGAAATATCTTCCACGGAAATACGGATTACAACACCTTCATTGGTAATCATCATGATATCGTGATCATCGTGTACTAGTTTTGCTCCTACAATGTCTCCGGTCTTCTCCGTGATCTTGTAGCAGAGCACACCCTTACCGCCGCGGTTCTGGGCTGTGAACTCCCCGATCGGGGTACGCTTGCCCATGCCGTACTCAGATACAATCAGAAGCTTTTCACCCTGTGTATCCATCTGCATGCCGACTACTTCATCGCCTTCGTTTAACTTCATACCGATCACGCCCATGGAAACACGTCCGGTCACACGCACGTCCGTCTCATGGAAACGGATGCACTGTCCCTTCTTGGTTACCAGAAAGATATCCTTGGTATTATCGGTTGCTTTTACCTCGATCAGCTCATCGTTTTCCTTCAGGACAATAGCCTGCAGACCGTTCTTTCGAACATTCTCGTACTCCTTCACCGGAGTTTTCTTGACCATACCGCCGCGGGTAGCCATGAACAGATAATCCGTCTCGTGGTATTCCTTTACCGGAATGACAGCTGTAATTTTCTCTTCCGGCTGAAGTTGTAAGAGATTGATGATAGCGGTTCCGCGAGCCGTACGGCTTCCCTCTGGGATTGCGTACGCCTTCAGGCGGTATACACGTCCCTTGTTGGTAAAGAACATGATATAATTGTGCGTCTTGGTTAACAGCAGATCCTCAATATAATCCTCATCGATGGTCTGCATACCCTTAATGCCCTTGCCGCCGCGGTTCTGATTCTTGAAATTGTCCACACTCATGCGCTTGATGTAACCAAGCTTGGTCATAGCCACAATGGTGTTCTCATTCGGGATCAGATCCTCCATGGACATGTCGAACTCATCAAAGCCAATCGCAGTCCGGCGATCATCACCATATTTATCGGAGATAACAAGAATCTCTTCTTTAATGACGCCAAGCAGCTTCTTCTCATCTGCAAGAATCGCCTTTAACTCTTCGATTTTTGTCATTAACTCTTTGTATTCATTCTCCAGCTTCTCGCGTTCCAAACCAGTCAGCGCGCGCAGACGCATGTCTACGATGGCCTGAGACTGGGCATCACTTAAGCCGAAGCGCTCCATCAGCTGCTGCTTTGCGATCTGAACATTTTCAGAACCACGGATGATGCGGATGACCTCGTCAATATGGTCTAACGCGATTAGCAAGCCCTGTAAGATATGGGCGCGCTCCTCTGCCTTGTTTAAGTCGTATTTCGTCCGGCGGGTCACTACATCTTCCTGATGCTTTAAGTAGTAGTTCAGCATCTCCAGAAGATTTAAGACTTTCGGCTGATTATCAACCAGTGCCAGCATAATGACACCAAAGGTATCCTGCAGCTGGGTATGCTTTAACAGCTGGTTTAAGATAACGTTCGCATTTACATCGCGGCGCAGCTCAATGACAATACGCATCCCCTGACGGTCAGACTCATCACGCAGATCGGTGATGCCTTCCACGCGCTTTTCCTTAACCAGCTCTGCAATCTTCTCGATCAGTCTCGCTTTATTGACCAGATACGGAAGCTCCGTCACCACAATGCGGCTCTTGCCATTCGGCAGAGTCTCGATATCGGATACCGCGCGCACACGGATCTTTCCGCGGCCGGTGCGGTATGCTTCCTCAATGCCGGCTTTGCCAAGAATGGTAGCGCCGGTCGGGAAATCCGGTCCCTTTACGATCTCCAGAATCTCTTCCAGAGTGGTCTCGCGGTCTTCCTCAATGCGGTTGTCGATCAGTTTTACCACAGCACCAATTACCTCGCGCAGGTTGTGCGGCGGGATATTGGTAGCCATGCCGACTGCGATACCAGTGGTTCCGTTTACCAGAAGGTTCGGATATCTGGACGGAAGAACAACCGGCTCTTTCTCTGTCTCATCGAAGTTCGGTGCGAAATCTACCGTGTCCTTTCCAATATCGGCAAGCATCTCCATGGAGATCCTGCTTAAGCGGGCCTCAGTGTATCGCATCGCAGCAGCGCCATCGCCGTCCACGGAACCAAAGTTCCCATGACCGTCTACCAGCGGGTAGCGGGTAGACCACTCCTGCGCCATATTTACGAGAGCTCCATAGATTGAGCTGTCACCATGCGGGTGATATTTACCCATGGTATCGCCGACGATACGCGCGCATTTTCTGTGAGGCTTATCCGGTCCGTTGTTCAGCTCGATCATCGAATAAAGCACACGGCGCTGAACCGGCTTTAAACCGTCCCGCACATCCGGCAGGGCGCGGGCCGCGATAACGCTCATGGCATAATCGATATAGGACTTTTCCATAGTGGATTTTAAGTCTATATCATGAACTTTATCAAAAATATTTGGTTCCATATTGTTCTCCTTGTTGTCTCATTGCATCGGAAAGCGCATGCTATGCGGCTTTCCCGCAGCGTTTCTGTAACCTTCGGGTCACGCTGCATCAGATATCCAGGTTCTGTACATATTTCGCGTTAGCTTCAATGAACTCTCGGCGCGGCTCAACCTGATCCCCCATCAGGGTAGTAAACGTCAGATCCAGTTCGGATGCCACATCGTCATCCATGTTCACGCGCAGAAGGATACGGCGCTCCGGATCCATGGTGGTCTCCCAGAGCTGCTCTGCGTCCATCTCACCCAGACCTTTGTATCGCTGGATCTTATTGTTATTGTCACGGCCGACTTCCTTTATGATCTGGGCCAGTTCTTCATCACTGTAGGCATACCAGATCTTCTTGTTCTTCTCCAGCTTGTATAACGGCGGCTGTGCCAGGTATACATGTCCCTGCTTGATCAGCTCCGGCATAAAGCGGTATAAGAAGGTCAGCATCAGAGTGCTGATATGCGCGCCGTCTACATCCGCATCGGTCATGATGATGATTTTGTGATAGCGCAGCTTGGAAATATCGAAGTCATCGTGAATTCCGGTACCAAAAGCAGTAATCATAGCCTTGATCTCCGCGTTGGCGTAGATCTTGTCCAGTCTTGCCTTCTCTACGTTTAAGATCTTACCGCGAAGCGGCAGGATTGCCTGGGTATCTCTGGAGCGGGCGGTCTTTGCGGAACCGCCTGCGGAATCTCCCTCTACGATGAAGATCTCGCATTTTTCCGGATCTTTATTGGAACAGTCTGCTAACTTACCCGGAAGTGCCATGCCCTCTAAGGCTGTTTTTCTTCTGGTTAAGTCGCGGGCTTTTCTTGCTGCCGCACGGGCACGCTGCGCCAGAACAGATTTCTCACAGATGGTCTTGGCTGCTGCCGGATTCTGCTCCAGGAAGTAGGTAAGCTGCTCGCTGACGATGCTGTTCACCGCACCCATTGCTTCACTGTTTCCCAGTTTCTGCTTGGTCTGGCCTTCAAACTGCGGCTCCTCGATCTTGATGCTGACAATGGCGGTTAAACCCTCACGGATATCCTCACCGCTTAAGTTTGGCTCGCTGTCCTTTAAGAGCTTGTTTTTGCGGGCGTAATCGTTGATGGTCTTGGTCAGGGCATTTTTCAGGCCTGCCAGATGGGTACCGCCCTCCGGTGTATTGACGTTATTTACGAAAGTGTAAATGTTCTCCGTATAGGAATCATTGTGCTGCATGGCAACCTCAACGAACACGCCGTCGCGGGTTCCCTCACAGTAAATGACATTGTTATAAAGAGCTGTTTTGCCCTTGTTTAAGTAGGTGACAAACTCCTGAATGCCGCCCTCATAGTGGAATACCTTTTCCTTTTTCTCTTCCCGCTCATCTTTCAGGGTAATCTTTAAAGCTTTGGTCAGGAACGCGGTCTCCTGAAGACGGATGCGCAGTACCTCAAAGTCATAGACGGTGTCTTCAAAAATCTCCGGATCCGGAAGAAAATGAACTTCCGTGCCGTGTTTGTCTGCCGGACACTCACCGACTACCTTTAACGGGTACATAACCTTGCCGCGCTCATAACGCTGCTGGTAGATTTTGCCGTCCTGGTAAACGCGCACCTCCAGCCAGGTAGAAAGAGCGTTTACAACGGAAGCGCCCACACCATGCAGGCCGCCGGATACTTTGTATCCCCCACCGCCGAATTTACCGCCTGCATGCAGAATTGTAAAAACAACCTCAACCGCCGGGATTCCGGCTTTTTTCTGAATGCCGACCGGAATGCCGCGTCCATCATCCAGTACCGTGATAGAATTGTCCTCATTGATGGTGACGTCAATCCGGTCACAGTAGCCAGCCAGTGCTTCATCTACCGCATTATCTACAATCTCATAAACCAGGTGATGCAGGCCCCTGGACGAAGTGCTGCCAATGTACATACCAGGTCTCTTCCGGACTGCTTCCAGCCCTTCCAGAATCTGAATCTGGTCTGCTCCGTATTCTGCACTCATGTTATTTCCTCCTAGTCAAAAAATAAAAATATATCGTCAGTTTTCGCTGGTCACCGTTCCGTTTACGACACGAAACAGCTTATCCATCTGAAAACGATTGTTTACAAAATCTTCCAGCCCCGTACAGGTGATCATGGTCTGAATATGGTCGATCGCCGACAGCAGATGGTTCTGCCGCTCCCCGTCCAGCTCCGAAAGCACGTCATCCAGAAGCAGGATCGGATAATCGCGCACCAGCTTCTTTACCAGCTCGATCTCCGCAAGCTTTAAGGAAAGCGCCGCGGTGCGCTGCTGGCCCTGGGAACCAAATTTCCGGATATCAATATCACCGATATAAAATCCAATGTCATCGCGGTGCGGCCCCACAAGGGTCGTTTTTTGTTTTACATCCTGGCTGCGGCTTTTTGCAATACCGGCCTCCAGTTCTTCTGCGCTGGAATTGGGATCGTACACAATTTTCAGTGTTTCCTTTCCACCGGATAGTTTCTGGTGGATCTCACAGATCAGTTCATTGAGCTGCCCGATAAATTCCTCCCGGAACCGGATGACCTCTTTTCCATACTGTACCAGCTGCATATCCCATACATCCAGAGTCTCTTCATATTCCGGATGAAAAAACAGTTCCTTGAGCAGCTTGTTGCGCTGCTGCAGAACCCGGTTATAGGACACCAGCGAATGTACATAGAGTTTATTTAACTGGCAGAGTTCCAAATCGATAAACTTGCGCCGGTCCGCCGGTCCATTTTTAATCAGGTTTAAGTCCTCCGGCGAAAAAAACACCACATTCACAATGCCAAACAGTTCGCTGGCCCTGCGGATCGGGATCCCGTTGATTGCCACGCCTTTTGCCTTATTCTTTTTTAAGTGCATATCAATGCGGTATGGCACATCACGCTTGCGCACGGTGAGTTTGATGTGGGATTCATCACTTTGAAATCGGATCATCTCCCGGTCTTTGCTGCCCCGATGGGATTTCGTGGTGCAGCAGACATAAACCGCCTCTAAAATATTGGTCTTTCCCTGGGCATTGTTCCCGTAAAGGATATTGGTACCCGGGCTGAACTCCATATGTAATTGGTCGTAATTCCGGTAATTCTGCAGTTCAATAGACTCTATTATCATAATTCGATCCGGATCGTCTCTCCCTGATAGGTTACTTCATCACCGGCACGGAGTTTTTTGCCGCGCTGATATTCTACATTTCCGTTTACTTTTACAAGACCGTCCTCGATGGCATATTTTGCATCAACTCCGGATTCACATAAGCCTGCTGCCTTCAAAGCCTGGCCAAGTTTGATATATTCGTCTCTCAGTTTAATGGTTTCCATAATTTTCCTTTCTAAACATTCTGGTTATGCTTCGTTGATGAAGTTTACCGGCAGAATGAGATAAATATAGGTTCCTTCCTCGTCTTTGATGAAGCACGGAGACTTCGGGTTCATCATGTAAAGCTCCACATCTTCATCATCGATAACACGAAGCGCATCCAGTAAAAACTTCGGGTTAAACGCAATCATGATGTCTTTTCCGGATTTGTGTGCCGGTACATTGGCATTCATGGAGCCAAAAGCAGATTTTACCTTCATGTTTACATTATTATCTTCTACATTCATGATGATCGGCTTGCGGTCGCTGTCGCGGATCAGGATCATGGCACGGTCGATATTGTCCATGAAATCTCTCTTATTTAATTTTACACGGGTCTCATAATCGCTGGAAAGCATGTGGTCAATCTTGAAATACTCACCATCGATCAGGCGGGAAACCACAACCGTATCATCAAACTCGAACAAAATGTGGTTTTTGCTGAAATAAATCAAAACTTCCTTCTCGTTATCGCCGTTCAGGATCTTGCTGATCTCGGAGAGAGTTTTTCCAGGAACTATAACCTTATGGTTATCATAATGTTCTTTCAGCTGGATGTTCCGGATAGAGATCCGGTGTCCGTCCAGGGAAACCACCTTGAGAAAATCATCTTTTACTTCCAGGAGTTCACCCGCCATCATCTTGTTGCTGTCATTCGGAGAGATGGAAAAAATGGTCTGGCGGATCGCCTCTTTTAGGGTGAACTGAGTCAGGCTGATATGCTGGTCGCGCTCAATATACGGAAGATAGGAAAATTCCTCACCATCGCGGCCTTGTATATTGAATACAGCATTTTCGCATTCAATCACCGTATTAAAACGATCATCCGAAGTAATCACAACCGGGGTCTCACCATCCGGAAGTTTTCTGATAATTTCGTAAAAAAGTTTTGCTTCCAGTGCAATTTTGCCGTGCTCCAGAATAGAACCTTCTACTTTTGTTTCAATTCCGAGTTCCATGTCATTACCAGTCAGTTTAATTTCACCGGAATTGGCATCAATCAGAACACATTCGAGAATGGACATGGTCGTTCTGGAAGGGATTGCTTTGGATACAATGTTGATTCCATTTAAAAGAATGTCTTTCTTGAATTCGAGCTTCATGTTGATAACTTCCTTTCTGTCGGTTCAAAGTCTTTATAAAGATATATATAATAAAATTTCGTCGTAATCGTAGTAGAGGATGTGGATTTGTGTAAAAGTCCTGTGCGCCCTGAAAATAAAAGGCTTTTGGGGCGTGAATAAGACTGTTGAAAACTCCTCTGAATCCTTTGGAATACTGGGAGGTTATCCACAAGGGCAAAATGGAAGAAAATCAGGCTGATAATTATTCACAGGGTACCCACATGCAATCCACGCGTTATCCACAGAAAAATGTGAATAACAGGAAAATGCGGATGCCCCACGTTTTATGTCAACCAAATACTACTGAGGACTAATTTTTTTCTTTAGAATATCAATGGTGTTCTGGAGAGATGGATTCTTTTCCAGATCAGCGCTGATGGTTTTGATACCGTGCAGAATGGTGGTGTGGTCGCGGCCGCCTAAGGCCTTACCGATATTCTGCAGACCAGTGTCTGTCATGGTGCGGCACAGATACATGACGATCTGGCGCGGATAAACGATCTCTTTGCTGCGCTTGGCCGACATGATATCAAGCGGAGTAAGGTTAAAATGATCGGCAACGATCTGGATGATAAATTCCGGGGTGACTTCCTGTTTATCACCCGGCGCAATGATGTCTTTCAGTGCTTTTTCAGCCAGTTCAATGTCGATCTCACGATTTTTTTCCAGCTTGGAAAGGGCAACGATTTTGGTCAGGGCACCTTCCAGCTCACGGATATTGGACTTGATGTTGGTGGCGATGTATTTGATTACTTCGTTATCGATATTGTAACCTTCCATTTCCTCTTTTTTGCGGAGGATCGCCATTCGGGTTTCGTAATCCGGGGACTGAATATCCACGGTCAGACCCCATTCAAAGCGGGAACGCAGCCGTTCTTCTAATGTCTCAATCTCTTTCGGCGGTTTATCGGAGGAGATGATGATCTGTTTTTTGGCTTCGTGAAGCGCATTGAATGTGTGGAAAAATTCTTCCTGCGTACTTTCCTTACCGATGATGAACTGAATATCGTCGATCAGGAGTACATCGTTATTGCGGTATTTTTCGCGGAATTCCGTGGTGGAAATGTTGTTTTTATTACGGATCGCATCGATCAGCTCGTTGGTAAACTTCTCGGAAGTAACGTAAAGAATCTTGGCTTTCGGGTTGTTTTTTAAGATAAAGTTCGCAATGGAATGCATCAGATGTGTTTTGCCAAGACCTACACCGCCGTAGATAAACAGCGGGTTGTAAATTTCTCCCGGGGATTCGGCAACTGCCAGGGATGCGGCGTGTGCCAGGTTGTTGTTGGCTCCGACCACGAACGTATCGAAGGTATATTTCGGATTCAGGTTTGCGTTCTGTAAAGTAGCCGGGCTTACGGTATTTGCCGTATTCTGAATGAGCTGGCCTCCGGAAGCCGGTTCCGGGACAACATCTTCCTCTACAAGAAACTGGATCGTGTCGCATTTGATGCCGGTGACTTCTGCGATGGATACCATCAGCATGGTACTGTATTTCTTCTTAATATATCCAAGAAAATTGGCGTCCGGAACGATGATCTTTACGGTATTTCCAGGCTGCTCCAGAGCGTAGACCTCTAATGGAAGAAGCCAGGTATCAAAGGAGACATCGGAGATCTCGTATTCTTCTTTTAAATATTTCAGTATATCGTTCCATTTTTCTTTCAGTGTTTCTAACATTCTTTCTGTCTCCTGTTTTATCTATATACAATGGTATATCCACTGGACAGAACGGTATTCTATCCACAATCAATGTGGAAAAAAATGGACCTGTTTGTGGATATGCGAGAGCACCCAATCTAGAAACATTGTATACCAAAAACCGCTGTTTTTCAATGAAAACCGAAAAATCTTCGCCGTTTTGTGAAAATTATCAACAGACTTATCCACAACTTGTGGATAAGTTATTCACAATATCAACACCTGGTATGTGGGCAGTGTCCGGCAACGCCTGATTTTCTGTGGATTTTCCACGGATTCTTTTTTAAGAAAAGGCTTGACGAACCCGCATGTTTTCTATATAATTGAGAAGATGTTTAATTAAAATAGTCGTAATGTGTTCAATCAAATAAGCGATGTAAAGAAGGAGGTGCCGCGACATGAAGATGACTTTCCAGCCGAAGAACAGACAGAGATCCAAAGTTCATGGCTTCAGAGCTAGAATGAGTACTCCAGGTGGAAGAAAAGTATTAGCTGCAAGAAGAGCAAAAGGTAGAGCGAAATTATCCGCTTAATGAATGAAGGTCACAAGAAATTGTGGCCTTTTGTATTATGTATTACCAGGTATGCCGAAAAACGCGTCAATGACGCGTTTTTCGGGTTCTCGGAATAAAGTGGAACCAGGTAAACAAGTATCAGTATGGTGGTAGTGAAAGATGAAACGATTTCCGAGCATTAAGAAAAACTCAGATTTCCAGGCGGTTTACCGCACTGCGAAGTCTTATGCCAACAGACAGTTGGTGATGTATGTAAGGAAGACCGGTCAGGGTGGATCCCGGATCGGCATATCTGTCAGCAAGAAAGTGGGAAACAGTGTGGTGAGACATCATCTGGCCCGACTGGTGCGGGAGAGTTTCCGGCTGAACAGGAACACATTGGAAGAAGGATTAGACATCGTTGTGGTAGCGCGCGCTGCCGCGAAAGACTCAGATTATAAAACAATTGAGCGTGCATTTATGCACCTGTGCGGACTGCATAACATTATAAGAGAATCGAAGTGAGAATATGATTGGCAGAATTGCAGGATTGATCAGAAATCTTCTTATATTAATGATTCGCGGGTATCAGATTTTTTTGTCCCCGTTAAAAGTAAGAACTCACTGTATTTACACGCCTACGTGCTCCCAATACGCCATTGAGGCACTTACCAGGTACGGCGTGGTGAAAGGTTTATGGTTGTCCGTGAAGAGGATACTCCGGTGTCATCCATGGGCAGAAGGCGGTTATGATCCAGTTCCGTAACACATGAGGAGGTAACAGAGTGGACTATTTAGTATTAACAAAGGTTCATGGGGCGATCCTTGGTCCGATTTCCCAGATCCTGGGATGGATTCTGAATATACTGGTTACGTTCACCAATTCTTTTGGTGTGCTGAATATCGGTTTATCCATTATTTTATTTACCCTGGTTGTGAAAGTACTGATGTTCCCAATGACGATCAAGCAGCAGAAGGCGTCCAAGCTGATGGCAGTTATGCAGCCTGAGCTTCAGGCCATCCAGGCAAAGTACAAGGGTAAGACAGATAATGACTCCATGATGAAAATGAACGTGGAGACAAAAGCTGTCTATGAAAAATACGGCACATCCATGACTGGAGGATGTCTCCAGCTCGTGATCCAGATGCCGATCCTGTTCGCGCTGTACCGCGTGATCTATTGCATTCCGGCTTATGTAATGCCGGTAAAGGAACATTTTCTGAATGTGGTTTATGCACTGACCGGAAGCACTTCCGCGTCTGGCCTGACCGAAGGCGCTGCAGCGAATCTGCTTCAGTTTGCGACAGACCACAATATTTCTTTAACAGGTGTCAACCCGATCGGAGATCTGACCGGTGTGAGCGGTGAGGCTCTGGCAAACAAGATGGTAGATATTCTCTACAAGCTGAATCCGGCGCAGTGGGGCGATCTGGCTCAGGCATTCCCGAATGCGGCAGATGTGATTTCCAGCAATGCAGCTACCATCGAAAAGATGAATACTTTCCTTGGCATCAATCTGGCATCCAATCCGTTTAACGGAAGCTTTGTGCCGAACCTGGCATGGCTGATCCCGATCCTGGCAGGCCTGACCCAGTACGCGAGCACCAAGCTGATGATGGCAACACAGCCGAAGAAAGCAAACAGCGAGGAAGATATGAGCTCCCAGATGATGCAGAGCATGAACGTTACCATGCCGCTCATGTCTGTATTTTTCTGCTTTACCTTCCCGGCAGCAATTGGTATCTACTGGGTAGCCAGCAGTACCTTCCAGTTACTGCAGCAGCTGATCGTAAACTCTTACCTGAATAAGGTAGATATGGACGAGCTGATTCGCAGAAATGTGGAGAAGGCAAACAAGAAACGCGCAAAACAGGGTCTTCCGCCTCAGAAGGTAAACCAGAACGCAACTGCAAGCTTAAAGCATATGCAGGCTGTTGCAGAGCGTGAAGAGGCAGAGCGCACCGAGAAGATTGAGAAGACCAAAAAGCAGGTAGAGCAGTCCAATAGCTATTATAATAAGGACGCGAAGCCGGGCAGTCTGGCATCCAAGGCAAATATGGTAGCCAGATATAATGAAAAACACAATAATAAGTAAGGGGGTAACACCATGGATGGGAAGATTACAATCTCTGCCAGTACATTGGACGAGGCAATCACAAAAGCATTGATTGAACTGCAGACGACCAGTGAGCATCTTCAGTATGAAGTTGTACAGAAAGAGAGCGCTGGTCTGCTTGGCATCTTTGGTAAGAAACCCTGTATCATCCGTGCGCACGTTATGAGCGAGGCGGATGAGAAGGAACTGGCTGAGAAGAAAAAGCTGGAAGAGAAAAAAGCTGCGGAAGCCAAAAAGGCAGAAGAAGCAAAGAAAGTGGAAGAGGCCAGAAAAGCAGCCGAATCCGTGAAGCCTGCAGAGGCAAAACGGGCAGAGGCACCGAAGGCATCATTCCAGGCTGAAAAAGCATCCGCGCAGGACAGAACGTCCGGCAGACCGGTGCGAAAAGAAGCACCGGAAAAACGTGATGTTGTGAAGCGTGTACCGGCAATGCAGGAAGAACCTGCTGCTGAGGATGCGCCGAAGAAGGTTTCTAAGATCAACGAGGAAGCTGTGAAGAAGGCCGCAAAGGAATTTCTGGAGCAGGTATTCGGCGCAATGGGAATGCAGGTTTCCATTGAGACTGTATACAATGCCAGCGACCGGGAACTTCTGGTTTCCATGGAGGGTGACGATATGGGCATCCTCATCGGAAAACGCGGACAGACTCTGGATTCCTTACAGTACCTGGTAAGCCTTGTGGTAAACAAGGAAACAGAAGGCTACTTAAGAGTAAAACTTGATACGGAGAATTACCGCGAGAGAAGAAAAGAGACTCTGGAAACTCTTGCGAAGAACATTTCTTATAAGGTAAAGCGGACCAAACATCCGGTATCCTTAGAGCCGATGAATCCGTATGAGAGAAGAATCATCCATTCCGCGCTTCAGAACGACAAATATGTTATGACAAGAAGTGAGGGAGAAGATCCGTTCCGTCATGTTGTGATTTCCTTAAAGAAGGAAGCAGCAGGCAGCAATGGAAAAAGAGAGCGTTATGGTTCCCGCCGCGATAACCGCGGAAGAGGAAGAAACGCAGAGAATACAGCTCCAAAGACAGAGCAGGCTGCAGAGAAGAAGGCAGCAGCTCCGGAGACTGAGGCGTAACGTAATAAAAGTGCATCAGAACGGGACTGTCGCGAAATTGGATCCAGAACGTTCCACATATCAGGTTGTACGCATCTCGAACACGCATGTGCGAATGTGACGGATGAAATCCGACACAGGCGAACATGTGTAAGTGAGAGCAAGCGAACAACGATATGGGAACGTGTCGGAGACAATTTTGCGACAGCCCCGTTTTTGCTGTTTATTGAAATTAGAGGGATAACATGCTGAAAGACAGAAGTTCAGATACGATCGCGGCCATTGCAACGGCCATGAGCAGTTCCGGAATTGGAATCATCCGGGTGAGTGGAGACCAGGCGGTCTTCATTGTAAGCAGGATTTTTGAGAGTAAAAGAGAAAATTTTGATCTGAATACAGCACCATCTCATCGGATCTACTATGGTGTGATCCGGGACGGAGAGAATGTGCTGGATGAGGTTTTAGTGATGCTGATGCGAGGGCCGCACAGCTATACAGCAGAGGATACCGTGGAGATCGACTGTCATGGCGGTGTCCTGGTCATGAAAAAAATACTGGAAACAGTGATCCGGTATGGAGCGAGACCGGCAGAGCCCGGGGAATTTACGAAACGCGCATTTTTAAATGGACGAATTGATCTGTCCCAGGCAGAAGCCGTAATCGATGTGATCAATGCGCAGAACGATTATGCCGTAAAGAGTTCTGTGAGTCAGTTAAAGGGTTCCGTGTCAAAGAAGGTGAAGGATTTGCGGGAGCGTATCCTGTATCAAATTGCGTTTATTGAATCGGCTCTGGATGATCCAGAGCATATTTCCCTGGATGGCTATGAAGAAGAATTGTCCGGAAAGCTGGATGCGATGACAGCGGAGATTGGAAAGCTGGTACATTCCGCAGACAGCGGCCGGGTGGTTTCAGAAGGAATCCGTACGGTTATCCTTGGAAAGCCGAATGCGGGAAAATCTTCTTTAATGAATGTACTTCTGGGAGAAGAGCGTGCTATTGTAACGGATATTGCCGGAACGACCAGAGACACGCTGGAAGAACATATCCGCATGCACGGCATCAGCCTGAATATCATTGACACTGCCGGAATCCGTGAGACCGATGATGTGGTGGAACAGATCGGTGTGACCAGGGCAAAGCTGGCGGCAGATGAGGCAGACCTGATTATTTATGTTGTGGATGGCTCCAGGGAGCTCGATGAAAATGACGCGCAGATCATGGAGCTGATCCGTGACCGTAAGGCGGTGGTTCTGCTGAATAAGACGGATCTGGAAACCGTGATTACCGAAGAGCTTTTACAGGAGAAGACAGGAAAGACAGTGATCTCCATTTCCGCAAAAGAGGAGACCGGTATTGACAAACTGGAGAAAACGATCCAGAATCTGTTTTATAAAGGAACCATCGATTTTAACGATGAAATCCTGATCACCAATGTGCGCCATAAGACGGCGCTGCAGAATGCTCTGAACAGCCTCTATATGGTAAAGCAGAGCATCGAGAACCAGATGCCGGAAGATTTCCTCACGATCGACCTGATGGACGCGTATGAGCAGCTTGGAACGATCATCGGAGAGGCCGTGGAAGATGATCTGGTAAATGAGATCTTTGGAAAATTCTGTATGGGAAAATAAATGGGTAACAAAGCTGGAAGGAATAAAGAATTATGCCATATTTAGAAGAATCGTATGATGTTGTAGTGGTTGGTGCCGGACACGCCGGATGCGAGGCAGCACTGGCCTGTGCAAGACTGGGACTGGAAACCATTGTGTTTACCGTGAGTGTCGACAGCATTGCCCTCATGCCGTGCAACCCGAATGTCGGCGGAAGCTCTAAGGGTCATCTCGTCCGGGAGCTGGATGCGCTTGGCGGCGAGATGGGAAAAAACATTGATAAGACCTTCATTCAGTCTAAGATGCTGAATGAGTCGAAGGGACCTGCAGTCCATTCCCTGCGTGCGCAGGCAGACAAGCAGGACTATAGCCGTCAGATGCGCCGTACGATGGAAAATACAGACCATCTGACCATCCGTCAGGCGGAGGTATCAGAGATCATTGTGGAAGACCATAAGATCACAGGTGTAAAAACGTATTCCGGTGCTGTCTACCATGCGAAGGCGGTCGTGCTGGCAACTGGAACTTACCTGAAGGCGCGCTGCATTTACGGAGATGTGAGCAACGCAACCGGCCCGAATGGGCTGCAGCCGGCAAATCATCTGACGGATTCGCTGATTGCAAATGGAATTGAGATGTTCCGTTTTAAGACCGGAACACCGGCGCGTGTGGACCGCCGGAGCATTGACTTTTCCAAGATGGAAGAGCAGTTCGGCGATAAGCGCGTAGAGCCGTTCTCTTTTTCTACGGATCCGGAGTCTGTACAGAAGGAACAGGTTTCCTGCTGGCTGACGTACACGAATGAGAAGACCCACCAGATCATCCGCGATAATCTGGACCGTTCTCCGCTGTTTTCCGGGGCAATTGAGGGAACCGGTCCGCGTTACTGTCCGTCTATTGAGGATAAGGTTGTGAAATTCCCGGATAAGACCCGTCACCAGGTTTTCATTGAGCCGGAAGGACTCTATACCAATGAGATGTATCTGGGCGGTATGTCCAGTTCTCTGCCGGAGGATGTTCAGTATGCTATGTACCGTACCGTGCCGGGCCTGGAGCATGTGCGGATTGTGCGCAATGCCTACGCGATTGAGTACGACTGTATTAATGCAAGACAGTTAAAGCTCTCCCTGGAGTTTAAGGCCATTGAGGGCCTGTTCAGCGGCGGCCAGTTCAACGGCAGCTCAGGTTATGAGGAAGCAGCCGTACAGGGCTTTATGGCGGGCGTAAACGCAGCTATGAAGGTACTGGGACGTGAACCGGTCATCCTCGACCGCTCCCAGGCGTATATCGGCGTTCTGATTGATGATCTGGTAACGAAGGAGAATCATGAGCCATACCGTATGATGACCTCCAGAGCGGAATACCGCCTGCTCCTGCGCCAGGATAATGCAGATCTGCGTCTGAGAGGAATTGGCCATGAGATCGGCCTGGTAGACGATGAGACTTATGCGAGAGTGCTTCAGAAAGAGAAAGATATTCAGGCAGAGGTAGAGCGTCTGGAAAAGACGAATGTGGGAGCCAATCCGAAGACTCAGGATTTCCTGGAGCACCATGGAAGTACCGCGTTAAAGACGGGCGCAACGCTGGCAGAACTGGTGCGCAGACCAGAACTGGATTATTTTATGTTAACTGAAATTGATGAGAAACGGCCGGAGCTTTCTTATGACACCGCAGAACAGGTTAACATAAATATTAAATATGAAGGATACCTGAAACGGCAGCAGCAGCAGGTAGCGCAGTTTAAAAAACTGGAGAAAAAGAAACTGGATCCGGATTTCGATTACAGCACAGTGAACAGCCTGCGCCGTGAGGCAGTACAGAAGCTGAATCTGTACAAGCCGGCATCCATCGGACAGGCATCCCGTATTTCCGGTGTATCTCCGGCGGATATTTCCGTATTGCTGGTACATCTGGAGCAGATGCGGCATTCTAAATAAATATATTCCACATAGGAGGGATTATGGAGCAGATTTTTGTGGATAAGATGACAGAGGGAACCCGGGAACTGGGGGTTACATTGTCGGAGCAGCAGATGGAGCAGTTTTACCGATACTATGAGCTGCTGGTGGAATGGAATAAAGTTATGAACCTGACCGGCATTACGGAGCTGGAAGAAGTGGTGAGCAAGCATTTTATTGACAGTCTTGCGCTGGTGAAGGCTGTACCGCTCCAGGATGGAAGAAAGGTTTCTGCTATTGATGTGGGAACTGGCGCCGGTTTCCCGGGAATTCCATTAAAAATTGCGTTTCCAAATCTGAAAATTACATTGTTGGATTCCTTGAATAAGCGGATTAAATTCCTGAATGAAGTGATCAGCCAGCTGGGACTTCAGGATGTAGAGACCATTCATGGAAGAGCAGAAGATTTCGGACGGGATGCAAAGTACCGGGAACAGTACGATTATTGCGTGTCCAGAGCAGTAGCAAATGCGGCAACACTTTCTGAGTATTGTCTGCCGTTCGTGAAAGTAGGCGGTGCATTTATTCCGTACAAGTCTGGTAAGATCGATGAGGAACTCGAACAGGGAACAAAGGCGATTGAGAGTCTGGGAGGAAGCATTGCGGATGTGATCCGCTTTGAATTAACCGGAGCAGATGCAGACCGCTCCCTGGTGGTGATCGATAAGATTGCGAAGACGGCGAAGAAGTATCCGAGAAAAGCGGGGGTGCCGTCGAAAGAGCCGATCGGGAAGTAAATGAATAATTAATAAGGTCCGAAAGAAGGCAGTCCGGCATACTGCTGCGCATAAATATCGATCCACTGTGTTCGGACGCTGCAGGCTGACAGGCGTTTGCG
>ERZ1034713.666-NODE-666-length-18899-cov-46.336287_pt1 | contig 18899 bp, 18 predicted proteins | sample MGYA00520692_ERZ1034713 | MGnify/ENA primary metagenome ERZ1034713 (study PRJEB33766, sample SAMN09781717) | gut metagenome | biome: gut microbiome | host: Homo sapiens | place: Madagascar | study: EMG produced TPA metagenomics assembly of the PRJNA485056 data... | reverse complement strand
GACTCACTCTGCGAAGCGCTGGCCGACTCTGCCTTGGACTCGGCTTTCGACTCGCTCGTGGACGCCGATGCACTGGAAGCAGAGCTGGAGGAGTGCTCCGAACTGCTGCCGGAGGTGCTGTGGGACGAGCTGGAACTGCCGGAAGAGGCGGATTCTTCTTTGGACGAAGCGGAGGAACCGGATGTACTGCCGGAGGAAGCTCCGGACGAAGACGAACTGCCCGAACTCGAAGAGCTGGAAGACGAGCTGCTGCTTGACGTGCTCGAACTGGACGATTCGCTGTTGACAGTCAAGGTCAGCGTGTTGCTCTTCACGGTGCAGTCGTTGTAGGTGACGACGGCGTAGATCTTATAGCTGCCGACGGCCACGGAGGAGACCGGAACGGTCACGGTCGTCTGGCCTGCAGCGGCCTTGACCTCTTCCCCGTTGGCGTACCAGCGGAGATTGTCGCTGCTGGCATACTTGCCGCCGAGCTTTGCCTTGAAGATATAGGAGCCGCCGAACAGGCCCTTGCCCTCGTTGGAGATCTCGACGGACACTGCGGCAAACACAGCCGTGACGTCAATGTTCTGCTGGAACTTGTCGTCGGTGCGGGTGCGGGTGGTGACACCGTCGCTCCACTTGACGAAGACATAGCCCTCGGCGGGAACTGCCGTCACGCTGATGGTCTGAGACGCATCGGTCACGGTGTAGCTCAGGGAGGTCTTGTCGGACTCACCGCCGGAGGTCAGCGTACCGCCGCCCTTCTTTTCGACCCGATAGTGTGCTTCATAGTGAACAGGCTCAGCGGTGGAACTGCTGGCGCTCTCGCTGGCAGACTCCGAGCTGGGAGTCTGGACCGCAGAACTGGGGTTGGAAACATACTCCAATGTGCGAGTCGGGATGTTGGCGGTATCCGGGCGGCGGTCATCGGTGGTGTAGGCGTGGGTGCGCAGATAGCTCAGCGCTGCCTTGAGGCCCGCACTCTTCAGGTGGATGTCGCCGTTTGTGTAGTAGTCCGGTTTGCCGTAGCCATCCTCCCCCTTGAGGATCTCGGCGGTGTTCAGAAACTTGAGGCCCAGCTGCTCGCACAGATTGAGCAGTGCCATGTTCATATCGTCGATCTTGGCCTGATCCATGTGAGGGTAGGTTGAGTGATCCGCCGGGATGGGCGGAATGGTGTTGACGATGATATCGGTATAGGGATAGCTGGCCTGGATGGCCTGGACCAGAGCGGTATAATTCGCGATAAAGTCGGCCACTTCCATGCCGTTGTCGTTGGTGCCGAGGGTGATGACCACGCGGCGGGGCTTCATCATGGCGACAGCCTGGGCAATGGGATAGGCATTGCTGTCCTTCTTAAAGGTAACGATGCCCTCGTTCAGGGCCACCTGTGTGCCGATGCCCTCCTTGGCGCAGAACTGCTGCAGGGAGATCAGGCCGTTGTTGTACAGGCGCACCGTGTTGGAGTCGCCGATGAAGAGGGTCTCGTCCTGGTAGGACTGCCCCGCATCGGCCGTTTCCGCCAGCAGAGACGCCGATGAATTGTCGATCTGATAGTGCTCTGACAGATCATCGCCGTCCGTGGGCGTTTCCGAGGAGACGGAGTCTGCATCGGGTACATTCGGGGCGTCCACTTTGCCCCGCCTGAGCAGGGTCAGGGTGATGCCGATGGTCAGCAGCGCCGCCAGCGCACACACAACGCAGACCAGAACAGCCTGCCGCTGCAAAGGAGTCATAGATTGCTTGTCCGATTGTGTCCTACGATTCATAATGATTCACCATTTTCATTCTCAATCAGCGGTCCGGTCAGGCGTTCACAAGGGCGTCCGCGAGGGCGGTGCAGCTCTCGGCCAGAAAGACCGGGTGGAACGGTTCCAGCTCTTCCCGGCTGCCATAGCCGTACAGCGCACCGGCAGCATCCAGACCGCAGTCTGCCGCACCGCGCATATCGTCGTTGCGGTCCCCGACCATCAGGACCCGTTTGCCCTTGACGCAGGGCTGCTCCAGCACGTAGCGGACGACCTCGGTCTTGGTGTCGCGGCTCTTATCCATGGAGGCCCCGCCGATGAAATCGAAGTATGGGGCAAGGCCCTGCTCCTTGAGAATGGGCGTCACCACCTGGGTGGGCTTGGAGGTCGCCGTGCAGAGCACAAAGTCCGCTTCCTTCAGGCGGCGGAGCATCTCAGCCGCACCGGGGAACACGCGGCACTCGTGGCTGCCCTTGACGGCATAGCTGGCACGGTAAAGCCCGGCGGCTTCCTCGACCTTGGCCGGGTCGGTGAAGTGCTCTGCGAACGTCTTGCGCAGCGGCGGGCCGAGATAGCGGCGCAGGTTCACACCGGTGATATCTACGTCCATCTTGCGGAAGACCTCTTCCAGTGTATTCAGGATGCCGGGTGCGGAATCAATGAGCGTTCCGTCCACGTCGAATAAGATCACGTCATAGTGCTGCAAGGTTCATTTCCTCTCTTTCACACATATACAGTGTATAGTATAGCACAGTTTTCTGTATTCAGCAATTCCGCACAAAACGTTTTTTCATCTTTTGGCTAGATTGTTCATAGAATAGCCACAAACACAAAAAGCCTGCCCGGCAAAGTGCGGGCAGGCAGGGGCAACCGCCGGTTATTGCGCGGTGGTGGTGTTTTCCGTCGAGGGGTAATAGAGATTGTTGGAGATAAATTCCAGCTTATCCTTGAGCGCCAGTTCCAGATTGGCCACGGCATGGACCATGTTGGTGGCCGAGTCGTTGATCTCCAGCAGCTTGCACAGGTCGACTTCCTTCATGGCCATCGCGGTCTTCATCTTCTGGCTCTCCGCGCAGAGGATGTGGCTGAGGGCAGATTCCTGCAGCGCAATGCTCTCCAGCAGGTCGATGACGGCCTGGTCGAGGGTGACGCGGGGCAGTGCGGGGCATTCCAGCGTAGGCGTGCAGTTGGTTTCCGTGATCATAAATCGGGTCATCCTTTCTTATATAAGGTATGCCCCATTGTATGTCCGGGCCGCTGCCTGTGTCACTCGGCGGAATCGGCTGCTTCCTTCGCCGAGACTTTTTCGATGATGTCGCGGTAGCCGCCGGAGCCGTACTGGATGCAGCGGTTGATCCGGCTGATGGTGGCCGTGCTGATCTCCACGGCTTTGACGATCTGGTCATAGGTGCTGCCGCCCAAAAGCAGCTTGGCCGCTTCCAGGCGCTGCGCCATATCGGAGATCTCCTTTACGGTGCACAGGTCCTCAAAGAAATTGTAGCATTCTTCCCGTGTTTCAAGGCTCAGGATCGCATCGAACAGTGCGTCCGTGGTCGGGTTCTTTCTGGGGTTTTTCTCAGCCATAGCGGCCTCCTTTGCGGCAAGCGCCGGGTATTTGGAAGATTTGGTGATTTCGTATTATCACTTTAGCACACGAAAGCGTGAAAGTCAAGTCTTTTCGCAACGTGAGTGATTTTCACATTTTAGCGTGCACAGTTTTCTTCTCTTCACACATGAACAAAAATCACCTAAAAATTCTTACCAGCATTTTTCCCGAATTGGCACATCCTCCTAACTTGCCCAAAATATATTGACAAATTATGAAATCGGGACTAAAGTATACACAATCATTCGGCAAATGCAGTGAACAGGACACGACCTTTTCCCACACCTGCTCCCAGAGAGCTGTCGGTTTTGGTGTAAGACGGCAGCAAAGAGAGAGAGGTTATCCCCTGCGAGCAGCCGGTGCGAACCGAACAGTAGCACCTGGCCGATCCGCCCCCGTTACAGGGCGTCCCCGCTCCGGTGAGGTTCTCCCGGAGCGTGCAGAAAGTGGCTGCCCTCAAAAGCAGCAAGCGAAGTGGTACCGCGGAGAATTGCAGCCGGGAGACCGGTTGTCAGGCCTTCGTCTTCGGGTGGATGCGGTCTGCATCCAGAACGAAGATGGGGGCTTTTTTCATCCCCTGCCGTCCGGCGCTTGTGGTTTTTGAGTGCAGCCGCCAGATGGACCCTGGCCGCTTTGCCGTTTGGAAAGAAAGGAAAGAGGTAAAAGAAATGAACACGCTGGTCATCGTTTTGATCGCAGCCGTGTGTCTGTTGGGAGCTTACACCTTCTACGGACGCTGGCTTGCAAACAAGTGGGGCATCGACCCCAAGGCTAAGACCCCCGCAGTCGTCCACGAGGACGGCCGCGACTACGTCCCCACCAACGGCTGGACCGTTTTTGCCCATCAGTTCAGCTCCATCGCAGGTGCCGGCCCTGTCACCGGTGCCATCCAGGCTGCCGCATTCGGCTGGCTGCCCGTTCTGCTGTGGGTCCTGATCGGCGGCATCTTCTTTGGTGCTGTGACCGACTTCGGCGCGCTGTATGCTTCCGTCAAGAACGACGGCAAGTCCATGGGTATGCTGATCGAGAAGTACATCGGCAAGACCGGCCGCAAGCTGTTCCTGCTGTTCTGCTGGCTGTTCTGCGGCATCGTCATCGCAGCGTTTGCTGACATGGTCGCCGGCACCTTCAATGCCTTTGGCACCGACGGTGCTCTGGTCGAGGCCGCACAGACCAACGGTGCTGCCGGCATGGTCTCCATCATGTTCATGGTGTTCGCCGTCGTCTTCGGCCTGATCCAGAAGAAGTTCAACTTCTCCGGCTGGAAGGAGAGCGTCATCAGCATCGTCTTCATCGTTCTGTCTTTCGTGATCGGTGCAAACTTCCCCATCATCCTGGGCAAGGCTGCATGGAGCTACATCACCTTCATCTACATCTTCTTTGCAGCCGTCCTGCCCATGTGGCTGCTGAAGCAGCCCCGTGACCACATGACCACCTTCATGTTCGTGGCCATGATCGCAGGTGCTGTGGTCGGCCTGCTGGTCGCACACCCCACCATGAACCTGCCCGTCTTCACCGGTTTCACCAATGAGAAGCTGGGCACCATGTTCCCCATCCTGTTCGTCACCGTGGCCTGCGGTGCCGTTTCCGGTTTTCACAGCCTGGTCTCCTCCGGCACTTCTTCCAAGACCGTGGAGAACGAAAAGGATATGCTGAAAGTCGGCTATGGTGCCATGATCCTCGAAAGCCTGCTGGCTGTTCTGGCCCTGTGTGTTGCAGGCGCTGCCGCCGCTGCGGATGGCACCCCCGCTGCAGGCACCCCGTTCCAGATCTTCAGCCGCGGCGTTGCCGGTTTCTTTGAGATGTTCGGCATCCCCGCCTACGCTGCTACCGTCTTCATGACCATGTGCGTTTCTGCTCTGGCTCTGACCAGCCTGGATGCCGTTGCGCGTATCGGCCGCATGAGCTTCCAGGAGCTGTTCAGCGTCGATGACATGGAGCATGCAGAGGTCTGGCGCAAGCTGTTCTGCAACGTCTACTTCTCCACCTTCATCACTCTGGTGTTCGGCTTCATCCTGACCAAGATCGGCTACGCCAACATCTGGCCGCTGTTCGGTTCCGCCAACCAGCTGCTGAGCGCTCTGGTTCTGGCCACCCTGTGCGTCTTCCTGAAGGTCACCGGCCGCAACAACAAGATGCTCTTCCCCCCGCTGGTCATCATGCTGTGCGTCACCTTCACCGCGCTGGTCCAGCGTCTGATCGCGATGGTCAAGGCCATCAGCGCTGCCGCTTCGGTGGGCATCCCTGCTGGTGAGACCACCTGGGGCGCTGTATTCATCGCCAACGGCCTGCAGCTGATCCTGGCTGTCCTGCTGATCGTTCTGGGCCTGAACATCGTCTTCCACTCCTTCAAGGCTTACTCCAACGCCGAGCACAACAGCGAAGCAAAGGTCTAAAAACAACTGCGGTTTTCACGATTCGTTCGTAAAAACAGAAAGAGATCCCCGCTGACGTCATCGAACCCGTCAGCGGGGATCTCTGTTTTTCTGCGCTTCAGAGATGCGCACCTTCCCAGGCCTGCAGCACGGCCAGCTGCGTCTCGGTGTGGAACCAGTGTTCCCCGTCGGCCAGAAGGGTCAGCTGTGCCCCGGTCGCGCGCTTGAAGCGGTCAAGCACAGCATAGGAAGTCAGCTCGTCGGCTTCGCCATAGAGCACCTGCGTGGGGATGCGCCAGCGGAACGGATGCTCCCGCACCCAGCAGAGATACGGCCACGAAAGCGTCTCCCCGAAAGCTGTGGGGATCTCCCCTGCCGCCTTCAGCTGCTCTTCGGTCACGTTGGCCTGCTGCATCATCCTACCGATGAGGTCTTCCATATCCACGATGGGCGAAACGAAGAGCGCACGGCGCAGTGCCTTCTCCTGTAACGCCAGCATGGAAAACCACGCACCGATGCTCGTGGCCCGCAGCGAGACCTGCCGCCAGTGCACTCTTGCATACTGATCCATAAATTGCAGCTCCGGAACGACCACCCATGGCAGGAGCCGTTCCGGGCCGTTCTTCCGCTCGCCATGTTCGGGCAGGTCGATAGCCAGCACCTGATAACCTGCCGGGCAGGCCTGCTCTGCAAATGCAAGGGCTTCCTCCTTGCTGCCCATTTTTCCGTGGACGTAGAGATACACCTTGCGGGAAGGCTCGCCGATGAGGAGCGCGGGGATGCCCTTCAGGGTAATGCGTTCTGTTTTCATAGCATCTTCACCATCATGATCTCGTCGCGGTAAGTTCCATCCTTGAGCTTGAAGGCATGGGGCATGGTGCCGCAGCGTTCAAAGCCAAACTTTTCATAAAGGTGGATGGCGCGGGGATTATCGCTGTACACACCCAGCTCCAGCTGTTCAAAGCCGTTGGCTTTTGCCTGGGCCACGGCCAACTGCATCAGAAAGCTGCCCAGACCACAGCCCCAGGCTTCTTTCAACACAGAGATCCCCATGACTGCACGATGGCGATACTTGATGTGCGGCCGCACCTGTGCCACACCAAACTCTCCCACCAGCTTTTCTCCGGCAAAAGCACCGACCTCAAAATTCAGCGCGCTGGCTTCAGAGCCTGCCAGCCCCTTTTGCATCGCTTCCAGACTCGCTCCATCCTCTGGATAACGCGCCATAAAATGGGTTTCGCGGTAGGTTGCAAGGCGGAATGCGTTGAGCGCTTCGGCGTCGTCTGCGCACAGACTGCGCACCGTCAGCATTTCTCCGTTGGGCAGTTGGAACGCACACGGGACGATCTTCATGGTCAGCACTTCTTTCTGTTTGGAATGGGTCTATCATAACATCTTCGGTCAGGTTTTACAACCCCGGAACGCAAAAAAAGAGCCGCAGCACCCTATGACAGGCACTGCGGCTCCCATTTTCAGCTTGGAAGCTTGAATTACTTCACCATGCTTGCGACTTCAGCAGCGAAGTCGTCAGCGCGCTTCTCCAGGCCCTCGCCCTTCTGGAAGCGGGTGAACTTGACGATCTTGATGTCGCCGCCCAGGTCCTTAGCGACCTTAGCGGTGTACTGAGCAACAGACAGGTCGCCGTCCTTGACGAACTCCTGATCGACCAGGCAGTTCTCCTTGAAGAACTTCTTGATCTTGCCCTCGATCATCTTCTGCTTGACTGCATCCGGCTTGTTGGCGGTCTTCGGATCGCCAGCCATCTGAGCGAGCATGATCTCCTTCTCCTTGGCCACGACCTCAGCAGGGACAGAAGCCTCGTCCACATAGCTGGGGTTTGCAGCAGCGACCTGCATGGCGATGTCCTTGCCGTAAGCAACGAACTCGTCCTTTGCGTCGATGCCGTTGGTGGTCTCGAAGTTGACCAGGATGCCGTGGGTGCCGCCGCCGTGGACGTAAGCAGAGCAGACGCCCTCGTAACGGACGAAACGACGGACCTTGATGTTCTCCTTGATGACCAGGATCAGGTTCTTCAGAGCCTCGTCCACGGTCTCGCCGGACTCGGTCTTGCAAGCCATCAGAGCCTCAACGTCAGCAGGGTTCTGCTTCATGATGACCTGAGTTGCCTCCTTGACGAAAGCAACGAACTTGTCGTTCTTGGCAACGAAGTCGGTCTCAGCGTTGACTTCGATGACAACACCGACCTTGCACTGCGGGCAGTAATCCGCGTAAACCATGCCCTCAGCAGCGGTACGGCTTGCCTTCTTTGCAGCGGTAGCCAGACCACGCTCACGCAGGATCTCGACTGCCTTCTCGAAGTTGCCGTCAGCCTCAGTCAGAGCCTTCTTGCACTCCATCATGCCGCAGTCGGTCTGCTTGCGCAGCTCCATAACGTCTTTTGCAGTAATAGCCATTTTTATTCTCCCTTACACGTTACTAAACGGGTTTGTTCGGAATACGGAAAAATCAGGCGTTTGCTTCCTCAGCGGGAGCTTCCTGGTTGCCCTGCTTGCCTTCCAGAACAGCGTCGGCCATTGCACCGGCGATCAGCTTGACAGCGCGGATCGCGTCGTCGTTGCCGGGGATCACGTAATCGATCTCATCGGGGTTGCAGTTGGTATCGACGATTGCAACGATGGGGATGTTCAGCTTGCGGGCCTCAGCAACAGCGATGCGCTCCTTGTGAGGATCGACGATGAACATAGCCTTCGGCAGGGTCTTCATGTTCTTGACGCCGCCCAGGTACTTGTCCAGCTTCTCCATCTCCAGCTCCAGCTTAGCCACTTCCTTCTTGGGCAGCAGCTCGAAGGTGCCGTTCTCCTTCATCTTAGCCAGCTGATCCATGCGGTCGATGCGCTTGCGGATGGTGCGGAAGTTGGTCAGCATACCGCCCAGCCAGCGAGCGTTGACATAGTGCATGCCGCAGCGCAGAGCCTCGTCACGGATGGACTCCTGAGCCTGCTTCTTGGTGCCGACGAACAGGATGTCGCCGCCCTCAGCTGCAACTTCCTTCACGTAGTTGTAAGCCTCATCCAGCTTCTTCACGGTCTTCTGCAGATCGATGATATAGATGCCGTTGCGCTCGGTGAAGATATACTTCGCCATCTTGGGGTTCCAGCGACGGGTCTGGTGACCGAAGTGCACACCTGCTTCGAGAAGCTGCTTCATAGAAACGACTGCCATAGTAAAAATACCTCCAGATATTGTTTTGCCTCCGCACACCGTGATCAGGGCACCGTATCGGACGGGCCTGACTGCCCTCCACCCGGATGGGCACAAAAGGGCATAGTGATGCGTGTGTAATGCTGAATTATAATAGCACAAAAAGGACGCGGATTCAAGAGCTTTTCGCTGTTTTTTACAAAAAGATTTTGCAGTCTTCTCTTATTTGCCGGTCGGTGCTGCTTCCAGGCCCTCCATCCCCATCCGGCTGAGGGCATAGCCCTTGCCGAACATCAGATCGTATTGGAGCAGCCAGTGGTTGGCGCTCCACTGCTGCTGCAATGCAGTAGGCTCCTGGGTGGTGGTGCCGTCCCGGTTCATGACGGTGCCGCGGGTGTTCGTGCGGTACGCCACCTGCAGCTGGCGGTTCAGATACTGGAAATAGAGCGGCTGCTTCAGGCCGTAGATGTTCATCATGACCGGCGAAATGTCGTAGGCGGCGATGGTGCCAAGGTCCACAGGCTGCTGCGAATAGTTCGACCACATGAGCAGGGTCGTCTGATGGAGGCGGGGGTCGGCGCTGGAATCGCTGGCATAGCCGCTCTTAGTGAAGACGTCGTAGTTGGAATCAATGGGGTTGTAATGGTCGCCCCAGAACACAAGGATGACCGGCTCGTCCACCTGAGAAAAGTAGTCGGTCAGGCGGTCCAGCATGGCGTCGGCATCCCGGATGCCGGTGGCAAAGTCTTCGAGCGCCCCCAGTGTGCTCCGGCTGATGCCAGACGGAGCGTTCAGCACCTTGACGCGCTGGTCGTCGGGGTAGTTGTCCTTATTATAATTGGTGTGATTCTGCATCGTGACAGCATGGAGGAAGACCGGCGCATCGGACGAGGCCTTCATGCTCTCGTACTGCTGGATGATCTGGTCGGCCATGGAGTCGTCCGTGACAAGGCCGGAAGTCCAGTAGTGCCTGCGCACCTTGTTGACGTGGGTCATCTTTTCCAGACTGAGGAAGGTGTCCAGACCCAGATTCGGATAGGCCGTGTCGCGGCTCCAGTATTTGGCCCAGAAGCAGTGGACGGCGGCGGTCTGATAGCCCTGCGTCTTGAGGTAATTCGGCAGAGAGAACATGGGCCGGGTCACATGCTGCTGATAGGGCTTGCTGCCGTTGGGCAGATAGGAGACGGAATATCCGGTCAGCGCCTCAAACTCCACGTCGCAGGTGCCGCCGCCGAAGCTGGGGCTGTAGGCCCGGCCGGAAGCGCTGGTCTCCTGCAGGCGATGGAGGTTGGCGGAAACATCCGTGTCGAATCCAAAGCCATACTGCTCCAGCTCCGAGACATCCCAGTAGGACTCGTCCATCACATAGATGATGGTGGGGCTCTGTTCGGTCTCCTCGGCAGGCGTGACCGCCCCATAGGACGCCGGGTAGAGCGGTGCCGTCTGGTAGTTCCCGGCTGCGGCGGTGTCGTCCAAAATCTCGTTCACGGCATCTTCCGAGTAGTCGTCCGGTTTCGAGATCTCCAGATTGGTGAGGTTGGTCAGAAAACTGGTGGTGACACCGTAGTAGCGATAATAGCGGTCCTGCATCCAGGCGTCGGGCAGGATGCCGATGGCCTGGGTGACTGCGGGCTGCAGGAAGACGCCGAAGAGCAGGCCGCAGACGGCCGCAGCGCTGGCCGCAACGCCCAGCACACGGGGCTTCCAGTTCAGCCTTTTCCGCCCGCGGTAGAGGAAGAAGCTGGCCACGAGCAGCAGCAGGATGAGGACGATGGAGACCACCATGCTGGTCTGGATATGGATCCCGGCAGCGGAAGCAACGCCCGCCGCCTCCGAGACCTGCGCCAGATCCCACGGGAGAAACGGCTCACCGCGCAGCTGCAGCGTGTAGAAATCCACCGCCGCCGGGACACAGCCGAGAATGGCCGCGATCAGGGTCGCCAGCGGCGCGAAGCGGGTCAGCCAGTCCACCATCAGCCAGATGAGGAAAAGCAGCGCCCACGCCAGAAGATACGCTTCGGCGTGGGGAAAAATGTATTGGGTCAGAGTGTCCACGGTCAGACTGCCGCGGGCGATCCACTCCGTGAGCACCACAAGCGCCAGCGTGACGACCGGCGGGAAAGCCAGCCGCAGCGTATGGAGCCAGGCCGGAGTGCGGGATGCGCGTTTATTCATACAAGAACCGTTCCTTTCACTTCCTGAGCGCCCCAATGGGGCGATGATCTTTGAGTTTGCGAGCACAAATCATGGCCCACGGTTCCCTATTATAATCCTGTTTTCTGTAAAATCAAACCCTAATTCCGGAAAAACAGATGAAAAACTTTCATCCATCCAACCAGCGGCGCAGCTTTTGCCAGAACGAAGCACTTTTTTGCTCCGGCAAAGGCAGTTCTGTGCGCACCAGAACGGCATCCAGCCCGATCTTGTCGATCTCCTCCCAGGGGATGGTCAGCGTCTCGTCCCGCCCCAGCAGCCCGAACAGATGCGGCCTGCCCAGCAAAAGCAGGCTCCGGACCTGCGCGGTCTGCGGGTCAAGTTCCAGATCATCGGCCCTGCCCAGGCAGGCCCCATTGGACAGCTGCACGACCTCTTTGGCGCAAAGCTCCCGGAATGTCATCGGCTCCCCTCCCCGCTGTGTGTTCTCTTTTACTGTATGCGGCAGGGCGGCGCTTGATGCAGACCGGCCCCTTGTGTTATACTGAGTGCAGCGACCAATTGGAAAACTCACCCATTCAGATCGAGGTATGTGTCGATGTATAAAAATATCGTGTTTGATTTCGGCGGTGTCATGGTCGATTTTGACCCCAAGGAGTATCTGGTGGACCGTTTCTGCAACGCCGATGTGGAGGAGCAGGTCAGCGCCCTGACCTTTGACAGCGAAGAGTGGAAGCTGCTGGACGCCGGGCTCATCACCCGGTTCGAGGCCAACCAGCGGATGCTGGTCAAGGCCAGAGAACAGGGCTGCGCCTTTGAGGTGCAGGGCGTTCTGGATGACTGGATGCACATCCTGCGCCCCCGCCGCCGGATGCAGGAGCTGGTGCAGAAGCTGAAAGCCCACGGCTACTGCGTTTATTACCTGAGCAATATTCCGGAAGATGTGCTCGACCTGCTGATGAACCGGGACATGAAGGGCCTGTTCGACGGCGGCGTGGCCTCCTGCGAGGTCCACATCAACAAGCCGGACCCCCGCATCTACAAGGCGCTGCTGGAAAAATACCACCTCAAGGCACAGGAGAGCGTCTTCATCGACGACCGGCTGGACAATGTGCAGGCGGCCTTCCGGCTGGGCTTCGCCGGCATCCAGATGAAGGAGAGCGTCGGCACACTGGTGCGCAGCCTTGCCACCTGCGGCGTGGCCCTGCGCTGAGCCGCACCAAAACACAAACCGCCCGGTTCCATGCTGTTTTCGGCACGGAACCGGGCGGTTTTCTGCGCGTAGAAGTTACGAAGTTACTTGGCTTCGTAATTCTGGCAGAAGTGCGGGGTCTCGATCTGCTGGGTGGTGCAGGAGCAGTGCTCCGTCACCTTGATCTGCGGCAGGTCACACTTGCAGCTCTCCACATTGTGGCGGCACTTGCAGACATCGCAGACAACACCGGTATTTTCCATTCGTTCTCACCTCTTTGAATCTGGGATGCTTCTAGGATGCCCCCATTCCGTGAGATTTATACACCGATCACTTCCCCGCCCCGGCCTCGCGTTTGGCCCGGATGGTCACGATCACATGCCGGATGGAAAGGATGGGGTGCACCGGCAGCATCCGCGGCCCGGCCCAGCGCATGACAGTGCGGATCTGCTCCCGCATGGCAGGCTTGTAGCAGTGGACTTTGCAGGCCGAACAGAAGGTCTTCGTCTCCATGAACGGGCAATGGTCGATGCGGGCCAGCGCATAATCGCGAAGCTCCTGACATTCCGGGCAGAGCGAGCCTTTGGGTGTGCTGTGCTGCCTGCGGCAGTAGAGCGCGATCATCTCGCTCACCAGAAGTTGTTCCTCCGCGCGCTTTTTCGCAAGGTCTTTCGGGGTAGTCTGTTTCATGCGTTCCTCCAGATACAACAAAAAAACCGGCAGAAAGCCGGTGTCGTTCGGTTCTCTGTCGGTTAGTTTATCAAGACAAACTCATTTTGTCAAGAGAAAAGGCTTACCATGCAGCCAGGTCAGCGCCCAGTTTGCGGCAGGCAGCCTGGACATCGTCGTCGGGCGTCTCGTTGCAGATGAGGCCCTCTTCGCTGAACAGGACCGCGCCGTCCTCCTTGACACGCTCGCACCAATCGCGCATCCACTGGCCGTCGCCCCAGCCGTAGGAGCCGAACAGAGCGACCTTCTTGCCGTTTAGGGAACCTTCCAGAGAAGCGAACATCGGCTCGAACTCGCTCTCCTCCAGCTGCTCAGCGCCCATTGCGGGGCAGCCGAATGCCACGACGTCATATTCGCCCAGCTTGGCAGCATTCATCTCGCCGCAGGGAACGATGGTGGCGGCAGCACCTGCCCCCTCAGCGATGCAGTTTGCCATGGTCTCGGTGTTGCCAGTCGCGCTCCAGAATACGATTGCTACTTTGCTCATAAAGAAGAACCTCTCTTTCAATTGTGGTTAGTATGTTCTAACTTTTATCGCCAGGAAAATGCGTCATCCGAAACGGACGCGCATTTTCCTGGTTAGGTCTCTCTAACCACAGATAGGATACCACAATGCAGCAGGGTTGTCAAGGCTCTTTTGCAGTTTTTTCCACTTCCCTGCTCAAAGCAGCTGCGGAACGGTGAACACCAGCGTCAGCACACCGAAAATGACCGGCTGATGGAGCAGATACAGCACCAGCGAGTGCCGCCCCAGCCAGCCCAGCGGCGGGCAGACCGACCGGCGCAGCGGCTCCATCCGTTTGCGGCCGACAAGAGGATGCAGATGGTACCCCGCCCAGAATAAAAACAGCCACGGCAGCAGCGGGAAGTAATCGGAGGAGTAAAAGGAGACCGGATAAAAGCCGAGATATGCCGTGAGGTAGTTGGCATACAGCCCCTGCGGCAGCGCCCAGCGCAGCGGGCCAAGCCCCCAATAGCCGTCCATTGTGTGATCGGTCAGCGCGAACAGGATCAAACTGACCGCCAGCCCCACCGCCGGCGGGATCTTTTGCAGCCACTTCTGCACAAGGCCCGTCAGGAGCATGGCTGAGCCCAGCAGGGTCAGCACCCCAAACCAGACCACATCTTCCGGCATGAACAGCAGCGTCACCGCTGTGACCAGCGCTCCGGCACCAAAGACCGCCGCGCCGCGTTTGAGCGGATGATGGCCCAGCGGCAGACAGAAACCGGACAGCAGGATGAACACCCAGCAGATGGATTGCTGCCACAGCCGCCCCTGCCCGGCGGAATACCACGGCACCACGACCCCGAAGAGATATACGGCATCCCACATGCCGTGGTAGAGCATCATGCTGATGAGGTCAAGCCCGCGCAGCTCGTCCAGCAGCGCATAACGGGATGAAGACGATTTCATGAGGAAACTTCCTTTTTCGTTTTTTGTCTCATTGTACGCTTTGCCGCCGGGCGCGTCAAGCAAAAAAGCTGCTGTGCAGCCTGAGCCACACAGCAGCCTTTGAAAAAACGGGATCAGACCTCAGTGTTGAAGTAGCGCTTCAGCAGGCCCTCGAAGCCACGGCCGTGCCGTGCTTCGTCCTTCGCCATCTCATGGACGGTGTCGTGGATGGCGTCCAGATTCAGAGCCTTTGCCTTCTTGGCCAGATCCATCTTGCCAGCGCAGGCACCGCACTCGGCCTCAGCGCGCATCATCAGGTTCTTCTTGGTGCTGTCGGTGACGACCTCACCCAGCAGCTCGGCGAAGCGGGATGCGTGGTCAGCTTCCTCATAAGCGTAGCGCTTGTAAGCCTCAGCGATCTCCGGGTAGCCCTCGCGCTCTGCGACGCGGGCCATGGCCAGATACATGCCGACCTCGCTGCACTCACCCTCGAAGTTTGCGCGCAGACCGTCCACGATCTCCTGGGGAACACCCTCAGCCTTGCCGATGCCGACGACATGCTCGGTCACGTAGGTGTTGCCAGCCTTCTCTACGAATGCAGAAGCGGGAGCCTTGCAGACGGGGCACTGCTCCGGGATGGAGCCTTCAGCGATATAACCACAAACGGTGCAGACATACTTTTTCATAAGATAGACCTCCATAATTTCTCAGTTATTCTTTTGGCCTTCCCTGGTACGGTCGGCCTTGGTTTCTGAGCCTATTATAGCAACGATTCCTGGGTTAGTCAAGGATAATTTTAAGAATTATTCCTACTTAACAGTTTGTTTACACCTGGAGATTGCCGCTGGTGGCAGCGTCAGAACCGTCGGCCGCGTCGAACTCATAATCGTTGCCGGGCAGGATGGCGTTGAGCAGGATGCCGACGATGGCAGCGATGGCCAGACCGGACAGATTGATGGAGACGCTGCCCACCATGAAGGTCAGGCCGCCCACCGAGTTGAAGCCCAACGCGGACACCAGAATGACAGCAGCAACGATCAGGTTGCGGCTGTTGGTGAAGTCCACCCGGTTCTCGACCACGTTGCGGACACCGATGGCAGAGATCATGCCGTACAGCACGAAGCTGATGCCGCCGATGATGCCGGTGGGGATGGTGTTGATGACCGCCTCAAACTTGGGGCTGAAGCTCAGGATGATGGCCAGCACCGCAGCGATGCGGATGACCAGCGGGTCGTAGATACGGCTCAGCGCAAGAACGCCGGTGTTCTCGCCGTAGGTGGTGTTGGCCGGGCCGCCCAGCAGGCCGGCCATGGCGGTCGCAAGACCGTCGCCCATCAGGGTGCGGTTCAGGCCGGGGTCGTTGATATAGTTGTGGCCGACGGTGGCGCTGATGGCGGCGATATCACCGACGTGCTCCATCATGGTCGCCAGTGCGATGGGCAGGATGGTGAAGAGAGCGCTGATGAACTCCGGGCTGCCGTCGATGGCGAACAAGCCCATGGCGTTCTGGTGCAGCGGGATGCCGAACCAGTCGGCGGCAGCGATGGCCTGGAAATCCACGGCGCCGGTCACGAGAGCGACCGCATAGGAGACCAGAACACCGATGAGGATGGGCAGGATCTTGACCATGCCCTTGCCCCAGATGTTGCAGACGATGACCGTGCCCAGTGCCACAAAGGCCAGCAGCCAGTTCGACTCACAGTTGGTGATGGCAGAGGGAGCCAGGATCAGGCCGATGGAGATGATGATGGGGCCCGTGACCACCGGCGGGAAGAACTTCATGATGCGGCGGATGCCGAAGGTGGAGATGAGCAGGCTGACCACCAGATACAGGATGCCGGAAAAGGCAACGCCTGCGCAGGCATAGGGCAGCATCTTCGTGTTGGCAACGGTCAGGTTGCCGTTGGCATCTGCCAGCATGGGGGCCACGATGGAAAAGCCGCCCAGATAGGCAAACGACGAGCCAAGGAAAGCCGGGACCTTGCCTCTGGTGACCAGATGGAACAGCAGCGTGCCCAGACCTGCGCAGAGCAGCGTAGTGGAGACGCTCAGGCCCGTCAGCAGCGGCACCAGCACCGTGGCACCGAACATGGCGAACATGTGCTGTACGCCGAGGATCAGCATCCGACCCGTGCCCAGCTGGCGCGCGTCGTAAATGCCTTTGGAGTAGTCGATTTTTTCACTCATAAAAGAGTTCTCCTTTCGCGTTTTACTTCCAAAAAAAGAGGCATTGCCGCAAAAAAGCGACAGTGCCTCAGCTTTCGGGAAGAAAAAACATTCGGGACGGAAGAGCAGCCTCCGTGCTCCGCAAAGTCGAACCGTGCATTCTGCTCTCCCCTTCCCTTCGTACGCTGTAAAGTATATCAGAAACCACCCCGTTCTGCAATGGATTTTCGGTTTTTTGGCATTCTTTCTGCGATTGCTTTCTTTTTCAGGTTTTATTCCCCTGCGGCAGCATTTTGCACCTGCATCTTGCAATCCGGCCCCCTGCGCACTATAATAATACCGATTAAATGGATTGAGATTTAAGGAGACCCAATGATCTATCTGGATTATTCCGCCAATACCCCGGCCGACCCGCAGGTGCTCGACCGGTTCTGCTCCGTAGAGCGGCGCTGCATCGGCAACGCCAACTCCCATCATCAGGCAGGCACCGCCGCCAGAGCCGAGATCGACGCTGCCACGCTGAAGATCGCCGCTTTGCTGGGCGTACAGCCTGCCGAGATCATCTATACCTCCGGTGCCAGCGAATCCAACAACTTCGCGCTCAAGGGGCTGGCTCGGCTCTCCCGCCATGCGGGCAGGCACATCATCTCCACCCCGCTGGAGCATTCGTCCGTCAGCGGCACTCTGACCGTGCTGCAGGAGCAGGGCTATGAGATCGACCTGCTGGACATCCGGCGGGACGGAACCGTAGACCTCGACCATCTGAAAGAGCTGCTGCGGCCGGACACCATCGCCGTGGCGGTCACGCTGGTAGACAGCGAACTCGGCGTCGTGCAGCCGGTGGAGGAGATCGCCGCCATCCTGAAGGACTACCCCAACTGCCACCTGCATGTCGATGCCACCCAGGCCGTTGGAAAGATCCCCGTCTCGTTTGAAAGGGTGGACACCATGAGCCTGACGGCTCACAAATTCTATGGCCTGAACGGCATTGGCCTGCTGCTCAAGCGGCGGAATCTGGCACTGGAGCCGCTCATTCACGGCGGCGAGAGCACCACCATCTATCGCAGCGGCACCCCTACGGTGGCGCTGGCGTCTTCTCTGGTCTGTGCACTGGAACTTGCTGTGGAAAACCTGCCGGAACGCTCCGCCTCTGTCCAAAAGCGGAACGCCGAACTCCGTGCGGCCCTGTGCCAGCACCCGGAGGTGCGCATCAACAGCCCCGAAAATGCCATCCCGCACATCCTGAACCTCAGTGTCCGGGACGTGAAGGGCACGGTCTTTCAGCGGGAACTGGACGCCCACGGCGTCTGCGTCTCGGTCAAATCGGCCTGCTCGTCGGACGGCCTGCCCTCCCGCGCAGTGTTTGCCGTCAGCCGGGACCGCCGCAATGCCCTCTCGTCCTGGCGCATCAGTCTGAGCCATCTGACCACCGAGGCAGAGATCCAGGAATTTTTACGGGTGTTCGACGTCTGCTGCCAGCAGCTGACCGCCGCACACGGAGATCGATAAGGAGAAATCATGAAACGCGAACTCGAACCCTATCAGATGATCGAACGCAGCATCATCAAAAAATACCGCAAAGAGCTTTGGACGCCCTTCATCGTAGCCGTCAAACGGTATGAGCTCATCCAGGCAGGCGACAAGATCGCCGTCTGTATCTCCGGCGGCAAGGACTCCATGCTGATGGCAAAGCTCATGCAGGAACTGCAAAAGCACAGCGATGTCCCCTTTGAGCTGGTCTTCCTCGTGATGGACCCCGGCTACAATGAGCTCAACCGCCAGAAGATCGAATCCAACGCGGCACTGCTGCACATCCCGATGACCATCTTTGAGAGCAACATCTTCTCGGTGGCCAACAACACCGACAAGAACCCCTGCTACCTCTGCGCCCGGATGCGCCGCGGTCACCTGTACAGCAAGGCCAAGGAGCTTGGCTGCAACAAGATCGCGCTGGGCCATCACTTCAACGATGTCATCGAGACGACCGTCATGAGCATGTTCTACGGCTCCCAGCTGCAGGCTATGCCGCCCAAGCTCCACAGCACCAGCTTCCCCGGCATGACCCTCATCCGCCCGATGTACTGCATCCGCGAGGAGGACATTCTGGCCTGGAAGCGGTACAACGACCTGGAATTCATCCAGTGCGCCTGCCGCTTCACCGAGAACTGCACCATGTGCGACAATGGCGGCGGCGGTTCCAAGCGGCAGGAGACCAAGCTCCTGCTCCGCCGCCTCAAGCGCGACAATCCCAACATCGAAAACAGCATTTTCCGCAGCATCCATGCCGTCGCGCTGGACACCATGCCGGGGTATAAATCCGAAGGCGTGGAGCATAGCTTTCTGGAACGGTTTCATGCGATGGAAGAAATGGCAGCTGACGTTGAGCTGTGAG